>Ga0194131_10002807_pt1 | contig 28234 bp, 31 predicted proteins | sample TA2KigO120mmetaG_FD_148631 | JGI IMG/M metagenome (GOLD analysis project Ga0194131, IMG submission 148631) | Freshwater microbial communities from Lake Tanganyika, Tanzania - TA2015053 Kigoma Offshore 120m | ecosystem: Environmental > Aquatic > Freshwater > Lake | place: Tanzania: Lake...
GCCGGCGATCACCGCAGGGCCGGCGCCCAGCCGCTCGAGCAGCGCCGCGGCGTCCCCGCTCTGCTCCTCGATCGTCGTGCGGCGGTAGCCCTCGGGGGCGCTGGAACCACCCCAGCCTCGGCGGTCATACAGGATCGCCCTCGCCCCGCGCCTCCGCTCGCCCGGGGCCTCGAGGGACGTTGCGAGCGCGCCGGCGACCGGCTCCCAGGCGGCCGAGTCGACGCCCGTCTCGTGCACCAGCAGCACCGGCGCGCCCTCGCCGCGCTCGCTCCACTCCAGCTCGACGCCGCGCACGGCGAGCGCCGCCATCAGGGCTCCGGCTTGCCCCGCGAGGCCGACCCCCAGATGCGCTCGATCAGCGGCAGCGCCAGCGAGCGCGGGGTGTGCTGGCCGAACAGCGACTGGGCGCGGTTGAGCGCACCCGGGACGATCGAGCGCTTGCCCTGCTCGGCCGCCTCGACGGCGTGGCGGCCGATTTCCTCGGCCGACATCCAGATCAGGTCGGGGGTGTCCTCCTCGACGCCGTCCATGCCCGCGACCTCGGTGAACTCGGTCCTGACGGGCCCGGGGCAGACCGCGGTCACGGTCACCCCGCTGCCGCGCTGCTCGGTGTGGAGCGCCTCGCTGAAGGAGAGCACGAAGGACTTCGTCGCCGCGTAGGTGGCGCTGCCCGGCAGCGGCTGGAAGGCGGCGACCGAGGCGATGTTGATGATCGCGCCGCGCCCGCGCTCGGCCATCCCGGGCAGGTAGCGGCCGCTCAGGTCGACGACCGCCTCGACATTGACGCGGACCATCTCGGTCATGCGGGCGCGATCGTTGCGCGCGAAGCGCCCGCGCGAGCCGAAGCCGGCGTTGTTGACGAGGATCTCGACCGAGCGGCCGCCCGCGTGGACCGCGTCGGCGAGCGCCTCGCGGCCGGCCGGGTCCCCGACGTCGGCCGCCACCGCGACGGCCTCGACCCCGTGCTCGGCGGCCAGCTCATCGGCGAGGCTGCGCAGGCGCTCCTGGCGCCGGGCCACCAGCACGAGCGCGTGCCCGCGGCGGGCCAGCTCGCGCGCGATCGCGGCGCCGATCCCCGACGACGCGCCCGTGACCAGCGCCGTCCCGCCCACCGACGGGTCGGGCAGCGCCACCGCGCCTACGTCTGCCGGCTCAGGCGAGGCCCTCGCGGGCCTCGCGCACCAGCGTCACGGCCTCGGGAAAGATGACGCGGATCGCGTCCCGCACCTGGGCGGCCTGCTCGTCGCTGGAGCCGCTGAGCTCGATCGAGTTGATCGCGGCCACGGTCATGTCGACCGCGAGCTTGATCGCGTTGTCGGCCCAGGCGACCTTCTGGGCGCCCTGCATCTGCTCCGCCATCTCCTCCATCCGGCGTCGCATCTCCTCGGGGTCCCCGAACAGCCCTCCGAAACCTCCGGCTTCCATGCGCCGATCATAGGTCACGATCGGCGCGCCCCACGTGCGCGCCGGGGCCGGAGTCTCCCGGCATGGAACGCGATTCGGGCTCGGCCTCGGTGGAGCAGGTGGCGCTCGCCGCCCTGGTGGCGCTGGTGCTGCTGGCGGCGATCGCGGCCGTGGCGGCGAGGCCGCCGGGCGACGGGGCGCGCCTGCTCGGCAACTCGATCGCCAGGCGCATCGCCTGCGCGCCGCGGCATCCGGTCCCCTGCGGGCGCAACCCGCTCGCGCTCGCCTACGGCTTCCCGGTCGGGAAGCTGGTTCGCCTGCTGGCGCCGGCGCCCGGCTCCCTGTCGCCGGAGGGCCTGCTCCCGGTCGACTTCCGCCTCTGCCGCTCCCCGGGCTGCGCGGCGCCAGGCGACGGCCCGGGCCTGACCGCGGCTGGGCGCCGGGTCACCGTCTTCACCTCGGTCGAGGACCTGCGCCGCGCGGGTGGCCCGGTCAGGATCAGCTACTGGCTCTACCGCCCGACCCGGGGCTGGGAGCGGCTGGTTCGGGACGCCGGCGCGGCCGAGCTCGCGCGGGCGGCCGGGCTGCGGCTGAACCTGGAGCTGGACCCGGCGCTGGTGCCGCTGGAGACGCTCGCGGGCCGCAACCACCACCGCTTCGCCCCCGGCGAGCAGCCGCCCTGGCGCTGGCGGGTCCGGAGCGCCTACCCGGACTGAGAGCGGGCCTGCTCGCGCCTGCGGTGCTCCTCGGCCTCCGCGCCGGCGCTGCGGATCAGCGAGCGCCAGTCGAGCGTACGGAAGACGAAGCCCAGCGCCAGGAAGCCCAGGATCGCGGCCCAGACCGCTATCGCGATCTGCTGCCCGACCGAGTAGGTCAGCACCGCGATCGGCCCCGGGCCCGCCAATGTCGCGACCAGCAGAGCCTGCTGGGCCCCGGCGCCGCCGGGGGTGAAGGGGAGCACGGTCGCGACCGCCTGCACGCTCATGACCACGGCCACGTTCTCGAAGGAGCCGCCGATGTGGAAGGCCTCGAGGAAGAACCAGAAGGCGAAGAAGCGCAACACCCATCCAATCCCCTGCCAGAGCGCGACCTCGCGCAGGTAGCGGGGGATGTCTGTCAGCACCACGACCCCCTGCTTGATCTTCTCCCAGAAGCGCTCCGCGCGGCGCGCGAGCACGGCGAACAACACGACCAGCGCTATCACGAGCGCCGTCACGAAGAAGACCAGCAGGTCGGGGTTCTCGGCCCAGAAGGAGATCTCGAAGGCGGGCAGGTCCGGGATCTCCGGCGCCGCAGGCAGCAGCCCCTGGGTGAGGGCGAAGAGGAAGACCAGCACGCCGGCGGTCGTGTCGAAGACGGACTGCACGAAGAACGACGAGGTGATCGCCGGGTAGGAGGAGCCTCGGATCGACTTCTTCGCGAGGAAGATCTTGACCGCGTCGCCGACGCGAGCCGGGATGAAGCTGTTGAGGCCGGCCCCGGCCAGGTAGGAGGCCGTGATCTTCGCGTAGGAGACCTCGGTCTCGGGGTAGGCGGCGCGCAGCACGTTCTGCCAGGCGCGCGTGCGGGCCAGCAGGTGGGCCAGGTAGAAGGCCAGCGCCAGCGCCAGCGCCGGCCAGCCGATGTCCCCGATGCGGTCGAAGAACTCGTCGGCCGCCCGCAGGAAGCTGTCGAGCGAGGAGCCCGGGTCGAAGCCCAGCGGAGGCGCGCTCACGCAGCCAAGATAGCCACGCCGCTAGCGGCCCCGGCGCACCTGAAGCAGCTCGCGGTTGGCGAGGGCGCCGACCAGCAGCGCCACGGCGCCGACGTAGATCCAGATCAGCAGCACGATCACCGCGCCGAGCGTGCCGTAGGTCTTGTCGTATCGGCCGAAGTTGTCCACGTAGAAGGAGAAGAGAGCCGAGGCGAGCAGCCAGAGCGCGGCCGCCAGCAGGGCCCCGGGCAGATGGTCGAGCGGGCGGCGGCGGGTGCCGGTGGGGCCCATCGTGTAGAGCAGCAGCATCGCGCCCACCACCGCGGCGAGGCCGACCGGGTAGCGCAGCAGCCGGACCATCGTGCGCCCGCCGTCGCCGAGTCCCGCCGCCTCGGAGATCGCCCCGAACAGCGGGCCCGCCAGCAGCAGCGAGGCGACGGCGAGCATGAACAGCGCCATCAGCGCCAGCGTCAGCCAGAGCCGGGTCAGGTTGTCGTGCAGGATCCCCTTGACGCCCGAGCGCTTGGTCGTCTTGTAGATCACGTCGAGCGCGCGGACCGAGGCGCCGACCGCCCCCGACGCCGCGATGAACGCGGTCAGAAGGCCGATGCCGAGCAGGCTGCCGGCGCTGTTGCCGCGCAGCACCCCGGCCAGGGCCGTGTCGATCGTGTCAACGGCCGATCCCGGGGCGGCCTCGCGCAGCGTGTCGATGATGCTGCGGTAGGTCTCCGGGTAGTTGCCGAACAGCGCCAGCACCGCGATCGCGACGATGAACGCCGGGAACAGGGAGAGGAAGCCGTAGTAGGCCAGGGCGGCGGCGCGATCGGTGAGGCTGACCTCATCGAAGCGGGAGTAGACCCTGACGGCGGCGCGCTTCCAATTCGCCCGGGTCAGCTTGTGCAGCGGCTTCGGCTTGCGCCCGGAGCCGCTAGCCGCCATTCGGGCCCAGGAACCTCAGCATCTGCTCGGCGACCTGCTCGCCCCGGTCCTCCTGGAGGAAGTGGGCCGCCCCCTCGATCCTGACCTGCTCGGTCGCGCTGGGAATGATCTCGATGAAGCGCTCGCCGGCCTTGGGATAGGGAAAGACTGGGTCCTTGTCGGAGAAGGCGAGCAGCACGGGCTTCTGCCAGCGCCCGAGCGCCTCCGCGACCCCGCGCATCGTGCCGGCGACGGGGTCGTCCTCGGAGGTCGGCACCAGCAGCGGGAACTGGGCGGCGCCGGCCTTCGACTCGACGGTGGGGAAGGGCGCGTCGTAGGCCGCGACCACGTCATCGGGCAACTCGGTCGCGGTCCCGCCCTGCATCACGAAGCCGACCGGGAGGTCCGGGGTCTTCTCGGCGAAGTCGCGCCAGGCCATGAAACCCTTGGAGACGCGGCCCGTGTAGATGCCCGTGTTCATGATCACCAGGGCCCCGGCGCGGTCGTCGTTCTCGACCGCCCAGCGCAGGCCGATAGGGCCGCCCCAGTCCTGGCCGACGGCGACCGCGTCGCTCAGCTCGAGCCCGGCGAGCAGCCCCGAGATCAGCTCGCAGTGGCGCTCATAGCTGTACCAGCCGCGATCGGTGGGCTTGTCGGAGCGCCCGAACCCGGGCAGGTCGGGGCAGATGACGCGGTAGCCGGCGGCGACCAGCGGGGGCAGCATCTTGCGGTAGAGGTAGCCCCAGTCGGGCTCGCCGTGGAAGCAGACGATCGGCCGGCCGTCGGCGGGGCCCTCGTCCACGTAATGCAGGCGCAGCCCGTCCACCTCGGCGTAGTTGGGCTCGAAGTCCCAGCCGGGAAGGCCCTCGAAGCGCTCATCGGGCGTGCGGAAGACGTCGGACATCGGTCAAGGCTATTCGGCTTCGCCATCAGACGGGGTCGCTGGCGGCCGCCGGCGCACGTCGCAGCTGCGGCCTTGCGACCCCTTGGGTTCCCTACACTCTCGCGCTCATGGCGACGACCGAACAGGGCCGCCGTCCGGTTCCCCTCTCCGATCTGCCCGCTCCGGGCGCGGCCCATGACCCTGCCGACGAGGCGATGTGCGACCGCGCGCGCGAGCGCTACGCGACCGACCGCAAGCGCATGGGCAACGTCCCCAGGCGCCGCCGCCGCCACGCGTCGCTGCCCAACCTGATCATCATCGGCGGTCTCAAGTGCGGCACCACGAGCATCCACCACTACCTCGGCCTGCACCCCGAGGTCAACATGTCGAGGCCGAAGGAGCTGAACTTCTTCGTCAAGGAGCTGAACTGGGACCTGGGGATTCCCTGGTACGAGGGCCGCTTCGACGGCCGCTCCCCGGTCCGCGGCGAGTCCTCACCGCACTACACGAACCTCCCCCGCTACTCCGGAGTCGCGGCGCGAATCGCGGACAACGTCCCCGACGCGAGGCTGCTCTACATGGTCCGGGACCCGATCAGCCGCATCCTCTCCCACTGGCGCCACGCGACCGGCGCCGGGTACGAGACGCGCTCGATGGAGGATGCGCTCGGGCGCGACGACCAGACCTACGTCACCCGCAGCATGTACTGGATGCAGCTGCAGCCCTACCTGGAGCTGTTCCCCCCCGAGCAGATCGAGGTGATCGCCCAGGAGGAGCTGCGGGGAGACCGCGACGGCACCATGCGGCGCGCCTTCGAGTTCGCCGGCGTCGACCCCGAGTTCACCTCCGAGCAGTTCGACCGCGAGTGGGAGAAGTCCACCGCCAAGGAGGGCGACAAGTACCAGTTCATGGAGAAGCTGATCAAGCTGCCGGGCTTCAGCTCCTTCGACCGCAACTTCGACCGCCTGCCCGAGCGCATGCGCTGGATGGTCGAGAAGGTCGTGCACGACCCCGACGCCCCCGAGGCGCCGAAGCCGAAGCTGACCCCCGAGATCGAGAGCCGGCTGCTGTCGCTGTTCGCCGGGGACTCGAAGCGGATCCAGGAGTTCGCCGGTCGCGAGTTCCCGCGCTGGAAGGACTACTCCTAGCCGCCATGGCCGAGGGGACGACCGTCGGAGGAGCGGTCGTGCTCGCAGCCGAGGCGAACGCCGGCGCGTGTCTCCCGCGACGCCGAGCTGGTCCGCGGCCAGGCCGCCAGAAGCCGAGGATGAGGCTCGCCGTCGCCGAGGTCCGAGCGGGCAGTTGACGCCCCCGGGAGAGACCAGCGCGGTGCGGCGCCTGCTGCCCGACCCCGCCGAGACCACCGTGGCCGAGCAGATCGCGACGCTCGAGCCGGGAAGGGACGTCGGCGAGAGCCGCCCTCGCGTGCTGATGAACTTCGCCGCGACCGTGGACGGCCGCGCCACGATCGACGGGCGCTCGGGCCCGATCGGGTCCCGCGCGGACATGGAGACCCTGCAGCGCCTCCGCACCCGGGTTGACGCCGTGATGATCGGGGCGGGGACGATGCGCGCCGAGCGCTATGGCCGCATGGTCCCCGACCCCGACTACCGTGCCTATCGGGAAGCGTCGGGTCTGGAGCACGATCCGCTCGCGATCCTGATCTCGAACCGGCTTGAGCTGCCCTGGGACGCCGGTCTCTTCACCGAAGGGGAGGGCGCGGCCCTGATCCACACCGCCTCCGATCAGGACCCGCCCGAGACCGCGACCGCGGTCGAGGTCGTGCGCCACGAGGGATCGGTGGACCTGGAGCGCGCGCTGGAGTCCCTGCGCCGGGAGCGGGGGATCCGGAGCGTGCTCTGCGAGGGTGGGCCCACCCTGCACGGCGAGCTCCAGGCGCGCGGTCTCGTCGACGAGCTGTTCCTGACGATCGCGCCGATGCTTGCCGGGCGCGAGGAGCGCTCGATCCTCAGCAACCCGCTCCCGGGCGTTATCGGCCTGGAGCTGGCCTGGCTGCTGGAGTCCGGGGGCGAGCTGTTCGCGCGCTACCGCGTGGGCGGCAGCGCATAAGCTGCAGGCATGGACTTCAAGCCGAGCCCCGCCGTCGAGTCGCTGCTGGAGCGGATCGATGCGTTCATGGCCGAGCACGTCTATCCCCAGGAGCTCGAGGTGATGCGGGCGCTGGACGACGAGGTGGAGCCGGGGGTCCCCTATCCGCAGATCCTGGTCGAGCTGCGCGCCAAGGCCCGCGAGGAGGGCCTCTGGAACCTGTTCATCGCCGACGACGAGCACGGCGCCGGGTTGACCAACTGGGAGTACGGGATGCTCTGCGAGCAGATGGGCCGCAGCCCCGTCGCCGCCCCGATGTCCTTCAACTGCGCGGCGCCGGACACCGGCAACGCCGAGATCCTGATCGACCACGGCAGCGACGAGCAGAAGGCGGAGTTCCTGGCGCCGCTGCTGGAGGGCGAGGCCCGCAGCTGCTTCTCGATGACCGAGCCCGAGGTCTCGGGCTCGGACCCGACCACGCTGCAGACGTGCGCCGACCTCGACGGCGACGAGTGGGTCATCAACGGCCACAAGTGGTTCACCTCGGGCGCGGTCGGCGCCAGGTTCGCGATCGCGATGGTCGTCACCGACCCCGACGCGGCTCCCTACACCCGGGCGAGCATGATCATCGTCCCGATCGACAACCCCGGCTTCAACCTGGTCCGCCCCGTCTCGGTGATGGGCCACGACGGCGGCCCCGGTCACTGCGAGGTCCGCTACGAGGACTGCCGCGTGCCCGCGTCGAACCTGCTCGGCGACCGCGGAGCCGGCTTCGTGATCGCCCAGGACCGGCTCGGGCCCGGGCGCATCCACCACTGCATGCGCGCGATCGGCACCGCCGAGCGCGCGATCGAGATGATGTGCGACCGCGCCAACACGCGTGAGGCGTTCGGCGGGCCGCTCGCCGACAAGCAGTTCATCCAGGACTTCATCGCCAAGAGCCGCATGGAGGTGGACCAGGCCCGGCTGCTGACCCTGTACGCCGCCTGGATGATGGACACCGAGGGCAAGCGCCGGGCGCGGCAGGCGATCAGCGAGATCAAGGTGGTCGCCGCCAACATGGTCATGGACGTGCTCGACCGCGCGATCCAGACCCACGGCTCGCTCGGCATGTCCGACGACACTCCGCTGGCCGGCATGTGGCGCTTCAGCCGCATGCTCAAGGTCGCCGACGGCCCCGACGAGGTGCACAAGATGGTGATCGCGCGCCGCGAGCTGAACCGGGCCGCCAAGCGCGCCGAGGCCGGCGGCGCTTCGGCCAACGGCTCGGGCGACACCGAGCCCCAGGTCGCCGCCGCCCCGGGCCCCGGCGCCTAGATGATTGATTCCACGGCGCCGTGCGCCTGAGGGCACGCATGGCCGAGCAGCCCAAGGACGCAGGGCGCAGCCCTTGGTGGCGCCAAGGGCAGGCCCGAGGACGCCGGGATGCGATGCGCCATGCGGGGCCTCAGGCGTGCGTGGTCGTGGAATCACTCATCTAGCCTCTAGCCGTCGAGCCGGCCGACCGCCTGCCCGGCGGCCTCGGCCAGCCGCTCGACGATCTTGGCGAACTCCTCGAAGCCCTCCTCGGTCTTGCCGTACTGGCCGCCCGAGTAGCGGGCGTAGACCCCCTCGAGGATGATCGCCAGCTTCCAGTAGCCGAGCGCAACGAAGAAGTCGACCTGCGCGAGATCCCGGCCCGAGCGCTCGGCGTAGCGGGCCTTGACCTGCTCCCGGGAGATGAAGCCGGGGGCGATCGTCGCCGGGGCGAACAGGGGCATGAAGTCGTCGCCGGGCTCGGACCAATAGACCAGCAGCAGCCCCACGTCGGCGAGCGGGTCGCCCAGCGTGCAGAGCTCCCAGTCCACGACCGCGGCGACGTCGCTGAGGTCGGGCCTGAGGATCACGTTGTCGAGCCGGTAGTCGCCGTGGACGATCGTCGCCGGGCCCTGCTCGGGGATCGCGGCGGCGAGGCGGCGGTGGACGTCGTCGACCAGCCCGAGCTCGCGGGTCTTGGACTTCTCCCACTGGCCGTGCCAGCGCTTCAGCTGCCGCTCCACGTAGGCCTCCTTGCGGCCGAGCTCGCCGAGCCCGACGGCGTCGGGGTCGACGGAGTGGATCGCGACCAGGGTGTCGACGACCCGCTCCCCGATCGCCGCGCGGTCGGCCTCGCCGACGGCCCTCGCGTCCTCGGCCGAGCGCAGGATCGGCCCCTCGACGAAGCCCATCACGTAGAAGGGCGCGCCGCTGACGCTCTCGTCCTCGCAGAAACCGGCGACCGGGGGCACCGGAACCGGGGCGTCCTGGAGCGCCGAGATCACGCGGTGCTCGCGCCCCATGTCGTGGGCCGAGCCCAGCCGCTCGCCGAGGGGGGGTCGCCGCAGCGCCCAGGAGCCGCCGGCGCTGTCGCGAACGCCGAAGGTCAGGTTCGAGCGGCCGCCCGAGATGCGCTCGAAGCTGAGTGGCGGCTCGGCGCCGGGAACGTTGGACTCGAACCAGGCCTCCACGTTGGCTGCATCGATGCCCTCGGGGGCCTCGGTAGTCTGCTCCGCCATGGCCGGGGGAGCATATGACGCTGTGCTGTTCGACTTCGGCGGGGTGCTGACGACGCCGGTCTGGGACAGCTTCGCCGCCTTCTGCCGCAAGCAGGGCCTCGACCCCGGTGCGATCAAGGACATGTTCCGAAACGACCCGGGCGCGCTCGCGGACCTGCGGGGCCTCGAGACCGGCGATCTCAGCGAGGACGAGTTCGAGCGCAGGTTCGGCGCCCGGCTGGGACTCGAGGACCACGAGCACCTGATCGACAGCATGTTCGAGGGCATGCGCCCGCTCGAGACCATGGTCGCCGCCGTTCGCGGCGTTAGGGCCGGAGGAACCGCTACAGGCCTCGTCTCCAACTCCTGGAGCGTCGACCACTACGACCGCGAGCTGCTCGCCGAGCTGTTCGACGACACGGTGATCTCGGCCGAGGTCGGCATGCACAAGCCCCAGCCCGAGATCTACCTGCTCGCGGCGCAGAGACTGCGGGTCGAGCCCGCGGCATGCGTCTTCGTGGACGACCTGAGGGAGAACTGCGAGGGGGCCGAGGCGGTCGGCATGACCGCGATCCGCCATCGCGAGCCCGGCCCGACGATCGCCGCGCTCGAGCAGGTGAGCGGGATCCGGCTCGGGCCACCGAGCTCATCCGGGTCCTAGTCGCGGTTGCGGCCGAGCAGGCCGTTGACCGACTCGGTCAGCTCCTCGACCGTGTCGTTGACGCCCTTGACGACGTCATCTACGGCCTGGCCGGCGCCGCGGGCAAGGACGCCGCGCCGCCGGTGCGCAAGCAATCCGTTACCCATAATTACCCATGATGGGTAGTGTTGGCCGAGAGACGGGATAGCGATGCGATTCAACCCTTCCTTGACGGCGCGGCTGCGGATCGGCTTCCTGATCCTGTTTGCGCTGCTGCTGGCCGTCAGCCTGCTCGGCATCGGACGCCTGTTCCAGATCAGGGTCGACTTCGAGGACGACACCAGCCGCTACTTCCAGCTCGAGCTCGAGGCCGAGCGGCTCAACTCGAGCTTCATCCTCGAGCAGGCGGCGATCCGCCCGCTCACGGCCGGAGCGGCGCCCGACGCGCGCGAGTTGAGTCGGGCGGCGGACCTGTTCGAGGCCGCGGCTGACCGGGCCGGGGAGCTGACCGGATCCGACGCGGCGCTGGACCGGGAGCTGCGCCGCCTCGTCCGCGGCGAGCGGGAGTGGCGCGAAACGGTCGCGGCGCCGCGCCTGCTGGGCCGCTCGCCGCCGGCGGAGCTGGAGCGGGAGCTGACCGCGAGGGTGAGCGACGACGCCGAGGCGCTCAGCGTCGCCACCCAGGGCGCCCGCGACGCCGTGGGCGAGAACGCGCGAGCGGACACCCGCGACACCACGATCCTCGTCGCGCTCGGGCTGGCGGCCGCGCTGATCGCCGCTCTGATCCTCTTCTCCGGCCTGATCAACTCGATGCGGGCGCCGCTGGCGCGGCTCGTGGACGGAGCACGGCGGCTCGCGGGCGGCGACCTCGACACCCGGGTCCAGGTCGGCGGGCCGGTCGAGATCGCGACCCTGGGCCAGGCCTTCAACGAGATGGCGACCGCGCTCGAGCGCGACGCCCGCGAGCGCGACCGCATCGAGCGCATGAAAAACGACTTCGTGCTCACGGTCAGCCACGAGCTGCGCACCCCGGTGACCGTGGTCAAGGGCTTCTCCGAGATGCTGACCGCACAGCCCCGGAGCCTGAATGCGCGCCAGCTCGAGGCCGCCAAGGTGATCGCCGACAGCGCCACCGAGCTGCAGAAGATGATCAACGACCTGCTCGACCTCGCCCGCAGCGACGCCGGCAAGCTCCGAATCGACCCCCAGCCGACCGGCGTGCGCCAGCTGGTCCAGCGGGTGGGCACGCACATGCGGCCCAACTTCGAGGAAAAGGGGCAGCGGCTCACCGTCAGCGTCGAGAAGGAGCTGCCCGAGGTGATGGCGGACCCAGACCGGATCGGCCAGGTGCTCTCGAACCTGCTGACCAACGCCAACAGGTACGCGCCCGAGGGGGCCCGGGTGCGCCTGACCGCCGCCCGGACCGGAAGCGGCCAGGTCGAGTTCACGGTCGCCGACAACGGGCCCGGGCTGGAGGCCGAGGAGCTGGAGCACGTGTTCGAGCGCTTCTGGCGCGCCCAGAGCGGGGAGACCCAGGCGGTCGGCGGGACCGGCCTGGGGCTGGCCATCGCCAAGTCCCTGATCAAGCTGCACGGGGGCTCGATCTCGGCCGCCTCGAAGCCGGGGGAGGGCGCTAGCTTCCGCCTCGTGCTCCCGATCGCCAAGGATCGACCTACCGCCCAGGCCTCGGGCAACGGCCACGGACGCGCCGCCGCCAAGGCCGGGGCATCATGACCCGGCTGCTGGTCGCCGACGACTCCGAGACGGTGCTGCTGCTGCTGCGGCGCCGGCTCGAGGCATCGGGCTACGAGGTGGACACGGTCACCGACGGTGTCGAGGTGATCGACGCGATCGAGGGAGACGGCGACCCGCCCGAGCCCGACCTGATCCTGCTCGACGCGATGATGCCCCGGCTCTCGGGCGTGGACGCTCTGAAGCAGCTGCGCGAGTCGGGCTGCGAGATCCCGGTGCTGATCATCTCCGCCCACCTCGACGCCCAGAAGCCCGAGCGGATGACCGCCCTGGGCGCCAACGGCGTCGTCCCGAAGCCGTTCGACTGGGACGAGCTGATCGGGCGGATCGAGGAGCTGAGCTGAGGGCCCGTCAGGCCGCACTCCTTCTGAGCGGCTGCTTGCAGCCGCGATTGACGCGGGCGGCCGCTACGGGCCCGACCTGATGGCGAAGCCGATTACAGCACCTGCCCGTGGTCGCCGCCCAGCAGCGAGGCGGTGTTGATCAGCGTCAGGTGGGTGAAGGCCTGCGGGAAGTTGCCGATCAGGCGCTCGCGGCCGGGGTCGTACTCCTCGGAGATCAGCCCGACGTCGTTGGTGAGGCCGAGCAGCCGCTCGAACAGCCTGCGCGCCTCCCCGGTCCGCCCCGCCATCGCCAGCGCGTCCGCGAGCCAGAACGAGCAGGGAAGGAACGCCCCCTCCTCGCCCTGCAGCCCGTCGACCTCGTCCTCCCCCTCGCCGGTCGAATAGCGCCGCACCCAGCCGTCGGGGGCCAGCTCCGACTGGATCGCGTCGATGGTGCCGATCACGCGCGCGTCATCGGGCGGCAGGAAGCCGACTGCGGGGATCAACAGCGTCGAGGCGTCCAGCTCCTTGGAGCCGTAGTACTGCGTGAAGGTGTTGCGCTCGGAGTCATAGCCCTGGTCGCAGACCTGCTCGTGGATCTCGTCGCGGATCCGCCGCCAGTGCTCGACGTCCCCGTCGGCGCCCCGCCGCTCCACCGTCTTCACCGCGCGGTCGAATCCGACCCAGGCCATCACCTTGGAATGGGTGAAGTGCCGGCGCGGGCCACGCACCTCCCAGATGCCCTCGTCCGGCTCGCGCCAGATCTCCTCCAGGTAGTCGAGCATGCCGCGCTGGCGGTCCCAGCCCTCCTTGACCAGTTGGCCGGTCATCTCGCGGCCGCGGTAGGCGGCGTCCAGGACCTCGCCGAAGACGTCGAGCTGGAACTGGTTCGCGGCGGCGTTCCCCACCCGCACCGGCGCAGAGCCCTCGTAGCCGGGCAGGTGGTCGAGCTCGTACTCGATCAGGCGGCGCTCGCCGCTGACCCCGTAGAGCACCTGCGTCTGGGACGGATGCGAGGCGGTCGCGCGCAGCACCCAGGCGCCGAAGTCGAGCGCCTCCTGGATGAAGCCGCCGAGCATCAGCGCGTCCAGGGTGAGCACCGCGTCGCGCAGCCAGCAGTAGCGGTAGTCCCAGTTGCGCTCGCCCCCGATCGCCTCGGGAAGCGAAGTCGTCGGGGCGGCGATGATGCCGCCCGTCGGCAGGTAGGTGAGCGCCTTCAGCACGATCAGCGAGCGCAGCACCTCATCGGCGTACTCGCCGCTGAAGGCGCAGGAGCCGCTCCACTCCCGCCACCAGCTCTCGGTGTCGCGGATCGCCCAGAGGCCGTCGAGCGCGTCCGGCGCGGGCTTGTGCGACGGGCCCCAGGTGAGCGTGAAGGGGATGTCCTCGCCCTCGCGCACGGTGAACTCGGCGACGGTGCGCATGTTCTCACCGCGGGAATCGACCTCGGTGCGCATGTAGACGGCGTCGGGGCCGGCGACGGCGGACATCTCCTCCTCGCCGTGCTCGACCCAGGGGATCGTGGAGCCGTAGTCGAAGCGGATCACCAGCTCCATCCGCATCTTCACCTCGCCCCGCAGGCCCTCGACCGCGCGCACCAGGGTGCGCCCGTGGCCCTTGATCGCCATGCAGTCGACGAGGCGCACGGCGCCCTCCGCGGTGGCGAAGTCGGTCTCCAGCACCAGCGTGCCGTCGCGGTAGCGGCGGTTGGTGCCGACGACCTCTCCTTCGGGCGCGATCAGCCAGCGGCCGTGGCGCTCGCTGCCCAGCAGCGCGGCGAAGCAGGCGCCGGAGTCGAAGCGCGGCAGGCAGAGCCAGTCGATCGAGCCGTTGCGCCCGACCAGCGCCGCGGTGTGCAGGTCGCCGATCAGCGCGTAGTCCTCGATCGGGGACGGGCAACCGTCGCCCGGCGGGGGCCCGCTCACCGCCGCGTCGCTCATGACCGCGCCATCTCCATGCGGATCTGCTTGCCCTTGAGCTTGGTCCCGTCCAGGAACTCGACGGCCTTGGGCGCGTGTTCGGAGGAGAGCTCGACGAAGGAGAAGCGGTCGAGGACCCGGATCGAGGCGATCGCGTCCTCGGGGATCACCGCTCCTTCGGTGATCGCCCAGCGCAGGTCCTCTTTCTCGATGCCGCCGCGGTGGCCGCGGTTGACGAACAGCTTCACGTTGCCCTCGCCGTCGCCGCCGACGAGCGCCTTGCGCTCGCGCCGGCGCGGGCGCGGCGCATGCTCGAGCCGCTCCTCGGGCGGCTCCCACTCGCCGATCGGCGCCTTGGTCGTGCGCTCGATCGCCTTCAGGTCCTCCATCTGCTTCTGGGTGACGAAGGTGATCGCGCGGCCGGTGCGGCCGACGCGGCCGGTGCGGCCGATGCGGTGGGTGTAGATCTCGCCGTTGTTCGGCAGGTCGTAGTTGATGACGTGGGTGACGTGCTCGATGTCGAGCCCGCGGGCTGCGATGTCGGTTGCGACCAGCAGCGGCACCTTGTGCTCCTTGAAGGAGATCATAACCCCGTCGCGCTGGCCCTGGCTGAGGTCGCCGTGCAGGGCCTTGACGCGCAGGCCCTTGTCGGCGAGCGCGCGGTCGAGCTTCGCCGCGCCGATCTTGGTCCGGCAGAAGATGATCGCCTGCTCCGGCTCCTCGGCCTTCAGCACCTCGACCACGCGAGCGAGCTTGTCCTTGGGCTCGACCATCACGTAGGCCTGCTCGACCGAGTCGACGGTCAGCTTCTTCGGAGTCACCCGGATCGTGACCGGGTCGTACATGTAGGTCTCGGCGAGCCTCGCGACCGGCTCGGGCATCGTCGCCGAGAACAGCAGGGTCTGGCGGCCGCTCGGGCACATGCGCAGGATCTTCTCGACGTCCTCGATGAAGCCCAGGTCGAGCATCTCGTCTGCCTCGTCGAGGACGACGTAGCGGGCCGAGGTCAGGACCAACGACTGGCGCGAGATCAGGTCCATCATGCGGCCGACGGTGGCGACCACGACCTGGGCGCCGTGGCGCAGGCGCGCCTGCTGCTCCTTGATCGGGGCGCCGCCGAAGACCGCAACGATCTCGACTCCATCCAAGTGCTCAGCGTAGGCCCGCATCGCCTGCGTCACCTGGATGCAGAGCTCCCGGGTCGGGGTCAGCACGATCGCCTGCGTCTCCTCACTCGAGGCGTCCAGGTAGTCCAGCAGCGGCAGCCCGAAGGCCGCGGTCTTGCCGCTGCCGGTCTGGGCCTGGCCGATCACGTCGTGGCCGCCGAGCAGCTCGGGGATCGCCTTGGCCTGAATCGGGGTCGGGCTCTCGTAGCCGAGCTCGTCCAGGGTCTGCACCAGCTCCTTCGACAGCCCCAGCTCGGCGAAGGTCGCGGAGACCTCCTCGGGAGCGTCCTCGGCGGGCGCGCCGTTCGCCCCGCTCCCGGCCTCGCCGATCGCCGCGTCGCCGTTGCTCTCGGTGGGCTCGATCACAGGGAGGGATCGAGCAGCAGCTTGCCCGTGCTCCTGCGCTGCGCCAGGTCCTCGTGGGCCCGGGCGGCCTCGCTGAGCGGGTAGACCTCGCCGATCACGACCTCGAGCTCGCCGGCGGCGACCGCGCCCAGCAGCTCGCCGATCGCGGCGGCCACGACGTCGCGGCGGTTGACGAGCAGCGGCACCAGCCAGAAGCCCAGCACGGACTTCGAGGTCTGCAGCAGGTAGTTGGTCTCGACGGTATTCGGGTGCCGGGCCGCGTTGCCGAAGACGACGATGCGCCCGAGCGTGTCGAGGGCCTTGAGCTCCGCCTCGAAGCCGGTGCCGCTCATGTGCAGCACGACGTCGACCTTGTCGCCGCCGTTGGCCTCGATGATCGCCGCGGTCAGGTCCTCGGCCCGGGAGTCGGCGGTCGCGTCGGCGCCCAGGCGCTCGGCGAGCGCGCGCTTCTCCTGGCTCGATGCGAGCGCGATCACCTTGGCGCCGGCCCGCTTCGCGAGCTGGACCGCGATGCTCCCGGTCCCGCCCGCGGCGGCCTCGACGACGACGGTCTCGCCCTCGCGCACGTGGGCGGTCTCGTGCAGCAGCGAATGCGCCGTCACGCCCTGCAGCAGCAGGCCCGCGGCCTGATCGTCCCCGACCTCGTCGGGGATCGGCACCAGGAAGGCCTCGGGCACGGCGACCTTCTGCGCATATGCCCCGTTGCCGAGCATCGCCGCGACGCGCCTGCCATCGGGAGTCCTGCCGCTCAGCTCGGCGCCGGGGATCAGCGGCAGGGATTGCTCCGCGAGGTAGTCGTTGCGGATCGCGTGGGTGTCGGCGAAGTTGACCCCGACGCGCGCGACATCGACCACGACCGCGCCGTCGGAGGGCTCGGGGTCGGGGACCTCGACCAGCTTCAACAGCTCGGGCCCGCCGAACTCCTCAATCTGAATAGCCTTCACGGCCCCCAACATAGCCGTCACCTCCTCCGCTTCGCGTCCGGGGTGCCGGGTGAAGTGTCCGGTTCGCGTGGAAACCCTCACCCAGTCGATCATTCAGAGATGTCCCTAACCGTCGTCGGATCAATCGCATTCGATTCCGTGCGCACGCCGTTCGGCGAGCGCGAGCGGATGCTGGGCGGCTCGGCCGTCCATTTCAGCCTCGCGGCCAGCTTCTTCACCGAGGTCAGGGTGGTCGGCCCCGTGGGCGAGGACTTCGGCGCCGAGCAGCTCGGCGTGCTCGAGGGTCGCGGGGTCGGCACCGAGGACATCGAGCGCGTCGAGGGAGGCGAGACCTTCTTCTGGCGCGGTCGCTACGACTACGACATGAACGTCGCCCACACCGACGACACCCAGCTGGGCGTCTTCGCCGAGTTCGAGCCCAAGCTATCGGCCTCCTCGCGGGGGTCCGAGATGCTGTTCCTCGGCAACATCCAGCCCGACCTGCAGCGCCGGGTGCGGGCCGAGTGCGACGGTGCCGACTTCGCGGCGCTGGACTCGATGAATCTCTGGATCGAGACCGCCCGCGAGTCGCTGCTCGCGGCGATCGGCGAGACCGACTGCGTGCTGCTGAACGACGCCGAGATCCGGATGCTGACCGGCGAGCCCAACCTCGCCAAGGCCGCCCGGGCGCTGATGGCGATGGGCCCCGGTGTCGTCGTCGCCAAGCGCGGCGAGTACGGCGCCGCGCTGTTCATCGACGGCGACCTGTTCGCGATCCCCGGATACCTGCTCGAGGACGTTCGCGACCCGACCGGCGCCGGCGACAGCTTCGCCGGCGGCTTCCTCGGCTACCTCGACGGCCACCGCGCCTCGGGCCGCTCGCCGCTGGACCCGGTCGCTCTGCGCAAGGCGATGGCCTACGGCTCGGTGCTCGCCTCGTTCAACGTCGAGGACTTCGGCACCGAGCGCGTCGCCTCGCTGACGATGGACGAGGTCGCCGAGCGCCTCGCCGACTTCAGGCGCATCACCCACTTCGAGGTGGACTAGCTGCGAAGCGGGCCTCGTCGAGGTCGACGTCGAGCTGGATGCGGCGCATCACGTCGGGCTTCAGGCGTCCTTCGTTGCGCAGCTCCAGCAGCGCCGCTCGCTCGACCCCGATCAAGTCGCGGCGCAGCTCGCGGACGGCGCTCGCAGGGTCAGCGCGTGCCCGCCGGCGCCGCGGGCGTCCTCGCCGCGCATCTCGGCCATGCAGCACGCGAACTCGCTCGGTGACGCCGACCCGCTCGAACGTCGCCATCGCGGACACAGGGTCGTTCGGCGCCACGATCGCACCGAGCAGCAGGCCCTCCGCCCATCCGATCCCCGGCACGACCGCCTGCGCGGCCGCCCCGACCGCCGCCATCGTGACCAGGGGCAGGCCCAGCACCAGCCAGGTGAGGGGGCCGCGTTCGGCCCACAGCTCCTGGGGACGCGTAGTAGCCCGCCGATTGCAGCAGCGGGGGCAGGAAGATGAGCAGGATCACCTCCGGCTCCAGCTCGATCTCCGGGCCGCCGGGGAGGAAGCCGAGGCCGAGGCCGGCGAGCACCAGCACGATCGGATACGGGATCAGGGCCAAATCCGCCACGAGCACCAGCACGGCGGCGGCGGCGACGAGGACGATCAGGGCTTCGATCTCGTTCAACGGCGCCTCACGCCGCGAGTCCTACGATCCACCCCGTGAACGATCACCGCGCGCTGACACCACCCCTCTCGGCCGAGGACCACGTCGAGGGCCTCGCCGGCGCGGAGCTCGAGCTGGTCATGTACGGGGACTTCCAGTGCCCTTATTGCGCCGCCGCCTTTCCGATCGTGAAGCGGATACGCGAGCAGCTCGGCCCGCGGTTGATCTTCGCCTTCCGCCACTTCCCGCTGCGCGAGGCGCATCCCCTCGCAGAGGGCGCGGCCGAGGCCTCGGAGGCGGCGGCGGTCCAGGGAGCCTTCTGGGCGATGCACGACCGCCTCTTCGAAGCACGCGGCCCGCTCGAGGTCCCCGACCTGGCCCGCCACGCGCGGGACCTGGGCCTGGACGCCGAGCGGGTCGCCGCCGAGCTCGCCTCGGGGATCCACGCACCGCGGGTTCAACGCGACGCCGACGGCGGCCGCGCCGGCGGCATCACGGGAACGCCCGGGTTCTTCACCAACGGGCGCCTGCACGAGGGCGCCTTCGACGCCGGGGCCCTGCTGGCGGCGCTGGAGAGCAGCGCGAAGCCGGCGGAGCGGGCGTGAGATACTGGCCAACCGGTTAGAACCGTAGGAACCCAGTCCACGCCCGACACAGCGCGAGGAGGTGCTCGATGGCGACCAAGGACAAGGCCAAGGCTGAGACCGACGGCAAGGCGACAGGCGGCGACACGCTCTCGATCACGGACAACCGCACCGGCGAGAGCTACGAGATCGAGATCAACGACGGAACCATCCGCACGATGGACCTGCGCCAGATCAAGGTCGCCGAGCACGACTTCGGGATGATGGGCTACGACCCCGCGTTCCTGAACACCGCCTCCTGCCGCTCGGCGATCACCTACATAGACGGCGAGGCGGGGATCCTGCAGCACCGAGGCATCCCGATCGAGCAGCTCTGCGAGCATTCGACCTACCTCGAGGTCGCCTACCTGCTGGTCTTCGACGAGCTGCCGACCCAGGCCCAGCTCGACCGCTGGACGTACGACGTCATCCACCACACCTTCGTTCACGAGGACATCAAGAAGATGAACGAGGGCTACCGCCACGACGCCCACCCGATGGGGATGCTGCTGGCGTCGGTCGGGGCGCTATCGACCTTCTACCCGACGGCGAAGGACACGGAGGACCACGAGGAGCGCTACATGGCGGCGATCCGCCTGATCGCCAAGGTGCCGACGCTCGCGGCCTTCGCCTACCGCCACAGCATGGGCTACCCCTACGTCTATCCCGACAACGAGCTCAGCTACTCCGAGAACTTCCTCTCGATGCTGTTCAAGATGGAGAACACCTACGAGCCCGATCCGCGGCTGGCGAAGGCGCTCGACGTGCTCTTCATCCTCCACGCCGACCACGAGCAGAACTGCTCGACGAACGCGGTGCGCGCCGTGGGCTCCTCCGACGTCGACCCCTACTCGGCGGTCGCCGCCGGGGTGGCGGCGCTGTACGGGCCGCTCCACGGCGGCGCCAACGAGGCCGTGCTGCGGATGCTGCGACAGATCGAGTCGGTGGAGAACATCCCCGACTTCCTCGAGGGCGTGAAGAACCGCGAGCAGAAGCTGATGGGGTTCGGCCACCGCGTCTACAAGAACTACGACCCCAGGGCGCGGATCATCAAGAAGCACGTGGACGAGGTGCTCGAGGTGACCGGCGAGAACCCGCTGCTGGAGATCGCCACCGAGCTCGAGAAGCGGGCGCTCGATGACGACTTCTTCACCTCGCGCAAGCTCTACCCGAACGTCGACTTCTACTCGGGCCTGATCTACGAGGCGCTGCGCATCCCGACCAACATGTTCACGGTCATCTTCGCGATCCCGCGCACCTCGGGCTGGGTGGCCCAGTGGCTGGAGCTGAAGGACGATCCCGAGCAGAAGATCGCCCGCCCCCGCCAGATCTACACCGGCAAGCGCGACCAGGACTACGTTCCGATCGCCGAGCGCGACGGGCCGGAGAAGATCACCGGCCCGCCCGCCCGCAGGCCGAAGCTGCTGCGCCGCGGCGCCTGAGACCTCCGAGGCCCGGGGACGATGCGCTGGCGGGTCACCGAGCGCCACGGCTCGGAGGTGACGAAGGGGACCTTCGACACCCTCTACGAGGCGATCGAGCACGCGCGCGCCCGCGTCGATGCCGCCCTGCGCGAGGGCCGGCTGGGGACCGTCAAGTTGCTGCGCGAGTTCACGCCCGACAAGCGGGTGCAGTCGCGGCTTGAGATCTCGGCCGCGCGGCTCTTCCGCGGCCCCGAGGCGGGCGTCGACGTGATGGGGGACGGAGCGGTGGTCGCCTACGCCGGCTCGATCCGCAAGCGCGTGCTCGAGGCGGACACCCTGGACGAGGCCTTCGAGCGCCTGCGCGAGGAGCTGGAGCGCGGGCGCTGAGTGCGGCGACCGGGTGCTGCTGGGGTCGCCGGCTTGCGACGCCGCGCCCGGCGTGATTGAATGGCCGCGATGAGCAAGGGGAGCGCATCGGCTCTGTGCCTCGCGCCCGCGGCGCTGCTGGCGCTGGGCGTCCAGCCCGCGACGGCCGCCAAGAAGAAGCCGGCCGACCTCGGCAAGCTGAAGACCGCGACCGCCTCGGCCACGACCACGAACGACGGGCAGGCGGTCAGCGTCACCGCCACCTGCCCGGACAAGACCAAGGCCGTCGGCGGCGGCTTCGACGCGCCCATCGCGACCGACATGGGGGCTCTGTCGAGCTTCCACACGGTCACCGAGTCGCGGCGGGCGAGCGGGAACTCGTGGCGCGTGAACGCGACGCGATTCGACGCCAACCCCGTGGGACCGGCGCTGGTGGTGACCGCCGAGGTCTACTGCCGTTCGGGGGCCGGCAAGATCGCGGAGCGCTCCGATACGGATTCCGCTCTCGACCCCACCAGCTACTTCACCGCCGTGGCGGCCTGCCCGCTCGGCCGCGCCCTCGTCGGCGGCGGCTTCCAGTACAGCGCCGGCCCCCAGGAGGTGCCGCTGCTGATGTCGCAGAACCGGCCGTCCGGCACGGTCGCCTGGGTCGCATCCGGGGTGGGACTGGCACCGGGGTCCCAGACCCTGAGCGCCCACGCCTACTGCCGCAAGGGGCCAGGCGCCGTGCGGCTGCGGACCGGGACCGCGGCCCTGCCCACTACGGACACCGCCGTTGCCAGTGCCGTCACGGCGCCGTGTCCGGGCAAGCTGCAGCCCTTCGCCGGTGGCTACCGCAGCCCGGGCCTGGGCGGGAGCTCCGCCTTGGCGGTGCACACCGAGTCCCGCAGGGCCGGCAAGAGCTGGCGCACCTCCGCGATCAACATCTCCGACCCGGACCCCGGCCAGCTCAGCTCGTTCGCGCTCTGCAGCTGAGGCGCCCGGCGTGATTGAATGGCCGCGATGAGCAAGGGGAGCGCATCGGCTCTGTGCCTCGCGGCCGCGGCGCTGCTGGCGCTGGGCGTCCAGCCCGCGACGGCCGCCAAGAAGAAGCCGGCGAAGCCCGGCAAGGTGAAGACGGCGACGGCGACGGCGACCACGACGGCCAACGGGCAGGTCGTCGCGGCCACCGCGACCTGCCCCAAGGGGACGACCGCGGTCGGCGGCGGCTTCTTCTTGGCGGCCGTCGCCGGGGGGGGCATACTCTCGGACCTGAACCTGATCTCCGAGTCGACCAGGGCCAGCGCGCGCAGCTGGCGCGTGACCGCTGTCAGGTTCGACAACGGAGCGGCGGGCCCGTCGCTTCCCGTCACGGCCGACGCCTATTGCCGCTCGAAGCCCGGCAAGATCTCCGTGACGAGGGCGTCGGAATCGGTGACGGGCACCGGCTTCTTGGACCCGGTCGCGGCCTGCCCGGTCGGGCGCTCCGCGGTCTCGGGCGGCTTCCTGGCGAGCGCTGGCAGCGCGTCCGACCTCCTTTTGATCGGTGGCGGCCCCGTGGGCTCCGTCGGCTGGCAGCAGACGGGCCTAAGCCAGGGGTCGGCGTCCCTCGAATCCCAGATCCACTGCATCAAGCGAAAGAAGGCGCCGGTCGCAAGGACGGCGGCCATCACCACGGCCCCGAGCTTCGGCATCATCGCGAGCGCGGTGACGCCGGCCTGCCCCGCCAAACTCATTCCCTTCGGCGGCGGCTACGCGGGGCCGCCCTTCGCCGTCGCCGGCGGCGGGGCGGCGGGGCTGCCGCTGGAGTCGCGGCGGTCGGGCTCCTCCTGGCGGGTCAGCACCGTCAACCTCACCGCCGCCGCCTTGCAGCTGACCGTGACCGGGGTCTGCTCGTGAGCCCGGCGCGCCGCGCCTCGATGCTGGTGGCGGCCGCAACCGCGGTGGCTCTGGCGCTTGGCGCACCCGCCGCCGGCGCGGCAAAGAAGAAGGCGAAGCCGGGCCCGATCAGGGTCGCCAGCGCCACGACCAGCACCACGGCCGACAACCAGACCGTGACCGCGACCGCGACCTGTCCCAAGGGCACCTCCGCGGTCGGCGGCGGCTTCCTCGCCGGCACCAGCACCGAGGGCGGCAGCCTCTCGGATCTGCACTTGACCAGCGTCTCCCGTCGCAGCGGCAGCCGTGCCTGGATCGTCACCGCCGAGCGCCTCGACGGCGTGACCCCCGGCCCGTCGCTGCCCGTGACCAGCGAGGCCTATTGCCGGGCCAAGGCGGGCAAGATCGCCGAGGCCACCGGGACCACCTCGCTCACCCCTATAACGGTTCTCCCATTTGCGACGCGGGCCGCGTGCCCGGTCGGCCGCGGGGCGTTCGCCGGCGGCTTCTCCTCGACGGGGCCTGCGGGAGGGCTTGCCCGTGTCCTGTTGCGCCTGAGCCCGTTCGGCGTGGTGGGATTCGAGGCGATCAACGTGGCCCTGGCCCCGGGCGCGCTGTCGTTCTCGACACACGCCTATTGCGGGAGCTCCTCAAAGCCGCCCAAGACCCGCACCGCGAGCGTGGCGATGGCGACCAACGACACCGTCGTCAGCGCGACCACGGCCTCCTGCCCCGGTAAGCTCGCCTCCTTCGGGGGCGGCTTCAGCGGACCCAGCTTCCAGACCGGTGCGGTCGCCTTGCCAATGGTGGTCGAATCCCGCCGAAGCGGGAACGGCTGGCGCGCCTCGGCCCTCAACCTCACGGTCTTTCCCGGCCAGCTGAACGCGGTCGCGATCTGCAGCTGACTTCCCCGGCCTCCCGCTTCTACCCTCCACGGGATGGCCGACAGCGTCGAGGCTGGAAGGCGGGTGCGGCTGCCGGCGGGGGCCGAGCGGCCGGTACAGGTCTACGTCAACGGAGCCGAGCTGCGCGAGGGCGAGGACTACACCGTGCGCGGCCGCGAGATCCTGTTCGCGAGGCCGCTGATGAAGGAGCAGCTCGGCCGCGGCCGCTGGCTGGCGATGTGGCTGGGCCTGTTCGGCTCCTACGGCGAGCACGACACCGTCGACGTGCACTTCCGCCTGCGCGGTGAGACCAGGGTGATGACCGACGCCGAGGTGCTGCCGGACTGAGGCCGCTAGGCGGGGGCGCCCGCCGCTGAGCCGGCGCCGAGGCCGGCCAGCTCGGCGACGCGGTCGCGGTGCTCGCCGGGCGTGCCCAGCATGCGCCCCGCGACGCGGGAGCGCTTCAGCCAGAACTGCAGGTCGTGCTCCCAGGTGAAGCCGATGCCGCCGAAGACCTGCAGCGCCGAGGCCGTCGTCTCCCAGGCCGCGTCGGCCGCGCGAGCGCTGACCATCGCCGCCGCCAGCGGCAGCGACTCGGGCTCGGCGTCCGCGGCCCAGGCCGCGTAGTAGGTGAGCGAGCGCGATTCCTCGACCCCCAGCAGCATCGCGGCGCAGCGGTGCGAGACGGCCTGGTAGGAGCCGATCGCGCGGTCGAACTGCTTGCGCTCGCGCGCGTACTCCACGGCCATCTCCATCGCCCTCTGGCCGATCCCGGTCAGCTCGGCCGCGATCGCGACCGCGAGGCGGTCGCGGCCCGCGCCGGCGTCGCCCGGCATGCGCTCGCCAGCGGGCGCCGAGATCGTGGCGTAGGAGCGGGTGGCGTCGATCGCCTCGACCGCCTCGAAGTCCAGCTCGCCGGCGGGCGCGAGCAGGGCGCCCTCCGCGTCGAAGACCACGGCCACGTCGGCCGTCGGCAGATCGCAGAAGAGGGTGCTCTCGTCCTCGCCGCCGGCGGCAGGGCCGATGGCGCCGAAGGCGCCCGTGGCCTCGCCCGAGGCGAGCCTCGGCAGCCACTCGGCGCGCTGCTCGGGGGAGCCCGCCGCCGTGATCACCAGCGCCGCGCCGGCGCTGCCGAGCAGCTGCGAGGGGGCGCAGGCGTAGCCAGCCTCCTCCAGCAGCACCGCCAGCTCGACCAGGCCCAGGCCCTGTCCGCCGTCGTCCTCGGAGACGGCGATGCCCGGCCAGCCCAGCTCGGCCATCTGCGCGTACAGCGAGTCGTCGTAGGCGCGCGCTTCGGCGAGCTCGCGCACCTTCTCGGGCTTGAAGCGGTCGGCCATGAACTGCTTGGCAGTGCCCTTGATCTCGCTCTGCTCGTCCGTGAGGTCGAAGTTCATCCCAACCCCCCCGGCGAGCGACGAGTTAGTGGCGCCATGCGCGAAGAAGTCGTCGCTCGGGCCGCCGTCATCGTCAACGCAGCTTCGGCAGGCCGAGAACTCGCTCGGCAATGATGTTCTGCAGCACCTCGGTGGTGCCGCCCTCGATCGAGTTGGCGCGGCTGCGCAGGAAGCGATAGCTGGCGTCGGTCCCGACGGTGACCCCCGCCGGGCCGGCGACCTCGCTCGCCATCTCGGTCATCGCCTGGTTGTACTTGCCCCACTGCCACTTGCCGAGCGAGCCCTCGGGGCCGGGGATGCCGGTCTTCATCGTCGCCGTCAGCGTGCGCAGGGCGCCGAGGCGCATCGCCTCGATCCCGATCTGGAACTCGGCGATCCGCTGGCGGATCAGGGGGTCGCTCTCCAGGCCCTTCTCGCGCACGAGCGCGATCAGGTCCTCGAGCGTCCGCCGCAGGCCGACCACGGCGACCGCGCCGAGTCCGGCGCGCTCGAACATCAGGGTCGTGATCGCGACCTGCCAGCCGCCCCCGACCTCGCCGATGACGTTCTCGTCGGGGACCTGGGCCTCCTCGAGGAAGATCTCGTTGAACTCGGCCTCGCCTGTGATCTGGCGCAGCGGCCTGACCTCGACGCCGGGCTGGTCCATTTCGAGGATGAAGTAGGTGATGCCCCTGTGCTTGGGGGCGTCCGGGTCGGTGCGCGCCAGGAACATGCAGTACTTGGCCTCGTGCGCGTAGGTGGTCCAGACCTTCTGGCCGGTGATCTTCCAGCCGCCGTTCGACTTCACCGCGCGCGATTTGATCGAGGCCAGGTCCGACCCCGACTCGGGCTCGCTGAAGCCCTGGCACCAGATCTCCTCGCCCGAGAGGATCGGCTCGAGGAAGCGCTCCTTCTGCTCGGTGGTGCCGTGGGCGATGACCACCGGGCCGCCCATGACCAGGCCGAGGACGTTGGCCGGCGGCGGCACCGAGCCGTAGGCGAGCTCCTCGTTGAAGATCGCCTGCTCGATCAGGCTGGCGCCGCGGCCCCCGAACTCCTCGGGCCAGGAGACGCCTGTCCAGCCGGCCTCGTGCATCTCCTTCTGCCAGGCGCGGCGGAACTCGAACTCGGCCGCGTCGTCGCCCTCGGGCACGGGGCCGGGATGGTTCTCCTTGAGCCAGATCCGCACCTCGTCGCGGAAGGCGGCCTCGGACTCGGTCAGCGACAGGTCCACGCCGCGCAGACTATCGCCTGGTTGACCGGCCAGTCACCTGGGCCGAACCCCGCCCGCAAGCTGGGGCTGAACCCCGCTGATCCCCTCCTCGGTCGATCCCTGCGTCTAGGGTTGCCGCGTGGCCGGCTGGAGCGAGGTCGAGGCGGAGGCGCCGGAGCTGGCGGCGCGGGCGAAGGGGTTCCTCGACGCCCACACCCACCTCACGATCGCGACCCTGCGCCGGGACGGCTCGCCGCGGATCAGCGGCACCGAGATCCGCTGGCACGACGGCGATCTCCACGTCGGCGGCATGTGGCGGGCGATGAAGGCGCTCGACCTGCACCGCGACCCGCGCTACGCGCCGCACAGCGGCTCGGACGACCCCGATGACGGATGGGAGGGAGACGCCAAGCTCGCCGGCCGGGCCGAGGAGCTGAGCGAGGACGAGGCCAGCGCGGTCTTCCCCGATAGGGAGGGCAGCAGCCGATGCACTCGTTCCGCCTCGACGTCAGCGAGCTCGTCGTCGTCGGGCTCGACGAAGCGCGCGAGCGGATGCTGGTGGACGCCTGGCAAGAGGGCCGCGGCCTCAGCACCATCAAGCGCTAGGGAACACCCGCCCTCACCGAGAGCGCGGCGAGCTGCTGCTCGATCATTCGCAGCCGCTCGTTGATCTGCTTGAAGTGCCTTTCCAGGCTCTCCTGGCTGTAGGCGCCGGCCATCGCTTCCCCTTTCCTGGACCCCCCGGTGGACCGCAGGGGTATTGCGGCCCGGGACCTACTTGTAGATCGCCAGCAGCACGACCGCCGAGGCGACCCAGACGGCCGAGGCGCCGATCATCCCGTAGTCGCCGGTCAGGATCGAGGCCGTCGAGCGGCTGTCCTTGCGGTCATAGATCAGGTACAGGTAACGGAAGATCCCGTAGACGACGGCCGGCAGGGTGCCGAGCATCTTCGAGCCGATCAGCGGCGAGTTGACGGCGTAGATCGCGTAGCTCATCACCGTCGCCGCGGTCACCATCGCCACCATCTGGTCGAGAAAGGGGATCGAGTAGTGCTCGAGCACGGGCCGGGTCTTGGTCCCGGAGTGCAGCTCGGAGGTCGCCTCCTGGCGGCGCTTGGTGAAGCCCAGTAACATCGCGACCATGCCGGTGCAGAGCAGCAGGTAGGCCGAGGCGTCGGCGTCCACGGCCTTGGCGCCGGCGAGCACGCGCAGCACGAACAGGCCCGCGATCGTCATCACGTCGAGGATGACCTCGGTCTTGAGCACGAAGGAGTAGAGCGTCGTCCCGATCCCGTAGGCGAGCACGAGCCCCGCGATCGCCGGCCCCTCCGCCACGACGGTCCCGACCAGCCCGCCCGCGATCAGGATCACGGCGAGCGTGATCGCCGCCGGGATCCCGAGCTCGCCCGCTGCGATCGGCCGCCGGCGCTTGGTCGGGTGCTGGCGGTCGAGCTCGGTGTCGTGCGAGTCGTTGATCAGGTAGCCGGCCGAGGCGACGGCGCAGAAGGCGAGGAAGACGACGGTGGCGCTCGCGATCGCCTCGATGTCGTCGAACTGGCCCGAGAACAGCAACCCCGCGTAGACGAGCAGGTTCTTGATCCACTCCTTCGGCCGCATCGCGACGATCGCCGCGCGCAGGGGGCCGCGGCGGGGCTTTGCAGGCGGGACCGCCTGCTCCGGTCGCTCGACCGGAGGGGTCTGCTCGAGCGTGCTGCCCTCCATCGAGGCAGGGAGGTTAGAGCGGATCGACGAGCACGCCGGGATTGAGCGTGCCGTGGGGATCGAGCTCGGCCTTGGCGGCGCGCAGCGCCGCCGCGAATGGCTCGGGGCGCTGGCGGTCATACCAGGGGCGGTGGTCGCGGCCGACGGCGTGGTGGTGGGTGATCGTGCCCCCGCCGTCGGCGATCGCCTCCGAGGCTGCGGCCTTGACCTGATCCCACTGCGCGACCTCGGATCCCCGCCTCGCCTTGGCGAGCACCGTGTAGTAGGGCGCCGCGCCGTCGGGGTAGACGTGGGTGAAGCGGCATCCCACCAGCGGCGCTCCCGGCCCCTCGGCCGGCCCGTCCGCGACCTCGGCGACCGCCCTGCGGGCGGCCTCCATCACCTCGGCGTGGAAGTCGGGGAAGCGGTCCCAGGTGATCGCCGTCTCGAAGGTCTCCGAGAGGATCCCGCAGGCGACCAGGGAGTCGCGCAGGTAGGGCGCGAAGAGGAAGGCGTGGCGCCAGGCGCCGACCGGGTCGGCGCCCGCCTCGGAGGCCGGCGGCGCCCCCCTGCGCGCGGCCGA
>Ga0194131_10002811_pt1 | contig 28224 bp, 28 predicted proteins | sample TA2KigO120mmetaG_FD_148631 | JGI IMG/M metagenome (GOLD analysis project Ga0194131, IMG submission 148631) | Freshwater microbial communities from Lake Tanganyika, Tanzania - TA2015053 Kigoma Offshore 120m | ecosystem: Environmental > Aquatic > Freshwater > Lake | place: Tanzania: Lake...
CACCCGACCACTAGAGCAAAGCCGCTCATGCCGGCGCAGCAATGGGCAGCGCGAGCGCGCCATCCGCGGCCAGGTTTCGCGTCAGCTCCAGCCCCATCTCGATGCCAGGTAGACCTATGTCGTGTTTGAGTAAGGCGAAGACATCACGCCCCTCGGCGACCCAGGCGCTCACCCGCGCGGCCCAGACCTTGTAGCTCTCATCGTCATAGCTGTCGCGGCGCAGGCGGAAATAGACGCGAGTCGCGGTCGCCACGAGCGGGGTGGTGCCCAGGCGTTCGTCGTCGGAGTCGGTGATGTAGAGGCCGACACCGCGGCCGGCAAGGGCCGCGAACGTCTCCTCATCGTGCCAGGACGGGTGGCGAAACTCGAACGCGGCGGGCATGTCCGGGGGCATTCGCTCGAGGAACGGCTCCAGGCGCGTCATGTCCTTTCCCGTAGTTCGGCGGCAACTGGTAGAGGACGCGCCCCAGTCGGTCACCGAGTCGGGAGCAGGCGGCGAGCATCGCGTCCAGCGCGGCCGAGGGGAGGCGCAACCGGTCGAAATGGGTGATGCGCTGGCTCGCCTTCAGTGTGAAGCGGAACCCTTCCGGCGTTTTATCCCGCCAGCCGTCGACCGTCGATTCGTTCGGAATCCGGTAGAACGACCCGTCGATCTCGACGGCCTCGAACCGCGTCGCGTAGTGGGTGAGGAAGTCCGCCGGCTTCGTCCCGGCGGGTAGAAACTCGGCCGCCACTCCGGATAGCTGAACCCGGAGGTGCCGACGTAGGCGTACGCCACGGATAGAGCCTACACCGGCGGCTGGCTCCCCTGGTCGAGGAACCGAGCTTGCAGGTCCGGCGTGGGGATGCGGCAGGCGGTCCGGCGGCCAAACCAGCGGTAGCGGTTGCGCGCGACCAGATCGTAGAGAGCGTCGCGGACCGGGCGGGGCAGAACGATCAGCCCGTAGAGAAGCGGCCAGGCGCCGTCCAGATGCCGGGTGATCCGCAGGGCCGCCTGTGAGCCTGCGTAGACGCGGCCCGATTCGATGAGGATGATGCTGTCGATCGCACCATCAATCCGGTGGCGCCATTTCAGATCCCGCGCGAACGGGGTTTGGAGCGAGGCGAAGCGGAACCTCCGACGGGCGTCGCGATCGATGATGAACTGCACCGCGCCGTCGCACAGGTTGCAGAGGCCGTCGAAGAGGACAATCGGGTCGGGATCCAGCGACGTGCCCACCCGCGTCGAATCATCGTAGTCGTAAGGACGCAGCGTCGGACGCTGCGCCCCGCCCGGGCTTCCTTTAGACGAGGGCGACGGCGCGCTGATCCTTCACCGAGCGATACGCCGCGTCGATGACCTGCGTCACGACGAGAGCGTCGCGCCCCGGGGTCAGCGATTGCTCGCCGCGCAGGATCGACTCGCAGAAACGGACCGCGATCTCGCCCAACGCGGGGAAGGTCATGCCGCGCTCGAACGGCAGCACCCGCGTCGTGACCGGGCGGAAGATGTCGTCGCTGACCGCGCCGGTGGGTTCACGGCGTTTCGATCGAGGCGCTCGGGCGCGATCTTTCGGGTCGGGTTCAGTTTAAGACCCGCCTTCGTCCTGAAGATCCAGACGCCGTCCGCGTCATCCATGTTCGAGACCCAGGCCGACTCGATAACCGCCGATCTGCCGCCCTCGCACTGGAGCATGATCACCGCGTGATCCTCGACATCCTGCGGCGCGTCGGACGGCGGCGGTTCTTCGGTGAACTGCCTCATCGCCGCGGTGACGGACAGAACCCGGGGATTCCCCATCATCCACAGCACCGAATCGATGGTGTAGACCGAACCGTCCATGATCACGCCGCCGCCCGCACGTCTGTGATCGAGAAACCAGGCCGACTGCCGAAGGATGTGATGCCCGGGTCGGCCGCGAAACCGCAATGATGTCGACCGGATGTGGTAGACGTCGCCGAGTTCGCCAGACTCCCACATCGCGCACGCCTGCGTCTGCGTCGGGGTGAATCTGCCGCGCCCGGAGCAGCATGCCAGGTACTTTCCAACCCGCTCGGCGGTCCGCACCATGCGATCGGCGTCCGCGGGATCGAGAGCGAAAGGCTTCTCGGTCAGGACGTGCTTGCCCGCCTCCAACGCCTAGATCGTCGGATCGCGATGCGCGAACGGAGGCGTGCAGACGATGACCGCGTCGACCTCCTTCCGGCCCAGCAAATCGGGAATCGATGCAGCCACGTACGGGATGCCGAACTCACGAGCGGTCGCCTGAGCGCGGTCCGGCAGGACGTCGAATACCGCGACCGCGTGACCGACGGCCGAATCGCGTAGCCCGATCAGATGCTGTTGGGCGATCGTGCCCGTGCCGATGATGCCGATTCCGAGCCGATCCGCCATCGCTTCGCACCTCAGCCGGCGCCCGCTCTGGACACGGCGGCGGGACTCTACCAGCGTTCGGACGGCCCCACAGTCAGGTCGGATCGGCGATCGCAGGCGCGGGAATAGGCTCGAGCGCGACGATGGGAATGACACGATCGGTCCAGCGCTGGTATGCGCCGTACCCGGCGTAGGCGGCGACGAAACGCGCGAAGAGGCGGTCACGCTCTGGTCCCGTCAGAACGCGAGCAGATGCGCGCCGCCGCGCCGGACCGATTTCGATCTCGACCTCGGGGTGCGCCCGGAGGTTGAGAAACCACGCCGGATGCGTCGGCAGTCCGCCGTTCGAGGCGCAGAGGTAGGGGGTTCCTCCCTCTCTGAGATAGGTGAGGATATGCGAGCGTGGCAGACCGGAGCGCCGGCCCCGCGTCGTCAGGACGAGAACTGGCAAACCAACGAGACGCCCGCCGATGCGACCCCGGCTCCACCGGTAGAGCCGCAGATGGAGCGCCCAGGCAAGGAGGAGCGCACGGCGAACGCCAGGGATTCGGCCGGGATGGATTGAGGCGAGACTTCTCACGCGCTCCCCATTTTGAACGGTGGCGGCGATTCGTACGGCGAATGATCGCCGGCCAATAGGACGTGCCTTAGTTCTCGCCGTCGTTCTCAGCTTCCTTCTTCCTGTAAGCGGGACCGCGGACGGTCGGTGGCTCGACGGAGCGTTAACGCGCTGGAATCAGGCCGGGGCGGCCATTCCCAGCGCGCCGCCGGACACACTCCGCAACGACACCTGTCGTAGCACGGAGCAGGCTGCGACGGAACCGGCGGAACGGGCGCTGGCCGAGCGGGGATGGCAACTGGTGTCCTTCTGGCCCACCGTCAAGATCGGCGCGGCGCTCCTTTTTCCCGGCGTGGCCTTCTACGATGGGATGTGCCGGCCGCTTCAGTACAACGTTTTCGTCTTCGTCGATGCCGATCGCTATGCGGGGACGCTTTCGCCAACACTGATGGACTCACGCGTCAATGGCGCGCTGTCCGGTACCCAGGTCGCTCCCGGGTACGGCGTAAAGAGCGACGGCGTGCTCGCCGCGCGCTATCTGCGCTATCGTCCGGCCGATCCGCTGTGCTGCCCGAGCGGAGGGATCACCGAGGTGACCTATCGGATCGAGACGCAGGTGGCTGTTGTCGACACGTTGGCGCCGACGATCCCGGCCGCCTTGCCGCGAACCGGAGATGCAGGCACGTGGCCGTTGATGCTGGGCGTGAGTGCGCTCATCCTGTACGCGGGCGTTCATCTGCGGTACCCACTCAGGGTCCGTCTGCGTTCACGCCCACGTGTGGTGTCCGCCCGGCCGAACTAGGCCGGTAGAATCGGCCTGTGGATCCGGAGGCGGAGCGGAATCGCCAGACGGTCCGCGAGTTCTTCGAGATCGTCTGGAATCAGGCGAATGAGGCGGCGATCGAGTGTTTCTTTGCGCCGGATCTCATCGACCACGTCGTGGGAGGGCAGAACCCGCTTTCACGCGCTGTGGTCGGCATTCCAGGAGGGCTTCCCCAGCCTCCATTTTCGGATCAACGACCTGATCGCGGAGGAGGACCGTGTGGCCGCCCGACTGACGATCACCGGGGTTCACGGGGGTCCCTTCTCGGGCGTGCGGGCGACGGGAAGGCCGATCGAGATCGACGGCTTCGTCTGCTTCCGTATCCGAAGTGGCAAGATCGTGGAGCGGTGGGCGGTGCTCGACGAGTTCCGCCTGTTGCAGCAAATCGGGGTACTTCCGGGCGGACCGCGGCGAACCTCAGTTCGGGCGCGGCGCGAGGAGAGGCTCATGGCAACGGTGCGTGGCACCATCGTCGATCGGGCGAGCGGACGCCCGCTGGAGGCGCGCGTCCGCGTGATCTCAAGCACGGGCAACTCAGTCATCCCGCGTGAGGCGGTGCTGAAGGTCGGGGGCGGAGAACCCTTCTTCTACGCCGATCGCTCCTTCGCCGTGGATGTCCCACGAGGCCAGGTCGACATCGTCGTCGAACGTGGCACGGAGTATCGATCGCTGCGCAGGACGCTCTGGGTGCATGGGAAGGAGACGAACGATCTCGATCTGCCGCTCGAACGGTGGGCCGAACCGGCCGCACGCGGGTGGTACGCCGGGAATACCCATGTCCACTACTCGGAGAAGGAGACGGCGCCGGAGGCTCGGCTCCGCCTCGATCCGCGGGTCGAGGATCTGCCCGTGCTCATCGTCAGCATCTTGAAACGACGCGACCTGCCCTACGCCTCAAACGCGTTTCCGATCGGGCGCCATCCCCTCTCCACGCACGAGCACGTGATCGACGTGGGTGAGGAGAGCCGGCACAACGATGAACCGTGGCGCATCGGCCTCGGGCACATCATGCTCGTGAACATCCGGAATCTGGTCGAACCGGTCAGTCGCGGCATCCTCGTCGACGACAGCAGCCCGGACTATCCGCCCCTGGTAGATGCCTGCGACGCGGCGCGCGCCCAGGGCGGCACGGTGATCTGGTGTCACAACGCCAACGGGATGGAGGCACCCATCGCCGCAGCGCTCGGTCGTCTCCACGCGTTGAACCTGTTCGACCCGTACTGGATGGATCCCGAGTACGAGCTGTGGTACGCGCTTCTCAACTGTGGGATTCGGCTCCCGGCATCCACGGGATCGGACTGGTTCGTCTGCTCGGCGAATCGCGTCTACGTGGATGTGGGCGCCTCGTTCAGCTACGAGAACTGGCTCGCACGGCTTCGGGAAGGCCGGACAACGGTCACCAATGGGCCGCTCCTGCGTCTGTCGGTGGAGGGCGCCGCGCCCTCGAACGATCTGCTCGGGCTGAGAGGAGATCGGCGGGCATCCATCGCCCTGGAGTGGGAGTCGGCCCAACCGATCGATCGGATCGAGATCATCCGCGATGGCGAGGTCTGCGCGACGATCGCACCGGAGAGCGATTCCGGCACCAACGCGTGGCGCATCGCCCACGCGAACACGGGGGTGAATGTCAAGGTTTCGGTCTCGATGGCGGCCAGCGTTGACGGGGGGTCCCCGGCGGGACAACTGGCGGAGCGGGGAACCTTCCGGACCGATCTTGATGTCCCGGAGGCGGGTTGGATCGCGGCGCGTGCCTGGGGCGCGAGGCGCGATAGCTACGGTCACGCGATATGGGCGCATACCAGTCCGATCTACCTACGCGCGCGCCCACCCGCGGCGACCGTACGCGCCGCGGCCGACCTCTTCCTCGGTCGGCTATCGCTCGCGACGGAGTGGTTGGGGCACGGCGCCCGTTTCGACAACGCCGCTCAGCGCGCGCGGATGCTCCAGGTTTTCGCCGAGGGTCGGGATCACTTCACCCGTCTGGCCCGTTCCTGAACGACTGGAATCCGGCCGCGGGCCCGCCGGCGGCACGAGGCGCAGCGGGCATTGGTTGAACGACTGATCCGGCTGACCGCCGTCGCGATCCTAGTCGCGCTCGTCGGGTGGGTCGGCGCGCGCAGCGACTTCCTGCCGTGCGTCCTGGAGTGCTCGGAGGCGTAGGAGGCGTACGTCGGGGGCCGAAACCTGGCGCGGTTCGGATTGGGGTATGGCGCGGGCCTGCTCGATCTCGCGGCCGGGCCTGACATCGCCGCCCACCCGGCGCTGTACACCCACCATCCGAGCTTCGGCGTGTACGTCTCATATCTGCTCCACCTGCTCGGGATCGAGGACATTCGCGATCAGTCGCTGCTGATGGTCCTCCCCTTCGGGGCGGGCATCGCCTACCTCTACGCGTTCCTGCGCGGCGCGGTGGGCCAGCGGACCGCGACGCTGACTCTGGCGCACCTGGCGCCGATGTACCTCCTCGTCGCGCACTGGGCGTTCAACCTATCACGCGGGTTCTCCTGGCTCGGACTTTTCGGCGCCGCCTATCACCTCCACCAGGCCTGCTCCCAGGCAGGTGCGCGGCGCAACGCCCATCTCGGGATGTGCCTGGGTGCCCTCCTCATCGCTTACGCCGTTGATCTGATCCATGCAGTCGTCGCAACCCTGTTCCTTGCGCTACTCATCGCGACCAGGGTCATTCAGGTAGGGCGCTTGACCGCCCTTGTGGTTCTCATTGTCTGGCCGGCGGTGTTCGTCCTCGCCCGCGCGATCCAGGTTACTGCCGCGTTGGGCTGGGACTTCTTACTCTGGGATCTCGGCGTGACGATCGTGCGCCGCGTGCCGATCTTGCGAGTGTTTGGGATCGCTTCCACGATGCGCGAGGACGAGCTCAGTGGTCTCATCCACAGCCTCGGCGTCGTGATATGGCCCCCTGGTGATACCGCGTTCACGCCCAGCCAGTGGCTCGTAGACATGGCGCGCGGTCTGGCCGCGGTTCTGGGCGTAACTCCGCTCGCGGCGACAATCGCGCTCGCGTGCGGGGCGGGAATCTTGTGGACGAGGACGCGTCCGCGCGTAGATGGGCCCGTCTCCGCTGAGGCGGCCACCGTCGGACCCTCGGATCCGCGCCAGGGCAAGAACTCCAGCAGCAGTGAGGCGCGGCGCCTCACGCTCGCGATCATCGCCCTGCTTGTGCCTCAGGTCCTTACGCTTGTGCTGATCGGCGAGTTGTACGCGCATTTCTACGGCCGAATGCTGTTGCCAATGATGGTTCACGTCATGGTCCTCATTCTGGCGCGGGCGACACTTTTGCTCTGGGACGCGGCGCGACGGGCGCAGGGCGCATTGCGGCGCGTGCTACTCGCCTGCCTCCTCGCGCTGGCGCTGTGGCGCGGGGCGACCGAGGTGGGCCACCTGATCCTCGCCCCGCCGACCGGCTATCCCGGACAGGACGTGTTGCGCACGTTGTCCGGCGAGGGCGTGGCGGTCTTCGGGGGCAGCACGCCGGTATCGGCGTACACCGGTACGTGGGCGGCCGGACTGAATGACCTGAAATGGCGCTACCTGTCACCCGAGGACGTTCCGTTCGTGCCCGACCGCGACTATCTGTATTTCTTCGAACGCGATCGGGCGAACCGAGCCCACGCGCAACCGACCTACCTGCTCGTCCCAGGCACGAACATCCGGTGGCTCGGCAAACGCCGATGCGAACCGTACGGCTATGCGATCGTGACGCGCGCGGACGGGTGCGACGACATGGAACTCGTCGCCCGCGGCGTGGCGGGCTTCCGCCTCGTCGCGCGCGGGGCCGATTACCTGCTCTACGATCTGCGCGCCGATATCCGCACCGGTGGGTCCGCGATTCCTCCCTGACCCTCCTCGTCACGCCCGGACCGTTCTGACCGGGGCAGACGTGGATCGTTGCGCTCAAAGGGCGCTCAGTCGCCGGCCGCGCGTGCTTCTTCTGCTTCCGGGAGTGGCAGTTCCTCGAATCCCGCGCGCTCCGGAACACCCAGTCGGCCGGACGCAGACGAGAACGCCACAGCGAAGGCCAATTCTGGGTAGAGTTGGCGGACCAATGCACCCGCGCGAGAATGCCGGCGCCAGAGCCGGCGCCGCGCAGCATGAAGATCCCTGCGCATCCGGATTCCAGACGATGTCGGAGGACTCCGGCTCTGAGCCGGCGGAAGACCGGTCTTGTAAACGCTGGGCGCGCGCGGGCCGCGGGCTCGCACGCGCCGATGCGAATCGATCAGGTGCCTCATCGACGCGGTCGTCGCTCGGGAGGGTGCCGGACGCGGTGAACGGGGCGGGCAGAGCGCGTTCGGAGCGGAATCGCGCACGCGGCTCAGTGCGCCGTGGAGCGCGAACGCGCGGCCCGCGAACGGGTATGTCGCTCGCGATCTGGTGCTCCCGACTCGAAGCGCAACGCCTGCGGCCCGGCCGTGTGCCGCGACCACTGGAGGAGGTAGCCCCTGGCACTCGCTGACACGTTTGGTGTCCTCGCGGTCTTCGTTCTGGTACTGGCGAACGGATTCTTTGTTGCGACGGAGTTCTCAATCGTCGCAGTCCGCCGATCCCGCTTAGAGCAACTCTCTAAGGAGGGACATCCCGGCGCAAAGCACGCCCGTGATGTCGTCGGACATCTCGACGCCTACATCGCGGCGACGCAGTTGGGCATCACAATGTCATCCCTGGCGCTCGGGTGGATCGGAGAGCCGGCCGTGGCGCATCTCATCGAGCCGGGGCTGACGATGCTCGTGGGTTCTTTCGCGCCCGCCGCCTCGCACGCCGTTGCGGTGGCCATCGCCTTCGCGCTCATCACGATGCTCCACATCGTGCTCGGCGAGCTGGCGCCGAAGGGACTGGCGCTTCAGTACCCCGAGGGCACCTCCCTCTGGGTGGCTCGTCCAATCAAGGGCTTCTTCGTCCTCTTCCGCGGGCCGATCGTCCTGTTGAACGGGATTGGGAATGGGGTCCTCCGCCTGTTCGGATTACCCCCGGCTTCGGGCCATGAGCTCGTGCACTCGGTTGAAGAACTGCGCTTACTCGTCACGGGGATGCAGCAGGCGGGTGTTGTCGAGGCGTCTGAGGCGCGGATCGCGGCGCGGGCCTTCAACTTCGGCGACCTGACAGCGGGAGTGTTGATGACACCCCGCACCGAGATGGACGCTCTGCCCCTTACGGCCACGCGCGAACAGGCGCTGGAATATGCGCGGAGCGGCACGCACAGCCGCCTGCCGATCTACGACGGGACGCCAGACAACGTGGTGGGCGTCCTGCGGGTGCGGGATCTGTTCAAGATCGTGGACTCCACGGTGCCCTTCGACGTGCGCCAGTTCATGCGCGAGGTCTTGATGGTGCCGGAATCCAAGGCGGCCGACGATCTCCTCGATGAGATGCGCTCGAGCGGCCGTCAATTCGCGGTGGTGATCGACGAGTACGGCGGCACCGCCGGCGTACTCACGCTCTGGAACCTGCTGAGTGTCCTCGTCGGTGGGATCGTAACCGCCGACGTCGCCGACGATACTCTGGAGATCATTGCGAGCGCGGAGGCCGATGGCACGCGCGAACTTGATGGCCTGACCCGACTGGAGGAGTTCGAGGAAGCTCTGCGCATCACACTCGCGCCAGAGGATCACGACGACGCCGACACCCTCGGGGGACTGGTGATGGCCAGGCTGGGCCACGTCCCGGAGACCGGGGAGGAAGTGGAGATCGGCGGTTACCACGTGCGGGTCGAAGAGAAGGATGGGCACCGCGTGGCGCGCGTGCGGGTGACGCGCGTTCCGGTGACCAGTCAGACCGAGGAGGCCTGATCGGTCGATCTCGGAGGGAGATGCCACGAATCGGAGACGGCCACGCACCGGATCGTCCAGACAGGAGGCACAGCGGGGATCGACACGCCCGGCGATTCCGCGCCGTACGCCGTACGATCGTGGCCTGGATGAGAGTGTGCCCCTAACCTGCGGACGAACGATGGCGCGCTGCCACCAGCCGAGATACTCGGCCGCTCTGGAACGGCACTCGCGCCGGGCCCAGCAGGCTCCCCCGTGAACGTCGCGGTCCTGGGTGCAGGCGCGTGGGGAACGGCCCTAGCGGCAATCGCCGGCGATCTGGGCCATGCCGTGTGCCTCTGGGGTCGGAACCCCCAGCAGATTGAGATGCTGGCCGAAAGCCGGGAGAACACGCGATACCTGCCCGGCCGCATGCTCGGCCCCTCCGTTCGCCTTACCCTAGACGTCGAGGCGGCGGTGCAGGGGGCCGAGGTCGCGATCATGGCCGTACCGACCGCGGCGGTGCGCGCGGTGGCGGTGAGCCTCCGGTCGCGTCTGCCCGCGGGCACGGTCGTACTCTGCGCCGCGAAGGGCTTCGAGCAGGAATCGCACCTGACCCTCGATCGGGTGCTGGCCGACGCCATTCCTCAGGCGCCGATCGCCCTGCTCTCCGGTCCGACGTTCGCGGCCGAGATCGCGCGTGGCATGCCTGCAGCGATCGTCGCGGCCTCTGGCGATGCACGGGCGGCCGCGGCCGCACAGGTGGCCCTGGGATCGGAGACGTTCCGCGTTTACACGGCAACGGATGTGGTCGGGGTGGCCGTAGGCGGCGCGCTCAAGAACGTGATCGCGATCGCCGCGGGCTGTGCCGATGGTCTCAGTCTGGGCACAAACGCCCGGGCCGCGCTCATCACGCGCGGCCTGTCCGAGACCGCCCGCCTGGCAACCCGGCTTGGCGGCGAGGCCGCGACCCTGTCCGGACTGGCTGGATTAGGTGACCTGGTGCTCACCTGCACGGGCGACCTGTCGCGGAATCGGCAGGTTGGCCTGGCACTGGCCGCGGGCGAATCGCTCGGGTCGATCGAGGATCGCCTCGGGTCGGTCGCCGAGGGCGTCCCCACGGCGCACGCCGCGGCCGCCCTGGCGCGGGAACTGGGAATCGAGATGCCGATCACGCAGCAGGTGGCCGAGATCCTCGCCGGCCGTCAGACGCCGCGCGGCGCGGTTCGAACGCTGTTGCTCCGCGAACCGCGCCCGGAGACCTGATCGCATCCGGAATTCGCGCGCTGGCGCGGATTCCACCTCCTGTCAGCGCGACACCGGGGCTTTAGCCGAGGCGGCCGTGTCCTTCGATGGCGGCACGATGCGCGCTAGGACCGGGACGGGACGCAGAACGACGTGAGCGATGAACATCGATGCAGGTGACGGGAGACTCTGCCGGGGCACATCGGGTACCCAATCCATGGCTGGCCCTCGGCGGTGGCGCGCCAATTGCCTGCATCCGCGGGGAAGCAGGCCCCGCCCGCCCACTGGCCGTCGGTGCCCTGAAGCGCGAGCAGGCGCGCGCCCCAGCCCTCGGCCGCGATGCGCGCTCGTTCCGCAGCGATCACCTCAGCCGGTGCGCCGACGAGGTCGCGCAGCGTCTGCCACCGGACCGCCGGGTCGCTCTCGAGGAGCCAGTTGATAAGGTCACGCTGGGGGAGTTTCAGCCGACGGCTTTGCAGACGAGCGCAGCGATCCTGGCTTCGGCTTCGGGTGTGAGTTCGCGCAGGGCGAAGGAGGTCGCCCACATCGGGCCGTCATCCAGCTTCGCCGGATCGTTGAACCCGAAGGTCGCGTACCGAGCCTTGAACCTGGCCGCGCTCTGAAAGAAACAGACGACGTTGCCATCCCGGGAGTAGGCGGGCATGCCGTACCAAATGCGCGGCACGAGGTCCGGCGCGGTCGCCTTCACGAGGGCGTGGATCCGGTCGGCCATGCTGCGGTCTGGCTCCGGCATCTCGGCGATCTTGGCGAGGATGTCCCGCTCGCCGTCCTCGCGGGACGCGCCCTTCCGCGCGACCTTCAGTTCCTTGAGCCGCTCCTTCATCGCCTCGCGTTCGTCGTCAGTCAGGCCCGTCGCGCCGTCCTTCGCCCGGCGGGTCGATCGGTTCGTCTCGGTCACGGCCGGTGTCCCCTTGCCTCGATCTTCGTGGGACGGCAATGGTAGGACTAGGCGCACGCGGAAGCGGGGCGAGCGCCTCGTGAGGGCCCAGTTCGGCTGCCGGAACAGCGACCGCTATTCAGCGCGGATGCAGTGGATGCCGCGTGACGGAAAGACGGGACTGTCGCTGAATCGCGCGAAGATGTGTTCCCAAGGCGCGACTCAAGGGCGTTCCGCTGTCGGCCCGTGTGAGGTGTTGGCTCGTGCGGCCAGATAGGCAGCGGACAGTTCGCTCAATAGCTCGGGCGTATTCGAGCGAATTTCCGTCCGACCGACAAGTTCGGACTCAATGCGGCGCAAGAATTCAGGTGCGCGCCGGTCAAAGACGCTGCGATTGATCGAGATCGAGGCGCGGCCACTACTCCGGGTGTGATAGAGAGTGACGAGTCCAGCCCGCTCGTCAGGTAACCACACCAGCAACGAGGCGTACGTCGCGCCAGGCCTCGAGAAGAGACGCGCGACCCCCTCCGCCTCGAGCGATCACGACCACGCACTCAGGTCGCGCAACAACCTCTGCCGGTCGGCGGGCGCCTCGCTGATCAAGCTTTCAAAGGCATCGACACCCGGGAGAGGGGAGGAAGCTGTCGTCGCTCGGGGACTCTTCCTGTTCTCCGAGATCGCGGTGGTGCCATAGACTCTCGGGACGAACGCGGTCAATGCGGGACCTACGTACTGCCGGATCTCGACCGCGAAGACGTCGGCCGGGCTCATCTGCGCATTGAGGAATTCAACGGCCCGCCTCAGCTCTGACGGGATCACGTCCGCGACGAACACGAGGCGATCGCGACCGGTCTGAAGGTTGTCGTTCATCTTCTGCCAGAACTGTTCCGCCGGTTGCTCAGACTGGACGAACTCCGCGAGGACCCGCTCCGACTCCTTGCCCTCAGCGCGGCATCGGGCCTCAAAGCGCTCACGGACGGTGCGAATCGGCCAGTACCTGACCGCGTTCGCCGCGTACTCAATCATCTGGCCGATAACCTCGCGACGGATGCGAGTATCACTGCTCCGTTTGACCTCGACAATCGTCGGAACTCCGTCCTGATCCAGAAGGAGATGATCGACAGACCATCGGTCCGGACCTGCTTCCTCAGAGGCGAGGCCAACCTCATTACTGACGAGTAGCCAGCGCCTCGGAGTGGTTGGGTCGATCTGATCGCCGGCCAATAAGTATGGGTGCTGCGCAAGAAGCTTCTGGAGCACCGACTCCGAGTCGTACTGACGTTCTTCCATCTCAATCGGGTTCCCGCCATCGGTGCGGGCGAAGATGCTGCCGGCCATCACAGAATCTCCTCTCGCGACGTCGGGTTTGCGGACGCGGTTCCCAGGACGCATCGCTGCGGGAATGCTGTGCGCACTTCCCCGCGTCCAGCAGCTTCGCTAAAGGTCCGCGTCCAAGAGCGCTCGGCCCACGCTAGCGTCTTCAACTACCACCGGCGCCGTAAGGGTAATTGAGCGGCCGCGTGGAGTCGATCAGCAAGGCAGGAGACGGTCGGCTTCGTACGTTGGACTTACTCGATCCCAAGGTGCGTGCCGCCGTGCGCTCGTTCGAGGGCGGCCGGTCGACTGCCTTGTACGAGTCAGACGTCGCTAGAGACTATCGCTGAGTAGGTGGTCGCCAGGGCGCAAGGCTCGTCCGGGAAGGTCGTGTCGACAAGTTTTGTCAAGCGTCTATTCGGTCTGAGCCGGCCACCAAGGAGCGATCACTGCCTGCCGGTGCCGAAGGGGAGATTTGAACTCCCACGGGCTACTGCCCACTACGCCCTGAACGTAGCGCGTCTGCCGGTTCCGCCACTTCGGCTCGGTCTGCCGCGATTATAGGGTCATTACCGCGGCGGAGGGCGCCGCACCCGCGCTACCAGCGCGTCGACGGGCCACTCCCCCTGCCAGTTCCACCCGCACGCCCAGGGGTGCACGTCTTCGATCCACCAGGTTGCCCCGGCCTCGGCGTACGGCACCACCCTTGCCCGGTCGGCGACCGGGTCAGTGCCGCTTGTTCGGCCGCTCGCGGTCACGTCGAACGGCGCGTCGCTCGGACGGTGACGACGGATGAGCGCAACGACCTGACGCGTGTCCTCGGGCTGGAGCAGGCCGTCATCCTCCATCGAGGAGATGGACTTGATCGGCACCACGCCGTCCCAGCGCGCCGCGCGGATGAATGGCCGGGTGAAGGGCAGCGATCCCGCGACCCACACCGGAATGCGTGGCCGCTGAACCGCGGCGGGCAGAAGCGCCGTCGCGCGCGGAGTCGGGTCGGCAGGACCACCGTCACCCTGAAAGCGGTAGTGCTTCCCCTCGTGCAGCACGGGCTGCCCGGTCCAGAGACGCGTGACGAGCTCGAGCGCCTCGTCGAGCATCTCGGCGCGCACGCGTGCCGAGCCCTCCTCGCCAAAGTGGTCAAACTCCCACACCCCCGCGCCGGAGCCGACACCGACGATCAGGCGCCCCTCGGAGAGCCGATCGATCGAGACCGTCTCCCGGGCAAACTTCACCGGCCGGCGCCGCGGCAGCGGCGTCACGAGCGCGCCGAGCCGGATCGTCCGCGTAGCCAGCGCGATCGCCGCCATCGCAACCCATGGGTCGACGTGTGGCGCAGGGTAGAACGCAACGTGGTCCCACAGGAAGAAGCCGTCCCATCCGCTCGCCTCCGCATCGCGCGCCAGGGAGCCCAGGAAGCGCGCGTCACCGAACGCGCCGAAGTTCGGAACCGAGATGCCGTACCGCACCGATCCTCCTATCAGCGAGCCGATCACATGTTCTCACAGGCAGATCGAGGAATCGGCGGCCCTCCAAATGCCGATCACGGCCAGATGGACCGGAGCAGCGTCGGCACGTCACGGCCGGTCAGCCTACGAGGCCAGCCCGTCTGTGACTCGTACCCTATCGAACGGCGTCCGCGCAGGTTGCCAGACGAAGAACGCGGCTCGCGACCGGGCAGGTGTTCTGCCCGCGCGACGACCCAGAGTGAGCATACTTCAGGGCGCGGCCGTAGGGAGACACGGCGCGGCGGAGGGTGCGCGGATGCGGATCACGGTCATGGGCGCCGGTGGCGTCGGCGGGTACTACGGCGGGATGCTCGCGCGCGCGGGAAACGAGGTCACCTTCGTCGCGCGCGGCGCGCACCTCGAGGCACTCCGTGCGCGCGGCCTCGAACTGCGCACCCAGGGTGAAACGCATCGCGTCGCGGTCCGCGCGGTGGCGGATCCCGGCGAGGCGGGGCCGATGGATCTCGCGCTCTTCACCGTCAAGACCTACGACACCGCGACCGCACTCGATGCGCTCGCTCCGGCGATCGCGGGTGACGCGGCGGTGCTCACGCTGCAGAACGGTGTGGAGAGCGTCGATCAACTGACCGCCCGCCTCGGCGCCAGCCGGGTCCTCGCCGGCGTCACGTACGTCGCGGCGGGCATCGCCGAACCGGGTATCGTCGCCGAGAACGGGTTCTCCCGCAAGATCGCCTTCGGCGAACCGGGCGGGGGATCGTCGTCTCGCGTCGAAGCGATCTTCGCGGTGATGAAGGCGGCCGGTCTCGACGTGGAACTCTCGACCAACGCCCGCCAGGCGATCTGGGACAAGTTCGTCCTCGTCGCACCCCACGCGACGATCAGCGCGCTCTGCCAGACGCCCATCGGCATCACCCGCGAGACGCCGGAGGCGATGGCGCTCTACCACTCCATGGTCGGCGAGGTCGCGGCGGTCGGGCGGGCCGCCGGTTTCACCATTCCCCAGGACGAGCCTGACCGGATCGTCGCCAACTTCATGGGTGCGCCGCCGGGACAGACGTCGTCACTCCAGCGGGACTATGCGAATAAGCGGCGTGTGGAGTTGGAGTATCTGCCCGGGTCGGTCGTCCGGCTCGCGAAGCAGCACGGCGTGGCGGTGCCGCGCTTCGAGGCGCTGTACGCGGTGCTGAAGGTTCAGGCGCGGCAGTTCTAGGGGATCGCCCTCACCCCTTGACCCCCTCTCCCGCTCCGCGGGAAAGGGGGGAGTCATCTGATGTGGGGTCACCCCACTCCCCGGCAGCGTCTTGCCGCTGCACCCTGCTGCAAACCACGCCCGGCTGCGTCTTGGCGCACCATCACGCCCACGCCCCGGCCGCAGTCATCCGCGCGAGATCAGGTGCGGGGCCAGTACTCCTCGACGAGCCAGCGCAAATAGGTGACGTGGCGACGGAGCGCGGCGGTGAAGTCGGCGCCGCCGCCGCTCTCCAGGATCGCCGCTCCGCGGAACCCGGCGTCCCAGAAGGCCTGCCCCATCTCCGCAATCGGCTGATCGCCTTCATCCACGTGCGCGCCGCCCAGGATCCAGTCGCCTCCCATCCACGCGGTCGCGCTCCAGGCGCGACGGAACTGCTTGACGTGCCAGTGGTTCACGTATGGCGCGACCTCGCGCGCCTGGGCGAGGGCGTCGCCGAGCGGTAGGCCGGGGTAGAGCCAGGCGTTATCCAGAGTATCCGGGTTCACGCCCACATTCGGCTCGTCGATCATCTCACGCAGGCGCAGGGCCGAGCGCGCGGTATCGTGCAGCGTGTCGTCGTGCATCTCGAGCGTCAGCGCGGCGCCGAATCCGCCCAGACGCCGCGCGTAGTCCTTGAGGCGCGCGGCCGCGAGCGCGAAGTCCCCCTCGGTCGCGTCGGTCAGGCTGCGGAAGCGCCGCCTGGGCTGGTCGCGCCCTGGCGTGCCGAACCAGGGGAAAGCGATCATGATCGTCACGACCTTCGCCCCGAACAGCTCGGTGACCCAGGCAATGCGGTGAAGTTCGGCCGATTGCGTCGTCGCCCACGGCTCGCGACAGAGCATGCGCCGCCAGGCGAGCACGGAGTGCATCGGCAGGCCGCTCTGCGCGACGAGCGACCGCAGATCTCGCCACTCAGCGTCGGAGAAGCGGAAGAACGCTCCGTCGGTCGCTCGAAGGTCGGAGGCCAGTTCGACGATCGCAACGCCGTGGCGTCGCCAGAACTCCAGTTCCGCCAGCGCACCCTGACGATCCCACTCTCTCCCCGGTGCCCAGCCGTACTTCTCGAATAGCGGATTGGGGCGAAAACCGATCAGCATGGGGGATGATCCTCAGAAAAATGGCCCTGACGCGCGGCGGATGATCTCACGCCTTCGCGCGGGGCGGAGTCTCCAGCGCGCGGTCGAGGAGAGCGGCCCGCGCCGGCGTGGCGCGGAGCGGTGCGAACCAGCCATTCGCAGCCACTTCACGGCGGGTCTCGGCCGGGTCGATGCTCGTCGCGGTCGCGATGTCGGCCAGCGCCAGGTCGAACTGATTGAGACCGACGCGCGCCGCGGCTCGGACCATGTGGTCCCAGGCGTCCAGATCCTGCTGCGGCACGATCGCGGCGATCGTCTGGAGCGCCCCGGGATACTGGCCCAGGCAAACCTGGATGTACGCCATGGTGTTGAGCGTTGCGTGTTGGCCCGACTCCAGCCCGAGCGATTGCTGGACGACCGGCAGTGCCTCGGCACAGCGGCCCAGGCGGGCGAGGGCCCACGCCTGGTTATTGAGATGGACTGAGGCACCGTCAGAATCGACCTCGGCGGCGCGGGCGCACACCGCGACGGCCTCGACGTAGCGAGGGGTATCGCCGCCGTTGAGCAAGTAGCAGCGCATTTTCAGCGCCAGCGGTTCGGCCGGATCGATCGCCAGCGCGCGCTCCGTTTCGAGCATTGCCCGGGGCTCATCGCCCTGGCGGCGATAGAGAACGGCCAGCGCCGTATGGGCGCTAGCCAGGCCCGGGTTGTCGGCGGCCGCGCGCGCGCAGAACTGGAGCGCCTCAGCGGTTCGCGCCGAATCATCGATCGTCGCGAGGCACCGCACCCACGGATCCGCCGCGCGCTGACTCGACCACAGGTAGACGGCAGCCCCGAGAACCACCGCCAGCAAGGTGAGGCTCAGCGTCCGGTGCCGGAACGCCGCAACATGAAGGATGCGGGCGAGCACGCCGATGAGCAGCGCGTAGACCGCCGAGCGGCGTCCCGTGCGCGCGCCGCAGTGGGGGCAGAAGGCGCGATCGGCATCGATGGACCGGCCGCAGGCGGGACAGCCGGCCCCCGGCGGAGCGGACGATGTGTTCACGGAGTAGCGAAACCGCGAACAGGGAAGATCCCCACCGACCGGATCGAACGCACCACGGTCGCGATGCACGAAGTATGAACCGGGATCGATCGCGATGCCATTGTCCCAATCTTCGACAGGGGGCCGACATGGGTCGAAAATCTGTGGCCGTGAGCGCCTCCTCACCCCTCTCGGGCGCCAACCGCCAGGGTGACCCGGAGGGGGTGCTGCCCCGGCCGGTCAGCGGCCGCCGCGCGGTACTCCTTTCGATTGCAATCATCGGCGGGCTCTTCCTCCTCTCACTCGCCTACGCGTTCACCGGCGCCTGGCGACAGAAGGAGCGCCTGCTCGCCGACGGTCTGGCCGCGCCGCGCGCCGCGCTCTGGATGGAAGATGAGGGCGTCGTTGTGATCGACGCCGGGGAACCAGGCCGCCCCGGCGACATCGTGTGGGTCTCCACCGGCAGCAGTCGGCAGCGGCTCGTCCCGCTGCCGCCGACTGATCCGGACGATCCGATCGGCGGCGCGGTCGGCCTCGCCCTGGCCGGCGACGGCAGCCTGATCTTGGCCGTCTCCCGCTGCGCGGCGCCGGGTTGCATGGCGCTGCTCGGCCCCGACCGATCCGGGAGCCTGGCGCCGTTGGTCGATCTCCGCGCCGGCGGCGCCGCCGACCCCTCCGCGGTGATCGTCGATCGCGGGCGAGGCATCGCCTTCGTGGCGGACGCCGGCGCGGATCGTCTCTGGTCGGTGGCGATCGGGACAGGCCGCCCGATCGCCGGCGCAATGGCCGTCCACTCATCGTTCCCGGCGGGCGCGGAGCCTCGCGGCATGGCGTTCGATCCCGGTGGGGCGCTGCTCGTCGCGCTCGCCGGCCGCGGAGAGATCGCCCGCGTCGAGCCTACCGGAGCCTCGACCTCGATCGTAGCGCGCGACCTCCGGCGGCCCATCGCGGTCGGTGTGGAGCCGACGGGAACGTTCGTGATCCTGGAGAGTCCACGGGCGCAGAACGCGGGCGTGCTGAAGCGACTGGATGAGGCGGGTCAGACCACGATCCTCAGCGACGGTCTGGACCGCCCGACCTCGCTCAGCGTCGCCCCGGACGGCCGGGTCTTTGTGACGCTGCGGGGCATCGAAGCCGACGTTGCGCGCGTGGGACAGCTCGTGCAGATCCGCCGCCTGGGGCCGAGCGCGCCGCGCCGGATCGTCTGAAGGCCGCCGTCGGCGCGGGAGTGCTCCCGCGCCGCGGCTGGATTACGCCGCCGCCTCGATGGCGAGGATCTCAATCTGCCATCGACCGGAGGGCGCGACGACCTCCGCCTTCTCGCCCACGCGCCGGCCGTGCAGTGCCTTGCCCAGCGGCGATTGGACCGAGATGCGCCCGGCCGAAGGGGACGCTTCGGCGGCGGACACAAGCGTGTATTCCTCCTCGACCCCATCCTCATCGCGCACCTTGATCTTGGTCCCGACATTACCCACGTCGGTGTTGACCGGTTGCGCGTCGGCCGACATCTCCAGGAGCGCGCGGATCTCGGCCAGGCGCGCCTCCATACGCGAATGCTCGTCGAGGAGTCCCAGCGCGGCGGCGCGTTCATCATCGTCGGCGGTGCGATCGGCGTGCGCCTCCTCGAGCAGCTCCCGGAGTTCCGCGAGCCGCACCTCGAGGCGCGAGGCCTCCTCACTCAACTGGGCGCGTCCCGCGCTGGTCAGCGTGACCCGTTCATTGTTCGTTCGCTCGGTCATCTGGCCCTCCCTCCTAGTGTATGTGCCGGCACCCCTGTGGACCGGTCTGCTGGTTCAGTTCGATTCCCGAAGCGTGGGAGATCGGGACTGCAGCGGGGTGACGACCGCCGGGCTATGTGCCCGCGGCCGTCACCTGGCGCGAGCGCTTTTCGTCGAGCGCCGCCGATGGCTGGTCGTTCAGCCATGTGGCGCCGAATCGGCGCAACGACGAGAGCGTGGGCAGTGTGCCGGAACCCTTCTCGGTCAGCGCGTACTCCACGCGCGGCGGGATCTCGGCATACTGCGTACGAGTCAGCAGGCCGCTGGCTTCCAGCTCGCGAAGCCGACCGGCCAGAACACGCGGGCTCATGCCGGTGCTCTGCTCGAGCTGGCAGAAGCGGCGCGCGCCATCGGCCAGGTTATGGATGATCAGGAGCGTCCACGTATCGCCGAGCAGCCGTGCCGCACGCGCGATCGGGCAGAACCCGAGCTCGTCATCGCTCGGAATCGTGGACTCGTTCGACCGCACAGCAATCATCGCGGCCTCCCCTCGCCAGGCTTCCAGAGTGATAGCTAGTCTACGCTCTCACGCGTTGCCGGGGCCACTCCATATCGTCTGGCGACCGGTTTCCGCGAAGACCAACCGTTGATAGTGGCCGACGAGATCGGGGCGAATGGAGAGCACGGTCAGACAGGCCGATGTCGCACCCCGCCGGGCCAGGTGCGCGACCTGGGCACCGATGCGCGCCTAGCCGATGCCGCGGCGCCGATACAAATCGAGCACGCCGTTGCCGACGATCTCGGCGAAGGGTCCGCCATCAGGGTTCCAGCCATTCGCATCGAACAGGCAGCGCGCCACGCCGACCACCTGGCCGCCGATCTCCGCGAGGAAGAAGTCGGCCGGTTCTGCCAGGCCGAGCGCAAGCTGATGACGAATGTCGCTCGCGGTCAAACCCGCGCCCAGGGGATCGGCACTGAACGCCTCGTGCTGGACGGCGATGTACATCTCCTCGTCTCGACCCTCCTCGAGCGCGCAAATGGTGACGCCCGCCGGCACCTCGATAAGCGGAATGACGCCCCGCGGCGAACGCATCATCGTGACCAGCGCCGTGGAGGCGACAAACCCCCGCCGCGCGATCTCCGCCTCCAGTGGATCGCCCCGCGGCAGAAGGATCGCGGCGCGCGCGGACGGCGCGAGGCCGCGCGCGTGCTCCAGCGCCGCATCGAGAATCGCGACGATGTCGTCGCCACTACCAGCCTCCGCACCGACCCGTAGCTGCAGGAGTGCTTATGCGCCTTCGGCGGTCGCCCGGCGCTGGATGGAGCATCTGGCGTGAAGCGATTCGTCCCGTTCCCCGTAGATCTGTGAGCCGGGTCTGGAACGGGTGAAAGCCTCGACCCGCTTCGCCAGCACGGTCTGGGAGGGCAGGTTCAGGCCTTACTGGCGCGCCTGCATCCACTGGACCAGGAAGTCGGCCACGCGGCCCGCATCGTCCGGGCTGGCGAAGCGATGTTCGAGCAGATCGACATCCATAGGCGCTGTGGCGGAGTAGCGGGCAAACGCGAATGGCGCAATGGTGCCTGACCGACCAGCACCCCGTCGGGGTGCGGCCCGACGATCGCACGAATCCCGACGCGAGATCGGGATTACGCCCGACAGACATCCCGCGGCTCAGCCTTTAGGGTGATGGACGCGCGATACCTTCCTTTCCCTTCCTTACCCGAGGGTGGCCGCGAGGTCACCCGAGGACGATCGGCAGCCCCGGGGGTTCACCTCCGGGGCTTCTCCATCCCCGGACATTTCGGCGTCGGCGTCGGGTGGTCGAAGAGCTATCCGCCTGGACCGGGATACCCGCTCGTCTGGGCGCGCGGATCTTCGCCGGATGGCTGCCACGTGCGAGCTACCTCGAAGGCTCGGCTGGCGCGGCGACCGCACACTCCACAGCCGACTTCCGCGACGCCGCGCGACGGGCCAGTCAGCCATCTCCGCGTGGCGGGAGACGGCTCTACAGCGTCGCCGGATCCTCCGGGATGGGGATGATCCGCCGTTCCTCTGCCGAGCGGTACGCCGCACGGATGAGTTGCAGCGTGCGGGCGGCGTGCTGCCAGCTCGCCAGCGGCGCCGCGTCTTCGCGCAGCACGTCCAGAAAGTGAGTCACCTCACGGGTGTAGGTCTCGCTATGCGCCGTCTGCCACACCCGTTCCGCAGGGGACGACCACCCGTGCGCGGCGTGGACGAGCCGTGTCACATTGCCGGCCAGGCTGCCGAGGTGGCCGGCGACCTCGAACTGCCAGGCCGGGGCCACATCCCCGAAGGCCCAGCTTGTCACTAGTACACCCTGCACGCCGGAGGCGAAGCGGACCAGCACGCTGGCGGTGTCCTCGCCGGGTCGCAATTCCTCCATGTAGTAGTTACCCAGCATCGCCACGACTTCGATCGGGCGATCCTCGAAGTCGCCGGAAGCCGAGGCAGCCAGACCGAGCAGACGATAGGCGCCGTGATATCCGGTATCGAGCAGTTCCGCGCCACCCATCCGTACCGGATCGAGGCGCCACGCGTAAGTCGCCTCGGCGGCCGGGAGGTGCGCCACCGGCGATCGGCGCTGGCGCATCCCACTGTTCCGCCCCACCTCGTTGGAGCGGATGTGCATCACCCGGCCGAGCGTGCCGTCGCCCAGCATGCGTCGCGCCTCGATGAGCGGCAGGGCAAACAGGTTGTTGTGCGCGGTCATGAACGTGATGCCGGCGTCATCCACCGCGCGACGAATCGCGCGCAGCTCCTCGAACGTCAGGCAGATCGGCTTCTCGCAGAGAGCGTGCTTTCCGGCGCTGGCCGCGCGCACGATCGCGTCGGCGTGAAGATGGTGCGGCAAACAGATGTCGACCGCGTCGATCTCGGCATCGGCCAGGAGTCCGCCCAGGTCCTTGTAAACCCGGGCTCGACCATTCGTCCGCGCGTCGACGAGCGCCCGGGCGCGGTCGTCCGAGGTATCGAATACCGCCGTGATCTCGCCTCGCGGCGCGTTGGCGGCCCACGACTGGGCGTGCACATGACCCATCCATCCGGCGCCGATGAGTCCGACGCGAAGCGGAGCGGTCACGTCACACCTTGTCCTGAAGGGTCAGCGACTGCGTGCGGCGCGTGCCGCGGCGCGCGCCGCACGGCGCGCAGCCTTGCGGGCCGCCTTCCGCTTCGCGATGCGCAACTTCTCGGGCTTCGGAACGAAAAACCGGTGCTCTCGCGCTTCTTTGAGGACACCCGAACGCTGAACGCCTCTCGTGAAACGCGTCAGGAGAGCTTCCTGTGTCTCCCCATCACGCAGAGCAACGTGCATTCGAAACCGACACCCCCTTCCAATCCAGATCTCCGAACCCGGCTACTCCCGCCGGGACTGGTCGGACACGAAAACGACCCGTCACCCGACGGGCCAACACCGACTATACACGCCGGCGACGTACCTGGCGAACAGGGCTGGCGACCGCAGCGCCACCAGTCGCGTCGGCCATTGCCAGACAGCCGCCGCTCGCGAGCCCCGCGGCGACGAACCCCGGCGGTGGGACGCAACATTCCTCGCCTACGCGGTCGTGGGCGAGGAATGTTGAGCGGGGTCAGAGTCCGGACTGCCCGATTCGATCCTCAGCGCGGGCGGTCGAGGCCGTGGACGCGGCGGAGTGCGGAGAACAGCGGATCCACGGGCATCATCGGCACGAAACGGCGCGATCGGCCGAGCGGATCGCCCCACTCCATTCCGGCCAGCGAGCGCGCGACGGCAAGCGTCCCATACGCCAGCGCCTCGAGGTTGTAGCCGCCTTCGAGCACGAGGACCAGGCGGCCGGAACACACCCGATCCGCCCATGCCGCCAGGCGATCGACGAGCCCCACATAGCCGGCGATGCTCAGGTGCATCGAGGCCAGAGGATCGGCCCAATGCGCGTCGAAGCCAATCGAGAGGAGGAGCGCCTCGGGGTGGAAACGGCTCAGCGCCGGGATCACCACCTGGTCGAGGGCAGCGGTGTAGATCGCGTCGTCGCATCCGGTGGGCAGGGGCACGTTCAACGTCGTGCCGCGACCCACGCCGGCGCCGATATCGTTCAGCGCGCCCGAACCCGGGTAGAACGGATACTGATGGAGGGAGCAGAAAAAGACGCCGCCGTCCTCCCAGAAGCTCTCCTCGGTCCCGTTGCCGTGGTGGACGTCGATATCGACAATCGCGATCCGCCGCAGGCCGTACCGGTCGCGGGCTGCCTGCGCGGCGATCGCGATGTTGTTGAACAGGCAGAACCCCATCGCTGTGTCCGGTCGGGCGTGATGCCCGGGGGGTCTCCCCAGGGCGAACGCGCGCGCGGCTCCCCCGGCCAGGACAGCCTCCACCGCCGCGATGGCGCCACCGGCCGCGGCCGCCGCTGCGTCAAATGAGCCCTCGGAGAGCACGGTATCTACATCGAACTGTCCGCCGCCCTGAGCTGCCATCCGCGCGACGCGGTCCACGTACTCTGCGTCGTGCACCCGGGCGATCTCTTCGCGCGTCGCCGGGGTTGGGAGGCGCAGCGGGTAGCGCGCGATGAGTTCATCCTCGACCAGGACGCGCTGGATGGCGTGCATCCGTGCGATCCGTTCGGGGTGGCCGCCGGTATCGTGGCGCAGGCTATCGGGATGGGTGAATAGAGCCAGGCGAGTCACGGCCGGGAGTCTATCCGCCGGATGGCATTCAGAACGGGTCGCCCACCCACCAGGGGGATCGCCAGATCGTGGGGTGGGTTGGCCGGCGCCACGTTCGTGGGCAACGGCGCGGGAGACGTGCGGGGCGGGGTCGCCGAGGGGCCGAAGGAAGTGCCCGAAGGCGCTCCAGTGGGTCGCGGTGCACTGGCCGGATAGCGCCGGGCCAGGGAGCGGGGAGACTCATCGGCGAGGATGCGAAGGAGGAACCCGCGGTTGTCATCGGGAATAGGACACCCGCGCAAGACCTGATCGTAGATTCCGCGGGTCAGCGCGGCGACGAAGCGCGACCCCTCGCCCCAGGGATCGTCGACTCCCTCCGCGAGGACCGCCAGGGCGATGGTATGGCCGGCCGCGAAGATCAGGCCCACATCGTGCATCGACGTGTCCTCGTCGCCCGTCTCGTTCGCGACGACAATGGCCGGAGGCACGCCCGCGGGGATGCGATCGCGCACCGCCTGGCGGGTCATCCGGTCGACGATGCCGGCACGGATCTCGGCATCGGGCGCGTCGGGCGCGACAAGCCAGAGGAGAAAGGCGAGCATATCCGCGGCGTTGACGTGATTGGCGCCCAGGCCGAAAGCGCTACCGGTTCCGCCGTGCGACCGGACGATTGCCTGGACGAGACCGAGGTCGAGGTGCTCGATGAGCGCAGGCGGATTTGCCGAGAGAGTCGCCAATTCCTCCGCGGCCTTGTTCGATCGGGCGCGTGGGCACGGGAACAGGCGTGAGACTGGGGTCGAGCGGCGTTGCGGTCGCGCCGGGTACGGGTGTCGGCTTGGGCTCCTCGTGGTGCGACACGGCGATCGTCTCGCCCCGATGCATGTGGCCGGCCTCGACGGCGCGGTACACCGATTCGAGGATCCACAGCTTGTAAAGGCTCGCCCCGTAGAAGAGACGCTCGCCGTCGACGATGGCGCCGCGCAGCGTCGTGGCATCGACGGCCGCGACTGCGAACGTCCCCGGCGACTCCTGAAGGCGCGCCCCGATCAGGCGATCCAGGCACGGATCGATCGCGATCCGTGTCGTCGGCGCTGCCCGCGCCAGCGGCACCGCGAGAACTGCCGCGACCAGGGTCAGGCCGAGTACGACCGCGATCCCCGGGAGCTCCTTCACCCATCGATCCTACGCCGCGGCTGCCGCGCCGGCGAGTAATCGGCGACGCGTCAAATCTCGATGGAAGGACCGGCCCACGGTGAGGTCGATCGGTACTCCAGCGCGTCTCCGCCCTCTGGATTGGATGTCAGCCGGAGTACCTCGGCTCACTCTGCCCTCACGTGGAAGGAGGGCGGTGGTGAGGTCGCTACTCCCGGAAGGTCAACCCCAGGATCCGCCCGCCGAGGTCGCGCAGCGTCTCGCGCGCCGCCGTGACATCGTGGGTCGGGCGGGCCGCGCCTACCGCGGTCGCGAGGTCGCGGAGCGCCGCGACTGCATCCGGCGTACGAAGATCGTCGTCGAGCGCGTTGAGGAAGCGCGACCGGTACGGTCCGGCGTCCAACTCCGCTCTGCCGGCGGCGCCATCGGGCCCGTTCGCCGCGGCGGCGATCGCCCCCGCCCAGGCACGCGCCTGATTGAATTCCGGCTCCCTCCAGTCCCACGCCTGCCGATAGTGATGGTTGGAGAGATAGAGGCGCATCGCGTCGGCCGGAGCCCTGGCCAGCACATCGCGGGCCATCACCAGATTGCCCAGCGACTTCGACATCTTGACGCCGTCGAGTTGGACCATCGCGCTGTGCATCCAACAGCGGACGAACGGCTTCACGCCGGTGTAGCGCTCCGTCTGCGCGGTCTCGCAGGAGTGATGGGGGAAGATCAGGTCCGACCCGCCACCGTGGATGTCGACCGTGGCGCCCAGGTACCGCGTGGACATCGCCGAGCATTCGATGTGCCAGCCGGGGCGACCCTCGCCCCACGGACTCGACCAGGTGGGCTCACCGGGTTGGGCCGCCTGCCAGAGCACAAAATCGAGCGGGTCGCGCTTGTTCGGATCATCGGGGTAGTTTCCCCGTTCGTTCGCGATTGCGAGCGCTTCGTCGTAGCCGAGTCCGGCCAACTCGCCGAAGGTGGGGTCCTTTCGGACCTCGTAGTACACGCTGCCGTTCTTGACGTAGGCGAAGCCCTTCTCGATCAGACCGGTCGCGATGCGGACGATCTCGGGAATCTCCTCGGTGGCGAGAGGATAGTGATCCGGCGCGATCCAATTCAGCGCGTCCATGTCGGCGCGAAAGCGGGCGGTCTCCTGCCGCCCCAGTTCGAGCCAGGTCAACCCGACCTGTTTCGCTTTGCGGAGGATATCGTCATCGATGTCGGTCACGTTCTGGACGTAGGTGACGCGCACGCCGCGATACCGCAGAAAGCGGATGAGCACGTCGAAGGAGATGTAGGTGAAGGCGTGCCCGGCGTGGGTCGTGTCATACGGGGTGACGCCGCAGACGTAGATGCCGACGTGGCCGTCGCGCGGCGTGAACGGCTCCTTGCGCATGCCCAGGCTGTTAGTGAGGAGCACGTCTACCTCCGCGGGGCTTCCGATCGGAAAGGAAGTGGCCGCGATAATAGCAAGACGATTTCGGCGTTCCGGGCAGTTGGAAGCGCCGCATGATGCTCTGGAAGACACCCTGTTCACCGTACTGAAATCGCGCATCAGGCCCTGCGGGTTCAGCCTCGGGCGGCGTCGCGCAGCACTGCCGCGCCGACGCGCGGGCCGATGTCGGTGATCCAGGGGAGGAAGAAGCGAGGCGCGAACATCGCCCAAGTCGTGTCGAATTGTGGCGCGTGCCAGGCGATGGTGCCTGTCGCGCCGACGTGGCCGAACGAGTCCGGCCCGGCTTCGCGCGGAGCCCAGTGGGGCACTTTGCCTCCCTGCAACTCGGCGCCGAGACCCCAGGCGCAGGCCGGCCAGGTCAACTGGAACACCGGCATTCCGCCCCCCAGGCCGAGGGTCTGGTCGCGCGTCGCCTCCGCGCGAGTCCGATCACTCAAGAATCCGGATGGGCGGCCCGCGAACGCCGCGACTAGGCGCAGTGCGTCCTCGGCGGTGGCGACCATGCCGCCCCAGGGGAAGCCGACGCCTCGCCAGAAACGGTAGCTGATCGACTCTCGCGGCGATGGTTCCTCGCCGGGTTCCAGCGGGGGCACGACTCCCGCCACACGGACAGGCGGTTGCGGCGGTTCCCTTCCCAGCGTCCCACCGATGCCGAGCGGAGTGAAGACAAGCGTGCGCGCTGCCGCGAGGAAGGAGGTGCCGTGGACCCGCTCGACGATCGTGGCCAGGACGCCGATGCCCACGTTCGAGTAGATCACCGAGACGCCGGCCGCCTGTATGGGCGGGGTGGCGGCGCAGGCCGCGGCGAGCATCGGCCAGTCGAGTCCGGGTCCGTAGGGCGCCCGTGCGCCGTCGACGTCGGCTGGGAGGCCGCCGATGTGGGTCAGGCAGTGGCGCGCCGTCAAATCGCGCGTCCCGGCGACCGCGTCGGGTATCCACCGCCCGATCGCCGCGTCGAGATCCACTTCACCCGTATCGACGAGGCGCAGAATCGCCAGCGCAGTGGCGAGTTTCGTGATCGACGCGATGGGCATCAGCGCGTCCGCGGTGAGGACCCGACCGGTCTCGTCCGTACCCGACACGGCATGGTGGAGCGGTGCGTCCCCATGGCGCCAGGCGACGATCAGGCCGGGGACGGTGCCTCCGCGACGATCGCGGCGAGCGTCTCCGTCAGGGCCATTTCAAGCGATCGAATCGAGGGGTGTGGCGCCGCGCCGCACCATCATCCTGCTGGTCGTCTGGAGGCGGAACTACGGTGAGGCCAGAGCGCGCCGCGCTACTCCCGTCGGAGCAGCAGCACCCAGTCCGCGCCGTTCGGCGCCGGCGGCGCGGCCCAGAGACCAGTCTCATCCGCCGTCGCCGCGCCGACATCGTGATTGACGCCGAGACGCGGATGGAACCAGGCCGCGAGCCAGGCGCTCTCCTCCAGGCCGAGCACGGTCAGGCGCGAGGCGCCAGTGGGCAGATAGATGACCCACAGTTCCTCCGGCGAG
>Ga0194131_10002814_pt1 | contig 28203 bp, 27 predicted proteins | sample TA2KigO120mmetaG_FD_148631 | JGI IMG/M metagenome (GOLD analysis project Ga0194131, IMG submission 148631) | Freshwater microbial communities from Lake Tanganyika, Tanzania - TA2015053 Kigoma Offshore 120m | ecosystem: Environmental > Aquatic > Freshwater > Lake | place: Tanzania: Lake...
GATGCGCTTGCCGACCAGTTCGAGCTTGCCGAGAAACTCCCCCCACTGTTTTTTGAAGTCGCCCAGCAGTGAGAGAATCTCGTTCGACGTCTGCTCCAGCGAAAAGCTTTCCACGGCTTTGCGGGTGACCGCAAGGATGGCAAAGAGCGTGACCGGCGAACAGAAGACCACGCCCTGCCGGATGCCATCGTCAAGGATCGCGCTGTCCTGCTCGTAGATGAAGGCATAGACCTGCTCGTTGGGAATGAACAGCAGCACGGAGTCTACGGTATTCTCCTCAGGATTGATGTAATCTCTCGTGGCGACTTCCTTGATCCGCGCCTTGACGTCCCGCAAAAAATCTGCCCGGTGCCGCGCTCGGTCGATGTCGGATGCCGCATCCAGATACTTAGGTAGTTATCGAGAGGAAATTTCACGTCCATATTCAACGTGAGCTTGCGCGGGAGCAGGAAGGTGAAATCCGGGCGGGACCCAGCGGCTAGCGTCTTCTGCTTGACGTAGTTCACGTTCTCGACGAAGCCGGCCAACTGCAGCACGTCCTCAGCCATTCGTTCGCTGCGGGTCCAGCTGATTCAGGAGGAATTCGACGAATTGCGGGAGGCGCTGGCCCAGGCCGATCCCGCGGCCGTGGCAAGCGAATTTCTCAAGAAGGGCACCCAACTCGACAAGACGGCAAGGTCTTTTAAGGAAGTTACTGACGCGCTCAACAGCCTCACCAAGAAATTTCCGTCCAAATAGCGCAGAGTCACTCTACGCACAGCAACCTCTTGCGCCAAGCCCATCAATTTCAGTACAATTATATCTTTGTTTTCGTACCTTGCTTCGAGGAGGAAGGGTTATGAAGAAACTCAGTGGTGGGATGGGTGTGCTGACAGGAATCATGTTACTTGCCGGGGTCGTGCCGGCATTGGCCAATGCTCCCGCCGAAGGAGGAGCCCCGGATTATAGCGGAATTACTGCCCTGTACTATGTGCTGATCGCCATGATTCTCGGCTACGGTGTGTACGACACCTTCTTCAAAAAATCGTAACAAGCCAAGCCTCTTTTCCCCCGCCGCGGAGATCTCGGTTTCCTCCCATGGGCTGGCTGAGAGCGAGACCGTTAACTGCCTCCATGGGTAGCTTGGGATTTCCTGGCTCTGGCTCGAAGCACCGGACCGAGCACGTTGAGCACCTGTTCAACGATAATCTGATAGCCTTCCTTTGTTGGATGAATGCCATCGGCCTGGTTTAACGCTGGTGACGCAGCGACCCCCTCAAGGAAAAACGGGATGAGGGCCAGGTTATAGTGCTTGGCGAGGTTGGGATAGATGGCTTCGAAACCTCTGATGTAGTCTTGTCCATAATTCGGCGGCAGTTTCATCCCGGCCAGGATGACCGTGGTGCCGGCCTGTCGCAATAGCTCAATGATCCGGCTGAGGTTGTGAGTCGTTTGTTCGAGGCTGAGCCCCCTGAGCCCGTCATTTCCGCCCAGCTCAAGAATAACCACATCGGGTTTGCTGCCGAGCATCCAGGGGGTACGGCGGAGGCCACCGGCGGTCGTTTCGCCGCTGACGCCCGCATTGATCACCCGATAGCGATAGTCGAGCTCATCCAGCCGGCGCTGTAGTTGGGCTGGGTAGGCTTCGTCCCTGTTGACGCCGAGCCCCGCCGTGAGGCTGTTGCCAAAGGCTACAATGCGTGGCCTGGTATCTGCCGAGTCGGACAACTCGATAGCACCGGCCGCGTGGAAACCAAACACGGTCAGGATCACCGACAAGCAATAAGGCAGATAGTGATGTCGCGGTCCGTTACGCCGCAAATTCCCTTGCCCCTTTTCTCGGTACAGTATAATACCATTCGAGGTGTCTTCCTGTCAGTGAGAGTGAATCGTTCATGATTAAATTGACAGACGTGTCGATGATACTCGCGGCGGCCGGCCGCTCCGTGAGAATTCTCGAAGGAATTTCGTTGTCGATTCCCGCCAAACAGACTGTGGCGGTCATCGGCCCGTCAGGAAGCGGCAAATCAACTCTGTTGGGGTTGATGGCCGGACTCGATCGTCCGACGACCGGATCCATCATGCTGGACGGCACGGACATTACCACACTATCGGAAAGCAGCATGGCCCGATTCCGACGGGAGAAGATCGGATACGTGTTCCAATCGTTTCATTTGATTCCCACCCTCACGGCGATCGAAAACGTCGCGGTTCCCCTAGAACTGAGCGGTGAGCGGAGAGCCGGTGCGCGGGCCGCGGAATTGCTGGCAGCCGTGGGACTGTCTGATCGCACGGAGCACTATCCCGTACAGCTGTCTGGTGGAGAGCAGCAACGGGTGGCCGTGGCGCGCGCCTTTGCCTGCCGTCCACCCATCCTCTTGGCCGACGAACCGACCGGAAATCTGGACAGCACGACCGGCACTCACGTGATCGACCTCCTCTTGGCTCTGCACCGTGACTACGGCACTACCCTGGTACTCGTCACGCATGATGCCGCCTTGGCGTCGTTCATGCAGCGGGTTGTCTCCATGCGCGATGGGCACCTGGAGTCCGATTCCATGCCCGATCTCACGGTCCGCAGCATTATCGACGAGCTGCATCCATGATGCAGTTCATGCTGAACATGGCCTGGTGCGAGACTCGTGCGGCCTGGCGGCACTTTCTGTATTTCTTGGTCTGCATTGCCGTGGGCGTCGGTGCAGTAGTTGCGGTATCTCTCTTCGGGGCGAACGTGGAACAGGCTGTCACGAGAGAAGCCCGTAGCCTGTTGGGCGGGGATCTCGAAATCCGTCTATCCCGTTCGATCGGACCCCAAGGCATGGCTACACTGGAATTCTTGTCGGATCGCAATTTCGGCATCACGCATGTGAGCGAACTGGTGGCGATGGCGGCCAGGACAGGGCAAATTCCTATGGGCGGCCAGCCAACACAGATTGTCGAGTTGAAGGCCGTCGAGTCTGGGTATCCGCTGTACGGTACCGTGAAGGTCGAGCCGAGCCTGCCGCTACCGGAGTTATTGACCCCTTCCATTTCGGTCTGTTCAAGATCTGGAGCATCGTCTGTGACTTCTCCGACGATGCTTCACGCATCACGTTTCACGCCTGACGCCTCGTGTTACGGCGCCGTCGTGCAAGAGTCGTTGCTCATTCGCATGAAGTTGGCTGTTGGAGATCGCCTGAAGATCGGCCAAAGTCTGTTCATCATCACAGGCGTCATCCGGACTGAGCCGGACCGGATGGCCAATGCGTTCAGTCTCGGCCCCCGCGTGTTGCTCTCACAAGAGGGTCTTCGCGCGGCACTGCTGATTCAACCGGGGAGCAGAGTCCGCGAACGATATCTGGTGAAAATCCCGGCATCCATGTCGCCAGAGCCGCTCATGTACGAGCTGCGGGAGCGGTTGGCGTCAGAATCAGCCCGTGTATCGGGATACCGAGATGCGCAGCCGCAGCTCAAACAATTCCTCGAACAGCTCACCCGCTATCTGGGCCTCATAGGACTGACGGCCCTGTTCGTCGGAGGACTGGGAGTCGCCATCTCCATTCACGCGTTTGTCCGAGAAAAATTGAACACGATCGCCATTCTGAAAACGGCCGGGGCGGATTCGGCAACGGTGATCGGAACGTATCTGTTGCAGGCATTGCTGCTCGGTTTGGCCGGGAGCCTGATCGGCTTGGTCATCGGGATCCTTCTCCAGCAAGCACTCCCCTGGGTCGTGGCGGGGTTCCTGGCTTCGGATCTTCTCGATCAATTGGGGTTCACGGCAGATCTGAGCGGCACGGCGATCGTTCCACTGGCGAAGGGATTAGCGCTTGGCCTCCTGTCGACCTTGCTGTTCACGCTCTGGCCGTTGCTCACGATCCGCGACATCAAGCCCGCCATGATTTTTCGGCGAGACACCCTGCCGCCTGTATCCGCTGAAGGTGGCGAACCCGTGCGAAATTGGGTGACACGCTTGACGAAGGATCGAGTCAAGGGAGGCCTGTTGCTCATCATCGGGCTGGGACTGGCGCTGTTATCTATCTGGCAGGCAGGGTCATGGAAAGTGGGGCTTATGTTCCTCGGCGCGTTTGTGGCCGCGGTGCTTCTCTTGGGGACTTTGGCCTGGATGATGCTCCGTTTCTTGAACCGATGGCCACGCCCAGGCAGTCTCATCCTGCGCCAAGCCTTCGGCAACATCGTGAGACCGGGAAGCCAGGCGGTGAGCATCACCATCGCCATCGGCATTGGAGTGATGGTGGTCGTTACCGTCTCGCTGGTCGAACGGTCGCTGCTCCGGCAGGTGGGCGACAATCGTCCGACAGATGCCCCGACGTTTTTCTTTATCGATATCCAGCCGGATCAACGGGAAGGGTTTGCCAGCTTGATGCGAACGCGCCGAGGGGGCCAGCCTCCAGAATTGATTCCGCTCGTGCGGTCACGACTTTCCGCTCTCAACGGCAAGCCGATCACGCTCGAAGCGATATCCGAGGGGGAGGCTCGAAAAGAGCAAGCTGTTGAAAAAGACGAGCGACGGAAGAATTGGTACCTTTCCCGTGAATACGTCCTCACCTTTTTTGACACGCTGCCCAAAGACAACGAAATCGTCCAGGGCCGATGGTGGAAGCCGGGCCAAGTGTTTGCGAAACCGCTGGTGTCGATCGAAGCCGAAGTCGCCAAATCTCTTGGTTTGACCGTGGGCGATACGATCGAAGTCGAGGTTCAAGGCGTTTCAATTACAGCAGACGTGAGCAATATCCGCAAAGTGAACTGGGGCAACTTCTCGACGAACTTCTACATGATTTTTTCACCGGGCTCCCTCGATGGGGCCCCGATGACTTATGTAGCCACAGTGCATGTCTCGCCGTCCGAGGAAGTAGCATTGCAAGAGGCCGTCGTCGCGTTATTTCCGAACGTGACAGCTATCAATGTCGGCGACGTCCTCGATGGGTTTGCGCGCATGCTAGATCGGCTGTCGTTTGCCATTCGCGCCGTCGCGCTTTTCTGTGTGTTGTCGGGCGCCCTCGTCATGGCGGCGGCGCTGGCCGCGACGCGCTATCGCCGGTTGTACGAATCAGTGATTCTCAAAGCCATGGGAGCCACGCGTAGTGTGATTGCCTGCAGCTTTGCAGCGGAGTATGCTTTCCTCGGCGCGATCGGTGGACTGCTTGGCAGTGGTTTGGCCAGTGCCTTGTCGTGGGCCGTGCTCGCCACGGTGTTTGATCTATCGTGGAGTCTTCAGTCTCCGGTGTTGGCCGTGGGATGCCTGGCGACGATCGCGTTGACCATGTTGGTGGGGTTCCTTAGCACCTACAGAATTCTCGGCCAGCCGCCTCTCTCCGTCCTCCGGCACGAATAGCGTGCTGGCGCCCGTCCATTAGTGGAATCAGGCAATCAGATGGTCGTTCAGCTTTGGCAATTCCCGTTCGCGGAATGCGACAGCGATGCGCAGCTGTTCAAGGTATTGCTCCAGCGTCTTGCCGCCCAGGTCGATCTCGTGCGAGGCAAAGAAGGTTCGCACGTCTTGTTCCAGTTCAGGGGTCGCCAGGTTGGTGATTCCGCCGCACATACGGCGCAAACCTTGTTTGGGGAACAGGCGGTCCATCTGCCCCCAATTCTTCTTTACGAACTCCCAGGCCAACTCACGCCCGTAGATATTGCTCAATCCGGCGCTGACAACGAAGGGCGCATCCTGCGTGCGGATCTCTCCGTCAATCGTATGGGCCAAGGTGCGTGCCAGTAAGTCAGGAGATTGAAAGGTTGCCAGGGAAAAGAGGTAGCGCCGTTCTTCTTGGGGAGTTGCGGCTGCCCTGTATCGTTCAGAGAACTCGTCATAGCGGGCTTCGCTTCCGATGTGAGCTAGAATTGTGACAAGAGCGGGCACAACGTTCGGCTCGACGGCAACTGGATTGTGCGTGAACTGTTCGTAATGCGCCGATGCTTGTTTCTGAATATCAGGATCGTTGCCCAGTTTGCCCAATGCGCCAATCAGCTCGCCTCGCAATTGCCGTACAAGTTCGCTGTCGACCGGATGCGGCACCCATCCGAGTTCCTGGACGGTCGGTGTGAGAAGGGATCGAACAAAGGCCTCAAATGCAGGCTGTTCATCCGCCGTGATGATCCGATTGAGAAAGGACAGAGAGTCCAGCAGCACGGCCCAGACATTCTTGTCCGACTCGTGTGCAAAGTGCCGGGTGAGGCCAAGATAGTCGGGAAGTGGCATCTGGCCGGCAAGCGTTGTGGCCCAGGCATCACTGACGAGGTTGAACCGTTCGGTCGGCGCCAGACGGGGCAATCCGCCGTCAAGCAATCGTTGGAGCAGCAGGGAGTCATACTGGACTCGGTAGAATCCATGCCCTCCCTCGTTGACTAGGAGCTGCCGAGTATTCCGTGGCAGTGTCACCCGCGTTTCGCCTTCTGTGAGGAGGAGTTGGCGCAACTCAGTGTTCTCGCCTGTGTCGATGCGGATCTGAACGGGAATCTGCCAGTGTTGGTCCGAGGCTTCGTCGCGTGGGAGATAGCTAAATCTCCCCTGGGTGAGCACCAACTCCAAATCTCCCGCGAGCCGCGCGCTCACGAGGGGATAGCCGGGCTGGAAGATCCATCCGTCCATCAACTCAGGGACCGGCTGCTGGGACGCCTTTCCCAGGGCCACCCACAGATCCTTCGTATCCGCGTTGCTGTAGGCATGGGTCCTCAGATAGTCGCGCACGCCATCGCAAAAGACATCCGGCCTGATATGTTGTTCGAGCATGCGGAGGACCGAGGCACCTTTTTCATAGGTCAGGACGTCGAACATCGCGTCGGCATCCTTGGGCGTCCGAACGGGATACTCGATCGGCCTCGTGCTCCAAAGCCCATCGATGGAGAGCGCCACGGCCCGAGCGACACTGAACGTGTCCCACCGTTTCCATTCCGGTTTCCAAGCATCCACCGCCAGCAGTTCCATAAAAGTGGCGAAGGCCTCGTTGAGCCACAAGCCGTTCCACCAGGACATGGTGACGAGGTCGCCGAACCACATGTGCGCGTTCTCGTGCGCGACCACGTCGGCGACCCGTTCGAGCTCACTATGGGTCCCGCCGTGGGGATCGACCAACAGCGCGGTTTCCCGGAAGGTAATGGCGCCGAGATTTTCCATAGCGCCGGAGGCGAAGTCAGGGATCGCGAGCAGATCGAGCTTGTCGCCAGGATAGGGAATGCCGTAGTACCGTTCAAAGAACTCCAGTGAGGCCGCTGCGATGTCATGACCGAATGCCGTGAGGGATTGCTTGCCAGGCACAGTCCAGAGTCGAAGTGGTGTCTTGCCGACGAACCTCGGCGTGGTGGATTCCAGACGTCCAACGACGAACGCGACCAAATACGTCGACATCGTCATACTGTCGGCAAAGCGGACAATTTTCTTGCCGTTCTCGACGGATTCTGAGATGACGGACGTGTTTGATACGGCGGTCAGGCTAGGATCGACCACCAGTGTTGTCGCAAAGATGGCCTTGAAGTTCGGTTCATCCCAACAGGGGAAGGCTCGCCGCGCATCTGTCGCTTCGAATTGTGTGATGGCCAACGTCTGCGTCATGCCCGATGCGTCTTTGTACGTGCTCCGGTAGAACCCGCGTAGTTTGTCGTTGAGGGTTCCGCGAAACACGATGGTCAAGTGCCATTGGCCCGGAGTCACGGACTTGGCAAAGGTGAGGTGGCATCGTTGCAGCGCCTTGTCCAATTCAATGGATGCGTCCAGCCGTTGTGTCTGATTGTTCTCCAGGTAGGCCTGATTGACCGACAGCTCCGTTGCGTTCATCACGATCACGGTCGTTGGTTGTACGACAATCACGGTCACGGTCTCTTGGCCGTGAAACAGAGCCTTGTCCAGATCCGGCTCAAGTTGGATTTCGTATCGGGTGGGGATGACGTGCCGAGGTAGGCGGTAGGGATTGTCAGTGTCGGTCATGTCTTTTTCGCACGGAGAGTTTCCGTGCCATTGGCCTTACCGATGATCAGGATGTCGGTCCGTGCAACGAAGAGCCCAGTTTCCACAATGCCGGGAATGTGATTCAAGACGGCTTCCAGATCGGCTGGTTGCTCGATTCGGGCTAGATGCACGTCGACGATAAAATGGCCTGCTTCCGTCTTAAACGGCGCGCCGTTCCGTTCACGCAGTACCACCGGGCTCTTCGTGAGGCGCTCGATTTCCCTAGCCGTGCTGCCCCAACCGAATGGAATTACTTCGATTGGCAAGGGGAACGACCCGCCGAGGACAGGAACTTGTTTTGTGTGATCGATGAGCACAATAAATTGCTTGGCCGAGGCGGCGACGATCTTTTCTTTTAACAGCGCGCCCCCTCCGCCTTTGATCAAGTTCAATCTTGGATCGACTTGGTCGGCTCCGTCGATGGCGACATCAATTTCCCAGCGATTCTCCGTGTCGATGAGCGGAATACCAGACTGTTTAGCCAGCGCAGCAGTTTCCTGTGAAGTTGGCACCCCACGCAATCGCATACCTGCGCGGACCTTTTCACCCAACGCAACCACCATGTGCTTCGCGGTCGATCCGGTTCCCAATCCCACGACCATACCGTCGCGGACGAACTCCACGGCTTTCAACGCGGCGGCCTTCTTCAAACTATCGAGGTCGGCCGGTGTCATGTGGCTGGTGCGTGAGACAGAGCGCCAGCTACAGAGGCCGCGCCGAGGAGGGCGGTGTGTTGGTTCATCACGACCTTGACGGGCATGCTGGTCATCAAGCGTTTGTATCGCCCCTTGTTGATGAAGGCTTTCATGAATGTGCCGTCGTGGAGCTTCTGAATCAGCTTGGGTGCGATCCCGCCACCAATATAGATACCGTCCAAGGAGAGCGCCTTCAGTGCGAGGTTCCCCGCTTCTGCTCCATAGATCGATGCAAAGAGATCCAATGTCTGTTTTGCAATCTCGGCCTGTCCTGTCAAGCCGGCCTCGGCAATTTCTGCCGCCGGATTGCCGGCCTTGATCTTCTCCGCCAGCCACGTCGGCTCGTTTTTCTTTGTATCGCGGAGATACTCGTAGATGGCGTGCAACCCCGGCCCGGACAGCACCCGTTCGTAACTGACATGAAGATACTGGCTGCGCAGGTAGCGAAGCAAGTCAATTTCCTGATCATTGTTGGGAGCAAAGTCTGCATGTCCCCCCTCAGATGGCATCGGCCGATACGATTTCCCATCCCAAAACAGAATCGCTTCACCCAATCCCGTTCCAGCAGATATCAGCGTCAGGGCTTGCCGTTTCTTCGGTGGATGGCCAGGATTGAGCACGTCCAGCTCATCGGGCCTCAGCCACAATACGCCATAGGCGGTGGCTTCAAGATCGTTGAGTAGCTGCACGCGGGGAATCGAGAATTGCTTGGCAATAGTGGGGCCATCAACAATCCAGGGAAGATTAGTGGTGTGACTGTGGTTATCAATCACGGGTCCCGCAATGCCAAAACACGCAGCTGCAGGCACGATAGGTTCCTGGGACTGATCGCCTGCGAGGCCTCCCTCAGGCCCAGATGACTCCGCCTCGATCATCGTTGCTTGTAGAGTAGGTGGGTTCAGGAATTCCGTGAGGATGTCCTCGAGGGAGGTGTAGTCGCAGCTATGAAAGGATTCCAAGCGAAGCGGTTTCGTTCGCTCCGTGGTCCATTCGTAGAGGGCCAGGTTAGTTTTTGTTCCGCCGATGTCGCCCGCGAGAATCATGAAGCCTTTAGCCTTCAGTGCCTGGAGATCAGTTGCGCCGCCGCAGAACGATCGAGCATCCAGATCAGCCGACCCTCTGCTGGTGCCACCCTGGACGCCGGGAATATCCGATCCGCTTCGTTCCTGGGTTCGAGGATGGCCCGCACGATCGAGGCTTTCCCCATGCCGGACACGAGAAACAGTACCACAGTTGCGCGGTTGATCACATCTAGGGTCAGTGTGAGGCGAGTGGAGATACCTGTGGGTGCCTGGCTCACAGTAACGGCTCTGGCGCTGTCCCGGAGCGCCGAGGTTCCTGGAAACAACGAGGCTATGTGCCCGTCTTCTCCAAGACCAAGGAGAATAAGATCGAGCTGAGGCATGTCTGGAGCGACGCACTGCGTGAGTTGGCGCAGCGTCTGTTCATAGTCTTGCGCGGCGGCCAGGGGGTCTGGGAGTTCGCCGTTCATTCGATATACGTGATCGGGATGAATACCCAGTGGTTGAAATAGTGCAGACTGGGCCATGGCAAAATTACTCTGTGGATGGTGCGGCGGTACACAACGTTCGTCCCCGAAGAGAAAAAAGATATGTGACCAGTTGAATCGCTCTTTCCATTCGGGCGATGCCAGGGTCTGGTACAAGATTTTCGGAGTCGACCCACCTGACAGTGCCAGGAGAAACCGGCCGCGGGCCGCAATGGCTTTGCCACTGACGGCATGGACGAATGCCGCTGCCTCATGGGCCCATTCTGAACCCTCGCGGGCGATGCGAATGTCAGGCGTGGCGGACATGGCGGCGATGAGCGGTTCGGCGGCGAGATCGCAGGGCCGGTGCAAGCGCTGCTGTGATTGCCTGCACCGTCGCGGCTTGATTCGATCCGAGCTGGACACGAACCGCGTGGCGGTGATGCGCTTGAAGTGACGCCACATCTCCGGCGGCTTGTGCGTTGGCCAATATGCCGAATGAATACGGCTTGCCAGGGATGGCCAGATCCGGTGTCATTCGATCGACCAGTTCCAGAAAGACGCCGGTATTGGGGCCGCCTTTATGAAGTTGCCCGGTGGAATGCAGGTAGCGTGGGCCATAACCAAACGTCGTGGTCACATGATGCCGGGAGACGAGTGCAGCCCGGAGCCGACGCACGGCCGCTTCGAAGGGGCGCGAAGGGGTGGTATAGGCCAGGATGGAGACGTAGGTACCGGCTTGAAGACGGGATGCCAATTCTTGCGTCGCTTGGGAGGGACTGCTGCTCTGCGGATCCGGGAGACACCCAGTTGACTGAAACAGGTCCAAGACACGATTTGTGTTGTCTTTGCTCTCTTGGACATTCGGTTGGTCAAAGGGATGGATTCCGAGCAAGCGCCCGGCCACGGCGGTGGCGAATTCCCATCGGAAGAACTCAGCTCCGAGGTCATACCGGTCGCGCAAGTCGAATTGAAGCACCGGATGGTGAGTCTTGGCGAGCGCCAGCACGCGCCGGTCGAGCGTTGTATTCGTATCGCCTTTGAGGCGCAGATACACGAACAACCGGTCGGTTCCATAGGCCAGCGGATTTAGCACCGGCTCTTGCGCAACAGGAATGAGGCCGGTTCCTTCTTTTCCGGTACTCTCGGCAAGGAGTTGTTCTACCCACAAACCGAATGTCGCCAGTGCAGGCGAGGCCATGATCGTGACCTTGTCTCGTCCCATCTTGGCGAGACCCCCCATCACCGCGCCGAGGTAGGCGCCCGGATTCGATTCAATGGGTGTTTGTGCTCGACATCGCTCTGCCATGCTGGCGGCCCGGTTCAACAACCGAGGGACATCGAGCCCCAGCAATGCCGCGGGAACAAGGCCGAACAGAGAGAGTACGGAATAGCGGCCGCCGATGTCGGCAGGGTTGATGAAGATCTGCCCAAATCCCTCGTCTCGAGCCATCTTCTCTAGGCCAGTCCCGAGGTCAGTGATGGCGATAAATTGATCGCCGCCGCGGTTCATCTTCGCGTTGGCGATCAACTTACGAAAATGAGCGAAGAGTGATAGGACTTCGATGGTCCCTCCGGATTTACTGGCCACGAGAAAGAGTGTGCGAGCAGGGTTGATAGCCCTGGTCACTTCCCGTACCCAGTCCGGCACGGTCGAGTCGAGCACCCAGAATCGAGGGGATGATTGACGCGCGGGGAACGACGTGCGGAGGACTTCCGGTCCCAGACTGCTGCCGCCCATTCCGAGCAACACAACGTCCGTGATGGACATCGCCGTGGCCGTCGCGACGCAACGCCGGAGAGATTTCAGCTGTTCCTGCATGAGGTCTTGCACGGTCAACCAGCCGAGCCGGTCGGTAATTTCCTTGGGGTCCGGTTTCCACAGTCGATAATCTTTGGCCCATAGTCGTTGGACGACATGATCGTTGGCTAACGCCTCGAGCGCCGAATCGACGGTGGATTGAAACAGCGGCGAAGCCAGAGTGTCGCGCAATGAGATGGTCGGCATGAAGTCCCCCTTGAGCGGATGGGCGTAAGACGTACGGTATGTTATGAGCCAGCCGGCCAAAAGGCAACGATGATCCTACTGGTACTCATTTCTTATCGGTCGGGGAATGACTAAAGCCATCCCATCGACCATCGACCAGGCCAAGAATTGCGTCTGATCGGCGGAGACTTCAAGATTGAGATGAGGGGATGGTGCAGTGGGACGGTCCGTTGACCACGATTCTTTGAGATCCCGCCACCAGGTTTGTCCCTTGACCCTGAACCATTGGAATGGGCGCTCCTCTGCGAGGGGTGTCACGTCAATGGACAGTGGCGGACTAAACGACAGTGTGTACTCCACTGGCATGTCAGCGAGGGAAATCGGTTCTTGCTTGATCGCCATAGTCGGGTCAATCTTTCGCCTGAGGATCGGAGGGCGTGTGATCAACCGATGGGTGCCTTTCAATTCGTGGAGAGCTTTGGCAAACCAGGCAGTGATCGTCAGGCGGTGGAGCTTGACCCCGTGGCCTTTGATCTGAAGGGTGCGTGTGACGAGGTCGAGCAGGAGATAGGTCTGCGGGCGAGTGGCCAGCTTGCTTTCTTCTTCGAGTACGCGAGTCGCTTCTTGGACAGAAGCGTGGTGGTTAAGGTCGAGGCCGGGAAAAGCGTCGGTTTCCCCCCGCGTACCCGGGGAGACTCGAAGCCAGGAGGAGGACAAGAACCGCGCAGAGGATCATGGATGAGTTCTGCGCCGCCAGATAATTAGAAGATGATGATCGGGGTCCCGACACGGGCGAACTGATAGACGCTCTTGAGATCGCCATCGTTCAGCCGGATACAACCGTGCGCGACATTTTTCCCGAGCAGACGGGTATATAGCGTCCCGTGGATAAAATAGCCCTTCCCGAATCCCAGCGCATGCTCTCCCAGCACACCCTGCTCAACCCAGTCAGCCTGGTTGTGCGGAACCTCGAGGCCTTCTTCGATAAAGGCCCAATCAGGCTTGACCCAGGCCGGATTGGTCAGTTTCGATTGCATGGGTAATGGGGAACCTCTAATCACCAACAAGCTCGATGCTAGAGAGTCTCGGGTCTTCTCTACAGATTAAGGTGCGGTATTGTAAATCTTTTTGAGTTGGGATTGCGCTAGGAATCCTGAAATTCTGTGGCGATCTGGAGGCGAAAGGGCCAAATCACCTCAAACAAGGCCTCGCTCCAGCAACCCGGTGTGATCTGACTGACTCCCAATCAAGATTGACGAAGGCCAGCAAATTGACAGGCTGCCACACCCTCCTTATAATACACCGTTCCTGTAGAATTGGAACCGTTGTTGAGGGAGGGATGCTGTGTCATTTACATATCAACAGCCGTCGAACTTGAAAAAGAAACGCGAGCACGGGTTTCGAAAACGTATGAGCACCAAGAATGGGCGTCGGGTCTTAGCTCGCCGGCGTGCCAAAGGGCGTGCGCGGTTGACGGTTTAACTCATCAGGCCGACACTCCGACCGTATGTAATGCGCCTTCCAGTGTCGTTTCGCTGCCTTGGGAGTACCTCCACCTGATATGAGCTTTTGCTCCTGGAGCCAAGGACGAAGGGCTGCTATAGGATGGCGGTCTTTTCGGTGATGCCAAAGCTCCACAAGAAGCCGAGCATCTTCTTACGGGCCAGCCGGGACATTGAAGCGGTTAAACGCCATGGTCGACGGATGTCAACGGCACTATTTAATTTGTTAGCTTATCAGGTGGGCGATGAGCCTAGTCGTGTCGGGATCGTGGTGGGGAGACGCTTCGGTGACGCAGTGCGTCGTAATCGCGCCAAGCGAGTATTTCGCGAATTGGTCAGACAGGTGCATCGAGAGTTGGTTCCCGGCCATGCGCTGCTCGTGTTTCCAAAACGAGAAGCGATTGCTCAACCGCACGCAATACTGAAGCAAGTGTGGGAGGCCTCACTGCAACGCGGACATCTGCTGTGTCCAAGGTCAGGTTGAGATGCGGCATCTTTGTCTGTGGCTCATCCACGGGTACCGATTCATGATCTCCCCGATGTTCGGGCGTGCCTGCCGATTCGAGCCGACCTGTTCGCAATACGCGCTGGATGCCATTTCGCGATATGGGGCATGGAAAGGACTCGGCTTGTCGATGGTCAGGATTCTGAAGTGTCATCCCTTTCATCCTGGCGGAGAGGATCCAGTGAAATAACGATGTATCGGTCTTAACGAAAGCATGTCGCTCGTATGCTGATGGAAAAGCGCGTTATCCTATTTCTAGTCCTTTCGCTCACGATTATCTTTGGGTATGAGTATCTGCTCAAGGAGCTGGGATTGCTTCCTGATCAGCCAGCATCCACGGAGTCGGCGCCTGCTGCGACCAGCGAGCCGGCAGCCCCTCCGTCATCGGCGGCGCCCAAGCCTATCCCTTCAGGCACCCCTGATTCTCCGGCCAGTGGCGCCAATGAACGTACACCCCTTCGCGATTCGGTAAAATCATCGGCGGAAATCGTCGAGGTGGATACGGCTCTGTACCATGCCAAGCTCTCGTCTCGTGGGGCGGTGCTGACGAATTGGGAGCTCAAGCGGTATCGGGGAAGTTCGGATGAACGTCCCGCGGTCGAGCTTGTTCGGCAAGGAGGAAAGTTCTCCGGGCCGTTGACGGTCATAACCGATGACCTGGATCTCACAAAGGAATTGAGCGAAGCAGTCTATCGGGTCGAGAAGGGGCTCACGACCCTGACCGATACCCAGCCTACTGGTCAGGTGACATTTGTCTATGAAAATCCGGCGTCAGGGGTGCGGATTGAAAAGCAGCTGACTTTCCATGCCAACAGCTATCTCGTGGATGTAGCTGTGAAGACAACTGGGCTGACCAGCTCGGTGAGAGTCGGAACGGGGACGAATTTTGGCATTGTGGAATGGGGTGAAGGATTCATCGGTTCGGTCGGGCCTGCTTCCCGTGTGGATGACAAGATTGAAAAAGAGGTGCCTGATTCCGAGGTCGAGCGCAAGGGGGCCGTCAAATGGGGCGGGTTACAAGACAAGTATTTCATGTCCGTCCTCATTCCCAAAGAAGGTTTGGGTGTGGTGACGAAAAAAGAAGGCGAGAAACTCGTTTCTACGGCAGTCCGTATGCCGGTTGATTCCACTGGATCACCGATCGCTTTCCAGCTCTTCGCCGGACCAAAAGAATATGACACACTTGAGAGCTTAGGAATTGGATTGGAAGATACGATCGACTTCGGCTGGTTTTTGTTTGGGAGCTGGGACATGGTCAGGGCGGTAGCCAAGCCGATTTTTTCCGTGCTCCGTTCGATCAACGGCTACACGCACAACTATGGTGTCACGATCATTCTCTTGACTGTGGCAATCAAGCTGCTGTTCATCCCCTTGCAGTACAAGAGCTACAAGTCGATGAAACAGATGCAGGAAATTCAACCAAAAGTATTGGCGCTTCAGGAGAAGTTCAAAGATGATCGCGAACGCCTGAATAAGGAGCTCATCAAAGTCTATCGGGATAACAAAGTGAATCCGGTGGGGGGCTGTCTGCCGATGGTCTTACAGATGCCGGTGTTTGTGGCGCTGTTCAATATCCTGTATATGACGATCGATTTGCGCCAGGCGCCGCTCGGACTTTGGATCACCGATTTGTCTATCCAGGACCCCTACTACATTCTGCCAGTCATCATGGGGGTCAGCATGCTGATTATGCAGAAGATTCAGCCTACCACCATGGATCCGGCCCAGGCGAAAATCATGCTGCTGCTTCCGGCCTTGATGACGTTCCTGTTCATCAATTTTCCCGCGGGCTTGGTGCTCTATTGGTTGACCAATAACGTCTTGAGCATCATGCAGCAATTTGCCACTGATCGGTTCATCTTCCGCAATCGCCGTCCACTGTTAGCTGCTGAAGAGCTTGAAAAAAGTTCGTAGACATGTGCGCTGGGGGCGTGTCTAGCACCCCCAGCCACCGGGATACAGCGTGTTACTGCTATGGATGGAGCCATTGAAGACACGATTTGTGCGGTCGCGACTCCCGCCGGAGAAGGCGGCATCGGCATCGTGCGGATCAGCGGTTCGCTCTCACTTTCCATTGCGGGACAAATTGTGCGGTTGCGTTCGAATCAACCGCTGGGCAGCGTGGCGTCCCATACCCTGCATCTCGCCGATATCGTGTTGCCGAGCCGATCCGTTCACAGAGGCAGTTCTGGTCCCAACCGGCTCGATTCAGCCAGAGAGATGATTGACGAAGGCTTTGTGGTGTTTATGAAGGGGCCTCGGTCGTTTACGTCCGAGGATAGTGTGGAGATTCATTGCCACGGAGGGAGTGTGGTGCTGGATTTGGTATGTCAGGCGTGCCTGATGGCCGGCGCCCGGTTGGCTCAGCCAGGAGAATTTACGAAGCGTGCCTTTCTGCACGGGCGGTTGGATTTGTCACAGGCCGAGGCGGTTTTGGATACCATCCGATCGAAGTCCGAGGCTGCGCTGAAACTGGCTCAGCGCCACCTCAGAGGAGAGCTGGGCCGGCATGTGGACCGGTTACGGGCGATTCTGGTCGGTCTGTTGGCACAGGTTGAAGTGGGCATCGATTTTAGCGACGAAGATCTCTCGTTCGTTGAACAGGCTGAGTTGGCTGGTTCGCTGCAAGATACGCGTCGCGCTATCCGGGTCATGCTGGATGCAGCTGACCATGGGAGACGTCTTCGGGAAGGCGCACGGGTGGTGATCGCCGGACGGCCGAATGTCGGAAAGTCGAGCTTGCTGAATTCATTCCTGGGTGAAGATCGGGCGATCGTCACGGAAATTCCCGGCACGACACGAGATGTACTGGAGGGATCGGTGGTATGGAATGGCATGATGATGACGTTGGTGGATACGGCGGGTCTGAGGGAGACGGTGGATGTCGTCGAGCTGGAAGGGATAAAGCGGACCAGGTCAGCCCTGGAGCAAGCGGACCTGGTGCTGCACGTGCTTGATGCGGCCGAACTCGAAGAGTACGGGGCCGAGGACACCGGTCGTATCCCGGGAAACCAACGCAGTATTACCGTGATCAATAAGAGCGATTTGGTGAATACAGATCGGATGATGGACCTGGTCAATATGATGCAAACATGCACGGACGGGACAGTAATCCCCATATCCGTGCGAACGGGAGTTGGATTGGACGCACTGCGTGCGTCGATTCAGTTGCAACTGGCACAGAAGACGTTGGAGCCCACGGAGTCAGTGGCGATCACGAAGATGCGGCATCGGGATGCGCTTGAACGAGCAGAAGCTTCGCTTGCAGAGGCTCTGAAATCCATCCACAACGGAGCCGGGCCAGAATTTGTCGCCATGGACCTGCGGGGCGCGGCTGACGCTCTGGGGGAGGTCACGGGTGTGATTACATCCGACGACGTCTTGCATCGGATCTTTTCAGAGTTTTGCATTGGCAAGTAAGGTGACACCAAAGGATGAGTAACCGTGAAATTTGATGTGATCGTCGTCGGCGGTGGCCATGCTGGCTGTGAAGCAGCACTTGCTGCGGCACGCATGGGTGCGAGGACGTTGCTTCTGACGATGGACCCCAGCCGCATTGCCCAGATGTCGTGCAATCCCGCAATTGGCGGAATCGCCAAGGGGCATTTGGTCAAGGAAATCGACGCGCTCGGCGGCGAGATGGGGCGGAATACGGATCTCGCCGGGATTCAGTTCCGGTTCATCAACACGAGCAAAGGACCTGCCGTTCGGGCCCTGCGCGCCCAGTGTGATAAGGCGCTGTACCGCATCACCATGCGGAGAACGCTTGGGCAGGTACCCGATCTATCGATTGCCGAAGGGACCGTCGATCGGCTGCTCACGTCCGGCGGAGCGGTCACGGGCATTGTGACGGGATTCAGTGAGAGGATCGAGGCGAGGGCCGTCATATTGACATCGGGAACATTTCTTAAGGGACTTATCCATATCGGGCTCAGCCACTTTCCGGCCGGACGAGCGGGCGAAGCGTCGGCGGAGCATCTTTCTGATTGCATGCGTGATCTGGGATTCGAGGTCGGACGATTGAAAACCGGTACTCCGCCTCGTTTGGACAAGAACACGATCGACTTCTCGGTCATGATTCCTCAGCCCGGTGACGATCCGCCGCCACCGTTTTCCTATCGCACGACACGAATCGAAACCAGGCAGATACTCTGCTACTTGACCTATACGAATCAACGGACCCATGACATCATCAGAGAGAATCTTGACCGGTCCCCGCTGTATAGTGGCGTGATCGAATCCGTAGGCCCACGGTATTGTCCGTCTATTGAGGACAAGGTAGTCAGGTTTGCTGAAAAAGAACGGCATCAAATTTTTATTGAACCGGAAGGACTCGATGTCCACGAATTTTATCCAAACGGTATTTCCACCAGTCTGCCGGTCGATGTCCAAGCGGCTCTGCTTAAAACTATTCCGGGATTAGAACATGCCACAATGCTCAAGCCCGGTTACGCAATTGAGTATGATTATTTTCCTCCTCGTCAGCTCCAGCAAACCCTTGAAACTAAACTGGTCAGAGGGCTGTATCATGCCGGCCAAATCAATGGAACGTCTGGTTATGAGGAAGCAGCCGCACAAGGCTTGATGGCCGGCATCAACGCGGTCCTGAAGATACGACAACAACCTCCACTGGTGCTGGATCGATCTCAAGCCTATATTGGAGTATTGATCGATGATCTGATCACTAAAGATGCCCATGAGCCCTATCGGATGTTTACCTCACGGGCGGAGTACAGACTTTTGCTTCGCCATAGCAATGCGGATTTACGTCTCATGCACATTGGCTATCAGGTAGGATTGGTGGATCATGAGGCTCATGACAAACTCATCGCGAAAAAGGTCGCTATCGATAAGGAAATTGCTCGTCTCAATGGAATAAAACCAAGACTAACAGCATCGATCCGTGTAAGAACGAACGGCACATATCTGCAAGGAATATCCTCATCGCACACAATCGCGCACATTCTTCGAAGACAGGAATCAACCTATCACGATTTGCTTCACGCATTGGAAGTCGATGCGCTCGATGACGTTGAGGTCGTTGATGAGGTTGAGCTTCAGATCAAATACGAAGGCTACATTAAGCGACAACTGAGCCAGGTTAGTAAATTCAAAAAATTTGAACAGAAATACATTCCTGATGGGTTCAATTACAACATTGTTCCCGGATTCTCCATGGAAGTGCTTGAAAAATTTAATAAATTCAGACCTCAAACCATCGGTCAGGCATCAAGAATATCCGGTATGACCCCTGCTGCAATATCCTTGCTTCTCATCGCCCTAGAAAAATATAGGCAGCAACCTCCCCAGCACGTCACTTGCTAGCACTCGTTCTCACTTTTCCTTCATAATCTCACACTGTTTCTCTTGACCTAAGTGATGGGTTCGCGTAATTGTTTCACGTGGAACAACATGCGCACCTTTCTACACTACTTGATACCTATTCTGCACACTTTGGTGTTCATCTCAAGTCCGAACAATTGAAACAATTCATGATCTATCTTGAAGAGCTGCAGATATGGAATCGATCGATTAATTTGACCAGTATCAATTCCGGAGAAGAAATCATCATCAAGCACTTCGTCGATTCGTTTGCCTGCTTGACTATTGAACAGATACAGTATGGAGCGACTCTGCTCGACGTTGGAACAGGAGCAGGGTTTCCAGGTATTCCCCTCAAGCTCGTGAGGCAGGATTTGAACGTGACTCTCATTGAGCCGGTGCAAAAGAAAATATCTTTTCTCTATTTTATCGTTGGGTTATTCAGGCTTGAGCGAATCAAGATTTTCTATGGGACGCTTGAGCAATTCATGAGACGCGATCGCATTGATCATCAATTCGACTACATCACGACCCGAGCATTGAAATACAACGTTCTGTTACAGAATGGCCCAAGCCTCCTGACTAACCGTGGGCGAGCTATTCTTTACTTATCCCATCCCCTTCACCGATCAGAACTGTCACATCATTGGTCTGTGGTAACAGAGCAAAGCTTTGATCTTCCTATGAATTTTGGCCAGAGATCAATTACAGTCTTATCAATTTCAGAGAAGGAACGTATCACTGTTCCACGTGGAACAGTGAACTGACCATCATCGCATCGAAGAATTTCTTGCTCATGAAAAAAATTGTTACTGTTGCGAATCAAAAAGGCGGAGTAGGAAAAACAACGACAGCAGTCAATCTTGCGGCATCTGTTGCGTTGGAAGGTCTGTCCGTCCTCTTGATAGATCTAGATCCTCAAGGGAATGCGACCAGTGGATTGGGAATTGATCCTTGGTCGTTGAAGGAAACTATTTATAACTGCTTGATTAAGAGTGTAAGACCAGAACATGTCTGCATGAAAACCTCTGTACCTGGCCTCTCGGTCTTGCCGGCCAATGCGGATCTTTCCGGAGCAGAAATTGAACTCGTGAACATTGCCGGGCGCGAGAGCCACTTGAGGGATGTGATTGGAGAAGCAGCTGAAAAATATGAGGTTATCTTTGTTGATTGCCCGCCTGCTCTGGGAATTCTCACAATCAATGCGCTGACGGCTGCTCATTCAGTTCTCATTCCGGTTCAATGTGAATATTACGCGATGGAAGGCCTTATGCGGCTCCTTGGAAGTGTGGATCGTGTTCGCCAGTCATTCAATCCAGCTCTTGAACTCGAAGGGATTGTATTAACCATGTTTGACTCACGCAATACCTTGGCTCGTCAGGTGTCAGAACAAGTACGATCTCATTTCTCGAGCAAAGTTTATAGGACGGTGATTCCTCGGAATATAGCATTGGCAGAAGCGCCCAGTTATGGACGCCCTTGCCTCTTGTATAACGCGGCATCAGCTGGCTCGCAGGCCTATGTTGCCCTAGCGAAGGAGTTTCTAACCCATGGAAAAGAAAGCGCTTGGCAAAGGACTTGATGCTCTCTTGCCGTCTGCGGTTGTGAGCCAGACGGTGAAATCAGAAGATGTCCAACACATCAAAATTGAGAATATTGTTCCCAATCAGTACCAGCCTCGGCAGAATTTTGCTCCAGCAGAGTTAGCGGAACTGACCGCTTCTATTAAGGAAAGTGGCGTTCTGCAGCCAATTATCGTGCGCCGCAAGGGAGATGGAATCTATGAGCTGATCGCGGGTGAACGGCGGTGGCGCGCTTCAAAAGAAGCAGGACTTAAGACCATTCAGGCAGTGATTAGAAATTGCAGTGATCAAGAGACTTTGTTGATAGCCATGGTCGAAAATCTTCAGCGTGAAGATCTCAATCCCATGGAAATTGCAAGAGCTTATTCACGGATGATGAACGAATTTGGTCTGACGCAAGACATCATTGCACAGCAAGTTGGGTGTGACCGATCGTCTGTAGCCAATCTTGTTCGTCTGACACAGCTTCACCCGGAGATACAAGAGTTAGTAGAAGTTGGAACATTGTCAGCGGGACACGCAAAAGCCCTTCTTGGTCTCGAATCCCCTGAAAGTCAGATGCGAATTTCGAAGATCGTCGCATCGCAAGGACTTTCTGTAAGAGAAACAGAAAAACTCGTTCATTCTTCAGTGGTTGGAAGGAAGCGCCATCGTGTGCTGGTTCGAAATCCAGAGTGTCATGCGCTTGAGGAACGATTGCAGAAGCGATTCGGCACCAAAGTGACCATTCATCCCAAGAAGCGAGGCGGGAAAATCATCCTTCATTATTTCTCTGCCCAAGAGCTAGAGGGTGTTCTCGAACGGTTACTTGCGTGACGAATAGTATCACGAGCGAGCTAGGTCAATACCATTAAAAACACAGAGGTTGAGCTTTTCTTCATTGACACTACAATTGCTTCACGAAGCGACTGCATGCGATGTGCACGAGAATGTATCGTGCACCATCATCTTAAAAGCTAGAGCGAGGAGGCTGACCACATGTGGAAATCGGATAAACAGGACGGGGTTCGTGCCGTATTCGATGAAGCTGAGGAGTGGGGCCGTGATGAGCTCGGTACCGTTAAAGTTGGAATCGACATCGGATGTCAGTAGGTCCATTGGAAAGGGTGTCGACATCAAAGAGACGATTATCCATAAAGGAACAGTTCGAATTGATGGCTCACTTGAGGGCGAAGTTCAGACCGAGGGTATCCTCTTGGTCGGAGAAGGAGCTTTCCTCAAGACAAAAGTCACTGCAGGAACTGCTGTGTGCAAAGGTAAAATTACCGGAGACGTCACCGCAACGGAAAAGATCAGGTTGCGGGCTCCAGCGGTCCTCAGCGGAGGCGTAAAGGCGCCGATATTGTCGATTGAGGAGAGAGTCCCATTCAACAGCACGATCGAAATGACGCACAGCTCTTAAAATCGAGTCTCGTAGCCCTCGTGTTGTACATGAAGGGTACGCGTCGCTGTGGACGATGAATCAGGCGTTCCGTCGGAAAGAAAATTATTCCTAGGTATTTGTACTTATGGAAGCCTCTCGTGCGACAGGCCGGACAAAGAGGACGCGGGGACGGTGTGCGAAGACCTTGTGACAGGAGCATGACCGACTGATGTGGGTCATGGGGGAGGGTGCTCACCCTGGAGGTGATAACGTGAATGTGACCTTTCTCGGAAAGAGCGTAGACTTCAAAGGTAATATCCGCTTTAATGGAATCATTCGTGTTGACGACCGTCTTGAAGGCAAAATCCCTACGTCAGGCGTCTTGATTGTCGGCGAGCATGCGGTGATCAAAGGCATTGTGTCAGTGGGCACGGTCATGACCAGCGGGAAGATCAACGGAATCGTGAGGGCTGTCGAGCAAATTCTCAAGCCAGGCATTGTGATCGGCAATATTCGTACTCCTTCAATTTCCATCGAAAACGGATCCCATTCCCACGGCATGTCCGACATGGGAGCCCACAAGTGGGTCGAGGATCAGCCCACCTCCAACAAGACCATTGACGATTTTACCCCTCATGCGTAAAAATTTGTATCGCAGACCTCTAGCTGATTGACGCTGCTCTCGGTACAATACCTCCTGCTATGAACCGTCCTACCGTTCTGCTCGGCATGAGCGGCGGAGTCGATAGCTCCGTTGCCGCGGCATTGCTCGTTCGCCAAGGTTATGATGTCCATGGCGTGACGCTCCAAGTCTGGGAGCATGAAGATGAGTCTGTCGCCGTATCTAAGAAATGGCAGGAGCGTGGTTGCTGCAAGGTCGGGATCGCCAAACATGTTGCCAAGACTCTCGATATCCCCTATGAGGTTATTGACACCCGCGAATCCTTTAGAAAAGGGGTGATCAACGACTTTCTTCACAGCTATGCGCAGGGCATCACGCCCAATCCTTGCGTACGCTGCAACGAGCGAGTCAAGATTGCCGGGCTTATCGCACTGGCGGAGTCTCGTGGTATTTATCACGTCGCAACGGGTCACTACGTCCGTGTTCACTCCGGTTACGAAGGCCTGGCCCTTCGTCGGTCTACCGATGTGAAAAAGGATCAGAGCTATTTCTTATACCGGCTCAACTCTGCCTGGCTCCCGCGGCTTCTCTTCCCGGTCGGCAGCATGCACAAATGGGAAGTCTGGCACGAGGCTGAGGCGATGGGCCTCCCCGTTGATGAGTTGAAGGAAAGTCAAGAAATTTGCTTTGTCAGCCACGGCGACTATCGCACGTTCATTGAGAAAGAAACTCCAGAAGCCAAAAAGCCGGGTACCTTCGTTGATGAAACCGGCTCTCCCTTGGGCCAGCATGAGGGGATCGCGTTTTATACCCCAGGGCAACGACGCGGGCTCGGCGTTGCGTCAGGCCGCCGTCTGTATGTTCAGCACGTTCAGCCCGCGACCAATACAGTCGTTCTCGGTCCAGAAGAAGCGCTTTACCGAGACTCCTGTGAAGTTGGAGAACTCAATATTTTTACCCCATCCTTGCTTCGTGGGCAGACCGAGGTCATGGTGAAGGTCCGGTATGCCACACCGGCGGTGAAGGCCACCGTCCAACCCATTCATCCATCGGGGGTACGCATTCTCTTCCATGAACGCCAGCGAGCGCTCAGCCCAGGACAGTCCGCCGTGTTCTATTCCGATGATAAGGTATTGGGGGGTGGCATTATTCAGCCATTCTGACCCCTCCCAGGTATGTGCTAATTTTCCTCCGCGCGGCTGCTTCCCTTGACTTGGTGCTGGATTTTCGTATAGCTTCCTCAATAGTCATAGTCAGGTTTTTGACCTCTCTATTCGCACTCTTTGAGGTATTCCATGTTTGGTTCATTTGGATGGATGGAATTGATGCTGATCTTGATCATTGTCTTGATCATTTTCGGCGCAGGCAAACTCCCTCAGCTGGGTGAGGGCCTCGGGAAAGCCATCAAAGGATTTAAGAAGACGGCTCATGAGGCTGATGCCATCGACGTCACACCGTCGGACCAGCCTCAATCAGCCCAGACCGCCGCATCCGCACAGGTCACGGCACAACTAGGAACAGCGTCCCCATCAGCCGCACAGGCTGCACCATCCGGGCACGTTAAACAAGGGTAATGCCCCGTACGTTGCGTGACGATTTGGGCACAGGACATCGCCCACGTCGAGCGCACAAACCGACTGTACACGATGTTTGGACTGGGAGCAGGCGAAATACTCATCATTCTCGTGATCGCATTTCTTCTGTTCGGGCCAAAACAACTGCCAGAAGTAGGACGTCAGGTCGGCAAGGCGTTCAAAGGATTCAAAGATGCTGCCGAAGATCTTCGAAAAACCGTCGAGCCTGAGCTCAATATGATTCAACAGGAAGTCAAAATGGCCGAACAAGATTTCCAGGCTTCCATGAAAGAAACCGAAGAGGACATCACCGCTGCGACCAATCAGACTGAGGACAAATCCAGCAACCAGCCTCACCAAATCTGACCGTGGCTCGTCACGCTACCCTACATAACCGGAATTGGCAGGCCATGGAAATTTCCGTCGTGTGACCTTTCTGCTTTCATAGACTCTCACAACCAAGGACAGAGAGAGATGCTCACGGACCTCATTCAATGGATGAAACCCATTGGACTGCACGCCCTCGTAGGGGTTGCAGTGTTCCTCACAACATGCTTCGCGCCGATCCCACTGGTTCACGCGGCGCTTGAAGTACCGGAAGGAGAACGAATTACCAATATCATCGTCATCGGCCGCGGCATTCCTCTCAAGGAGCAATATGAGCTTTTTGATCCCAAGATCGGCAGGAATTTCGACATCAAGAATCTCTGGATCCGTGCCGATCTGCGCGTCCGGCCGGAATATCGAAACAATCTCTGTTTCGGCAGCGGAATTGGAAATGGTGGTAATTGCAACGAGCCGTCGGGAAGTGCCAATCGTTTTGCGGGCCAAGCCAATGACTCCTTTGTTCAACAGATGGCACGGTTGGGCATCGGGTATGATCTCTCTCCGAATGTCACCTTCTATCTCGAATTCATTGACTCGCGCACCTGGGGAGGTAGCGCCGACCCGATCAACCACACATGCGCGCCGGCTCTCATCAATAACAAAACAGCCTGTTCCCTCGGCATTCGCGCAGGGTATATGTTGGTTCGTAACTTTGCCGGTATCCAAGGCCTTGGCATCAAGGCCGGAAGGCAATACCTCGTCTTCGGCGATCAGAGTCTCCTGGGCCACTTCGACTGGGCCAACACCGGCTTTTCCTTCGATGGGATCATGACCAACTACAGCACCAAATTTATGGATACCTCGCTGGGATGGTTCAGGCTTACCGAAACGGATCTGGCGCAGGGCGCGGCGCTCGGCAGCGGTGGGCCAAATGTCAACCCCCTTGGCCAGTCGGTATCAGGCCAGGGGAACAATGCCCACGGGGACGTCGACATGTTTGTCTTCTATAACCAGATCAAGGCGGTTCCCTGGTCTCTGATCGAACCCTTCTACATCTATTACAAGAACAACCTCGGTGCAGATAACAACAACAGCCAAGGCCTGGGTACGCCGAAGCATGGAAATCAGACTCGGCACGTGCTTGGAAACCGGATCGCGATCAAGAAGGGTGGGCTCGATATTTCCAACGAAATCGTCTATCAATTTGGCCAAATGGGCAGCACCACGAGCACGTCCAGCCCATGCGGCTCTGCCGGCACGCAAGACAAATGTCTCCACATCAATGCATGGGCCACCAGAAACTGGATTGGCTATACCTTTTATGACTTGGCTTGGAAACCGCGCGTTGCGTTGAATTTCGACTATGCCTCCGGTGACGGTCGCGCCAACTGCACGCTGGATAACGTCTATGGTACGTGTAGTACTGCGAACACCTTCGAAAATCTCTATCCGACCAATCACATTCACATGGGGTACATGGACGTTCAGGGCTGGAAGAATACCCTCACCTGGTCAGCCAATTTTCAAGCCAGGCCGACCAGGGATGATCACATCGAGGTTTGGTATACCAACATCAATCTCGCCAACGCCCGAGACAACTGGTATCGAGCTAGCCAAGGGGTCTACGTATTCTCGAAGGTAAACAATACGACGAATCACGTTGGAGACGAGCTGGACTTCACCTGGACCCACATGTTTATGGACGGGAAACTCGCCTTTCAGACATCTTTCGCCTATCTCTTCACCGGTCCCTATATTCGTGAGAATCTCGGAACGTCTAAAGACCAGACATGGGCCTATGCGCAATTGTGGCTGAACTTCTAGACGAGACCTGAAAACGCATCAGGCCACCCGCTAGCGGAAATTTCCGGCTTTGCTGAACCGTTCTTCAAGCTCGCTGTACGTCTGTGTGACTGGAAACTGAGGAAATTCTTTGGGGAGATGATCTGGCGGCCTGAAAAAGTAGCCGACATCCGCCTCACTCAGCATGGCGGTATCATTGTAGGCATCGCCGGCCGCCATCGTAAAAAAGTTCAGCGACTTGAAGGCGGCCACGGAATGTTTCTTCTGGTTCTGCATCCGCATATGATAATTGACAATGCGCCCGGTTCCATCAATTTCCAATTGGTTGCAGAAAATTGTCGGAAAACCCAACTGCCGCATAAGTGGCAGAGCAAACTGGTAGAACGTGTCCGACAAAATGACGACTTGGCATCGTTCCCGGAGCCACTGCACAAACTTCGTCGCGCCCTCCAATGGCCCCATCTTGCCGATCACCTCTTGAATATCGGCGATCTTCAAATGGTTCCTATCTAAAATCGCTAGTCGCTGATTCATGAGTTTGTCATAATCCGGCATCTCCCGCGTCGTCACTTTCAGCTCCTCGATTCCGGTCTTCAGTGCGACGTTGATCCAAATCTCCGGGACCAGTACTCCTTCTAGATCCAAACAGACGATAACAGCCTTCTGCATCAAATAATTTTCCCCCTTCTGATTCATACCGTCCGCTCATTGGCCGACGGGGTATTCCCGCTTTGTTGAAACGTCTGGCTTAAGAAGCGCCACACCGTATTGAGCGCTGCATCAAACAGCTGGGTGCCTTGCCAGCTTCTGTGACTCATCTTCTTATGCTGTTCTGCCCAGTCGAGCGCAATGGGCAGAGGAATCAGCCTGGGTGGTGTGCTAGTCAATTCTCCCCATAATAATCCCAAGACGGAACCGATCCGCACCGGCACAGGAATCGGCGCAACCGGATTCTTCGCCATATCCTGGCATTGCTGGGCCGGCGACGTGACCAGCAATTCTCGGCAGGCTGCCGGCCGTTCGTGGTAGATGGAACAAAGGTCGTTTTCAAGGAACGGACAGGGTATCCGCAGAGCATAATACGCCTGATTGATGGGCTCCAACATATCGTCTTCAGGTGACTGGGAAGACTCGGCAAGCTCCACGAGCTGATTCCAGAGTCCATGTGCGAGCAGGACAGATTTCGCTTGGGCTAATCGTGCAGCTATACGTTCCTGCTGGTCGCATGGCAAGGATTGAGCAAACTCCCTCAGGGTGAAGGCTTCCGGTGGAGAAAGTGGCACCAGCATTCGACAACAAGCCGCACAACCCTTCTGACACGAGCGAGCCTGTCCTGACTCTAAGCTCCTTGCTTCCTCAAGTGCGTGGGCCTCTTCTCCCAACCGCCGCATTAAGGGAACGATGGCCGTCACTGGCACAAACGCGGTTGGCACATCGACCGCCGTTGTCACACGGCCAGCGGACGTGTTGAGCGCGATTTCATAGCGCTCAGACGAGTGAGGAGTCACGA
>Ga0194131_10002815_pt1 | contig 28200 bp, 25 predicted proteins | sample TA2KigO120mmetaG_FD_148631 | JGI IMG/M metagenome (GOLD analysis project Ga0194131, IMG submission 148631) | Freshwater microbial communities from Lake Tanganyika, Tanzania - TA2015053 Kigoma Offshore 120m | ecosystem: Environmental > Aquatic > Freshwater > Lake | place: Tanzania: Lake...
CCTGCACCAGTCAATCTGTAGGGGCCGACTCTACGTCCGCGCTGCACCAGTCAATCTGTAGGGGCCGACTCTACGTCCGCGCTGCACCAGTCAATCTGTAGGGGCCGACTTTACGTCGGCCCTACACCCAGGCGCGGTTATCGACCGTGTTCTCCGCGATCAGGTAGTGGACGAACGGCGTCTGGTCCTTCTCCATCAGCACCACCGCGTCCACCTCGCCCTTGCGCAGCGCGACGAGCACGGGCAGGTCGTGCACCGCGTTCATGACCGCGACCCTGGTCTTGCGCGTGGTGGTGTCCATCATCTGGCGATCCTGGCTCCGGCGAGCAGCGCGACCGCGCCGCCGGTGGTCTGGGCGGCGTTGAGGCCGAGCCGGAAGTCCTTGTCCGAGAATGTCGCGAAGACGTCGATGGGTTGATGCCACGTGGGGTTCCAGCCGCCGCCCGTGTGCATACCGCGCTCGTTCTCGCGCAGGCTGATCGACGGTACCAGGTGCATGAACGGCGTGGAGTCGGTGTTCGTCATGTGCGAGCCGACGGCGGCCGGGTAATCCGTGGCGAACCGCTCGTTGGCGTCGCGGAAGAAGAACGCCAGCTTCATGGCTTCGTCGGCGCGTGTCGCGGTCGACTGGAACTCGATGTTCACGTCCGCCTCGGGCCGCTGTTCGGGGTTCCACGTGCCGTCGGCGCGCGGCATGCCGTGGTCCCACATCATCATGTCGTGCTGGATCATCCCGAGCCAGAGCGGCTCCGGATAGCGGCGCGATCCCGCCGGGTTCTCGATCCCCTGCAGCCCCGCGCGCTGCTCGACGTAGGCGCGAGCGCCGTTGAGCCCGGTCTCCTCGTTGTTCCACAGCGCGAAGCGGATGCTCCGGTCGGTCTGGACGTCCGGCATGTTGAAGATGCGCGCCAGCTCCATCACCAGTGCCGTTCCGGAGCCGTTGTCGTTGGCCGCCTCGCCCCAGCCGATCCCGTCCATGTGGGCGCCGATGATGTACATCTCGTCGGGGCGCGTGGCGCCGACCTTCGTGCAGTACACGTTCTCGCGCGGACCGTCCACCGACGCTTCGCGATTGAGCTCGCGAAGCGTCACGTCCGGCTGGGCGTCAGGGTTGTTGTTGACGCCGGTCGGCCGCGTGATCCCGCGCAGGCGTGAGCCGCCCTGCCCGGCCCGCACCTCGCCGCTCGGAATGACGGCCGGCGGCGGCGCGCCACGGCCCCGCCCGGCGTTCGGCGCCGGCGGCGGCGTCTTGTAGTCGTAGCGAAGGCGCTCGGTCGGGCAGCCGTAGCTTTTCAGCTGCGCTTCGATCCAGTCCAGCGCCTTGCGGTTGCGTTCGGTGCCCTGGCGGCGGTCGCCGAACTGCGTCAGCCCCTTGATGGTGGCCTTGTAGCGCTCGAGATCCAGCCGCGCGACGAGCGAGCGGACGATCTCGTCCTGCGCGGCGGCAGCCTTCGCGGCGTCAGCGGCCTGTGGCGCCGCCGCCCGTGGCAGGCCGACGACGACGGCCGCGGCAAGAACCGCCGCGGCCGTCGCCCACCCGCCATGTCGTCCGATGGCTGCCCGCATCAGAAGCCGAGCCGCAGGCCGAGCTGGCCAGTCCGCGGTATCCCGCCGGGGCGCAGCGTCCGCAGCACCAGGAAGTCGGTGAGCCGGCGGTCGGCGACCGGGTTCCCCAGCACGCCCGTCGCGTACAGCACTCTCATTCTGCCCTCCATGCTGGTTCTCTCCGGCGGGCGAGTGTCGCGATCAAAGATGAACGAGCGACAGCAGCTCGCGCGCGTACTGCTGTCGCGCCTCGCCGTAGATCGGGTTCACCGCGGCGACGAACGCCGTGTGCTGCTCCGGCGTCAGCGTCAGGATCTCGCCGCCCGCCTTGCGGATGGCGGCCTGCGCGTCCTCTTCCTCTTTCACGTGCGCGGCGCGCTGCACGACGATCGCCTCCGCGGCGGCGGCGCGCAGCTCTTCCTGGATCGCGCGCGGCCAGCCGTCGTACGACTGCCGGTGCACGAAGATGGGGCGCGACAGGTAGAAGTGATTGGTCGCCGAATGGAACTTGTGGAAGTTGTGGACGCCGTAGGTCACCGTGTTCGCGAACGGGTTCTCCTGCGCGTCGAGCGTCCCCGCCTTCACGGCGGCGATCGCTTCTGACAGGTCCATCACCTTCGGCTCGGCGCCCAGCAGCTCGAACGTCCGTTCCTGGACGCGGCTGGGCAGCACGCGGATCTTCATCCCCTTCAGGTCGGCGGGCACGTGCACCGGCCGCAGACGGTTGGAGATGTGCCGGAAGCCGTTCTCGAACCAGCCGACGATGCGGTAGTTCATGCCGGCTTCGGTCTTCGCGGTCAGCACCTGGCCGAGGCGGCCGTCCATGGCCGCCCGCGCCTGCTCGGTGCTCGAGAACAGGAAGGGCAGGTCGGCGATGCCGAGGTCGGGCACGCGTTCGGTCAGGTAGCTGCTCGACTGGTAGCCGAGCGTGAGCACGCCCTGCTCGACCAGCCAGAGGATGTCCTCGCCGCGGTATCCAAGATCGAGGATGTTGTAGACGTACCGCACCTCGACCTGGCTGCCGAACTTCGCCTGCAACCGATCGCCAATCTGCTTCAGCGCGAGGCTGAAGCCGGTGGACGCCGGGCCGTAGCCGCCCATGACGATCCGGATCGGCGCGCGCGACTGGGCGGCCGCGGCTCGCGCAGGGAGGACAGCGCCGGCGCCCGCCAGCGCGGACAGCTTCAGAAAGCGGCGTCGAAACATGGCGCGATTCTACTCCTGACCGAAAAATCGCGGCGTCCGGGATGGGTTGTCATGTCCATTTCATACTCTCCCGTCGATCTCGGGTATAAAGATGAGATTTGGTTGTCCAGAAATTCGGCGGCACCTCCGTCGCGGACCCCGACGCCATCCGCCGCCTTCTAGCCATTGCGCGTACCGCGCGCACCACTCACGGCCGCGGCCCCGTCGTTGTCGTCTCGGCGATGAGCCGCGTCACCGACGCCCTGCTCACGGTTGCGGCTGACGCCGGCGCCGGACACCTCGACCGCGCGCTGGGGCAGATCGAACAGCTCCGGGAGCGGCACCTCACCACGCTCGGCGCGCTCGTTCCGGCGGAGGCCGCGGCGCCGCTGGTCTCCATCATCGAGGACCAGTTCGACGAGCTCGCCGCGGTCGCGCGCGCGCTCGCCGTGCTGCGCGAAGTGTCGCCGCGGACGCTCGACGTCGTGGCCGCGATGGGCGAGCTGCTCAGCTCGCGCATCGTCGCCGCCGCCGCCATCCAGGCGGGCCTTCCGGCCGAGTGGGTCGATGCCCGCCGCGCCATCGTCACCAACGGCGACCACACCTCCGCGGCGCCGCTGATGCGCGAGACCGGCGCCGCGCTTCGCGCGTCGGTGGTGCCCCTGCTCGACGCGGGGCGCGTGCCGGTGCTCGGCGGCTTCGTCGGCGCCACGACCGCGGGACATACGACGACGCTCGGGCGAGGGGGATCGGATTACTCCGGCGCGCTCGTCGGCGCCGGGGTGGACGCCGCGGAGATTCAGATCTGGACCGACGTGGACGGGATGCTCACGGCGGATCCGCGTCTCATTCCCCATCCGCGCCTCGTGCCGCAGCTCTCGTTTGCGGAAGCCGCGGAGCTCGCATATTTCGGCGCCAAGGTGCTGCATCCGAGTACGATCCACCCGGCAGTGGAGCGCAACATCCCGGTGCGGATTCTCAACTCGTGGAAGCCCGACGCGGCCGGGACGCTGATTACCGCCACCGCGCCGCCGACGGCCACGCCGCTCACGGCGATGGCCGCCAAGCGCGACGTCACCGTCGTGGACATCACCTCCGACCGGATGCTGATGGCCTACGGCTTCCTCCGGCAGGTGTTCGAGGTGTTCGAGCGCTTCCGCACGGCGGTGGACGTCGTCACCACGTCGGAGGTCAGCGTGTCGGTGACCGTGGACGACCGCCGCAACCTCGATGCGATCGTCGAGGCGCTGTCGGACTTCGCGGAAGTCGTGGTCGAGCCCGAGATGGCGCTGCTGTGCGCGGTCGGCGACCGCCTGCGGAACGAGCCCGCCATTGCCGCGAGGGTCGTCCGGGTGCTCGAGGAAGTGCCGCTGCGGATGATCTCGCAGGCCGCCTCGCGGCGGAACATCACCGTCATCCTGCGCCAGGGCGATCTGTCGCACGCGATGGAGCGGCTGCACGAGGAGTTCTTCACATGACCCCTCGAGAGCCTCGGAGTCAGCCCGAGCAGGGTCGAGGGCTGAAACTGCTGCTCGTCGGCTACGGGAAGATGGGCCGCATGGTGGAGGAGCTCGCCTCGTCTCAGGGTTGCGAGATTGCCGGCCGCATCGACGTGGGCAGCGAGGACTGGACCGCGCCAGCCGACGTCGCGGTGGACTTTTCAACCGCCGACGCGCTCGAGGCGAACTTCCCGCGGTACCTGGAACGCCGGATTCCAGTGGTGATCGGCACGACGGGCTGGACGGCGCGGGAGGCCGACTACCGCGCGCGGGCGGAGCGTGCCGGGCTCGGCGTGGTGGCGTCGGGAAACTTCTCGATTGGCGTCAACGTGTTCCAGCTCATCGTCGCGGAGGCCGCGCGCCTCATGCAGGGCCACGACGAGTACGGCGCGTGGATTCACGAGGCGCATCATTCCGCCAAGCGCGACGCGCCGTCGGGCACGGCGCTCATGCTGCGCGACGCGATGGCCAACGCCGGATTTGGGCGGACGATCGACATCTCGTCCACGCGCGCCGGCAAGATTCCCGGCATTCACACGATCGGATTCGACGCCGCGTCGGATACGATCGAGCTCACGCACACGGCACGCGACCGCCGCGGCTTCGCCGCCGGCGCGCTCCTTGCCGCGACATGGATCCCGGGCCGGCGCGGCTGGTTCACAATGGCAGATGTCCTGAAGGGGTGACCATGATGAGAACAAGATTCACGGGAGTCGGCACAGCGCTCATCACGCCCTTCAAGAAGGACGGGTCCGTGGACGAGACCGCGGTCCGCCAGCTCGTGAAGCGGCAGATCGAGGCCGGCGTCCACTTCGTCTCGCCGTGCGGCACGACGGGCGAGGCGCCGACGCTCGGCCACCGAGAGAAGCTGCGCATCTGCGAGCTCGTCGTGAGCGAAGCGAACGGGCGCGTGCCCGTGCTCGCCGGCGCCGGCGGCTACGACACGCGCGAGGTGATCGAGCTGGCGCGCGAGCTCGAGCGCATCGGCGTGGACGGCCTGCTCTCGGTGACGCCGTACTACAACAAGCCGACGCAGGAAGGGCTCTACCAGCACTACAAGGCGATCGCCAACGCCACCTCGCTGCCGATCGTGCTCTACAACGTCCCGGGGCGGACCGGCGTCAACCTCGAGGTGAAGACCGTCGCGCGCCTCGCTGAGATGCCGAACATCGTCGCGGTAAAGGAAGCCTCCGCCAACGTGGTGCAGATGAGCGAGATCATCGCGGCCACGCCCGACGGCTTCATGCTGCTCGGCGGCGACGATCCGCTCACCGTGGCGGTGATGGCCATCGGCGGCCGCGGCATCGTGTCGGTGGCCTCGAACGCGGCGCCGGGCGAGATGGTGCAGATCGTGGAGCTGTGCGAGCGCGGCGACTACGCCGCGGCGCGCCGGCTGCACATGTGGCTGCTGCCGTTCATCCAGGTCAACTTCGTCGAGGCCAATCCGATTCCGGTGAAGGCCGCCATGGCCGCGATGGGCCTCATCGAGGAGTCGTATCGCCTGCCGCTCGTCGCGCCGAGTCCTGCCGCGCGCGAGAAGATCATGAAGGTGCTGCAGGACTTGAAGCTCCTGGGATCCGCCGCGCGCGCCGTGTGAGCGCGCCTGTCCGCCGCAGCCCTGGCGAAGGCGGAATCGACCTGGTCGCCTTCACGCGGGCGCTCGTCGACATCGACTCGACGACGGGTCGCGAGGCGGAGGCGGGGCGGTGGCTCGCGCGCGAGCTGCGCGAGCGCGGCTGGGAGGTCGTCGAGCAGGCCGTCTCCCTCGACCGGGTCAACCTCTATGCGCGGCTGGCGGACCCGCCGCGCGTCGTCTTCTCCACCCACTACGACTGCGTGCCGCCGTTCTTCCCCAGCCGGGAAGAAGGCGGGCTCCTGTTCGGCCGCGGCGCGTGCGACGCCAAGGGCATCCTCGCCGCCCAGCTCGCGGCCGCGGAGCGGCTGCGCGCCGAGGGCGAGTCGCGCGTCGCGCTGCTCTTCGTGGCGGGCGAGGAGCGGGGCAGCGACGGCGCCCGCGTCGCCAACGGGCACGCGCCGGCCGGCGTCTCGTATCTCGTCAACGGCGAGCCGACCGACAACCGCCTCGGCGCGGCCACGCGCGGCGTGCTGCGCGTGCGGCTGCACGCGCAGGGCCGTGCCGCGCACTCGGCGTTTCCCGAGCTGGGCGACTCGGCCATCGACAAGCTGCTCGACGCGCTGATGGTGATTCGCGGCCTGCAGCTGCCGGAGGACCCGGTGCTCGGCCGCACGCATTACACCGTCGGCGTGATCGACGGCGGCGTGGCCCCCAACGTCGTCTCGGCGCGCGCGTCGGCGGAGGTGCTGTTCCGGATCGTCGGCGACGCGGCGCCCGTCCGCGCGGCGCTCGGCGTCGTCGAGGGCCTCGTCACCGTCGAGCACGTGCTCGAGGTGCCGGCCGTGCACCTGCAGACCGTGCCCGGCTTCGAGACCGCGGTGTTTCCCTACACGACGGACGTGCCGCTGCTGGCGAAATGGGGCACGCCGCTGCTCGTCGGGCCGGGCTCCATCCACGTGGCGCACACCGACGAGGAGCACGTCGCCATCGACGAGCTCGACGAGGCCGTCGCCCTATACGCGCGGCTTGCGAAGCAGCTCCTCGAGCGCGCGCAGGTGTAGCCGGGCGTGCCAGCACGACATCAGCACCATCGCGCCGAGCGGCATGCGCCAGGGCTCCGCGGGATCGCCTGAGGTGCGCGGCAGCGTCGCCACGGCGCCGAACACCTCCTCCGACGCCTCGAGCATCAGGTCCATGGTCCGGATCGTTTCGCGATCCAGCTCGTCGAAGAGCTCCGCCGGCGTGCGGCGCGCGCGCGCGTCCACCTCCTGCTGATTCCACGCGCGGGGGCCTCCCTCGCGCTCGAAGTGAATGCTGTAGTCGAACGCGCCCCCCGCGAGGAGCGTCTCGGCCTCGCGCCGTGTCTCCATCGCCCACGAGGCGAGGTGCGCGACCACGTCGCGGGCCGTCCAGCGCGAGGTGGCCCGGACGTCTGCCGCCTGGTCGTCCAGGAGGCCATGCAGCTCCGTGAAGGACAGGCGGAGATCCTCGAGCTCGGCGAGCACGGCCACCCGGGAGGCCTGCTCCGGCGCGGCCCGTTCCGCGATCTCGGTGGCGGTCACGCGAGGCATGGGGCCGGCCGCCTGCCGCCAGTCGGCGATGAGCCGATCATGGAGATCCTCCGGGGTCATGCCGACGCTCCGCTGAGACGGTCGCGGATGCGGCCGACGGTTGCACGGTAGCGGTGGTCCACGGCCGATTCGGTGATGCGCAGCGTGCGCGCGATGTCGCGCGCGGGCACGCCGGACAGCTTCGCCGTGAGCACCGCGAGGTCTTCGTCGCTGCAGCATGCCCGCGCGGCGGAGAGGCACTCGCCGATCTGAATCTGGCGCGTCCGTTCGGCCAGCCCGTCGGACGCGGGCTCGGGCGACTCCTCGAGCGGCAGCATGGCGCGGCGCGAGCGGACGCGGCGATGCGCCAGCAGCACGAGATGGCACGTGCGATACAGGAAGCTCAGCACGGGACGGTCGTCGCCCGCCTCCGCCTGCGGATGCGGCGTCCACTCGCGCCAGCGGCGGCAGAAGATCGTCCAGACGTCCTGGAAGAGATCGTCGGCGTCGCCGGCGGGCGCGCGGACGGCCAGCCAGGCCCGAACGGACGGGCCGTACTCCGCGAACAGGCGCTCGAATTCGCGGTCCGGAGCGCCGCGCGCGTCCCTCACACCTCTACAATGTCGCGGCCGGCGGCTTTTCGCCGTACGGTAAACTCAGGGTTTGGTGGGTCGCACCGCGGCCCGGACCCTGTGCAACTTCAGCCTGCGAACCGCGTCAGGGCCGGAAGGCAGCAGCGCTAAGTAGACCCTGAGGTGTACGCAGGTGCGCCGGGCTGCGGTGGGGCCCATCAGGAAAATCCCAAAGCCCAACGCCCGAATCCCAAGGCTCAATGTCCTATCAAGTCCTGGCCCGCAAATGGCGTCCCCAGCGCTTTGACGACGTCGTCGGGCAGCAGGCGGTCACGCGTACGCTGCGCAACGCGATTGCGAGCGGCCGCATCGCCCAGGCGTTCGTGTTCGCCGGCCAGCGCGGGTCGGGCAAGACCACGACCGCGCGCATCCTGGCGCGGGCGCTCAACTGCGTGAAGGGCCCGACGCCGGACCCGTGCGGCGCGTGTGACGCCTGCGTCGAGATCGCGCAGGGGCGCGACATCGACGTCCTCGAGATCGACGCCGCCAGCCACACCGGCATCGACAACATCCGCGAGGTGGTGATCGCCGGGCTCTCGATCGCCCCGGTGCGCGACCGCTACAAGATCTTCATCATCGACGAGGTCCACCAGCTCTCGACGCCCTCGTTCAACGCGCTCCTCAAGTCCATTGAAGAGCCGCCCGCCCATGTCGTGTTCATGATGGCCACGACGGAGCTGCACAAGATTCCGGACACGATCCTGTCGCGGTCCCAGGTGTTCGAGTTCAAGGCGCTGCCGGCGAAGGCGATTGCCGATCACCTGCGCACGATCGCCGATGCGGAGAAGCTCGAGGTGGCGGACGCGGCCATCGGGCTCCTCGCGCGCGCGGCCGAGGGCAGCATGCGGGACGCGCAGAGCGCGCTCGACCAGGTGATGGCGTTTGCCGGCCATGCCATCACCGTTGACGACGTCTCGACCGTGCTTGGACTCGTCGGCCGGGACCTGCTGTTCGACGTGATCGAGTCGGTCGTCGACGAGGACGGCCCGCGCGCGTTTGCGCTGGCCGATCGCGCGGTCGAGTCGGGCCACGACCTGCGGCTCGTCATCCGCGAGCTCACGCGCGTCGTCCGCGACATCATGATGACGGCCGTCGATCCCTCGCGCGCCGGCGAAGGGGAGCTTGCCGACGGTGAGCGCGAGCGGCTGTCGCAGCTCGCGGGCCGCTTCTCGCGCGAGGATCTGATGCGCGCCTTCGATCTGCTGGCCGACGCCGAGGACCAGATCCGCTCCGCCTCGCAGCCGCGCTACCACTTCGAGATGCTGCTGCTGAAGTGGATGCACCTGCGGAAGCTCGTACCGCTGACAGAGCTGATGGAGTCCATGGGCGGCTCAGGCCGTCCGGCGCCGCCACGCGTTGCCGCTCCGGCTCCGCGGCCTGCGCCCGCGCCGAAGCCCGCTGCGTCCACGGCGAAAGCGGAACCGGCGCCGGCAGCTCCTGCACGCAGAGACAGCTTCAAGGACAAGTTCCTTGCCGAGATCCGTGCAGGGAAGGGGTTCTTCTACAACACCGTCGTCGCGCAGGCGCAGCGGATCGACGTCGCCGACGACAAGGTGACGTTCACCTTCCTGCCCACGCACAAGGCGCTGAAGGAGCAGTTCGAGCAGTCGCGCCAGTGGCTCGAGGCCACGGCGGAACGGGTTGCCGGTCGAAGGATTGCGGTGACCGCCGTCCAGGCGGCCGCGGCGCCCGGCGCCGAACAGCCCGCCACCGTGGCGCCTGCGAAGACCGACGCGGCGAAGCGGGACCTGAAGGCGGAGGCGCAGGCGTCGCCCGCCGTTCAGGCGGTGCTGGACGTGTTCGGGCAGGCCGCCGAGATTCGTGACGTCGAGGAAATCGAGCCGTGAACATTCAGGCGATGATGAAGCAGGCGCAGGAGATGCAGGAGCGCCTGCAGAAGCAGATGGCCGGGATGCGCGTCGAGGCCACCGCCGGCGGCGGCATGGTCACCGTCGTCGTCAACGGCACCAAGCAGGTGCAGTCGGTCACGATCGACCCCGAGGTGGTGTCGAAGGACGACGTCGAGATGCTGCAGGACATGATCGTGGCCGCCGTCAACGACGCCGGGCGCAAGGTGGACGAGCAGCTCAGCCAGTCGATGAGCGGCCTCATGGGCGGACTGAAGATCCCGGGCCTGTCATAACGATGCCCGTGTCAAATCCCAAGATCCAAATCCCAAGTCCCAAGCCCCAGTCACTCCTAGTCCCGGTTTCCTTATTGGGATTTGGGCTTTGGGATTTGGGCCTTGGGTTTTGATTCTGTGTCTCTTCCCGAGTCTCTTGCACGGCTGGTCGAGCAGCTCCAGAAGCTGCCCGGCATCGGCGCCAAGGGCGCGCAGCGCCTGGCGTTTCACATCCTGAAGAACCCGCGCGAGGACGCCGAGCGCCTCGTCGAGGCGATCCGCGACGTCAAGGAGCGGGTCACGTATTGCTCGACCTGCAACAACATTACCGACACCGATCCCTGCGTCTACTGCACGAGCGCGGCGCGCGACCACAAGCTGATCTGCGTCGTCGAGGAGCCGCAGAACGTCGGGGTGGTGGAGAAGACGCGTGAGTTCCGCGGCGTCTATCACGTCCTCATGGGCGCGCTCTCGCCGCTGCACGGCGTCGGCCCGGACGACCTGAAGATCAAGGGGCTGCTCGAGCGCGTCGGCGCCGGCGGCGTCGACGAGGTGATTCTCGCGACCAATCCCACGGTGGAGGGCGAGGCGACGGCGTTGTACCTGGCGCGCCTGCTGAAGCCGCTCGGCATCCGCGTCACGCGCATCGCGATGGGCATCCCGGTCGGCTCCGATCTGGAATACGCGGACGAAGTGACGATGACAAGGGCGATGGAAGGACGACGGGAAGTCTAGGATTTGTGAGTTGCGATTTGTGATTTGTGATTCCGGCTAAAATCGCATCGCCAAAATCACAAATCGCAAATCGCAAATCGGCTAATGTTGCCTGTCGCATATCAGCTTCCGGCCGCGATCGTGTTCCTGATCGGCGGCATCCTTGCCACCTTCTTCGGCTATCGCCTCTTCCGGATGGTGCTCGCGTTCGGCGGGTTCGTCGTCGGCGCGCTGCTGGCCAGCTCGATCTTCGGCATGAGCGACACGTGGCCGATGCTGATTGCCGCGCTCGTGGGCGGGCTGATTGGCGCGGCGGTGCTTTTCTTCGCGTACTTCCTGGGCGTGGCGCTCACCGGCGCGGTGCTCGGCGCCGTGATCGCGCATCTGGCGTTCGCGGCCGGCGATCGCGCGCCGCACTTCCTGGCCGTCGTCTTCCTCGCCGTGTTCGGCGCCGCGGCCGCGATGTACTTGCAGCGTTACTTCATCATCGTCGGCACCGGGTTCGGCGGCGCGTGGACGATGATCATCGGGGCGATGGCGCTCGTCGGCGACCGCGCCGCGCAGGCCGCGGCCGCCGCGAACGACGTGTGGGTGGTTTATCCGCTGAACCCCGCGCCGGGCCGCGAGTGGGTGACCGTCATCTGGGTCCTCCTCGGCGCGATCGGCACGGGCGTGCAGCTCGGCATCACCGGCGGGGAAAAGGGCCGGGTGGTGAAGCGGAAGAAGAAACAGTAGAATTGGAAGGTTCGTCTCCTCACGCGAGCCGCGGTCTAGCGTGCGGCCCTTCAGAATTCCTCGGTAGCTCAATGGCAGAGCATCCGGCTGTTAACCGGAGGGTTGCTGGTTCGAGTCCAGCCCGAGGAGCCATCTCCTTCGCTTCGCTCAGTCGATAGCTCCCCGGCCTGTCCTCTTGGCATCGCCCGACTCGCCTTCGGCTCGTCGGGACTTGGCGCGAGTCCAGCCCGAGGAGCCAATTCCACTCGGGTCCTGAGGAATTGGCTCCCTCTTTCTCTTGCCCTCGCTTCGCTCGGGCGGCCGCCTTCGGCGGCGATGTGGCTGGACAGCTGTCCGTCGCGCCGACCCGAGGGCATCGCCCGACTCGCCGTCGGCTCGTCGTGACTGGGCGCGAGTCCAGCCGATCCCCGAGCTTTCCGATTACCTCTTGCGCGGAATCTTCTCGTTCCGCATGGCGGCCTGCCACGCGAACGTCGCCATGACGATGGCCGACTGCTTCAGCTCCTCCTCGCTCGTCCGCTCCCCGAAGTCGGCGTTGGTGTGGCGCGTGCGCTGGTCGTACGCCTCGAAGTCCTTGATGGCATTGAAGCCCGGCAGTCCGGCCTCGTCGAACGGCACGTGATCGGTGGCGTTGATGGGCTCGATGATGTTGCGCGTGGCGCCGAGGTCCCGCAGCGGAGCGAGCCACGCATCGAAGATCGTCTTGGCCGCCTGGTTCCCCTCCATGTAGAACCCGAGGGTCCGTCCGCTCCCGGGGTCGTCGTTCAAATAGACGGCCAGCCGGTCGCGGGCTGCCTGGTCGGCAAAATGCCGCGCGACGTACGCGCGGGCGCCGAGCAGGCCCTGTTCCTCGCCGCCCCAGAGCGCCACGCGGATGGTGCGGCGCGGTCGGACCTTGAGCGCCGCGAGGATGCGCATCGCCTCCATCACGGACGCGACGCCGTCCGCGTTGTCGGTGGCGCCGCCGGCCGTGTGCCACGAGTCGAGGTGAGCGCCGACGAGGACCACCTGGTCGCGGAGCGCCGGGTCCTGACCCGGGATGTCGGCGATGACGTTGTAGCTGTTGCGGTCGTCCTCCGCGTTCCTCGTGCGCAGCTCGACCCGCAGCTCCGGCGCGCGCCCCGCGGCGGCGAGCCGCGCGAGCACGTTGTACTGTTCGCCGGCGATGGTGATCGTCGGCAGCGCATCGGGCGGGGTGTTGCGATTGCCGGTGACGCCGACCGTCCCGTCCCGGTACGCGCTCGCCTTCAGCGCGACCGCGGCGCCGGCGCGCTGCAGGAGCGGCAGGAGCTCGTTGAGCGGCGTCACGCTGCGAGGCTGCGGCAGCGCCGGGTTGCCGGTGCGAACCGGCCGCTCGTCCAGCCCGGGCTGCGGCCGGTCGGCGTCCACGAACACCGCCACGGGAAGATGCGCGAGCACGATCGCGCCGCGCAGCTGACCGACCATGGCCTGAATCTCGGACGCCGTCTTGTCGCCCACGTAGACGACACGCCCGGCGATCACGCCGTTGGTGGACGGCGTCCAGGCGTCCGGGTACGCCGTGATCGGCATGTATCGCGGCGCCGTCATGTCCACCGCGATCTTCTCGAGCGTCCATCCCCGGCCGAACTCGAATGGCTCGAGGTGTGCGTTGACGAGGCCCCATTCGGTGAAGCGCTCGCGCGCCCAGCGAGCCGCCGTGTTGTAGGCGGGCGAGCCGCTCAACCTCGCGCCGAGCTCGTCGGTGAGCGTGTGAAACAGGCGCAGCGCGCTCGAGCGCTCCTGCGCCTCGGCCCTGATCCGCGCCAGCGCGGGCGTATCGACAGGTTCCTGCGCGGCCGCCAGCACGACGCCGAGCGAGCCGACCAGTACGCACACCAGGCAGCGCATGTTCACCTCTCTCACAAACGGATTACGTCCAGGGTCCCCGCGCGTATAGTACAGCCCATGCGGATGATGACGCTGGTTCTCAGCGGAGTGGTGCTCTGCGCGCCGGTCGTCACGGCGCAGACGCCACGGACGACGCCAGCGGCGTGTGACGCGTTGCGCCAGCTGCAGGTGGCGGGCGTCGCGCTCGCCGTCACGAAGGCGGAATGGTTCCCGGCGGCGAGCACCTCGCCTGCATACTGCCGGCTTGACGGCGTCATCGACCGCCGCACGGGTGCCGGGGGAGTCACCTACGGCATCGGCTTCGCGCTCGCGCTGCCGCAGGACTGGAACGGCCGTTTCCTCTTTCAAGGCGGCGGCGGACTCAACGGATCGGTGCGGCCGCCACTTGGCGCTTCGGCCGCCGGCGACCGATCCGGGCTGGCGCGCGGGTTCGCCGTTGTCAGCACCGATACGGGACACCAGGGCACCGGTGCGTTCGATGCCAGCTTCCGGCAGGACCAGCAGGCGAGTCTCGACTTTGCGTATGCAGCCGTCGGCCGCGTCGCCGAGATCGCGAAGCGAATCATCGCGGAGCACTACGGCCGGGCGCCCGCCCGTTCGTACTTCGCGGGGTGCTCGACCGGCGGGCGCGAAGCGATGCTGATGACGCAGCGGTATCCGACCTACTTCGACGGCGTCATCGCCGGTGCGCCGGCGATGCGCACCAGCTACTCGGGCATCGGCGATCGCTGGGTCGCGACGACGCTGAACGAGATCGCCCCGAAGAACGCGGCCGGTCAGCCGGTGACGCGCGATGCGCTGACCGATGCGCAGAAGCAGGCGGTCATCGACGGCATCGTCAACGCCTGCGACGCGAGCGACGGCCTCAAGGACGGCATGATCTTCAATGTCACGGCCTGCCGGTTCGATCCGAAGACGCTCGTCTGCGGCGGCGCGGGCGGCGATCGGTGTCTGTCGATGAGACAGGCGACGACGCTCGAGAAGGCCTTTGCGGGGCCGAAGGATTCGAGAGGGCGGCAGGTGTATCCCGGCTTTGCGTGGGACACAGGGCTCGCCGTCACGCAAGGGCTGCCCGGCCTGCTGCATGGCGGCCAGGTGGTGGGCGGTGGAGCGGACACCGTCGGCATGGACGTGGACGCCGCGGTCGAGCGCGTGCTGGCCGATCCCATGGAGCCGCTCGCCGCGACGTCGCGATTGACCGACCTCAACACGTTCACCGGCCACGGCGGCAAGCTGCTGTTCTGGCACGGCGTCAGCGACCCGTGGTTCTCGGCGCTGGATACGATCGACTACTACGAACGGCTCACCCGGGCGAACGGCGGCGCCGATCAGGTGCGCAACTGGAGCCGCTTGTTTCTGGTGCCGGGCGCCGGCCATTGCGGCGGCGGGCCGTCGCTCGACACCTTCGATGCGCTCTCGGCGATGGTGCAGTGGGTCGAACAGGGAACGCCGCCCGACGCGCTGACCGCCACCGGCCGCGCGTTCCCGGCGCGCAGCCGCCCCCTGTGCGCGTATCCCCTGCACGCACACTACAGGGGCACGGGCAATCCGGAGGACGCCGCGAGCTTCGAGTGCCGGCCGTGAACTCCGTCACGCCAACAGGCCGAAGGAGCCGGAGATGAGACACCGACTGCTGCTGGGAATGTTCGCCGCGTCGCTGGCGGTCACCACGAGCGATGCGCAGGTGGGCGCCGGCGCGAACGCGCTGACGCTCGGTGACTTCGTGATCGATCCGCCGACGTTGATCAATCTCGGCTTCGAATGGTTCGTGGAGGGCGACGACAACCGCAACGCCGCCATCGCCGTGTCCTACCGGCGCGCGGGCGACACCAGGTGGGCCGAGGCGCTGCCGCTGCTTCGGCTCCAGGGTGAGCGGATCGCGCAGGGGCGGCAGCTCGACGTCACCTCGCCGAACATGTTCGCCGGCAGCGTGCTCGACCTGCAGCCGGACACCCCGTATGAGGTGCGCTTCCAGGTGTCGGATCCCGATGGCGTGCGCGGCGAGCGCACCAGGATCGTGCGCGTGCGCACCCGCGCCGAGCCGCAACCGGCGCCGGACGGCCGCATCTTTCACGTCTACCCGCCCGGCTTTGCCGGCCAGAAGCAGGAGCCCTCGTTCGAGGGGCTGATGTGCGCCTACAACCTGACGTGCGCCGGCACCGACTGGGCGACCGCCGGGCGGCCGCGGGTGCGTGCCGGCGACATCATCCTCGTGCACGCCGGCGTCTACAAGTACAACCGCTACGAGTACACGAACAATCCGGCGGTGAACCGCACCGTGCCGCTCGACGGCACGTATTACCTGACCGCGGACGGCACGCCGGAACGGCCGATCGTCATCAAGGGCGCGGGCGACGGCGACGCCATCTTCGACGGCGCGGGCAACTTTGCGCTGTTCGACGTGAAGGCGGCGGACTACACCTACTTCGAGGGCCTCACGTTCCGGAACACCGACATCGCGATCTGGGCGGGGACGCAGTTCGCGATCGGCGCGAAGGGGTTGACGGTCAAGCGCAGCCGCTTCGAGGACGTCGGCGCCGGCATCTTCACCAACTATTCCGGCTCGAGCAATTTCTACATCGCCGACAACACGTTCATCGGCCGGCACGATCCCGACCGCGTGATCGGGTGGGCCGGCGCCTTCTGGGAGCCGTTCAACGGCGTGGACGGCCAGCAGTTCCCGCCGGTGATGCGCTCGTACGTCGCCGTGAAGCTGTACGGGCCCGGGCACGTGATCGCCTACAACTACGTGGCGAACTTCCACGACGGGGTCAACATCGAGACCTACGGCAACCCCGACGGCTCCGCCGCGGAGGGTGGTCCCGCGTATCCGCCGAAGGCGTACTGGGATCGACGTCCGGTGGCCATCGACTTCTACAACAACTACATGACCAACTTTCACGACAACCCGTTCGAGGCCGACGGCGGGATGCACAACGTGCGGATCATGCGGAACCTGATGATCAACTCGGCGTCGCACGCCTTCTGCAACCAGCCGTCGGTGGGCGGGCCGACGTACTGGATCCGCAACATCGCGTACCACCTGCCGGGGGGATCAACGCGGCTGACAGGCGGGTCCGCGGGCGTACTCTTCTACAACAACACGATCCTCTCGGAGACGGCCGCGCAGGGCGCGTCGAACGTGCACTGGCGCAACAACCTGATGCTGGGCGAGAACACCGCCCCGGCGATCTTCAGCATCAACACCTACACGAACTACTCCTCGTCCGATTACAACGGCTTCCGCCCGAACCCGGGGGCGCCGGCGTCGTTCCAGTGGAATTCACCGTCGTCAGCGGTAGCGGCCGATTTCAGCGGCCTCACAGCAGGGCCGCAGGCGCCCGCCGCGGCGCGGCGTCTCGAGTTACGAGCCTTTGCGACGCTGGCCGAATACAGCGCCGCGACCAGGCAGGACCAGCACAGCATCCTCGTGGACTACGACGTCTTCGTCAACGTTCCCAGGCTCGACGCGCAGGATCGCGCGCGTGTGCAGAAGGTCTACAAGGCCGAGGAGTTCGACTTCGCGCTGCGGCCCGGCGCCGCCGCGATCGATCGCGGCATCGCGTTGCCGACGGTCACCACGGGATTCACCGGGGCCGCACCTGACCTCGGGGCCCTCGAGCGCGGCCACGCCCTCCCTCACTACGGTCCGCGTCAGGCGGCCGCCCCGGAGCGGCAGCTGGTGCTGCGCGCGGCCGATGCGCTCGGCGGTCGTGACCGCGTCATGGCGCTCAGGACGCTGCAGATCGTCGGCTACGGCGAGCTGGCGTACATGAACGGCGGCGGCAACATCACCGGCCAACCCGACGCGCCACAGAAATGGCAGAAGGTGCTCGACTACACGCGGACGATCGATCTCGAGCATGGACGCACGCGCGTGCAGCAGCGTCTGAAGATGGACTTCGTCTTTGCCTCGACCGTCGGGCAGCTGGGGCTCAATCGGACGAATGAGACGCTCGACGGCGACGTGGCCTACAACATCGGCGCAGGGTTCCTGGCGGCTGCTCAGTCGGGGCCCGCCCAGCCGCAGCCCGCAGGACCCGCCGCGGTCCGCCAGCGGCGCGTCGAGCTCCTCGCGCATCCGATCACCATCGTGCGTGCGGCACTCGATGCGACGAGCACGCTGTCGAACCTGCGCCGGGAAGGCAACCTGCAGCTCGTTGACGTCACCGTCCGCCAGGGTGACACCCTGACGCTGGGGGTGAATGCCACGACCAACCTGCCCGCCTGGGTCAGCTACGTCGGTCCGAACGTCAACCTCGGCGACGTGACGTATCGCACGGCATTCGCCGGCTACGTGCCGGAAAAGGGCGTGCTCCTGCCGACCGGCTTTGCCACCACGATCGACTTTCGCAACATCGTCCAGAGCAAGCTCTACGTCGATCGCAACATCGTCGATGCGCCGATCGACGGCCTGAGCGCGCCGGCCTCGGTGCGCGCGCCGGCGGCGCCGCAGGGCGCGGGACCTGGCGGCGCGACGATGAAGCCGATGAGGGTCGCCGATCACGTCTGGTACATGAACGGCAACACGTTCTTCGAGTTCGACGATCACATCACGATGGTGGAGGCGAACCGCACCGACGCGGCGCTCCAGGCCATTCTCGACGTCGTCAACGCGCTCGTGCCCGGCAAGCGCGTGACGCAGGTGATCCAGTCGCATCACCACTTCGACCACAGCGCCGGCCTGCGCGCGGCCGTGGCGCAGGGGTTGACGATCATCTCGCGGCGGGGAAACGAAGGCATCTTCCGCGAGATGGTGGCGCGTCCCGCCAGGCGGTTCCCGGACGCGCTGGGGAAGAACCCCCAGCCACTGAAGTTCATCCCGGTTGACGATCACCTGGAGCTGAAGGACTCGACGAACGAGATCGACATCTACCACGTCGTCGGCAACTACCACATGGCGGACGCGGTCATCGTGCACGTGCCGCGGTCGAACCTGCTCGTCGAAGCGGACCTGACGACGCAGGAGTGGGACTTCAACTGGTGGGGGGACAGCCTCATGAACAACGTCGAGTACCGCAGGATCAAGGTAGACACGAACCTGGCGGTGCACGCGCAGCGGCCGTATCCGCTGGCGGACGTCGTGTCGGCCATCGAGCGGCAGGTCCGCAACGCGCAGGCATTCTGCCGTCGCGCCGCGGACGCGCAGTTCTTCCAGCCGGGCTGCCCGGTCCAGTACAACCGTGCGCTGCCGCCGGCCGCGAACTGACCGGCACGTCGCCGGTCGCTAACCCGACTGCGTCACCGCTCTCCGCGGCCGGATGGTGCCGTCGCGGCCGGAAGCGCGAGCGCCACGATTTCCACGGCATCGGCCACGCGCACGGCGACGGCAAGGTACTGCCGTCCTGCCTTGGTATACGTGACGGGAAATCCAGTGGTCGGCCCCGGTATCTGGATCTCCGCGACGACCGCACCGGTCTTCTTGTCCCACGCGCGAAGCACCGGAGACGCGCCTCCCTCGCCTCCGAACAACAGCGTGCTGGTGACGAGGAGCCCGGTGCCTCTCGTGAGTGCGCCGGTATTCGGAATCTCCACGCCCTCGAGCCTCGGGTTGTTCTTGATGGCTTCCGGAGTGTTGCCATGCGGGACCGACCACAGGCGCTCACCCGTCTTCAAGTCGACAGCCACGACACGCCCATACGGAGGCTTGAGGAGCGGAAGGCCGAACACCGCCGGAGCCGGGCCGACGTTCTGGCCGCGCGTGTCGTGATACAGGACGCCCGTATTCGGCGACCCCTCGGACACCAGCGCGCGGAACAGGGTGCTCTGACTGGTGACATACAGCACGTCGTCGACGGGATCGACCGCGCCGCCCGGCCAGTTGACACCGCCCACCGCGGAAGGCGCCGTCAACGTGCCCAGCGTGCCGTCAGCCGCAGTCGGCGACGGCGGCGTATAGAGACCGCCGAGACGATATTGACGCGCGACCCGAATCGCTTCGGCCTTGATCTCGGGCGTGAAATCGACGAGGTCGTTCTCGGTCACCCCCTGCACCTCGATGGCGGCCGGCCGTGTGGGAAACGGCTGCGTGGGCGAGGTCCACTCTCCGGGCACATCGGACTTCGGCACCGGCCGCTCCTCGACGGGCCACACCGGCTTGCCCGTTGCACGGTCCAGCACGAAGACGAATCCCTGCTTGGTGAGCTGGGCGACGGCCTTGACGGGCCTGCCGTCCACCGTGATGTCCGCAAGGATCGGCGCGGTCGGCGGGTCGAAGTCCCAGAGGTCGTGGTGCGTCAGCTGAAAATGCCAGGCGCGCTTGCCCGTCTTCGCATCGAGCGCCACCACGGAGTTCGCGTAGAGGTTGGTTCCCGGGCGATACCCACCGTAGTAGTCGCTCGTCGCCGACTCCGTGGCCACGTAGAACAGGCCCAGCTCCGGGTCGGCCGTGACGGGCGCCCAGAAGCCGGCGTTGCCGGTATACAGGTTCGACCGCTCGCGGAGTTCTGGACGCTCCTTCGCCCAGGCGTTCAGGCCGCCCGGGACCTCCCAGACCCTGGGATCCGCCTTGAGCCACGTCTCGGCGCCCTCTTCCCCAGGCCGGGGAATGGTGTTGAAGCGCCACAGCATCCTGCCGGTCCTGGTGTCGTAGGCCACCACGTCACCCGGGACGTTCATCGGCCACCGTTCGTTGATGGAGGCGTTGGGCAGGTTCGGCGTCGAGCCTGTATGCATCGAGATCGGCGCCACCAGGACGTTGCCGACGATCGTCACGGGAGACGTGTTGGCCACCCGGCCGTCGCGGGGCAATCCCGGCCGCTCGTTCCACCGGAGGTTCGCCGCGAGATCGACGACACCGTCCTTGCCGAAGCTCGCCACCTGCCGGCCGGTCTTGGCGTCGAGCGCGACGAGCATGTAGCTGTTCATCACGACGAAGATCCGCTCGTCGCCGGCGCCGTCGGTCCAGTAGCTGACGCCGCGGCCGGAGCTTCTCGCGAGCGGCTCGATGATGTCGAACCACCGCAGCAACTCACCGGTCGGGCGCCAGTGCCACAGCAACTGGCCGGTGGCCGCATCGAGCGCCACGACATCGCGATTGATGCCCGCCGTCGTGTACATCACGCCGTCGACGATGAGGGGGCTGACCTGCATCGAGCCCGCGGGGCGTGGACCGAAGTTCCGCGCGGACCAACGCCAGGCGACGCGAAGCGCGCGGACGTTGTCGGCGTTGATCTGACCTGCAGACGAATACCGCGTCGCACCGGGGTCGCCGCCGAAGAACCGCCATTCGATGTCGGTGCTGGACGGGCCGGGACCGCGTTGCCCAGCCAGGGTGGCCGACAGTCCGATCGCCGTCCCGAGGGCGACAACGGCCAGAAGCACTCTCACTCTCCACAGCAACATTCGCGGCTCCTTCTCGAAGGCAAGTCCCTACTCTCGCGTGCGCTGCCGTTATAGCAGGCGCGCCGATTGCCGGCAACGCGCACAGCCCGGGCACCGGCACGATTTGACGGCTTTTTGGTCGGTATCTCGCCGCTCGATTGCGTCATAATCCGCCCGCTATATGACACGGCTGACAGCGGCATGCGCAGCGTCCACCGTGGTGTTCCTGCTCTCGCCGGGACCGTCGGCGCAGACCGTGTATCCCACGGGCACGACGATCTACGACCCGGATCGGTCCTGGAACGGATTCACGGTGCTGTCGCCGCTCGGGACGCAGGCCGTGCTCGTCATCGACATGAACGGCACGGTGGTCAAGCGCTGGGAGGGGTTCAACAACTCCGCGGGCGGCCCCGCGCGCGTGTTGCCCGGAGGGCACGTCATCGCCGCCGGCGGAGCCCGGCCGCCGCATCAGGAGTCGCTCGAGCTGATTCAGCGCGACTTCGACGGCACGATCGTGTGGCGGTTCGACCGCAGCGACCAGATCACGACGCCCGAGGGGATGGTCTGGTCGGCGCGGCAGCACCACGACTGGCAGCGCGACGACTTCCCGTCCGGCTACTACTCGCCGGAGTACACGCCCTCGACCGCGGCACGGACGACGCTGATCCTGGCGCACGCCGATCGGATGCAGCCGAAGGTCGCCGACGTGATGCTCGGCGACGACCGGCTCATCGAGGTGAACGCGAACGGCGCCATCGTGTGGGAGTGGCTGGCCGGCGACCACATCGACGAGATGGGGTTGGCGCCCGACGCGCGGGCGGTGATCAGGGCCGCTGCCGCCTTCAACAAGGCGCGCGGCAGCTTCGACTGGCTGCACGTCAACTCGGCGACCTACGTCGGGCCGAACCAATGGTTCGACAAGGGCGACACGCGCTTCGCCCCGAACCACGTCATCATCAGCAGCCGCGAGGCCAGCATCATGGCCATCGTCGCGCGAGACGGGTCCATCGTGTGGCGGATGGGACCCGACTTCAGCACGTCGCCGGAGCTGCGGGCGATCCGGCAGATCGTCGGTCAGCACCATCCACACCTGATCCCGAAGGGACTGCCTGGCGCGGGGAATCTCCTCGTGTTCGACAACGGCGGCTCGAGCGGCTACGGCTTCGCCGGCCCGATCGCGCCCGAGGGACGCGGCGCGTTCCAGCGCGCGACCTCGCGGGTGCTCGAGATCAACCCGGTGACGCTGCAGCTCGTCTGGTCGTACACGAACCCCAGGTTCTTCAGCACCAACATCAGCGGGGCGCAGCGGCTGCCGAACGGCAACACGCTCATCACCGCCGGCGCCGGCGGACGGGTGTTCGAGGTCACGCGCGAAGGGGCCATCGTCTGGGAATACATGTTCCCGATGTTCACTGGCGCCAACCAGTCGAACGCCGTCTACCGCGCCTACCGCGTGCCGTACGGGTGGATCCCACAGCTGCCGATTTCCGCGCCGCGCCGCGTGACTCCGCCATCGCCGGGCGATTTCAGGGTGCCGTGAGCCGACGCGGGAAGAACGGCAGCACTTCGCTCTGCATTTGATGTAAGTTCATGGCCGTATCGCCTGGGGCCGGGAACCCCGGGGCAGGAGGCCGTATGGTGTGTCGCCCGGTTCGATCCACGAGTCTCTTCACCGCGATCGTGGGGATCGCGGCCGGCGCCCTGGTGCTCGCGCAGGAACCGGCGGCCGGACGAGGCGGCGGCGCCGCCCAACGCCCTGCGCCGGCCACCCTCGTCATGAACGTCACGTTCCAGCCGGCCGTGGCGGGCAAGACCGAACAGTTGCCCTTCGTGCAGGCGAACGTCGCCGATCCGAATCTCGAGCTCAAACAATACGGCGCGGGCAAAGAGGTGCTGACCAACGCCGGCAACCCGGCGCAGTTCATTCCGTTCAGCGCGTGGACGGGCATGGCGTCGGGACCGTTCGCGCTGACGTTCCGCGACAGGCGGAACGCCCTCGACCTGACGGGCCTGGCCAAGATTCGCTGGGCCACCAAGACATCCGGCTTCCACGTGGTGCGGCCCGTGGTGAAGCTCACCGACGGCACGATGTTCGTCGGCGACGTGCACGCGGAGAGCGTGGCGATGATGTCCGTCAGCGAGTTCCCGGTGGCCACCGTGAGGTGGGTGAAGCTGGATCCGATGCGCGTCGTCACGCTGGGCTCGCCGGGGCCGAACAATCAGATCTGGACGACGCCGGACCTGAGCAAGGTTGACGAAGTGGGTTTCGCAGACCTGATTCCCGGGAGCGGCCACGGGACGGGTGGGTGGGTGCACGTGGGTGCGATCGAGGTCTACGGCAAGGTGGTTCCCCGCGCCGGGACCCAGTAGGGAGGAGCTCCGATGACCAGGACAGTTCTACGCTGGGGATTCGCTCCGCTCGCCATCACCTTATTCATCGTGGCCGGCGCGGTGCAGGTCGGTTCCGGCCAGCAGAATGGCGGCGCGGTGGCCATCGACAACGATGACATCGGCGGCGTCGTGACGGGCGCCAAGGGCCCCGAGGCCGGCGTCTGGGTCATCGCCGAAACCACCAGCCTGCCGACGCGGATGATCCGCATCGTCGTCACCGACGATCGGGGACGCTACCTCATCCCCGATTTGCCGAAGGCGAACTACGACGTCTGGGTTCGCGGCTATGGGCTCGTCGATTCAGCCAGGACCCAGTCGGCACCGGGCAGGACGCTCAACCTGACGGCCACGCCGGCGCCCGATGCGAAATCGGCCGCGCAGTACTACCCGGCGCAGTACTGGTTCGCCATGCTGCAGATGCCGCCCAGGAGCGACTTCCCGGGCACCGGCGAGAAGGGCAACGGCATCTCACCGATGATGCGCTCGCAGGGCGAGTGGATCCGCAACATCGTGAACATCGACGGCTGCGCCGGCTGCCATCAGATGGGCAACAAGGCGACGCGCGAGATTCCGAAGATGTTCCTCGGCGAAGGGAACGGCGTCGAGGCGTGGGAGCGGCGGATCCTCGCCGGGCAGGCCGGCGCGGCCATGAACAACCGCTTCACGCAGGTCGGCCGCAAGCGCGCGCTCGAGATGTACGCCGATTGGACGAGTCGCATCGCCGCCGGCGAGCTGCCGGCCGCCACGCCGCAGCGGCCACAGGGCCGGGAGCGCAACGTGGTCGTGACGATGTGGGACTACGCCGATCCGCACGCGTACCTCCACGACTCGATCGCGAGCGACAAGCGCAACCCGACCGTGAACCCGAACGGGCCGATCTACGGCGCGACCGAGAACTCGACCGAGTACATCCCGGTGCTCGATCCGAAGACGCACACGGTGTCGAGGATCCCGTTGCAGGTGCGCGACCCGAACACGCCGAGCGAAGCCGACACGCCGCCGGCCGGTCCGTCGCCGTACTGGGGCGAGGAAACGATCTGGGACTCGAAGTCGCTCGCGCACAGCTTCGCGATGGACAAGCAGTCGCGCGTCTGGATCGCGGCGCGCGTCCGGCCGAACCAGACGCCCGCGTTCTGCCGGCAGGGGTCGGATCATCCGTCGGCCAAAGCGTTCCCGCTCAACCAGAGCAACCGGCACATGCAGATGTACGACCCGAAGACCAACAAGGTGATCCCCATCGACACCTGCTTCGGGACGCATCACCTCAACTTCGACAACAACGACGTGCTGTGGTTCACGGGCGGCGGCCAGGTCGAGGGCTGGTTCGACACGCGCGTCTTCGACAAGACCGGCGACGAGAAGCTGGCGCAGGGGTGGACGGCCTTCGTCCTCGACACCAACGGCAACGGCAGGCGCGACGCCTACGTCGAGCCCAATGAGCCGGTCGATCCAACGAAGGACAAGCGGGTCTCCACCGGATTCTACGGCGTCGCGCCCGAACCACAGGGCAGCGCGATCTGGGGATCGGTCACCGGCATGCCGGGCTATCTCGTGCGCCTGACGCTCGGCTCCAACCCGCCGGAGACGGCGCTGTCAGAGATCTACGAGGTGCCGTTCCAGGACGGCAAGGCGTCGGGATCCGGGTTCGCGCCGCGCGGCATGGACGTGGACAGCAACAACGTCGTCTGGACGACGCTGTCGAGCGGACAGCTGGCGAGCTTCGATCGCCGCAAGTGCAAGGGTCCGCTCAACGGGCCGAACGCCACCGGCAAGCACTGCCCGGAAGGCTGGGCGTTCTACGCGTATCCGGGTCCGAACTACAAGGGCGCGGTCGACAACGCGAGCGCCGAGGCAGCCTATTACAACTTCGTCGATCGCTTCGACATGCTCGGGCTCGGCAAGGACGTGCCGCTGGCCACGGGGAACGAGGCCGACGCCGTGCTGGCACTCGTCGACGGCAAGTGGCTGTCGCTCCGCATCCCGTATCCGCTGGGGTTCTACGGCAAGGGCCTCGACGGACGCATCGACGACCCGAAGGCCGGCTGGAAGGGAAAGGCCATCTGGACGACGGCCGGCACGCGCGCGCCGTTCCACATGGAGACGGGCAAGAACACGCTCGCGAAGGTCTACAAGTTCCAGGTGAGACCGAACCCGCTCGCCAAGTAACGTTCGAAGGTGGAGGTGGCAGCGTGCCACCTCCACACCTCCGCCTGTTACTTCTTCGCGATGCTCCTCAGGTAGTTCACGATCTTCCAGATCTCGTCGTCCTCGAGCCGTCCGCCGAACGGTCCCATGTTCAGATCCGGCGGAATGCCGTCCTTGACGTTGAAGAAGATCTCGCCGTCGCTGCCGCCGTGCTGCCACTCGGCGTCGGTGAGATCCGGCGACGGCGGACTGATGTCGTTGCCCGATCCGCCGGTCGCGTTCACGCCGTGACACGGCGCGCAGGCCTTCGTGAAGACCGCCCTCCCGGCCGCGATGGAGTCCGGCGTCGACAGGACCGGGTTCTTGAGCTTCGCGTGCTCGGCATCGCCCTGCGCGGTCAGCGACGCGGCGGCGAGCCAGACGATCGCCGCCACATGGATTCGGAGGTTTGCCATGCTCGAGATTCTAGCTAAACTCGCTACGCCTGCTCCCCATGTCCAAGCCCATCGAGGTCAGACTGCGAATTCCCAAGAACAGCAAGGCGCCGCTGCTCGACGACGGCGGCTACCCGCTGGATACGGCCGCCGTCAGGTTCACGAAAGTGATGACGGTGGCCGCCATCCCCAAGGCCGGTGAGTCCATTGAGCTCACTGCCGGGTCGCTGACGCTCGTCGCCACCGTCGGGCAGGCACACTGGAGTGAAGCCGACGGTCGATTCGTGGTGCCGTGTCAGTACGCGCAGCGATCCATCACCACGGACCAACAGAACGCGCTCGTGGCCGACCCGGACTGGTCGATGGTCCCGCTGATCTAGCGCGGTTTCGACTTCTTCGTAGTGTCCGGCTTCAGCCAGGCTTCAGCCGGACCACACACGGCGGTGCCGATCAACGTGGTCCGGCTAAAGCCGGACACTACGACGTTTCAGAAACCGCGCTTGGCCTTCCCGTTGTATCGTGCAGCCGTGCTCTCCCGAGAGCGGATCATCGCCGGGCCCGGATTCAACCGCTGGCTCGTGCCGCCGTGCGCGCTGGCCATTCATCTGTGCATCGGGATGGCCTACGGGTTCAGCGTGTTCTGGCTGCCGCTGTCGCGCGCCATCGGCGTGCAGGAGCCCGTGTCGTGCGCGTCGAACATGACCCTCGTCGAGGCGCTCTTCACGACGCGCTGCGACTGGAGGGTCAGCGATCTCGGGTGGATCTACGTTCTGTTCTTCGTCTTCCTTGGTTCAGCCGCTGCCACATGGGGCGGCTGGCTCGAGCGGGTCGGGCCGCGGAAGACGGGGACCGTCGCGGCCATCTGCTGGAGCGGGGGCCTGGCCCTGTCGGCGCTCGGCGTCTTCGTGCACCAGTTGTGGCTGATGTGGCTCGGCGCCGGCGTGATCGGCGGCATCGGACTGGGCCTCGGGTACATCTCGCCCGTGTCGACACTCATCAAATGGTTTCCCGACCGCCGGGGCATGGCGACGGGGATGGCGATCATGGGCTTCGGCGGGGGAGCGATGATCGGCGCGCCGCTCGCCGACATTCTGATGAACGCGTTTCGGACGCCCGACTCCGTCGGGGTCTGGCAGACGCTGCTGGTCATGGCGGGGATCTACTTCGTCTTCATGATGGGCGGAGCCTTCGGCTACCGCCTGCCGCCGCCGGGATGGACGCTGCAGGGCTGGACACCGCCGCCGGCGACGGCGAAGCGGATCGTCACCGCGGGTCACGTCCACGTACGGAACGCGCACAAGACACCGCAGTTCTGGCTCGTCTGGGGTGTGCTGTGCCTGAACGTCAGCGCGGGCATCGGCGTGATTGGCATGGCCTCGCCGATGCTCCAGGAGATTTTCGGCGGCTCGCTCATCGGCGCGTCCGGCGTGGGATTCACAGATCTGAACGACGACCAGCGGCGATCGGTGGCCGCCATCGCGGCGGGTTTCACGGGACTGCTCTCGCTGTTCAACATCGGAGGGCGCTTCTTCTGGGCGTCGCTGTCGGACACGATCGGCCGCAAGGCCACCTACCACACGTTCTTCCTGCTCGGGATTGCCCTCTACGCGGCCGCGCCCTGGGCCGCGCACACCCGCAACACGGCGCTCTTCGTCGCGTTCTTCTGCGTCATCCTGTCGATGTACGGCGGCGGGTTCGCCACCATCCCGGCCTACCTGGCGGATCTGTTCGGCACGCAGTTCGTTGCCGCGATCCACGGCCGCCTGCTGACGGCATGGTCCACCGCCGGCATCATCGGCCCGCTGCTGGTGAATTACATTCGCGAAGCGCAGATCGCCGCCGGCGTGCCTCGTGAGTCGGTCTACGACTTCACGCTGTACATCCTGGCCGGCCTCCTGGGCCTTGGCTTCATCTGCAACCTGTTGATCCGTCCCGTCGCGGAGAAATCCTTCATGAAGGAAGAGGACGTCGCCGCGCTCCAGGCGCGCGGGCCCGCCGCCGCGACGACGACCGCTTCGATGGAGATCGGAGGGTGGCGGCTGACCCCGGTCTCGGCGTTTGCCTGGCTCGTCGTGGGCGCTCCGCTGACGTGGGGCGTCTGGATTACCCTGTCGAACGCCTTCGTGCTGTTCAGTTGATCAACGAAGTCGATACGCGCCGCATGCTCGACGCCATCGCGAACATCACCCCGCAGCCGGTCAGGTACGCGGTGATCGGGTCCGATCACGCCGACCACACCGGTGGCAACGGCGCGTTTCCGGCGCTGGGCATGTTCCGCGCCTCGGTCGAGAAGGTGGTGTCGGAAGGCCACCGCCTGCACGCGGCCGGTGTTCCGCTGGCGCGCGCACCGCGCAGCGCGATCCTCGGCTAGCGCGGTTTCGACTTCTTCTACGACGTTTCAGAAACCGCTCTAGTTCGGCTACTGGACGCGCGCCGCCCACAACCTGCCTGAGGCGCTGGGACGCGTGTACGCGGAAGCC
>Ga0194131_10002819_pt1 | contig 28182 bp, 31 predicted proteins | sample TA2KigO120mmetaG_FD_148631 | JGI IMG/M metagenome (GOLD analysis project Ga0194131, IMG submission 148631) | Freshwater microbial communities from Lake Tanganyika, Tanzania - TA2015053 Kigoma Offshore 120m | ecosystem: Environmental > Aquatic > Freshwater > Lake | place: Tanzania: Lake...
TCCTGTTCCGCTTCGCTCCACCTCCAGCCGGCAATGGCGAAGGATGGCATCATGCACTAACATTCTACTCGGACCACTTGGTGGGGGCCGATCAGCCTCCGCCCAGCTGCTGCGGCCGGCGGTCGGCGAGGCCGTCCAGCCGCACCATGGCGAGCGCCCTCGCCACCTTCTGCTCGACCTCGGCGCGCGGCGTTTTGCGCACCATCAGCGGAAAGGCGATGTTCTGGGCCACGCTCATGTTGGGAAAGAGCGCGTAGTTCTGGAATACCATGCCGATGCCGCGCTTCTCGACCGGCACCATGGTGACGTCCTCGCCGCCGACGAAAATGCGGCCGGCGGTCGGCTGCTCGAAGCCTGCCAGCATGACGAGCGTGGTCGTCTTGCCCGAACCCGAAGGCCCGAGCAGCGTCAGGAACTCGCCCGCCTCGACCTCGAGGTTGAGCGCGCGCACGGCATCGACCTTGCCGTCGTAGCTTTTGCTCACCTCGATGAACCGGACCAGCGGTTCGGCGCTCGCGTTCATGCGCGCAGAATGAAGAAATCCTTCCCACGCTGTCGAGCAAATTTCGCGCCGGGGATAGCTGACCTCCGTCGAGCGCAGCGCCGGCTGCCGGCGTGACGGCGCTGGGCGAAACCGACGAAGGCCGCCGGACCGTCCCGGCTACAGCGCGTCGGGCGACACGAAGGGCAGCCCCAGCGCCTCGGCCACCGGCCGGCAGGTCACCTTGCCGTCATGGACGTTCAGGCCGTTGCGCAGGTGCGGGTCGTCGGCGATCGCCTTGCGCCAGCCCTTGTCGGCGAGCGCCAGCGCGAACGGCAGGGTGGCGTTGTTCAGTGCGAAGGTCGAGGTGCGGGCCACCGCGCCCGGCATGTTGGTGACGCAATAGTGGATGACGCCTTCCTCGATATAGGTCGGCTGGGAGTGAGAGGTCGGGCGCGAGGTCTCGCAGCAGCCGCCCTGGTCGATGGCAATGTCGACGATGACGCTGTTGGGTTTCATGGTCGCGACCATGGCGCGGCTGACCAGCTTGGGGGCGGCGGCGCCCGGCACCAGCACGGCACCGATCAGGAGATCGGCGCGGCGCAGGATGTGGCCGAGCGCGTCGCGCGTGGAGAAGATCGTGCGCAGGCCGGGGAACTGCGCGGCCAGCCGGCGCAGCACCTCGGCCGAGCGGTCGACCACGAACACCGTGGCGCCCATGCCCAACGCGATCGTGGCGGCATGAGTGCCCGACACGCCGCCACCCAGCACGACGACCTCGGCCGGCGGCACGCCCGGCACGCCGCCCAAGAGCACGCCACGGCCGCCGGCGGTGCGTTCGAGATAGTGTGCGCCGACCTGCGGCGCGAGCCGGCCGGCGATCTCCGACATCGGCGTCAGCAGCGGCAGCGTACCGGTGGGCGACGTCACGGTCTCATAGGCGATCGCCGTGACACCGCTCTTGATCAGATCCTCGGTCTGGGCGCGATCGGGAGCGAGATGCAGATAAGTGAACAGCACCTGGCCGCGGCGCAGCCGCTTGCGCTCGACGGCCAGCGGCTCCTTGACCTTCACGATCATTTCGCTGGCGGCAAAGACCTCTTCGGCTCCGCCGACGATGCGAGCGCCGGCGGCGACATACTGGTCGTCGCCGAGGCCGGCACCGTCGCCGGCGCCGCGTTGGACCAGCACCTCGTGGCCGTGATGCACCAGCTCGGCGACCGAGGACGGGACCAACCCGACGCGATCTTCATGGTCCTTGATTTCCTTGGGAACGCCGATGCGCATGGGTCGGATCCTCAGAGCAAGTGGCCGGCGCGCTCCGCCTTGGTGCGCAGGTAGTTCTCGTTGTGGCCGTTGGCCGGGAAGGAATGGGCGACCCGCTCGGTGACCTCGATGCCGTAGCGTTCGAGCTGGCTGATCTTCTGCGGGTTGTTGGTCATCAGCCGCACGCGCTTGATGCCCATGCGCGTCAGCATGGTGGCGGCCGGCGCATAGATGCGCTCGTCGGCGTCGAAGCCCAGTTGCTCGTTGGCGTCGATGGTGTCGAAGCCGTCATCTTGCAGCTCGTAGGCTCGGAGCTTGTTGACCAGACCGATGCCGCGGCCCTCTTGGGCGAGGTAGAGCAGCACGCCCGAGCCCTGCTTGGCGATCTCGGCGATGGCGCCGCGCAACTGCACGCCGCAGTCGCAGCGCAGCGAGCCGAGGAGATCGCCGGTGAAGCACTCGGAGTGCAGGCGGATCAACACCGGTGCGGTGGGATCGATCTCGCCGACCACGATCGCCAGATGCTCCTTGCCGCCGTCGCTCGGCCGCCAGGCGAGGATGCGGGCGTTCTCCGCGCCCTCGAGCGGGACATGCGCCTGCGCCACTTGCTGCAGGTTGCGCGAGGCGGTGTCTTCGTAGGCCAGCACATCGGCGGCATCGACGTAGATCAGGTCCTGCTCGCGCGCCCAATCGCGCCGCTTGTTGCCGGGATCGCCGCTGAGCGGGCCCAGCACCACCGCGGGCAGCAGGCGGGCGAGCTTGGCAAGCTCGATCGCCGTCTCGGCAATCCGCGGAGCATGGCTCGCCACCGGCCGCGACAGATGGCGCACCGCGATGTGACGGCTGGCAACGCCATTGTCTGCTGCGCTTTCGTGCGGCCGCAGGATGACATCGACCGGGACACCCTCCGGCAAGTCGAGGGTGATGGGCTTGTTGGTATCGCCCATGCTGCCCGCGATATGCGGTGGGATGTCCATGCCGATCGCCTCGGCGCGACGGCGTGTGGTGACCAGCACGGGCGCGTCCTGCGCCAGGCCCTGCAGGCGCTGCAAGGCACGCAGACCGCACGACTCCGCGGCTATGACCAGCCCGCCCGCGCCATCCTCGTCGCGCAGCACCACGATGCCGCCACGGCGCAGTTCCGCCAGGGCGCGCTCGACGGCGGCCAGGGCGGTGGCTGTTCGCGAAAGAACTAAGGCTTCAGGCATGGTCAATGTTGCCAAACCATAGTCTCTCTACGCAAGGCAATGGCAGGATATTCGTTTATTCTGAGGCCAAAAAATATTTGTTTTCAATATGTTATGCTAATCTTATAAATAAGATCAAAGATTTGATCTTAAGGTTGAGCCAGCATAAGATCAGATTCTTGATCTTGAGAGGCGTCTCGTGCTCCGCATCAGCGACATCGAGGTCAGGCATCGTCTGAACATCGACAACCCCTGGTGGGCAGATCCCGAACCTCCTGAGAGAGTGACGCGGTGGAGAGAGCGTCTCTATCTGCCGCTGCTTTTCGATCTTGTGGAACGCACCACTCCCAATCGCGCTTCGATCGTCATGGGCCCAAGGCGTGTTGGAAAGACCGTGATGCTCATTCAAACGGTCTACCGGCTCATCGCCGTCGGCATTAGGCCGCAATCGATTTGCTACGCCGCGGTCGACAATCCGGTCTATTCCGGCCGCTCGCTCGACAAGCTGCTCGACCTGTTCATGCAGGAGCACAACCACAAGCGGCGACAGCGCCTGTATGTGCTGTTCGATGAAATTCAATACGTCTCGGACTGGGAGCGTCACCTCAAATCTCTCGTGGACACCTATCCCGATATGCGTTTCGTGGCGTCGGGATCGGCGGCGGCGGCGCTGAAGCGGAAGAGCGACGAATCGGGCGCCGGCCGATTCACCGACTTCATGGTGCCGCCACTCTCGTTTGTGGAGTTCCTGCAGTTCAGGGGGCTGCGGCCCGATTTGCTGGCTGACAGCAAAATCGACGATGAACTGGTGGCCTACATGAACTATGGCGGATTTCCCGAGGCCACCGTCGACGAGTCGGTGCAGCGGTCAATGAGCCAATTCGTGGCGAATGACATCATCGACAAGGTGCTGCTTCGCGACATCCCAAGTCTGTACGGCATCGGCGATCCTCAGGAACTGAAGCGGTTCTTTTCGTTTCTCGCCTACAACACCGGGCACGAGGTCAACGTCGATGGCCTATCCAAAGAAACAGGTGTGACGAAGAACACGCTTCGCAAGTACACCGAATATCTGGAAGCGGCGTTCCTGATCCGAATCCTTCATCGCGTCGACTTTTCGAACAAGACGTTCAGCCGCCATTCCCGATTCAAGATCTATCTGGCCAATCCGTCGATACGCGATGCGTTGTTTGGCGAGCCGTCACCGGATGCGACAGGTGCCCTCGTTGAAACGACGGTCGCCGGCCAGTTGCTCGGCGGCCAACGAGCCAGCTATCGATTCAACTACGTGCGCGAAACCTCCGGACGAGTCGGCGAAGTCGACTTTGTCGCCTTCAGACCGGAGCAAGAACGGCCGGTTGATGCACTCGAGGTCAAATGGACTGATCGCCCGCTTGCCTCGCTCGTTCGTGAGCTGGGAGGGCTCGTGCATTACGCCGACCGATCGCGGCTGAAGCGGGCATACGTACTCAAACGCGGCCAGTATGAGTCGTTGACGATGGAAGGAATCGAGATCCATGCGATTCCGATCCCGGATTTTCTCGTCAGTGAAGGGTCGTTCACCCTCAGTCAAGAATCGACGCGAAGAGCCGTGCCGGCCGAGGGTCCGGCTGAAACCGTTCGGCGAATCTTGCCCTGGGCGAAAGAGACCTTCAGGCGGAAGCCTGGCGTGCCGTGGCCCCTGGGCTGAGACGGCGGGTGTCGTACAGGGTAGAGTGAACCGCTTTTGCCTTCTTTTCGTATGAGATAAAGTGTCTCTTCGGGGCGGCAGCAGGTAACGACAGCATGTCGGTCAACAATCGCGGCAAGAAAATTCTCCTGGTCGACGACGACCAGGGTCTGCGCACGGTTCTGGCCGAGCAGCTCGACCTGTATGACGGCTTCACCACCATCCAGGTCGGTACCGCGGCCGAGGGCTTGGAGAAGGCCAAGGGCTCGCACTACGACGCCATCCTGCTCGACATCGGTCTGCCCGACATGGACGGCCGCGAGCTGTGCAAGCTGATGCGCCGGCAGGGCGTTCGCGCTCCGGTCATCATGCTGACGGCGGCCGACTCCGATGCCGACACCATCCTGGGCTTGGAATCGGGCGCCAACGACTACGTCACCAAGCCGTTCCGCATCAATGTCCTGCTGGCGCGGCTGCGCGCCCATCTGCGTCAGCACGAGCGCAGCGAGGATGCGGTGATGACCGTGGGCCCCTACGAGTTCCACCCCGCAGCCAAGCTGCTGCTGGAGAAGGGCGGCAAGAAGAAGGTCCGGCTCACCGACAAGGAAGCCTCGATTCTGAAGTACCTGTTCCGCGCCGGTGATCGGGCGGTGGCGCGCGACGTGCTCCTGAACGAGGTCTGGGGCTACAACGCCGGCGTCACCACCCACACGCTGGAAACCCACATCTATCGCCTGCGCCAGAAGATCGAGCGCGACCCGACCAACGCGGCCATCCTGGTCACCGACCGGGGCGGCTATCGGTTGCAGCCCTAGCGATCGCCTTGCCAAAAGATGACCTATGCGTCATCTTTTGTCGGACCCATCGATCGCGCGCCCGGGAGGGCCGGCCATGACCACGCAGCGTATCTATGCCCTGCCCGTCGAGACCACCGAGTGGAAGTTCGACGGCGCCACCGAGATCCTGTTCAACTGGGAGTACGACGACGGCTCCGACGCGCTGCTCGACCTCTACGACAAGGGCAAGAAGCAGCAGTGGGACGCCAGCACGCGACTCGATTGGTCGCTCGAGCTCAACCCCGACAACCCGATGGCGCTCAACGACGAGGCGATCTCGATCTACGACACCGACTATTGGCGGCGCATGACCGACCAGGAAAAGGCGTGGCTGCGTCGCCATATGCAGGCCAACTCGATCTCGCAATTCATGCACGGCGAGCAGGGCGCGCTGATCGCCACGGCCAAGATCGTCGAGACCGTGCCCGACATGAACGCCAAGTTCTACGCCGCCACCCAGGTGATGGACGAGGCGCGCCATGTCGAAGCCTACAAGCGGCTGCTGCACGAGAAGTTCGAGCTAGCCTATCCCATCAACAAGGCGCTCAAGACGCTGCTCGAGCAGGTGCTGACCGACCGGCGCTGGGACATGACCTATCTCGGCATGCAGGTGCTGATCGAAGGCCTGGCGCTCGCCGCCTTCCAGTCGATCCGCGACAAGTCGGGCAACACCCTGGCCGGCGCGGTCAACGCTTACGTCATGCAGGACGAAGCGCGCCACGTCTCGTTCGGCCGCTTGGCCTTGCGCGAATACTATCCGCATCTGTCGGAGGCCGAGCGCGACGAGCGCGAGGAGTTCGTGGTCGAAGCGCTGCATTTCATGCGCGACCGCTTCAACCAGGCGGAAGTGTGGGAGCGGCTCGGCCTGCCGGCCAAGGTGCTCGACGAGATCCACTACAATTCCAAGCAGATGAACTCGTTCCGCGGCCGGCTGTTCAGCCGCGTCGTGCCCACGGTCAAGGATATCGGCCTGTGGGGTGATCGTGTGCGCAAGGCCTTCGCCGAGATGGGCGTGATGGACTATGCGAAGATCGACGTCGCCGAGCAGCTCGCCAACGACGGCAAGGTCGCCGAGGACTTCGACCGCAAGATGTTCATCGAGAAGGCGATCGCTGCGGAGTAGCGAGTCAGAGCGCGACCAGCAGCAGCAAGACCGCCGGCACGATCAGCGGCCAGGGCAGGAACTGCAGGAGCAGCGCTCCGGCGGCGGCGCCGGCGAGATAGCCCGCCCAGCAGATCACCAGCAGATCGGCCTTGGCGACTTCCGGCAAGTCGGCCGCCTTGGCCGGCAGCAGCTTGTCGAGTGCCGCCTCGGCGGCACGGGCGAGCGTGCTGGTCACCACGACGGTCGAGAGCGCGGTGCCGCCGAAATGAGTGATCGCCGTGGCTTGCAAGCCCATCGCCAAGGCGAGGATCAGCACGCCCACATCGACACCGATCGGCAGCGCGGCCACGATGGCGATCATCGCGGCCTCTACGAGGATCGGCAGCGACCGCTTGTGCCACAGGCGCAGCATCAGACGGGCCAGCATGGCGCCGACGAAGAACGCCACCAGCGGCGCGAGGTGACGGCCGGCATCGAGGTAGCGGCCTTGGGCGAGGGCGATGCCTGCCAGCACCGTGTTACCGGTCATGTTGGCGGCAAAGACGCCGCCCATGGTGATGAAGCCTACGGCGTCGGCGATCCCGGCGACCAGGGTGAGCAGCGTCGCCTGCAGGTACGGCCGCCTGATCGCTACACCACGTCGTAAGTGATCTCGACCTCGGGCCCGAAGCAGTGGCCCTGGCAGGTCAGGATCCAGTTGTTGGCGAGATCGTCTGCCGTATAGATGTCGTTCTTGGCGAGCACGATCTTGCCCTTGATGCGCTTGGCGGCACACGAGGCGCAGAAGCCTTCCTCGCACGACGACAATGGGTTGAGCCCGGCGGCACGCGCCGCCTCGAGAATGGTCAGCCCCTTGCGGTAGGGCACCTTGTGCACCTTGCCCTCGAAGTGGACGACGATCTCGCTCGGGATCACTTCGCCTTCCTGCGGCTCGATCGGCACGGCGTCGTTGCCCGAGGCCTCGAAGCGCTCGATGCGCACGCGCTCGCGCGGCATGCCGGCGCCGAGCAGAGTGTTCTCGACCATGGTCATGAACGGACCGGGTCCACAGAGATAGGCCTCGGCGTCCTCGAAGCCCTTGACGGCGGCCGCGATCTCCTCGGGCTTGCTGAGGCCCTGCTTGTCGTCGAGATGGTGGATCACCTCCAGCCGGCCGGGGTGGGCGGTGGCCAGCGCTTGGAACTCCGCGTCGAAGATCACCGACTGCTTGTCGCGGTTGGCATAGAACAGCCGCATGCGCCGCTGGCCCGTCTTCAGCGCCGACTTGATCAGCGACATCATGGGGGTGATGCCGCTGCCGCCGCCGAACAGCAGCAGCGGCGCCTGGCCGTCGCCCAACACGAACCGGCCGGCCGGCGGCAGCACCTCCAGGATGCCGCCTTCCTTGAGGGCGTCGTGGAACCAATTGGAGCCCTTGCCGCCCGCGACGCGTTTCACCGTCACCTTGGGCTGGCCGTCGGTTTCCGGCGCGCTCGACAGCGAGTAGCAGCGGTTGAAAGGGCCGTCGGCGTGGCTCATGCGGAAGGTCAGGAACTGCCCGGCGCGGTAGCGGAACTTGTCGGCAAGGTCGGCGGGGACATCGAGGACGAAAGAGCGCGCATCCGGCGTTTCCTGGACGATCTTGGCGATGCGCAGCTTGCTATAGGCCATTCGGTAAACCCTTGTTCATTTTCTCTGCATTCCGGGCGGGACTCTCCTACCTGACTGTGGTAGCTTCCGCCGCGAAAAATGAACGGAGCGTCATCTTTTTGCCGCTCCGCCGACGAATGGGACCTCGTTCAGCGCCAGGAGGCAAGGGCCAATGACGACGCAAAAGATCTACCAGCTCCCTGTCGAGGTCACGAACTGGAAGTTCGATGGCGCCACCGAGATCAGGTTCAACTGGGAATATGACGACGGCTCGGCCGACCTGTTGAACCTCTACGAGAAGGGCAAGCAGCAGCAGTGGGATACCTCGACCCGCATCGACTGGTCGCAGGAGCTGTTCGAGGGCAACCCGATGGGCATGGCCGACGAGTCGATCCCGATCTACGGCTCGCCCTTCTGGGACAAGATGACCGAGAAGGAGAAGAACTGGCTGCGCTTCAACTTGCAGTGCCACTCGATCTGCCAGTTCATGCACGGCGAGCAGGGTGCGCTGATCGCCACCGCCAAGATCGTCAACACCGTGCCCGACATGAATGCCAAGTTCTACGCCGCCACCCAGGTGATGGACGAGGCGCGCCACGTCGAGAGCTACAAGCGGCTGATCCACGAGAAGTTCAAGTCGGCCTATCCCATCACCGAGTCGCTGAAGAACCTGCTCGAGCAGACCCTGACCGACCGGCGCTGGGACATGACCTATCTCGGCATGCAGGTCCTGATCGAGGGCCTGGCGCTTGCCGCCTTCCAGCGCATCCGCGACACCGCCAAGAACAACCTCGCCGGTGCGGTCAACGCCTACGTCATGCAGGACGAGGCGCGCCACGTCACCTTCGGCCGCATGGCGCTGCGCGAGTACTATCCGCAGCTCTCCGACGCCGAGCGTGCCGAGCGCGAGGAGTTCACGGTCGAGGCGCTGTACTTCATGCGCGACCGCTTCAACCAGGCCGAGGTCTGGATGCGCTCGGGCCTGCCGGTCGACAAGCTGATGGAGTACGCCTTCAATTCCGGCGCCATGCAGTCGTTCCGCACCCGCCTGTTCACGCGCATCGTGCCGATCCTCAAGGAGATCGGCCTGTTCGGACCCAAGGTGCAGAAGGCGCTGGGCGACATGGGCGTGATGGAATACGCCAAGATCGACGTCGAGAAGCTGCTCGGCAACGACCTCAAGGTCGCCGAGGATTTCGACGCCAAGAAGTTCGTCAAGGAACAGATCGCGGCGGAATAGCCGCGACCGGACGACCGAACAGAAAAGGGGGCCGCAAGGCCCCCTTTCATTTGGCTGGCGCGCCTGCTGCGTCAGGGCGCGTGTTCCGTCGCGTCGACGATCGCCAACATGCCGTCTCGGCGGTCGACAAGCTTTCGGCCATCCGTGCCGTACTGATCGTCGGGTGCGTATCGAAAGATCTCGACGGTTCTTCCGTCGTCTTTTCATGCAGCCACCCTGATCTTGGAATTGCGGTCGACCTCGTCATCTCGGAGCAATTTCTCGGAGACCTGAAGGAACGCTTCTCGAAATGACCAGGCGGAGCTGCGCGAGCCGTCGGCAACCAAAGCGGTAAATCGCCGGCGTGCGTGCAATGCCGTCGGCTTGGACAGGCGCGACTAGTACGGCTTGTCGCCCTTTATCGTCACGCGGTGCCCGTGGCGGACGTGCGGGTGATAGTCGAATGTGGCGCGGTGCATGACGCAGCGATTGTCCCAGAAGGCGACGGACTGCCTGTCCCATTTGAAGCGGCACTGGAATTCCGGCGTCTCGGTGTGCCGGATCAACAGGTCGAGCAGCGCGTCGCTTTCGTGCTTCTCGAGGCCCTCGATACGCTTGGTGAAGCCGCGATTGACGAACAGGCATTTGCGGCCGGTCACCGGATGGGTGCGCACGATGGGGTGAGCCGCCTTGGGAAACTGCTTGTCGCTGCGCGTGTACTCGCCTCGCGAGTAGACATGGGCGCTGGTGTGGAAGGCCCTGAGGCCGTCGACCAGCCGCTTGATCGGCGCCGAGAGCGTCTCGTAGGCGAGGTACATGTTGGCGAACGCGGTATCGCCGCCGACCGGCGGCGTCTGATGCAGGTAGAGGATCGAGCCCATCGGCGGCTCGGGCTCGCACGACATGTCGGAGTGCCAGACCTCACCGGTCGCCACCTTGGTCTTCTCGTCGGCGTGCACGACGCGGATCTCGGGATGACCCTCGACCTCGGACTTGGCTGCCGGATGGACCAGCAGCTCGCCGAACAGGCGGCCGAATGCCTTGTGCTGGTCGACGCTCATCTGTTGATCGCGGAAGAACAGCACCTGGTGCGCCATCAACGCATCGTGCAGCTCGCTCGCCTGGCGGTTGGACAACGGGCTGCCGAGATCGACGCCGGCCACTTCGGCGCCGATTGCCGGCGTGAGCTTGTGGATCGCAATGGTCTCGTAGGGCATGAGCGGGTCCTCGACCGTTCCGGCGGCTATTTGCAATTCTCGATGCGCGGGGCGGCGTCGATTACCGTCGCCACCTTGGAGATGTCGAGGCAGCGGTTGCCGATCCATGCCTTGCCCTGCACCAGGATCGCGAACCGGGCGAAAGTGTCGGCCTGGTCGGCGGGCGTCGGCCGCGCGCGGGCGAGCAGCCAATAGAGCGCGTAGAGGTTGCCGGTGGCGAAGTCGGCCGCCGCGACGTCGAGGTCCTTGCCCCACAGGGTGGCATTCTTGGCGGCCGCACCCGTCGGGTCGGGCAAGGCGGCGAGCCAGGCGTGGGCGTTGGTCGCAAGCCCGTACGGTCCGCCGTTCTCGGCCCTGAGGTTCTTCACCTGCTCGGCCACGGCGATGTAGCCCTTGCCGTCGATCGTGCTGCCGGCGCAGCCGCGGCGGCACAGCGCGACGAAGGTCAGATACTCGGCCAGGATGATTTCGACGTTGCCGTTGTTGTGGCGCCGCCAGGCGCGCGCCATGTTCCAGGCCTGCGTCAGCTCGGAGCCCCACGGCTTGTTGGCCTGCGGCGTGTCGCGCTCGAGCTCGCCGATCACCGCCTGGCCGGCCGACTGCCACTCGGCCGGAATCTGGGCGAAGGCCCGGCCGGCGGCGGCGAAGGTGACGAGGACGAAGACGAGCAGGATCTTCATGGACACACCTCAGTAACGTCGGGCGCGCTTGTGGTCGGCGCTTTCGTATTGGACCAGATCGTCGGCGCGCAATTCCGTGGCATCGCGTGGAACCAGATTGCGCGCCTGGACCGGCGTGATCAACCGGTGATGCGGTTCGTCCTCGAGGGCGGCGCCGACATCCCAGCAATCGTCGGCGTTGGTCACCCACGCCGCGGTGTCGAATTTCCGGAGGTCGACCGGCTCGGAGTAGGTCCGCAGCGTTTTACGTTGCTTGTTGGTATATTCGTGGAAGTAGGACATCGCGAGCTCGCGCAAGCTGCGATAGACGGGATCGCGCCAGCGCAGCCAGACATGGTTGCTCTTGGAGATGGCGCCCCAGCAGCCGCCGCGCCTGAACAGGGTGATGACGTGATCGGAGTCGCCCTTGGCTGTCAGATCCATCAGCAGCGGCGGCTCACCATGCAGCCACAAGGCGCAGGCCGCGACGAACGCCGCCTCGATACAATGAGCGCGGCGATGGTGCAGCACGCCGCGCACCGAGCGCAGCGTGTCGCCCTCTTCCTCGAAGTTGGCGTGCAGGCCGATCACGAATTCCTGGATACGCTGCGGCGTCGACAACGTGCGCAGCACGCGGCCTTCGTCGGCGGTCAGGCCGAGATCGGCGGGTTTGGGATGGCGCTTGCGGACCAGCATGGGACCCCGAAGGTCCCCCGCCGGGCAGCCGATGACAATATGCGGTTGGTGGAGCTGAGGGGGATCGAACCCCTGACCTCCTCATTGCGAACGAGGCGCTCTCCCAGCTGAGCTACAGCCCCCAACAACCGACTTGGGACGGCCCCAAAAAGGCCTGAAGATGGCGCGGATAATGGTTGGCGGGTCCCCTGTCAAGCAAACCGGCCTGTGTTAGCGTTTCGCGTCCATCATTCAGGGAGCATGGGTCGTGGCAGACAGCGGCAAGAAAGTCGTCCAATCGGATGCAGCACCCAAGGCGCTCGGTCCCTACTCGCAGGCCATCGTCGCCGGCGGCCTGGTCTACTGCGCGGGGCAAATCCCGCTCGACCCGGCGACCGGCAACATCGTGGCCGGCGGCATCGCCGAGCAGACCCGGCAAGTGCTGAAGAACCTGCGCGCCGTGCTCAGAGCCGCCGGCAGCGATCTCGATCGCGCGATCAAGACGACTGTCTTCCTGAAGAACATGGACAACTTCGCGGCCATGAACGAGGTCTATGGCCGCCCCGAGTATTTCGGCGCCCAGCCGCCGGCGCGTTCGACCGTCGAGGTGGCGCGCCTGCCGCGCGACGTGCTGGTCGAGATCGAGCTCGTGGCGCTCTCCTAGCCGTGGATCCCATCGGTTTCCTGCTGAGCCTGGGCTCGTTCTTGGTGTTCGCGTTGATGGTCGTGCACCTCCTGGTGGCTCTGGTGCTGATCATCCCGACCTGGCGCATCTGCATGCGTGCCGGCTTCTCGGGCGCCCTGTCGCTGTTCCATCTCGTGCCCATGGTCGGCTGGCTGATCGTCATGGCGATACTGGCCTTCAGCACGTGGCCGGCCGGCGAGGCCTCGCCGGGGAGGCGGTGATGGGTGCGGAGATCGCCGCCTTGATGAGCTTCTTCGGCATTACCGGGGCCTTCGCGCTGGTCGGCTTGGCGCTGGCCGGCTGGATGGCCTGGCGCATCGTCGAGAAGGCAGGGTTGCCGGGCTGGGCGGGACTCGGCGCCATCCTGCTCACGCTGACGGCGGTCGGCACCATCGTGCCGTTGGTCCTCCTCTGGGTGTTCGCCTTCATGCGTTGGCCGCGCGACGAGCCGCAGGCCGCGATCCTGCCCGGCACCGGCGGCCAGCCGGCGCCGGCTGCGCCGGTCGGCGGGCTGCCGCCACCGCCGATGGCGCTGCCCGATCGACGGCTGTGGCGTCTCGTCGGCGTGCTGCCGTCGGGTGGCACCGTCGCGCTGTCGGTCGACGGATCGTCGGGGACTTATCTCTTGACCGGCGCGATGACGACGGCGCCCAACGAGCTGTCGGTGCCCGACCCCTCGGTCGGCCGACCGCATGCGCGTGTGCTGGTGGCGCCTGGCCGTCTCGGCCTGGAAGATCTCGGCAGCCCTGGCGGCACCTCGGTCGATGGCGCACGGCTGCTGCCCGAGCACGGGCCGCGCGACATCAGCGCGGTGCGTACGATCAAGCTCGGCAATGTCGAGCTGGCGCTGTCGCGGGCATGACCCACGGGCGCAAATTGGCTTGGATCGGCAATCCCCGCCGAGTAGGGTGCCCGGCCGGCCGCCTGCCGGCGTAGGGCATTGAAGTCGGTGCGTTTCCGGTCACAGGCAGCCGCGTGCGTCCGCTGTGACGGGAAGCCGCTTTAGAGGAGCAGTAAGGCGATGCTGTCGCTGGCAAACCTGGTTAGCACTGTCATCCACATCTACACCTGGGTGGTGATTGCCAGCGCGATCATGAGTTGGCTGGTGGCGTTCAGCGTCGTCAACATGCGCAATCAGTTCATCCGCACGATCGTCGATTTGCTCTATCGTCTCACCGAGCCGGCCTTGCGTCCGATCCGCCGATTCCTGCCCAACCTCGGCGGCGTCGACATCTCACCGGTCATCCTGCTGTTGGGTCTGTACTTCATCGACAGCCTGCTCAAGGAATATCTCTGGCCGGCGCTGATCTTGTGAACGTACCTGCCGACAAGCCGGTGTTCCTGCGCGGTAGCGACAGGGCTGCCGCCGCAGAGCTGCCCGTGCGGTCGACTCGACCGGTCGGCGATCGGATGAGCGATCATGGCTGAAGCGAAGCTGATCGACGGCAAGGCGTTCGCCGCCGGCCTGCGCCAGCGCGTGGCGGCGGGCGTCGCGGCGCTGATCGCCAAGGGTCGACCCGAGCCCGGCCTGGCGACGGTCCTGGTCGGCGACGACCCGGCAAGCCAAGTCTATGTCCGCAGCAAAGGCAAGCAGGCGATCGAAGTCGGCATGACGAGCGTCCATCGTCATCTGCCGGCCTCGGCCAGCGAGGCCGCGGTTCTTGCCGGCATCGCCGAGCTCAACGCCGACAGGAACATCCACGGCATCCTGGTGCAGTTGCCGCTGCCCCAGCAGGTCGACACCGCGCGCGTTCTGCTCGCGGTCGATCCCGCCAAGGATGTCGACGGCTTCCATCCGATGAATGTCGGCCGGCTCGGCACCGCCACGTCGGCCGCGCCGCTCGACTTTCCCGTGCCCTGTACGCCGCTCGGCATCTCGATGCTGCTGCACGACGCGCTGGGCTCGCTGGCCGGTCGCCACGCCGTGGTGGTCGGCCGCTCGACCCTGGTCGGCCGGCCGGTGGCGCAGCTCCTGCTGCGCGCCGATTGCACCGTCACCATCGCCCACTCGCGCACCCGCGACCTGCCCGCGCTCTGCCGCCAGGCCGACATCCTGGTGGCCGCGGTCGGCCGGCCGGAGTTCGTGCGCGGCGACTGGATCAAGCCCGGCGCGGCGGTGATCGATGTCGGCATCAACCGCGTGCCGGCGGCCGACGGCAAGAGCCGGCTGGTCGGCGACGTGGCCTTCGACGAGGCACGCGCCGTCGCGGGTCATCTCACGCCCGTGCCGGGCGGCGTCGGGCCGATGACGGTGGCGTGCCTGATCTTCAATACGCTGCAGCAGGCGCGCCGCGCGGCCGGCCTGCCGTTCGTCGCGATCTGAGCTCAGTTCTTCAGCATGCCGGCGACCAGCGCCACGACGTTGTGGCGCATCATCGCCTGGTAGGTCGCCGCTGGGCCGCCCGGCGCCGACAGCGCGTCGCTGTACAGGCGCGGGCCGACCACGCCGCCGGACTCGCGGGCGATCTGCTCGATCAGTCCGGGATTGCTCATGTTCTCGACGAACAGCGCTTTGATCTTCTGCTCGCGCACTTGGCGGATCAGCGCGGCGACGTCCTTGGCCGACGGCTCGCTTGCGGTGGTGATACCGCGCGGCGCGAAGAACTGCACGCCATAGGCCGCCGCGAAATAGCGAAATGAATCGTGCCCGGTGATGGCGCGTCGCTGCGCCGCCGGCACCTTGGCGATCTCGGTCTTGATCCAACGATCGAGCTCGGCGAGCCGTATGTCGTAGGCCTGACCGCGCTCACGATAGACGGCGGCGTTGGCGGCATCCGCCGCGGCCAGGCCCTCGACGATATTGGTGACGTAGCGCCGCACGCGGCCAGGGTCCTGCCAGCAATGCGGATCGGGACCATGGGCGTGGTTGTGACCCGGCGTCGGCGCGCCGGCGAGCGTCGCGACACCTTTGCTCGCCACGACGGCGCGACCCTTGAACGGCGCGGCCTTGGCCAGCCGATCGATCCAGCCCTCGAAGCCGAGACCATTGCTCACCAGCACCTGCGCTTCGGCAACGGCGCGCGCGTCGGCTGGCTTGGGCTGATAGGTGTGGGCGTCGATGTCGGCGCCGACCAGCACGACAAGCTCGACCCGATCGCCCGCGATCTCGGTCACGAGATCGCCCAGGATGGAGAAGGTCGCCACGACCTTGGGCTTGGTCTGGGCGATGGCCGGCCGCGCGGCCGACACCGCGGCGGCGGCGAGGAAATGGCGCCTATGCATGGCGCTATATTGGTATATTATAACGGAAAGTCCAGCCAGTGCGGCGCATGGCCGGTGGCGGCGAAAAAGCGCATCAGGTCGGCGGCGGCCAGCGCGGTGGTCATGCTGTTGACCAGCGGGTGGGCGTTGATCGGCCCGCCCTCGGCCAGGCCGCGATCGAGCGCCAGCCACACGGCGTGCGTCGCGTCGTTGATCAGCGCCAACGGCGTCACCGAGCCCGGCTCGACGCCGAGATGGCGCTTGAGCCGCTCGGCGCTGCCGAACGAGAGGCGGCCCGCCCCCAGGACCTCGCCCAGCCGCTTGAGGTCTATGGCGCGATCCTCGAGCGCCACGACCAGCCACATCTCCTCCTTCTTGTTGCGCAGGAACAGGTTCTTGATGTGATGGCCCGGCAGCTCGCCGCGCAACGCCTTGGCCTGCTCGACGGTGAAGACCGGCGGGTGCTCGACGGTGCGGTGGGCGATGCCGAGCCCGTCGAGACGGGAGAATAGTTGTTGCGGGTCGAGCATCGGGTCGATTTACATCCCTCGCATGAAAGGCATGGTTTTGTCCGGCGGCAGCGGCACGCGGCTTTACCCGATGACGCGGGCGGCCAACAAGCAGCTCCTGCCGGTCTACAACAAGCCGATGGTCTACTATCCGCTGACCACGCTGATGCTGGCCGGCTGTCGCGAGATCCTGCTGATCGTCAATCCGCAGGATGAGGCCTCCTACCGCCGCCTGTTCGGCGACGGCAGGCAGTGGGGCCTCGAGATCGGCTATGCCGCGCAGGCCAAGCCGGGCGGCATCGGCGAGGCCTTCCTGCTGGGTCGCGATTTCGTGGGCAAGGACCGTGTCGGCCTGATCCTGGGCGACAACCTGTTCTACGGCGATTCGCTGCCGGCCGTCGCCGAACGCGGCGCCACGGGCAGCGGCGCGGTGATCTACGCCTACTGGGTAAGCGATCCGTCGGCCTATGGCGTGGTCGAGTTCGACGAAGCGGGCCGGCCGATGAGCATCGTCGAGAAGCCCAAGCAGCCGCGCTCGAACTGGGCGGTGACCGGCCTCTACTTCTACGACGCCGATGTCTGCGAGGTGGCGCGCGAGATCCCGCGCTCGGCGCGCGGCGAGCTCGAGATCAGCGACATCAACGCCCATTACCTGAAGGAAGGCCGGCTCACCGTCGAGAAGCTGGGGCGCGGCTATGCCTGGCTCGATACCGGCACGCCGTCGAACCTGTTGCGCGCCGGCCAGTTCGTCGAGACCGTCGAGGACCGCCAGGGCCTGCAGATCGGCAGCCCCGAGGAGGTGGCGTGGCGCAAGGGTTACATCGACGATGCCGGTCTCGAACGGCTGATCGGCCCGATCCGCGACAGCGAATACGGCAAGTATCTGCAGCGCCTGCTAGCGCGCGGCTGAGGGGCCGGGGGCCGCTTGCCAAGGACGCGGAAAACCCGTATCAACGCCGCCTTCCGGCAGCCTACCCGCCGGACACGGAGCGCGGGCGTAGCTCAGGGGTAGAGCACGACCTTGCCAAGGTCGGGGTCGAGGGTTCGAATCCCTTCGCCCGCTCCAATCTTCAAGACAGCGATTGCGCGGCCTCCCGATCCTCGTCGGGACGATGGAACGCGAGCACGGCCAGCACCGACGACAGGGCAAGCGCCGTCATCAGCAGGAAGGCATCGAGGAAGGAGCCGCGCAGGTCGAGCACCCAGCCGGTGACGACCGGCGCGGCGAAGCCTGCGATCGCAAGCGCGAAATCCATGATGCCGAGCGACGTCGCGGCGCGCTGCGGCACGATGTCGACATTCACCGCATAGAAGGCGGCGTTGGCGCCCATCGAGGCGGCGACCGCCACCGTGATGCCGGCGATCGCCACCGTCAGGTTGTCGGTCAGGGCCACCGGCACGACGGCGAGCGCTGCGATCAACTGGCTGCCCGCGATCAGGTAGGAGCGGGCGACGCGCAACCGGCCGGTCGTCGCCAGCAAATGGTCCGACCAGCGGCCGAGCAACCACAGCACGGCCGCCGCGGCGAGCCAGGGCAGCACGGTGAACAGGCCGACATCGCGCAGGTCGAGGCTGTACTTGCGCTCGAGGTAGCTCGGCAGCCAGGTCATGAAGAAGAACAGGAAATAGCCGAAGACGAAGAACGCCCAGGTGTTGGCGGCAAGCGTCCGGTTGGTCAGCAAGGTGTGGAGGGTGCGCTCGTCCGGCCAGGAATTCGGCATGGCGTGCGCCGCACCGGCCGCGCCCGGAGCGCCGCTGCGGATATGGGCGAGCTCGGCCGGGTTGACGTGGCGCGACTGCGCGGGATCGTCGCGGAACGGGAAGAACCACAGCGGCAGCCAGGCCACCGACAGGACGAACAGGATGCCAAACGTCCAGCGCCAGCCGAGCCCGGCGAGCAACTCGGTGACGATCGGCCCGCCCAGCGCCAAGGCCAGCGGCACGGCGAACAGGGCATTGCCCAGCGCCGTCGCGCGCTCGCGCGGCGACAGCCAATGGGTGATGGCGCCGGTCACCGCCGGGAAGTTCGGCCCTTCGGCGAGGCCCAACAGCACGCGCGCCGCGTAGAGCACGGCGACGCTGCCGGCGAGCGCCACCATGCCGGTCGCCACGCTCCACAGCAGGGCGGCGATCAGCAGCACATAGCGCGCGCCGTAGCGATCGACGGCGAAGCCGCCGGCCAGCGTGGTGACGGCGTAGCCCAAGCCGAAGGCGCCGAGCACGGTGCCGACATCGGCCGGCGACAGGCCGAGGTCGCGCTGGATCAGCGGCATGGCGTAGGCGATCGCGGCGCGGTCGATGTAGTTCACGACCGTGATCGCAAACAGCAGGAAGACGACGAACCAGCGGAAGCGGGTCGGAGTCATCCTCGGATCGACCTCGCCCTGGGGAGCACCGCGAAGCGGTGCGTCTCGAAGGATGCCTCAGTCGTGGTGTCGTCCGCCCTTCGCGACGCGCACGGCGTGCGCTCCATGGCGTGAGGGCGCGCTTGGTCAGCTGTCATCGGTCGGCAAACGCGAGCTTGGCACCCAGCGCGGCAAAGGCCCCAGCGAAGGCACGGCGCATCCAAGTGAGGACGCGCGGGCGGGAGATCACGTGCTCGCGCACCGCGGCGGCGAACAGGCCGTAGCCCACGAACACCACGAAGGTGATCAGCATGAAGACAGCCGAGAGCTCCGACATGCGCAGCAGCGGTCGTGCCTCCTCGGCGCTGACGAACTGCGGCAGGAAGGCGAAGAAGAAAATCGAGAGCTTGGGGTTCAGGATGTTGATCAGGATGGCGTGGACGATCACCTGCCGCGGCGACTTCTGCGCCATCTCGCCCTCGACCTTGAGGGGGCCGCGCTCCTTCAGCGTGCTCCACGCCATGCAGAGCAGGTAGGCCACGCCCACATACTTGAAGATCTCGAAGGCGAGCGCACTGGTGTGCAGCAGAGCGGCCAGGCCCATGATCGCCGCCGCCATGTGCGGCACGATGCCCAGGGTGCAGCCGAACGCCGCCACGACGCTCGCCTGCCCGCCGCGCGACAGGCCGGCGGCCAGCGTATAGAGAACGCCCGTGCCCGGCGAGACGACGATGATCAGGGTGGTGACCAGGAAGTCGAGGTTCATCATTACGCCGCCTCCAACAATAGAACGCTGCCCTGGCCGCCGTCGGCGCAGATGCCGACGATGGCGCGCTGGCCCATGGCGGCAAGCTCCTTCACCGCCTGGCTGACGACACGGGCGCCCGTGGCCAGCCAGATATCCAGGGAGCGAGGCATTGGCGTTTCTCAGGCAGCCAGGCAGCAGCGCTTGGCCTTCTTGCCGCTGCCGCAGGGACATGGATCGTTGCGTCCGACGTGACGCCAGGGATTGGTGACCGGCAGGGATGGCGGCTCGTGATCGGCGCCGTCCCGGTCGTCGGCTTGGTCACCGCCATATGACGGAAACCATTCCAGCGCCGCCATCACATCGTCGATGTAGCCGAGGTAGGCTTGGTCGAAGCGCGACCTGTCGCCTGCCGCCTGCTCCGCGCCAGCCAGCACCGCCTCGAACTTCTCGCGGTCGAACAGACCGTCCTCGAGTCGGTCGCTCTTCTCGGCCTCGCTGACCAGCGGCTCGAGGTGGCGAAAGCCCAGCAGGGCAATCGCGTCGGACCAGGCAAGCCACGTCAGCTCGTCCCCCGGCGTCGATGGTTCGGCGGCGAATCGCTCCAGGAACGCCGCCATGGCGGTCCGATCGATGTGCCCTTGCCAGGCAACGAAGGTCGCGGCGTGGACCAGCGCTCCCCTGATCGATCCTTCGACTTCCCGATTGCAGGCGGCACCGAACAACGCCTCTGCATTGCCGTCGAAGACTCCTGCGACGATCTTCGACAGCGTCTCGGTAGAGGCGTCGCCGAGAAACCGATCGAGATCGTCCCGCGGTCCCTGAAGGAACCGAAGCAGGGGCAGGAACGACTGCGCATCGCGCATTCCCCCAGGATATGCAGCGCGCGGAACAGCTGTTCGGCCCGACTGTCGCCTGGAATGCCGTTGTCGGTCGCACGCAGGAGCAACCTGCGCAGCAAGGGCGCCGCTTCCTGCGGCCGCGCGAGGCAGGCGGCGACGGCGACCGGCGGAAGAGCCTTCGATGTGGCGAGCTCGTTCACATAGAACTCGATCGACTCCGGAAACATCTCGGCCAGCTTCGGATCGACGGTCACGTCGGTCGCCTACGCCGCCTGCTCGAGCGTCGAGGCCGCGTCGCGCGTCGTCACGCGGCGCAGATCGCGCACCTTGGTGGTGTCGAACGGCCGGGCGCGATGCATGGTGCAGCGATTGTCCCAGATCACCAGGTCGCCCTGCCGCCAGCAGTGGCGATGCACGAACGGCCGCTGGGTGGCGTGCTCGATCAGGTCGAGCAGCAGCAGCCGGCCGTCGGCGATCGGCATGCCAAGAACGTGCGAGGCGTGGCTTGCGAGATAGAGGGTCTTGCGGCCCGAGCCCGGATGGCGGCGCACGATACGCTGCGGCACCGGCGGCAGGCTGGCCAGCTCTTCGGGCGTGTACTTGGTGACGGCAAGCTGGCCGCGCGAATGCCAGATCGAATGCTCGGCGACCAGCCCGTCGATCTCGCGCTTGGTCTTGTCGGGCAGTGCGTCGTAGGCCGCGCGCAGGTCAGCGAACTCGGTGTCGCCGCCGCCATCACCGTCGTCGTCGGGCACGACATGGGCGTAGAGCAGCGACAGGGCGCCAGGCACGGCGCGGAACGAGGCGTCGGTGTGCCACAGCCGGTTGGCCAGCCAGTCGAGCCGCCGCTTGGCATCGGGCGCCAGCACCTTGGAATCGCCGTCGAGGTTGGAGATGTCGGCGATTTCGTTGGAGGCCAGCCGATGCTTGATGCCGGTGTGGCGGGCGCGCTGCGCCGAGGCGTGGATCGGACCGAACTGGCGCGAGAAGGCGATCTGCTGATCGTCGGTCAATTTCTGATCGTGAAACACCAGGATGGCGTAGCGATCGATCGCAGCCTGGATCGCGTCGCGGTCGGCGGCGGGTAGGGGCTGCGCGAGGTCGATGCCGGAAATCTCGGCGACGAACTCGGTCGTCAACGGTGTGACGGTGATGCTCATGGCCGCCTCCTGCGGCTATAGTGCGCGCCCCTATTCTTGCAGGAAACGCCATGCCGCAAACCTACAAACTTGCGCTTCTCGACGATTACCAGAGGGTCGCCTTGCGCATGGCCGACTGGGACCGCCTGCGCCGGCGCGGCGTGGAGATCACGGTCCTGCACGAGCCGCTCGCCTCGGTCGAGGATGCCGCGGCCAAGCTTGCGCCCTTCCATATCCTCGGCCTGTTGCGCGAGCGCACGGCCTTTCCGCGCGCCCTGATCGACAAGCTGCCCAACCTGAAATTCATGGTGCTGACCGGCGCGCGCGCCTCCAGCCTGGACGACAAGGCGGCGACCGAGCGCGGCATCCCGATCAGCAACACGCCAGGCGGCGGCTCCAACGCCTCGACGGCCGAACTGTGCTGGGCGCTCCTGATGTCCTGCGCCCGCGATCTCGCCAAGGCCGAGCGGCTGATGCGCACGGGCGGCTGGCACGACGGCATCGAGCAGATGGTCGTGCTGGAGGGCAAGCGGCTGGGTGTGCTGGGTCTCGGCCGGCTGGGCAGCCGCGTTGCCGGCTACGCCAAGGCCTTCGGCATGGATGTCGTGGCGTGGAGCCAGAACCTTACCGAGGAAAAGGCGGCCAAGGGCGGCGCCCGGTTGGTCGGCAAGGACGAGCTGTTGAAGACCTCGGACTTCATCAGCATCCATCTCGTGCTGTCGGAGCGCACGCGCGGCCTTTTGGGCGCCGCCGACCTCGCCAAGATGAAGAAAAGCGCCATCCTGGTGAACACCTCGCGCGGGCCGATCGTCGACGAGGCGGCTCTGATCGCCGCCCTCGAGGCCCGCACCATCGCTCATGCCGGCCTGGATGTTTACGACCACGAGCCGCTGCCCAAGGGCCATCCGCTCACCCAACTCGACAACGTCACCCTGGTGCCGCACCTGGGCTATGTCGTCGAGGACAGCTACCGCCATTTCTATGCCGGCACGATCGAGGACATCGAGGCCTGGCTGGACGGCAAGCCGATCAACGTCATCAACCCGGCGGCTCTGACGGTAGCCCAATCGCCGGGTTGAGAGTGTCGGAAGATCGCTGTCGGCCGGATGTCGATTCCGGCCGGGCTCGAACGTCGATGAGGTGATGGACTCTCGGTCCATTGCCAAGACAAGGAGATCGACATGGCTCAATATATCCTGCTGCTGCACCAGGTTCCCCGCTACGACTCGGCCATGCCGCGCGAGCAGATGATGGAGACGGTCAAACGCTACATGGCGTGGTCCGACGGCCTGCGCCAGAAGGGCAAGATGGTCGGCGGCGAGAAGCTGACAGCGAGCGGCGGACGTCACATCCACGCCAAGGACGGCAAGCCGATGGCGAGCGACGGTCCCTATGCCGAGGCCAAGGACGTGATCGGCGGCTATTTCGTGATCGAGGCCAAGGACGACGCCGAGGCCGAGGCGATCGCGCGCGACTGCCCGCACGCCACCAGGTCGCCGGGCAACTGGATCGAGCTGCGGCCGATCGAGGACCTCAGCAAGGTGCGAGCGGCGAGCTGAGCCAGCCGCCATCCTCGCCTCCCATCGACAGGCTCGTCGATTCGCTGGCGCGCGATTCGGCGAGCCGCCTGGTCGCGGCACTGGCGCGCCGGCTGGGCGCCGGCCGTATCGCCGTCGCCGAGGACGCCGTGCAGCATGCGCTTATGCAGGCGCTCGCGTCCTGGCCCTTCAAAGGCGTACCGGCCAGGCCCGCCGCCTGGCTCGCCGTCGTCGCCAGGAACCGGGCGCTCGACCTGTTGCGCCACGAGGCGCGCGGTCTCGCCTTGGCCGAGGATCTTCTGCCGTTGGCGGCTGCGACCACCGAGAGCGAAGGCCGCTTCGACCGCGAGCTGAACGACGACGAGCTGGCGCTGTTGTTCGCCGTCTGCCATCCCGCGTTGTCGCCCGAGACCCGCGTCACCTTCGCGCTCAAGACCGTGTGCGGCCTCACGGTGCCGCAGATCGCGTCGGGCTTGCTCGCCGAACCGACGGCCATCGCGCAGCGCCTGGTGCGGGCGCGCCGGCAGCTCGAGGCGGCCGGCATCGCCATCGAGACGCCGCCGCCCGAGGCGTTGGCGGCGCGCGCCGAGTCGGTGCGAACCGCGCTCTATCTCATGTTCAACGAAGGCTACTCGGCCTCGTCGGGCGAAACGCTGGTGCAGCCGGCGCTGTGCGTCGAAGCGGTGCGGCTGGCCCGCGCGCTCGCCCAGCATCCCATGACCCGGGGACCCGCGAGCGATGCGTTGGCCGCCCTGCTGGCGCTGACCGCGGCGCGGCTGCCGACCCGCGTCGGACCCGATGGCGTGGCCCAGCTTCTGGCGGACCAGCCGCGCGAGCAGTGGGACCGCGGCCTGATCGGACTCGGGCTCGGCCATCTCGACCGATCGGCCTGCGGCGAGGAATTGTCGGTATGGCATCTGCGCGCCGAGATCGCCTCGTTGCACGCCCTGGCGGCCAGCGCCGAGACGACGGACTGGCGGCGCATCGCCGAGCTCTACGATCATCTGCTGGCGCTCGATGCCTCGCCGGTGGTGGCGCTGGCGCGCGCCGTCGCCATCGGTCGGGCCGACGGTGCGGCGGCGGGGTTGGCCGCGCTGCCGGCGATCGAGGGCAATCCCTATGTCGAAGCGGCGCGCGGGGTGTTCCTGGCCGAGCTCGGTGAGCGCGACCAGGCGTGCCGGCATTTCAGCCGCGCGCTCGAGCTTGCACGAACCACGCCGGAGCGGGCGCTCATGGCGCGGCAGCTGGCGGCGCTTTCATCTGGACCATGATGAGCCAGACCGACGCCGCCAGGATGACGGCGGCGGCGATCCACTCGGCGATCGACAAATGCGGCGCGGTGACCCAGCCGACATGGGCGGCCGCCGCCTCGAGCGCCATGGCGAAGAACGGCATGGCGGTCAGCACGATCAGGTAGCTCTGCACGCCAGTGCGGTTGATCGTCCAGAAACCGAGCCACGTGCCGGGCGCGCGGAACAACAGGCCGGCCAGCGCGGCGTAGAGCCAGAGCTCGACGCGGCCGAAGGCGTCGCCCCCGCCGGCCCACGGCGAGGCGACGAGGCCGGCGAGTCCCAGCACCGACCACACGACGATCAGCGCCAGCGAGGCCGCCACCAGGATCTCGCCGGTAAAGCGGCTGCGTGCCGCGAGATCGGTCAGCCGGTTGCGCGGATGGTAGGCGATCATCCACGAGGCCGTGACGGCCATCGCCTCCGATACGACCAGCCAGGCGAGCCCCGGGCGCGCCCCGGGTGCGAGTGCCAGCGCGAAGGCCACGATGCCGACCGCCAGCAAGGCGAGCCCCGGCCAGTCGCGGCGGGGCGGCGGGTTGCGCGTCAGCCACCAGCCCGAGGCGGCGCCGATCAGCACGCTCACGGTCGCGAGCAGCGTGCTTTCGGTGATCGCCAGCCAGGTGATCGACGCCGCGGTCGCCCCGTTGATGGCGACCCGCAGAAAGGCGTAGCCGATGGTCCACGGCGCCAAGAGATCGCGCCAGCTCGCCGTGGCGCCGCGGCCCAGCCACAGCAGGATCAAGCCGGCGGTCAGCAGTTGCACCAGCGTGTAGGCCCAGGCGTCGAGCGCGGCGCCGCTCACCACATGCCGCGTCAACAGAAGATAGAGCGACCACAGGAGGGAGTTGCCGAGGCCGAGCGCCAGAAGACGGCCGCCGATGGGCATCTCGGCGCGATCAGGTCCTGTAGCGAAGCAGGAGGTGATTGACGCCGTTCAGCTTGACGTAGAGGTCCTCGAACTGCGCGTAAAAATCTTCCCACTGCGGCAGGCCGCCTTGCGCGCCCAGCGCCGTGTAGATCTCGGCCACCGTCTTGCGGCCGTCGATCTGGGACACGATGCGCGCGGCAAGCGCCGGCAACTGGGCGCGCCACGGAAAACCGTCGAGGTTGGCGATCAACGGCGTGCCGGGCTGCAGGCCGGCGGCGAGCTTCTGCGGATCCATCTCGCGCAGCACCGGGATGGCCGAGGTGTCCTCGGGCCGCGCCACCGTGTCGAAGCCGGCGCGCGTGGCATAGAAGATATGGGTGCGGAGATTGCCGGCCAGACGCTCGGCGAACGCGGCGCGCTCCAGCAGCGGCAGCGAGCTCATCTGGCGAGCGATGATCGGATCGCTCATGTAGGTCGCGGGCTCGTAGCGCACCGGCTCGAGGAAGGCCACGACGCGCAAGCCGGCCGCGGCCGCCATGGCGCCGATCTGGGGCACCGTGAAGGCGCGATCGCAACTGTGCAGCAGGAGGTCGTACAGGCCGGCGTCGCCGCCGGTCACATGGTCGTTGAGATAGGGGTTGCGGCGGAACAGGTTGGTGGTCGGCAGGAATCGGATCAGGCGCTTGGCCATCGCCAGCCGGTCCTCCAGCGCCATCGACAACGGCGCCAGAGTGCGCAACATCTCCTGCAAGGGGTAGACGCCGCTGCGGCCGTATTCACCATAGAGCATCACGCCGACGCCACCCTCGGGCTGCAGGACGCTTGCCAGCGCCGCCATGCCGGTGCCGGGTTCGGGCAGGTGATGCAGCACGCCGGTGCAGTCGATGTAGTCGAACTGGCCGACCGCCATCGCCGGCAGGTCGAGCAGCGAGCCGGTGAGGAACTGGATGTTGCGCAAGCCGCGTGCCTTGGCGCGGGCCTCGCAGATCTGGCGCGACGCCGCCGACACGTCGAGGTACACAACCTCGCCCGGACAGCGCCGGTCGACAAGCTGCTGGGCCAGCATGATGCAGGCATCGCCCGTGCCGCCGCCTGCCACCAGCGCCCGGAACGGCCGCATGAAGTTCAGGCGCCCGGCGAACAGGTAGTGGCTGACCTCGAGGATGTGGCTCGGCGTGCCGGTGATCAGCCGGATCGCCTCGTCGCGCGGGTCGCGCGGCGGATAGGGCAGCGCCTCGTACTGGGCGCGGACATCATCCATCGGCGAGGGAACGGTCATTCTGGCCTTGTTTCACGGCGGGCGCGGCGCTACCGGGGGGACGGCGGCGCCGGCAGGCGATTAGTGCAACAAATCGACTTGCCGTGAAAGGGGCCATGAAGGGCTATTTCGGCATCGGTGTGGAAGGCGTCAGCAAGGCGATGAACGTCGGCACCTTGTTCCGCACCGCCCATGCCTTCGGTGCGTCGTTCGTGTTCACCGTGCGCGCCCAGTACAACCGCAGCGAAGGCGCCCATAGCGACACCTCCGACACCCCAGGCTCGGTGCCAACCTACCATTTCGCCGATCTGGCCTCCTTCCGCCTACCGCAGGGCTGTCGGCTGGTCGGGGTCGAGATCACCGAGGAGGCGATCGAGCTGCCGAGCTTCCGCCATCCCCGCCAGGCGGCTTACATCCTGGGGGCCGAGCGCGAGGGCCTGTCGGCCGACCTCCAGGCGCTGTGCGACCATGTCGTCAAGATTCCCACCCGCTTCTCCGTCAATCTCGGTGTCGCGGGCGCACTCATTATGTACGACCGGCTGCTGAGTCTGGGCCGCCACGCCGAGCGGCCGGTGCGCGAGGGCGGCCCCGCCGAGCCGCTCGCCCTGCCGGTGTTCGGCGACCCGATCTACATGCGCAAGCGGCGGCAGCGGCAACGAATGGCCGAGAAGAAGGCCTAGCCGGAGGCAGGGCCATGACCTATGTCATGCGCCATCATGGCCCTCCTGCCCACCGAGCCCTTGCAGATCGCCGAGCCGTTCCACGGCCGCATCGACACGCGCCGCAATCTGGTCGGGCTGTCGCGCGAGGCGCTGAAGGCCGCCATGACCGAAGCCGGGCTGGAGCCGTTCCGCGCCCGCCAGGTCTGGCAGTGGATCTACTGGCACGGCGTCAGCGACTTTGCTCGCATGACCAACATCGCCAAGAAGACGCAGGCGCGGCTGGCCGAGCTGTTCGTGATCGCCCGGCCCGAGATCGTGACCGAACAGCGCTCGGTCGACGGCACGCGCAAGTGGTTGCTGCGCTTCGCCGACGGCAACGAGGCCGAGACGGTCAACATTCCCGAGGACGATCGCGGCTCGGTCTGCGTGTCGAGTCAGGTCGGCTGCACGCTCACCTGCAGCTTCTGCCATACCGGCACGCAGCCCCTGGTGCGCAACCTCGGCCCCGCCGAGATCGTCGGCCAGTTCATGGTGGCACGCGACAGCTACGGCGAATGGCCGACGCCGATCGAGACCACACGCATGCTCTCCAACATCGTCATGATGGGCATGGGCGAGCCGCTGTACAATTTCGACAACGTCGCCACCGCGCTCAAGATCGTCATGGACGAGCAGGGCATCGCCTTGTCGCGGCGGCGCATCACGCTCTCGACGTCGGGCGTCGTGCCGATGATCGCCCAGGTGGGCGAGGTGTTGGACGTCAACCTCGCCGTCTCGCTGCACGCGGTGAGCGATGTGGTGCGCGATACGCTGGTGCCGATCAACCGCAAATGGCCGATCGCCGAGCTGCTGGCGGCGTGTGCGGCCTATCCCGGCGCCCGGAACAGCCGGCGCATCACCTTCGAGTACGCCATGCTGAAAGGCGTCAACGACAGCGACGCCGACGCCCGCGAGCTGGTGCGGCTCTTGAAGCCGATCCACGCCAAGGTGAACCTGATCCCGTTCAACCCGTGGCCGGGCGCGCCCTACGAGTGCAGCTCCAACAACCGCATGCACCGTTTCGCCGAGATCGTGAACGACGGCGGCTTGAGCGCGCCGATCCGTACGCCGCGCGGCCGCGACATCCTCGCCGCCTGCGGCCAGCTCAAGAGCGCT
>Ga0194131_10002821_pt1 | contig 28174 bp, 23 predicted proteins | sample TA2KigO120mmetaG_FD_148631 | JGI IMG/M metagenome (GOLD analysis project Ga0194131, IMG submission 148631) | Freshwater microbial communities from Lake Tanganyika, Tanzania - TA2015053 Kigoma Offshore 120m | ecosystem: Environmental > Aquatic > Freshwater > Lake | place: Tanzania: Lake...
CGACGGCGTCCCGGGCACCGGCGCCGCGACCGCCGCGGGCGCGCCGGCCTGACGCACGCCACCGCACGCGCCTACTGCGGCGAGCGCACCAAACGCGCACACCGTCGCAATCGCGAACAGTCGCGGAGGTTCCGCTGAGGCCCGAATGTGTTGTCGCACAGGCATTTCGAGCGTGAAAATGGAACGGGGTTCGACTGGCCGCCACCCAAGCCTACATCTATTATTCGCGACGGCGCTCTTGGACGACCCACCGACGGCGAGGCACGCTTGGTACGCTGCGGATTCTGCGGCCGCGACAACGATGAGAAGTCCAAGTTCTGCATAGACTGCGGGAAACCGGTCGTTGCCGGCGGCGCGCGCGTCATTTCGATGGCGGCCGTTCTCAACCCAGGCTCCGCGGAACCCGTGGTCGCGGCCGACCGTGCATCCAAGGCGCGATCGGCCGGCGGTCCGGGAGTGGCACCTGCGAGCGGAGGCATGTTGAAGGCCTGCCCTGGTTGCAACGCGATGATGGACCCGACGCTGCCGTTTTGCCCAAGCTGCGGAACGCGGGTCGCGCCGGTCGCCGGCTCCGGCTCGTCGTGCACGACCTGCGGCAATGCGGTGAAGCTCGGCGTGGACCGGTTCTGCGCGAAATGCGGCGCGCGCGTCGCCACCGCCACCGACGCGCCCCCGGCGACGAAGGGCACCGGCGTCTTCTCCGCGAAAGCCACGAGCGGCAGCGTCCCCAGGCTTGCGATCATTGACGATTCCGGCGCGGTGAAGCAGACGATTTCGCTCGAAAAGGCCGAGACGTCCATCGGGCGCGTGGACGGCGACTACCGCTTCCCGAGCGATCACTACCTCTCGCCCGTTCATGCGCAGTTCTCGTTCCGCGAAGGCCAGCTGTTCCTCCGGGACCTCGGCTCGCGCAATGGCACGTGGCTCTTCATTGATGCGCCGTACCGACTGCAGGACATGGATATGGTGCTCATCGGATCGCAGATCCTGCGGTTCCGCCGGCTCGGCTACCCGGGCCCGAACCCGCCCGAGGCGGACCAGACGCGGCGACTCGGGTCCCTGACGCCCAACGCCGATGTCGCCGTGCTCGCGCAGCTGCGCGCGGACGGCTCCGCGCGCGACACCTGCCACCTGTCGCCCGGCCGCACGGTCAAGGTCGGCCGCGAGCAGGGCGATTGGGTCTTCCCGTTCGACCAGACTCATGAGCGGGAAGCACGCAATCGTATAGGGCGAGGACCTCGAGTTCATCGTGCTCGACGACGGCAGCCGGAACGGCATCGCCATCGCCGTCCGCGGCGAAAAGCCGGTCAAGGTCGGCCAGAAGGTGTTGATGGGCGACCAGACCATGCGAGTCGAGAGCTTGTAACGTGGGCCTGAGACGGTAACTGCCAATGAGCGAACAAAAAGTCTGTCCGACCTGCGGGACCGAATACCCGCTCTCCGAACGCTTCTGCCCGCGCGACGGCACTGCCCTCCGCAGCTCGAATCCGCAGGGCGACATCGTCGGGTCGATCGTCCACGAGAAGTTCCACGTGATGAAGAAGCTCGGCGAAGGCGGCATGGGCGCCGTGTACCTCGCCGAGCATGTGAAGATGGGCCGCAAGGTCGCCCTGAAGGTGATGAACCCGGGCATGCACCAGGACCCGGACGCGATCGCCCGGTTCAATCGGGAGGCGAAGAACGCCAGCCAGCTGAGCCACCCCAACGTCTGCCCGATCTACGATTTCGGCGAGACACCTGAGGGCATGATCTATCTCGCGATGGAGTTCATCGAGGGCTCGTCGCTGAGCGGGTTGATCGAGAAGGCCGGTGCGCTCACCCCGGCGCGCGCGGCAAGCATCATCCATCAGGCGGCGGACGCGCTGCAGGTCGCGCACGACTACGGCATCGTGCACCGTGACTTGAAGCCCGACAACATCATGATCGCCAAGGCCCGCGATGGCAGCGACATGGTGAAGGTCGTGGACTTCGGCATCGCAAAGGCCAGTTCAAGCGACGCGCAGAAGGTCACGAAGACGGGCCTGGTGGTCGGCACCCCGGAATACATGAGCCCCGAGCAGCTGGCGGGCGACAAGCTCGATGGCCGCAGCGACATCTATTCGCTCGCCCTCGTGGCGTTCAACTGCTTCACGGGCAAGCTGCCGTTTCCGAGCAACAGCGCGCAGGAAGCGATGATCATGCGGCTCACGGACCAACCGAAGACCCTGGCCGAGATGAAGCCGGATGTCGCGTGGCCGGACGAGCTGCAGGCCGTAATGGACAAGGCGCTGGCACGCGATGCGGCCGAGCGCTACGCGAGCGCGGCGCAGTTCGGGCGCGATATGTCGAAGTCGGTGGAGAACATGCCTTCGACGATCGCGGCCGAGGCGGGCACGCAGGTGATCGGCGCGGGTGCGGTCGCCGCTGCCGCGGCAGCGAAAACTGCGGCTGCCCCGGCCGTGCCAAAGACGCGCGTGGCGTCGTCCGCGGAACGCGGTGGCGCGGCGGCAGCGCCTGCGGCAGCCCCGGTGGCCGAGGCGCCAAAGAAGGGCGGACTGCCGATTCCCGCGATTGCGGCGGCCGCGGTGATCCTGATCGGCGGCGGTGGCTACTTCGTGATGAACATGGGAAAGGGGGGAGACCCCGCCAGCGTCACGCAAGATTCGCTGAGCAAGTCCGCAGGCGCGGCACCAGCTGCTGGTGGCACCGAGACGACGCCACCGGCGAACAATCCGGCCGTGCAGCCGATGTCCAAGCAGATGGGTGGAGGGACGCCCAGCGCCCCGAATACGAAGGCGGCGGGCGCAGCGACCGGTACGCCCACTACGCAGAGCCCACCAGCCGCAGCGGCACCGGATTTCGACACGTGGAAGGACTGGACTGATCCGAGCGCCGCAAGCGAGGCCAACGCGGAAAAAGCCATCACGGCAATCAATGCCGCGCTACCGACCCTGACCGGTCAGGACCGAGCTCGCGCGAACTACTATCTGGGAAGCGCGCAACTGATCACCGGACGGCAGACTGCCGCGTGCACGACGCTCAGCAGGGCACGCGCCGAAGCCAACAACGCGCTCAAGGCCCTCATTGATCCGTATTTCACGATGGACGGCGCGCCATGCAAGTGACCCACGTCACGCCGCACCTCGCGCCCGCCCCGTAGATACTCGCAGCGACCCTGCTCTACTGTCATATTTCGTGACCGTGCCCAACCCTTGGCCAGCGCGCAAGCGCTCCTGATATCGCCGTGACCAACCCATCCGGTTCCGCCGATATCATCGTCCACGTCTTCGGGCGCACGGACGTCGGGCGCACACGCGAACACAACGAGGACGCGTTCATCGTCGCCGACCTGACGACCATGAACGCCACGCTGGAGCCCGAGGTGCGCGAGCACCGCACCGGCGCGCGCGGCTCCCTCTTCATGGTCGCCGACGGCATGGGCGGGGCCGCCGCCGGCGAGATCGCCAGCGCGATGGCCACCGAGGTCGTCGTCAACGAGCTGGACTCCCGCTGGCGCCAGGCGGGCGACCACTACCCGGAAACGTTCGCCCGCGCGCTCAAGCTGGCGACGGAATCCGCAAATACCCGCATCAACAAGTACGCCATCGAGCATCCCGAAAACCGCGGCATGGGTACGACCGCGACGATCGCCGGCCTCCTGGGCGACATGCTCTACCTCGCGCAGGTCGGCGACAGCCGCGGTTACATCGTCCGGAACGGCACGGCAAAGCAGATCACCAAGGACCAGTCGCTGATGCAGAAGCTCATCGAAGCCGGTGAGCTCACGGAAGAGGAAGCCGAGGTCAGCGAGCGCAAGAACATCATCCTGCAGGCCCTCGGCCCCGAGCCGATGGTCAAGGTGGACCTCACGAGCCAGCAGGTGCGGCGCGGCGACACGCTCATCCTGTGCAGTGACGGGCTCTCCGGCCAGGTGCGCGCCTCGGATATCGCGCGGATCGTGGCCGAAGACCCCGACCTGGTTGCGACCTGCCGCAAGCTCATTGACCTCGCCAACGAGAACGGCGGGCCCGACAACATCACGGTGATCGCCGCGCGGTTCGAAGGTGAGGGACTCGACACGGCCACCGAGGAAGAGATTCCCGCGCACCAGGCGTATTCGAGCGAAAGCGAGATGCGCGCGACAATGCCGGTGAACGCCGCGTCCATCCCGGAGTTCGAGCCGGACACGACGGAGCAGGCCTCTCCCGATCGCGACGCGACAACCGACGAGGTGCCGGTCGCATCGTCGATCATGACGGACTCCGGCCCGCGCGCGACGGTGCCGGCGGCGCCATCGGCCGCCGCCAATCCGATCGCTCACGAGACCAAGGTCCCCGCCGGCGTGCTCCGCCTGATCTTCGGCGCCGTGGCATTCATCCTCGCGCTGATCTTCATCCTGAACGCGATCCGGCAGAACTAGCAAGACATGCGCGTCGAGTTCCGCATTACGGGCGGCACGCGCGCCGGGCAGGCCGAGAGCTTCGAGAAGCCGACGATCACGATCGGGCGGCACCCGACCTGCGACCTGCGCTTCGACGCCGAGCGCGATACGGACGTCTCGACACGACATGCCGAGCTGACGGTGGACGGCTCCACGGTCACGCTGCGCGATATCGGCAGCACGAACGGCACTCTGGTCAATGGGCAGGCGATTCACGGCGCGATCACGCTGTTCGCCGGCGATGTGGTGAGCTTCGGCGCCCACGGCCCGACGGTCGAGATCCGCGGCGAGGGCCTCGCCGCGCGTCCGGCCACCGCGCCCAGGCGAGATACCACGGCGCGCATCGCCGAGGCCGTCGAGGCGCAGACGGGGTGGATGCGGAAGATGGTCAGCGTGTTGGTCGTGGTGGTGGTCCTGGGCGTGGCCAGCGCGCTCTGGATCGGCAATCGCGGCGCCGCCGCGGCCGAGAAGCAGATCCAGGCGCTCACGGCGCAAAACGACTCGATCTCGAAGGCGCTCGAACAGACGCTCGGCGCACTCAAGGGCAAGAGCTCCGCCGTTGACGCGGCGCTGGCCGCGGCTCGGCAGGAAGCCGACCAGCTGCGCGCTCGGCTGCAGCAGGGCGCCGCAAGCGGCGACGCCGCGGCGGTCGCGGCGCTCACGAGCGACATCCAGACGGCCACCTCACGTCGCCAAGGCCTGATCGGCGCAGCGCAGGTGGACTGGGCCGCGGTGCATGACCGCAACGCGCCGGCGATGGTGTTGCTCGTGGTGGACTTCGGCGACGACAAGCCGTCAAGCGGGACCGGGTTCAACGTGTCACCAAGCGGCCTGGTCGTGACCAATCGCCACGTCGTGCGCGATGAGGCAGGCCGACTCGCCAAGCGGGTGGTGGCCCGCTTCGAGAACACGACGGTCCCCTTCAAGCTCGTCGAGATCGTGAAGGTGAGCGAGACGGACGAGCTGGCGTGGCTCAAGATCGGCGACGGCGGCCGCTACCCGGTCGTGCAGGGCGTGGCGCGGAACTGCTCGGCGCGCGTCGGCGCGCCGGTGGCGTTGATTGGCTATCCGCTGGGCACCGGCACGGCGGGCATGGGCGGGAACATCAATGACATCCGCCCGGCGAGCACACAGACGCTCGGCTCGGTGAGGAAGGTGATCCCGGATATCCTGCGGCTCGACATCTACGCCGCGCAGGGATCGAGCGGCAGCCCGGTGTTCGACTCGGCCGGCCTCGTCTGCGGCGTGCTCTACGGTTCGCCGACCGAGAGCAACGGTCGCATCATCTATTCGGTTCCGGCCGCAAAGCTCGTAGCCCAGATGCCGGCCGAGGGCGCCGCAAGCATTCGCTAGGGCAGTCCGGCCCAACCGGCAACGCGGGCGCCGATCCCCTGCCGCCTACGCCCGCCCCGCCGCATTGACCAGCGCGCGCGCCGCGGCCTCTTGCATGGCGCGGTCGCCGGACCATGCGCAGAGCACGTTTCCTGAACCGGGAAACGCCCGAGCGACCTCCGGGTGCGCACAGACAACTATCGCCGCCTCTCGGCCTGCGGCAGCGGCTGCGCTCGCCCATGAGCGCGCGCGCTCAATCACCTCTCGCGGTACGGCAAACCCGGTGGTGTCGGTTGTCATGAGGGCAACGATGAGCGGCACACGCAGCGCGCCGCTCGGCTGCGACGAAACCGTGGTCGTCACATGCATCGCATCGAGCGACGTGACAAGCGTATCGGCAGTCGGCGGCACCAGGGCCGGGGCCGTGGCCAAGACCAGTTCAGCCTCCAACCCCACTCGAGGTCGCGCGCCTGACACCCAGCTCACGGCGCGATCCGCGAGCTGCCTGGCCCACATGCGGTCGTCCAGCGAAACCGACGCCGCATTGCCCGGTCGCATCCAGGCGGAGAGCCGCTCCACGCGCGCCAGTGCGTCGCGCGCCCGGGCGTCGGGCAACACGCCACTCCGATGCGCGTTTGCGAGCGCGTCATTCGCACCGCTCACATCCGATGGGGCCAGCACCACATCGCAGCCCGCGATGATCGCATCCACCACCGCGGCGGGCTCGGACGACGCGTCGAGCGAGGCGCAGCGATCGAGCACCGGCGTCGTGACCAGGCCGTCATAGCCAAGGTCGCTGCGCAGCAGTTGGGCGACCACCGCGCTCGAACGCATGGCGCCGTTCGCGGCGCCGAGCGCCGACAACTCCGCGGCGGAAGCCATAACGGACGACACACCGGCATCCACCGCGCCGACAAACGGCTGCAGGTGGCTGGTTCGCACGGCAGCGATGGATTCGTTCCCTCGAACGGCCCCAGGGAAGTCGCCAATGCACGCCATCACCTGCTCGGCCTGGCAGGCATCAACCCACTCCGCAATCGTCTCGCGCACCATGGCCGGGTCGTGTCCGGCGGACCGGATGCCATGATCGGACGCGTCGCGGCGGCCAGTCAATGTGCCGTCCGGGCCGATCAGCCAGTTCGCCCCGAGCGATCGGGCGTCGAGCGCGCAGATCCGCGCCGACCGCCGGACGGCATCGAGGTCCAGCGCGAACGCTCCGCCTGCATCGCGGAGTGCGGCGGCCGCCGCGATCGCGCCGAGCGGCGGGAGACAAGTCGCGCCCTCCACGTGCTGCCCGACGCCCGCCTCAGCGAGCAGCGCGATCAACAGGGCGTGTGGCGAATCGCGGCGCAATCGCTCGATGCATGCCTGGACCGCGTCCCGCGGCCCACCCTCGATCACGAACCCGCCGACTCCGAGTTCGAGCGATTCGGCCACCAAGCCATCGAGGTACGAAAATCCGTAGCTGCGATCCCAGCGGATCGCGGGGACGATGAGCCGGGCGAGCGGTGTCGTGTCGCTCACGCCGGCGTGTAGGTCCCAAGCACGCGGGGTCCGCGAGCGCCCGTCGCCGTGCGAACATTGCCGGCACGACCCATCAAGTGCAGCCACCCGAGGAAACCGAACGCTACGGCCTCCTTGGCCTCGCCGTCGAAGATGACGTCATCGAACCGCCTCACCTGGCGACGAGTGGACCCGCTGGACGCAGGCAGCGCGGCAAGCTCGCGCTCGATCGCCGCGGACAACGCGGGGTTCCTTGCGCCACCACCCGACAGCAACACCTCGGTGACCGGCTCAGGGACAAACCGCGCGAAGGCGAGTGCCATCGAACGGGCCGTGAGCAGCACGGCGGTCGCCACGATGTCGCCGTCTGTCGCCGATGACTTCGCGGCGCGGCACCGCGCAATGAACTCCGCGATGTACCCCGGCGTGAACAGTTCACGCCCAGTGGACTTCGGCGGGGGCGCGCTGAAGTACGGGTGCTCAAGGAGCGCGTCCACGACAGCAGGGATCGCGGTGCCCGTGCGGGCGAGCGCGCCGTCGCGGTCGAAATCGGTCCCCGGCTTCAGCACGCGGGTCACACCGTCAATCACGCACATCCCAGGCCCGGTATCGAACGCGCGTACGGACGCCAGCGCCCCGTCGCCACCTGCCGGCGGAACGACCGTCACGTTGCCGATCCCGCCGAGGTTCTGGAGAGCACGCCAGGCATTCGGCGCCGAGAACAGCAGGGCATCAGCGATCGGGACGAGCGGCGCGCCCTGTCCGCCGGCCGCGACATCGCGCACCCGGAAATCGGCGATCACCGGAAGGCCCGTCCGCTCGGCGATCACCGCCGGTTGCCCGAACTGCCAGGTGCCGCGCGGCGCGTCGTGCCACACGGTGTGCCCATGCGACGCAATCGCCGCGATGTCGGCCCGCGCCACACCGGCCTCGGCGATGGCGGCGACGGCGGCATCCGCGAGCCGCGCGCCGAGCTCGAAATCAAGGCGCGTGTATTCCTGCGGGGTTGCTCCGGTCAGTGCAGCGGCGAGGCGCGCGCGGAATGCTGCGTCATACGGTCGCTGGACAAACGCGAGCAGTTGCGGCGCTATCGCACCGTTTGGCGATTCGACGAACCGCGTGACCGCCGCGCTTATGCCGTCGAGCGACGTGCCCGACATGAGCCCAACCAGCACGTCCGACTCGCGGCGTGCGGTTCCGGGCCAGACAACCCGGCTCACTTGACCGCTGGCGGCGGGCCCGGCACCACGGAACGGATCCGGCCGTTGGCCGATTCGAGTTTCTCGCGCGCCGCCGCGGCGTCGAGCCCGAGCTTGCTCATGACGATCGCGAGCTTCACCGACCCCGAAGCCTCCACAAGAAGCGCACGCGCGGCATCCCGGGTCACGCCGCACACCTCGACCACGATCCGTTCGCTTCGGTCCTTCAACTTGACGTTGGTGGCCATCAGGTCCACCATGAGGTTCCCGTACGTCTTGCCGAGGCGGATCATCGCGCCGGTGGTGATCGTGTTGAGGACCATCTTCGTAGCCGTGCCCGCCTTCATTCGCGTCGAGCCCGTCACCACCTCAGGACCTGTGACCACGACGATCGCCAGGTCCGCCGCAGCGAGCGTCTCGGGCGGCGGAGGCGAGCAAGCGAGGATGACGGTGCGAGCTCCGCATTCCCGCGCGCGCACGAGCACCTGGCGGACGTAGGGTGTCGTCCCGCTCGCGGCGATGCCGATCACGACGTCGCCAGTGCGCACACCGGCGGCGTTGACATCGTTCGTGGCCCCGTCGGGCTTGTCTTCCGCGCCCTCCTGCGAGCGCGTCAGCGCGGCGTGACCGCCGGCGATCAGCCCCTGCACCAACTCCGGGCTCGCCCCGAAGGTGGGCGGGATTTCGCTCGCATCGAGCACGCCCAATCGGCCGGACGTGCCGGCACCGGCATAGAACAGCCGCCCGCCGGAGCGGAAGGCCGACTCGACCCACCCCAGCGCGGTCGCGATCGGCTCGCGCTGGCTGGCAACGGCCGCCGCGACCGTGCGGTCCTCAGCGTTGATGAGGTCCACGATCTCCAGCGGAGACGCGAGGTCAATCTCCGCCGTGCGCGGGTTTCGCCGTTCCGTGACGCGAGGGTCCACGAGAGCTAAGTTAGGGACTGCCCCCCGCCGGACCAACGTCTCGAGTCCAGAGGTCGTACACCGGCAGCACGAACTTCAGTGGCCTTGGAGGCCCTGTGATCCCTCGCGTCCGCAGCACCGCCATTGCGACGATTGCCCTGTTCACCGCCGCTTGCTCGACCGGCCCTGCGCCATCGGGCGGCGGGGCGCCAAGCCCCAGCGGTGCACCGGTCGAGATCCGGACCGGTGGCGCGGCCGTTGCGACGCCGAGTGCGCCGAACGATGTCGCGCCGATCGATCGCGACCGTGCCGCGGCGGCCGCGAAGGCGGCGTTCCCGGACGGCTGGCGCTTTACGCCGGGAACCGAGGCGACCTTTGCGCAGTCCGCGATGGTCGTCAGCATGTCGCGCGTCGCGAGCGAGGCCGGCGTCGAAATCCTGAAGGCGGGTGGAAACGCCGTGGACGCAGCGGTCGCGACCGGGTTCGCCCTCGCGGTTTCGTACCCGGCGGCCGGCAACATCGGCGGCGGCGGGTTCATGACGATCCGCCTCGCGGATGGCCGCACCACCACGATCGACTATCGCGAGGTCGCACCGGCGGCCGCTTCCCGCGACATGTACCTCGGCCCGGACGGCAAGCTGACCAACAAGAGCACGGTCGGTTACCTCGCGTCCGGCGTGCCCGGGTCGGTCGCCGGCATGGCCGAGGCGCTCGCCAAGTACGGCAAGCTCCCGCTGGCGAAGGTGATGGAACCCGCCATCCGGCTCGCGCGCGACGGCTTCGTCATTGATAGCGGCTTTTCACGCGGCGGCGCATGCAACCGGTTGATCGCGCAGTTCGGTGGCAAAGATCTCTTCTGCCCCGGCGGCGAGGCGCTCAAGCCAGGCGCCACATTCAAGCAACCGGACCTCGCCCGCACGCTCGGCATGATTGCAGCGCAGGGCCCGAAGGCGTTTTACGAAGGCCCGATCGCCGATTCGCTCGTCGCCGAGATGCAGCGCGGCGGCGGGATCATCACCAAGGCGGACTTGAAGGCGTACAAGGCGATCTGGCGCACGCCCGCAACCGGGACGTACCGCGGGCACACGCTGATCTCGATGCCGCCGTCGTCGTCCGGCGGTGTGACGATGCTGCAAACGCTCAACATTCTTGAACAGTTCGCGCCGCTGCCGCCGGCCGGTAGCGCGGCGTACACGCACCTCATCGGCGAATCGCTCCGCCGCTCGTTCATTGACCGGAACTCGAAGCTGGCGGACCCGGCGTTCGTGAAGGTCCCGATGGACGAACTGCTGAGCAAGACGTACGCAAAGTCGCTCGCCGGCCAGATTGATCGCGCCAAGGCCTCGAAGACGCCCGCGTTCAACGCGGGCACCGAGCCGGAACACACGACGCACTACTCGGTGGTTGACGCGTCGGGCAACGCCGTCGCGACGACCACGACCCTGAACGGCGGGTACGGTTCGGGCGTGTGGGTGCGCGGCGGCGGGTTCCTGCTGAACAATGAGATGGACGATTTCGCGGCAGCCCCGGGCCAGCCCAACATGTTCGGGCTCGTGCAGGGTGAAGCGAACGCGATCCAACCGGGCAAGCGGATGCTCTCGGCCATGTCGCCAACGATCGTGCTCGACCCGCAGGGCCGCGTGCTGATGGTCACCGGCGCGGCCGGCGGCCCGACGATCATCACGGCGGTCATGGAGATCATCCTCAACGTCGTCGAGCACGGCATGACACTGGCCGATGCCATGCGTGCGCCGCGACTGCACCATCAGGCACTGCCGGACCAGCTCGATTACGAGCAGCGCGGCCTCACAGGCGCGGTGGTGGATTCACTCCGCGCGTTTGGGCATACGCTCGGAACGCGAGGCAGCCTGGCGACCGCGAACTCGATCCTGCGCGTGCGTGGCGGGTGGCACGGGGTCGGCGAGCCGCGTTCGGGCGGGCACGCAGTCGGCTACTGAGTGGCGGCGCTGACGGCCAGTCGCTGACAGAGTCGCTGGCGGCGAGTTGCGACCAACAAGCTGCTAACGTGGGGAACGCTTTGGCCGTCTGACGGTACTGGACGGTATCGCGCCGTTCATTGCGTCCACCACCACCGCCACACACGCCTATGCCTTTGCGTTCTCGCGCCGCCGTCATCCTGACGCTCTCCACTGCCCTTCTGGTCGCACCGCATCTCGCGTCCGCCCAGTTCGGCATGGGCGGAATGGGCGCCGGCGGACTTGGCGGCTCGACGTTTGCCTTCTCGCTGAACACACCACAAGGCGACCTCGCGAAGGAAGCCGGAAACGGATTCGGTTTCATGTATGTCGCTGGTCGCGGCGGACCCCGCGCGGGGGCGGCGGAGGCCGCTTGGTCAGGCCGCTCCGTGCTGTCCTACGACTACTTCGCCGGCAAGGGCGCCCTGGCCAGTGCACAGATCTTCGGCGGCGGCCTGGACGTCATTCATCGCAGCGGCGCGCGCTTCTATCAGTTCGGCGGGTTTCGCCCGGCGTCCGCGACGAACACCTACGAATCCTCCGCCACGTCGCAATCGCGCCTCCGCGGCGGGTTTCGCTTCGGGTTCACTGGCGGCCTCGGTGTGACCCTGCTTGATGGCGAGTCCTCGGCGACGTTCGTCGAGGCCGGCGGCGCAATCATGCTCGGCGGCTCAACGCAGGAACGCTGGGTCCCGATCCGTATCGGAATACGGATCAAGTAGCGCAGTGGCCTGCTAGATCCTCGACCGGATGAACTCCGGCGTCAGCGCCTGCAGCGCCGTCGCCAGGATCGTGAAGTAGTTCGTCACCATCAGGATGCCGACGGCGATCAGCATCACGCCCGCGACCTTCTGCACGTAGCCCAAGTACTTCTTGAACTTCGCGAAGACGCGGAGGAACCACTCCACGGCGAACGCGGCCGCGAGGAACGGGACGGCGAGCCCCATGGAGTAGGAGAACAGGAGGAACATCCCGCGCTTGAGGTCCGCCTCGCTCGCGGTGAATGTCAGGATCGCGCCAAGGATCGGCCCGATGCATGGGCTCCAGCCGGCGCCGAACGCGATCCCCACGAGCACCGTGCCGAGGTAACCCATCGGCTTGTCGGCGAGGTGCACACGCCGCTCGCGCGCGAACGCGCCGATGTTGAGCACGCCGAGCAGGTAGAGGCCGAACACGATGATCAGGATCCCGCCGATCCGCGCGAGCCACACGCGCTGGGACTTCACCACGAACCCGAGTGTGGTGGCGCCTGCCCCGAGCAGCATGAAGATCAGCGTGAAGCCGGCGATGAACAGCACGGCGTGCACGAGCGCCGCGCGCCGCGCCTTGGTCACGTCCTCGACCGACAACCCCGTGATGAACGTGACGTAACTGGGGACGAGCGGAAGCACGCAGGGCGAGAGGAACGACAGCAGCCCCGCCGAAAATGCGATCAGGATGCCGACGCTGCCGGACGATTCCATTTCAGTTCCCCAGCGCCTGCGCGGGCCCGCGGACCTGGCACGCGGCGCAGCGGCCGTACACCACGACGCGCGTCCGAACCGGCAGGAAGCCATGTTCGCCGGCAATCGAGTCGCCGTGCGTCGCCGCGCGCGGGTCCTCGACCGGCGTCACGGCGCCGCACTCCGTGCACAGCAACTCAGTCGTCGACACGTCGTCGCGCACGGCGCGAAAGCGCCGGAACCCCTCGCGCCGATCTTCCTCGCGCACGAGCCCGCTCGCAATGAGCGAATCGATCGTGCGATACACCGTGGCCGTCCCCGGCGCCGGACCCCGCTGCGAGAGGCGCGCGACGACCTCGTCGGCAGCGAGCGGGCGCTCGGCGCCGAGCACGACGTCGGCGATCGCCATGCGCTGCGGCGTCGCCGGGAGGTTGCGCGACTTGAGCCAGCTGCGAAAACGTGCCACCGCGTCTTCGCGGGCGATATCGAGTGGCGTACGAGCGGTCATCGGTCGTTGCCCTCGGTCTAGGCCGCGGCCGAAGGCGCGCTGCTGCCCAGTGGCAGCAGCGACCGGAAATCATCGCCCGTCAGGCGCTCCACCTCGAAGCCTTCCCCGGACCGCTCCCGCACGCCGCGCACCACCGTTTCGAGCGTCGCCGGCGGCGCGGTGGCTTCGGCGACGACGTCGAACGCCCACTTCCCGCGCTCGGGCCCCTTTCGCGTGAAGCGGTAGGTCGCCGTGTGGATGTCCTGGCGTGCCGCGTCGGCCGGCGCTTCGTCGGCTGGCGCATCGTCGGCAGGCGCCTCGTCGGTTGACGCGTCGGTGACGTCCGTGCTGTTGGGCGTTACTGCCGCGGGCGCATGGGACGCGATCACCGCGACGCCGCTCTCGATCAACCCTTGACGGATCGCTGGGAAGAGATGCGCCTCGACGATCTGCTCGGCGCCCAGGCGCTCGGCGATCGCGCGGAGAAACCGCTCGCGGGTCTCGGATTGCACGAGCGAAAGATAAGCGAGGGACGAGCGGCTACGGTTGGCCGCTCAGAGCAGGCTGACCGGGTCGCGGTCGAAGGCCACGCGGAGACCCGCGCGGTTAGGCAGTTCGAACGTCGTCAGGAAGTGCCGAGCAACTGCGGTCAGCGCGCCGGCACGAGTGGCCCGAAGCACGAAATGCCATCGCCAGCGGTCCTGGATCCGGTCGATCGCGCAGGGCGCGGGCCCGATGAGTTCGAGCGCCCCGGCGGGCACCTGCGCCACGGCCTTGGTCATCCACTGCCCCGCAGCGATCGCGGTCTCGGCGACCAGGTCCTCACGCGTGCCGCTGATCACCACGTTGGCCAGCCGCACCGTGGGTGGGTACGCCGGGCTCTGCCGCATCGGAAGTTCGATCGCCGCGAACGCCGAGAAATCGTGCGTGAGCGCCGTCGTGATGGCGTGATTCTTCGGTTGGCGCGTCTGCACGATCACCTCACCTCCCTTCGGCCCGCGGCCCGCGCGTCCGGCGACCTGGCTGACGAGCTGGAATGTCCGTTCGGCCGCGCGAAAGTCGGGCAGGTTCAATCCGACGTCGGCGTCCACGACACCGACCAGCGTGACATTCGGGAAGTCGAGTCCCTTGGCAATCATTTGCGTGCCGACGAGGATGTCCACTTCACCGCGACCCACGCGGTCGAGGATATCCGCGTGCGCCCATTTGCCGCTCGTCGTGTCCACGTCCATCCGCGCGATGCGCGCGGCCGGGTACCGCTCACCGAGCACGCGCTCGACCTGCTGCGTTCCCAATCCGCGCTGTCGCAGCGTCGCCTCTCCGCACTGCGGACACGCACTCGCGGGCGACTCCCCATGCAGGCAGTAATGGCAGATCAGCCGCTCCGGCGTGCGGTGATACGTGAGCGAGATCGAGCAGCGCGGGCATGCCGCGACCCATTCGCAGGCACCGCACTGCACGAACGCCGAGTAGCCGCGGCGATTGAGCAACAGGATGCTCTGTTCGCCGCGCTCGAGTCGCGTCGAGATCGCGGCGTCGAGTTCGGCGCTCAGCACCTGCCGGACGGTCCGGTCGGCGGCGGCCACGGGCCCGCGCGCCGCCGCGCGAATGTCCACCACACGAACGGGAGGCAACGCGCCACCGCCGACCCGATCCTTCAACTCCAACTTGGCGTACTTGCGGTCGAGGACGTTTTGCCATGTCTCGAGACTGGGTGTAGCGGTGCCGAGCACGCAGATCGCGCCGGCCGCGCGCGCCCGGACGATCGCGACATCCCGCGCGTGGTAGCGCGGGGCCTCGCCTTGCTTGTAGCTCGCCTCGTGCTCCTCATCCACGATCACCGCGCCGAGGTTCTCCAGCGGCGCGAACACTGCGGAACGCGCGCCAACGGCAATCCGGCGCTCGCCGGACTTGAGGGCGCGCCACGCATCGTAGCGTTCGCCGTCCGACAGTGATGAGTGCAGCACGGCGACCGAGTCGCCGAAGACCGCGCGGAAGCGATCCACGGTCTGCGGTGTGAGCGCGATCTCCGGCACCAGCATGATCGCGGTACGCCCCCGGTTGAGCACGATTTCCCGGAGCACCTCGAGGTACACCAGCGTCTTGCCGCTGCCCGTGACCCCGTGGAGCAGCGTCACGCTGCCGGCGTCCGCCGTGGTCAGCGCCTCGATCGCGGCTCGCTGCGCCGCAGTCGGACTCACGGGCGGCGACGCGCTGATCGGCCGCGTGGCGAACGGATCGCGCGAGAGCTCCTCGTGCGCGATGCGGATCACGCCCTTCTTCGCCATCGCGGTGACGACGGCAGGCGAAACGCCCAGCTGGGCAAGGAGCAGGTCGGCCGGCGCGCTGCCGCCGAGTTCGGCAAGCCGCTCATAGACCTGCCGCTGTTGCGGGGCGCGCTTGAACGCGCCGTCCCTTGCTGTCAGTGTGGGCAGTTCCTGCGCAATCGCGAGGATCCGCCTTCGCCGAGTGGCAGGATCCGGTTTCGCCGCGGCGCCAAGGGCGCTCGGGAGCGCAGCCCGCAGGACGAGCCCGATCGGCGATACGTAGTAGTCGGCGAGCCAGGAGCACACGTCCACGAGGTCGGTGCGGAACACCGGACCGCCGTCGAGGACTCGGAGGATCGGCCGGAGCGCCGCCGTCCGCTCGGGGAGGCGCGACCTGGAATCCGGCGGCGTGGGCCCGGTGACCACGCCCACGACGCGTCGGCCGCGCACGCTCACCAGTACTCGCGCGCCGCGCTCCACCGGTTGTTCCGGCGGCGCGAGGAAGGTCAGGGTGTGGAAGAGCGGAAGCGGGACAGCGACTTCGACCAGCGTCACGTCACCGACACCGCGCGCACGTGTCCAGGCGTGGTCGATCCCGAACGATGGAGGAACTCGAGCAGCGCGTTCGCCAGGTCCCGCCCGCGCTGGGGCCGCGCCGCGGGGTCCTTCTCCAGGCACTCCATCACGATCTTGCCAAGGTCGGCCGGAATGCTCGAGTCCACATCGCCGATCGGCACCGGCTTCTCGTGGACGTGCTTGTAGCCGACGGAGTAGCCGTCAATCCCGTCGAACGGCGGGAAGCCGACGAGGCATTCGTACAACATGACGCCGACCGCATAGATGTCAGCCCGACCGTCCAGCGTCTTTCCCATCGCCTGCTCGGGCGCCATGTAGTGCGGCGTGCCCATGGCACGCCCGCCGGCCGTGAGGCGCCCGTGGAACCGTGCGGTCGCGATCCCGAAGTCGGTCAGCATGGCATTCCCGTCTTCGTCGAAGAGCACGTTATCCGGCTTCACGTCGCGATGCACGACGCCCTGGCGGTGCGCGTAGTCGAGCGCGGTACTCACCTGCGCGGCGACCTGCACGGCGCGCTCGGTGCCCACCGTGCGGTGCTTGGTGAGGTCGTCCGCGAGGCAGCCACCGCCGAGGTACGGGAGCACGAGGTACACCACCTCGCTGACTTCGCCGTAGTCCAGCGGCGTGCAGATGAGCGGGTGCACGAGCCGGTTCGCGGCCTCGGCTTCGCGCCGGAACCGCGCGCGCATCTCGTTGTCGCGCGCGAGGTGCGTGTGCATGACCTTCACCGCGAGCGGGCGTCCCAGCTTCTCGTGTTCGGCGGCGTACACATCGGCCATGCCGCCCGAACCCAGTCGCCGCACGATCCGGTAGCGGTTCCCCATCGCCTGCCGGAGCGCCGTAATCAGGGCGTCGGGCGCCTCGGCGGCGGCACGCACCTCGGGCAGCGCGGCGTTGCACTTGCCGCACGCCTTCGCCGAGCCGCGGTTCCACGTGCCGCAATCGGGGCAGAACATGGGGTGGAATGTATGGCGCGGGAGGGCCCGTGGCGTTTCGGTCACACGGCCGGCGACGAGAACGGGATACGCCCTTCAGTGCGGCCCCGTTTCCAGTTCCGTCGAACTGAACTGCGACAGGCGGCTGGGCACCGCAGCGCCGCAGCGCGCTGGCAGAGGGGAAATCGCAACCCTAAATTCACGCGCAGCCGTGACTCTCCCGCCGACTGATGACTGCTGATCTTCGCGCCCAGCTGCAGGCCTCGCTGGGATCGGCGTACACGCTCGAACGCGAGCTCGGCGGCGGCGGAATGTCGCGCGTGTTTGTCGCCACAGAGAACCGCCTCCGGCGACAGGTGGTCATCAAGGTTGTGTCGCCGGAACTGGCAGCCGGCGTGAGCGCAGACCGCTTCGAGCGGGAAATCCAGCTCGCGGCATCGCTCCAGCAGGCCAACATCGTGCCGCTGCTTTCGGCGGGTGAAACCGGCGGCATCCCGTACTACGCGATGCCGTTCGTGGAGGGCGAGTCACTGCGCGCCCGACTCGCCATGGGAGGGCGACTCGGGCTCCAGGAATGCATCGGCGTACTGCGGGATCTGGCGCGCGCGCTGTCATACGCCCACGCACGAGGCGTCGTGCATCGCGATATCAAGCCGGACAACATCCTGCTCTCGCATGGCGCGGCGATGGTGACAGACTTCGGCATCGCAAAAGCCATCTCCGCCGCGCGTACGCACGCCTCGGGCGGGACATTGACGATGGCGGGAACATCGATCGGAACACCAGCGTATATGGCCCCTGAGCAGGTCGCAGGAGACGCAGCGGCCGACCATCGGCTCGATATCTATGCGTTTGGTTGCGTGGCGTACGAACTGCTCACCGGGCAGCCGCCGTTCGTAGACACGGCGCCGCAGAAGGTGCTCGCCGCCCATCTCTCGAAGCCCCCGCAGCCGGTGCGCGAGTTGCGACCCGAGGCTCCCGGCGCGCTCGCACTGCTGGTCATGCGCTGCCTCGAGAAGGCGGCCGATGCCAGACCCGCAACCGCGGACGAGTTGCTGCGTGGCCTCGAAGGCATCGCAACACCGAGCGGTGGGCATTCGACGGGTATCGCTGTGGCAGCGACGCAGCACGCCTGGTGGAGGTCCACGGCAGCGATCGCCGCGGCGGCGGCTGTGCTGCTGGCCGGCACGTGGCTCGGCCTCAGCGCATCGCGCGGCACCGGTGCGGCGCAGGACACGTCGATCGCCGTGCTGCCGCTGGCAAACCTCTCGGGCGACTCGACGAATAACTATTTCGGCGAAGGCCTCGCTGAGGAAATCACCGGTGCGCTCGCCAAAGCCGGGCTGCACGTGATTGGCCGCGGGAGTGCGCGCGGACTCGCTGCAAAGGGGCTCGATGCGCGAGAGATCGCGCGGCAACTTGGGGTCGCAACCGTGCTTCAGGGCACCGTGCAGCGATCGCCTACGCAGGTGCGCATTTCGGTGACCCTGATGTCTGGCGGCGACGGGGCAATCCGCTGGACGCAGAGCTACACGCGCGACCTCAAGGATATCTTCGCAGTTCAGGACGAGATTGCGAGGAGTGTCGTGAGTGAACTTCGCGCGACGCTCGCACCGGCGGCAGGCGCGACGTTGGTGCGCGCAGAAACCTCGGATCCCGAAGCACACGCGCTCTACCTGCAGGGCCTGTACCTGTGGAACCGGCGCACCGCGCCCGCGATCCGGCGTGCCATCGGGCTGTTCGAAGAAGCCATCCAGCGCGACCCGAACTACGCCCGTGCGCACGCGGGCATCGCGCTGGCGTACACCGTACTCCCGCACTATGAGGAAGGAGCCGGCGACTCACTCACCGCCCGTGGACGCGCAGCCGCCGATCGCGCACTCGCCATCGACTCGACACTCACGGAGGCGTGGACCGCGCGCGCCTACGGCGACGCACAGCACTGGAAGAACTCTGACGCCGAAGCGGCCTTTCAACGCGCGATTCGCTACGACTCGACCTTCGCCACCGCCAGATTCTGGCGCTCACTCCTGCTGGCACACATCGGCCGGCGCGCCGACGCAGATCGCGAATACACGGCGGCGCAGCGCCTTGAGCCGACCTCGCTGGTGATCATGACCGGCGGCACCTCCCAGCTCAACGCGCGCCGTCAGTTCGCGCAAGCCGCTGACCTTGCGCGCAAGACGTTCGCGCTCGACTCGACATATCCGCTCGCCCGGTATTCACTCGGCGTGAGTCTCTCCGGTTCGGGGCAGCACGACGAGGCGATTCGCATCCTGCGCGCGAGTACTGACGTTCCTGGAGTGCGCCTCTCCGAGCTGCGGGGGTCCTTGGCGCTTGCCATGGCGCGTGCCGGGCGACATGCCGAAGCGCGACAGGTGATTCGCGACGTGCAGCAGGCCACTGGCACTGAGCTCGTGCCCACAGGATCGATTGCCGCAGCGCTGTTCGAGCTCGGTGATAGGGACGCGGCGGTCCGGTTCCTGCAGGCCGCCGTCGAACGCCACGACCCGTGGCTGATCAACTACAGTTACGGGGAGCGGTACGAGAAGATGCGCGCCGATCCGCGAGCGAAGGCCCTCCTCGAGTCCACCGAACGGCCTTAGCGATCCGTGAGTGCGTCGCGTACGCGGGCATCACGCCGACGCGAGCGCCGCAGGTGGGCTACAACAGGGCCCTCAAGTGCGCCACCGCCGCCTCACCGAGCCGCTCCGGCGTGTAGCCACCCTCAAGCGCGCTCACCAGACGGCCGCCGCACCACTGCTCGGCCCGCGACACCAACTCTTTGGTCAGGCGCGTCACATCGTCCAGCTCGAGCGTGAATCCGCCAAGGGGATCGCCATTCAGTGAATCGAAACCCGCGGAGAGCAGCACGATGTCCGGTCTGAAGTCCGCCGTCGCCGCATCAATCGCACTCAGCAGCGCCCCAACGTAGGCCGCGCGCGGCTGAGCGGCGGGCATCGGCACGTTCCACACGTTCTTGTGCGGCCCGCGGTCGTCTGCGGGGCCCGTGCCCGGATACCACGGCCACTGGTGCATGGACACGAACCGGATGTCCTTGTCAGTCTCAACCAGCGCCTGCGTGCCGTTACCGTGGTGTACATCCCAATCCACGATCAACACGCGGTCCAGGTCGTGCACACGACGGGCATAGTGCGCGCCGATCGCCACGTTGCCGAACAGGCAGAATCCCATGCCGCCGGCGCGTAGCGCGTGGTGCCCCGGCGGGCGCACCGCCGAGAAACTCCGGATCGCCTCGGCGCTCAACGCCATGTCTATGCCGTCGAGCACGCAGCCCGCGCCCGCAGTCGCCGCGCCCCACGACCCTTCACTCGCGACGGTATCCGCGTCGAGCCGGCCGCCGCCGTGCTCGGCAAGCGACTTTACCAGCGCGATGTACGTGGGCTCGTGCGCGAGCGCGATCTCATCGAGCGTCGCCGTGCGACCTTCGCGGTGATCGAGCACGCTGAACAGCTCGAAGTCGTTCCTGAGTGCGCGCGGGATCGCGCGCAGGCGTCCGACATGTTCCGGGTGGTTCCACCCGGTGTCGTGCATTCCGCAGTCGGAATGCGAGAGGAAGGCGACGTTCGTCAGCGCACCGGGCGGCGGTGCCGGTACGCGACGTGGAACGTCGAACCGTCGCGCGCACCCGCCGAGGCAACCGTGGATTCGGTCCCGCGCACTTCCCAGCCCCTCAACTTCACGACCAAGTGCGCCTGGTCGTAGCCCGCCATGCCGATGCTGCCGAGCAAGGCATCCACCAGCGCGGCCACCGGCGTGTCGCTGCTGGTCTCGACCGCGATCGCGTCCCAGAGCGCCTCGAACTGGACGCGAACCGTGACGCGGTCGCCGCCAGCCGCCCCGATGCGGTGCACGACGCCCCGCGGCGTACGGAGCGCGGTGACAAACGGTCGCGCCGCGACCGCCGCGCTCACGACGCGCTCCCGGCGGTGGACGCGGAGTTCGAAACCGGCGGGAGCGTCGAGAGGAACATCGCCACCTGCTGGTCGAACATGTACGACGAGGCGTTCACCGCGGTCCCGGCTGGCGAGGGCGCCACGCCGACCACGATCTCCTCGCCGCCCATGCCGCGCAGCGACACGTGCGACGGGCCCTCTTGCTCGACGAAGGCCGAGTAGATCCCCGACCTCTGCGCGAAGTATTGCTTGGCGGCGGCAAGGACGTCGGCTGACCCGAGCGATGTCATCGCGGTCTGCAGGGTGCGGTTGCGCTGGATATGCGTCACGAACGGTTCTCCTCCACTGTCGGAATCGCCGCTGAACTGCGCGGCACTTCGCCTTCTATCGTCAACACCACGGCGCGAGGATCCGCATCGGCGGCCTCGGAGGCCTCCGCCAGCGTCGCACCGAGTGCGTTGGCCAGCACGGCAGCCACCCGCCATTCAAAATCAACACCCGGCGCGCCCGGCACGAGGAACTCCACGCGTGGGCCGGAAGCCCTGAGCACGACCCGCTGCTCGCCGCCTCCCGCCGCGGCGCGCCCGATCAATCTAGCGAGCAGCGCGGTCAGTTTCTCGCGATCGGTGGTGAGCACGGGGAGCGCGTGGATGGGTTCATCGGCGACGAGTGGACCGTTCGTCCGCCGCCCCGCGACCTGCCGCATCGCCTCGCGCAACGCGACCCGCGGGTCGAACCGGTCGATCGCCAGCTGCAGGGTCCCCGATTGCGCGGCGGCCATCATCACGAGTCCCTCGACGGTCTGATGCGCGACGAACTCTTCGGCGCCACCAACGAGACCCGCCAGGGCGCTCGCCGCCAGCTCCGAAAACTCGCGCTGCACCGCTCGGGCGTCGGCCACGCGCGCGACCTCACGTTCCAGGTCGGCGTGCGTATCGGCCACGGCGGTTTCGAGGCGCCGCACGCGGTCGAGCAACTCCGCTTGGTGCACCGCCGCCGCCATGACATCGGCTACCAGCTTGAGCAGGCCGCGCCGCTCAGGCGTGAACGAGTCCCACGACGCGAAGTAGAAGGTCACGGCGCCGGATGCATGCCGTTGGCGCTGGAGCGGGACGGACACGATCGCGCTGAACCCCAGCTCACGCGCCACGTCCTGCCAGTCTTCGAGCCCATCGTCGGCGAACACATCCGGCACCTCAATCGTACGCCGCTCGCCAACGGCCTCGCCGCTCGGCCCGAACCCCACGCGGACCCGCATTTCCGCCAACCAGGGCCGCGATGCCTCGGGCCAGTTCCAGGCCGCCGCGAGCCGCATCAGCTCCGCGGCGCCATCCAGCACATACACGGACGCAAACGAGGCGCCGACCACGGGCCCGACACGGTCAAGCGCGAACTGAAACGCCTCCTCCGGCCGCTCGGCGTTCAGGAACGCATGCACGACTTCGCGTATCGCGAGCAGTTCGCGCTGTGTCGCGATGTCCACCGCCGCGCCGCCCGCCGCGCCCCCCGCCGCGGCAGACCCCGTCGCGGCATGAAGGCGTGACGGCGGCGCCGATCGCGTCCGGACGACGTACCGGCGCCGCGGCTTCATCAGCGCCCGTACAACCGCTTGAGGAACTCGGCTTGCACGCGCTTGGTCACAGGCCCGGGCTTGCCGTCGCCGACCGGGCGGCCGTCAATCATGACGACCGGCGCCGTGTCCGTGGTGGTACCAGCGATGAACACTTCGGGTGCCCCGTGCAGTTCTGCCGCCGTGACCGGCTCCTCGACCACGCGCACACCGACAGCCCGCGCCGCCTCGAGCACGTACGTCCTGGTGATGCCCGGAAGGATGTAGTTCGAGAGCGGGTAGGTGCGCACAGCGCCGTTGATCACGACGAACGCGTTCGTCGCCGCACCCTCCATCAACATGCCATCGCGGAGCATCAAGGCTTCGTACGCCCCCGCTTCGTGCGCCGCCTGACGCGCGAGCACTGCGCCCATCAGGTTCACCGTCTTCAAGTCACAACGGGCCCAACGAAAATCCGGAAACGTCACCGCCTTCACGCCCTTGTCCCGCATGTCGGCCGACGCGGTGAACTTCGAGGCCGCCGCATACACCGTCGGTGGCGTGCCCGCGGGCGGGAAATAGTGCGTCCGAGGCGCCGCACCGCGCGTGACCTGCAGGTAGATCGTGGCTTCGCCACTGGTGAGCCCGTTCTCGGCGACCAGCTTCATGCACACGGACTCGAGCGACGCAACCTCCGCGGCGCCGAACGGGATGCGCACGGCCTCGAGCCCGCGCGCCATACGGGCGGCGTGGTCCGCCCACGCGAAGATGCGGCCCTCGATCACGCGCACGACTTCGTAGATGCCGTCGCCGAACACGAACCCGCGGTCGTCCACCGACACCTTGGCGTCAGCCTTCGGCACGTACGCGCCGTTCAAGTACACAGTCGTCATGGGAGAAAGGTGCGGCAGGTGAGGGGCACGGAGCAACGGTTCGAACCGGGGGTGGTACATTCAGATCGGCCCCCGCACGTCCGGCACCGGCCGGCGTCCAACGTGGTGAACCATTTGCACGGCCGCCGTGCGGCCGGGAGTGCGGGATGCGGAATCGGTGGATCGGCGGGCTCGTAACGTTGGCCATGGCGGGGGCTCTGGCGGGAACGCCCGCACTGCTCGACGCCCAGGATTCGGCCAAGGCTCCCCGGCAACGCCCGGACAGTGCGCAGCGGAAAGGCGGTGGCCGCCCTGACGAAGCCGGCCAGAAACGCGGCGAAGGTCGCGGCGAAGGTCGCGGCGGTGAGATGGGCGAGCGGAAGGGCGCGGGCCGCGGTGAGGAGATGGGGAAGAAAGGACAACGACCGCCAGAGGCAGGCCGAAAGGGCACGCCGCCGGCCGGAAAGACGCCGCCCCGCAAGCGGCCTGGCGGACCGTAGCTACAACGCCCGCTCGATCGCGCGAATCAGCGGAGCGAACCCGAGCGGCTTCCCGCTGACCCGCTGCGCCTGTTCGTCGGCGAGCTCTCGCTGGCCGTGCCCGAAGAGCTCGCCGACGATCCACGGCCCCGCCGCGGGGTTCCGCCACCAGTCGTCGTTGAACCGCTCGGTCAGCGTCTCGTCGAGCAGCGCCTGCAGCTGCCACGCCCGCAGGTAGCGCGACGAATAGAAGCCCGGATCGACATCCACGAAGGCGTCGGCCCGCTGATAGCGAAAGCCCGTCGCACCCCACAGCGTCTCCACATAGATGTCGGGGAGCTTGTCCCAGCCCACGCGGCCGCCATACAGCTCCATCTCATAGATCAGCTTGCCGCAGTACCGGCGGAGGAAGTGCAGTTCCTCGAACGCGCCGGACCGCATGAACCCCGGCATGTCGCTCTTGCCGAGTCCGGTGTACCGCGCGAGCCAGCCCGGGCTCTTCATCCGGTGGTCGAAGAGCATCGCGTAGCCCTCCGTCACCGAGTTGTCGCCGAGCCAGCGGTACTCGAACGGGAGCGCGCGCTCGGCGTTGCCGAAGTGCAGCGCGTGCCCCAGCTCGTGCAGCAGCGTCTGCCAGTCGTTCTGGCCCCCATGCGGCCGGAGCACCAGGTGCACCTCGTCCGGGATCCGAACGGGGGAGCAGAAGGCGCGCGCGCGCTTGCCCGGGCGATCGCCCGTGTCGTACCGCACGCGTCCATGGGCGTCGGGGCTCGCCCCCATTTCCGTCACCTGCCGCCGCACCTCTCGCTCCATCGCATCGCCGGGAAACGCCGCATCGAACTCGCGCGCGCGGAACAGCGCGAGCGCATCGGCTCGCGTCGGCTCCGCGCTCGCCATACCCAGGCGTTCGCGCAGGAACCACGGGCAGCTGTCGTTCCACATGCCCTGGGTATCGCGCAGGAACGCCTCGCACTGCGCCCGAAGGCCGGACAGCGAGATGCCGGCGAGCGCCTCGAACGCCGCGATGTAACCCGGGGCGACGCCGGCGGCCTCCACGAGGTCTCGCTCGCGCTGGAGTCGCTCCTGCTTGAGCGGCGCCAGCTCGGCGCCCACCAGCGCGGCGCGTGCGCGGTCGAGCCCGTTGCGCGCCTCCGCGTCCGTGGCGTTCGCAATGGTGATGGCGGCGCGCTGGTACGGCTCGGCGCCGCCGTCCGGGAGCGCGATGGTGGCGTTCACCTCCCACCCGATCTCGCGTTCCTCGAGCGGCGCCAGCGTGCGCCCGATCTGTGAACCGATCACCCAATCCAGCAGCAGCCGCGCGGACCGGTCGTCGTCGGTCCCGGGCTTGGCGCTCGCAAACGCCTGGCGCACGGTGGCGAGGGCGCCGTCGCCGTACGTGGACGCATGGCGGTGGTAGATCGGCTGCAGCTCGGCGCCGGGCTTGAGGCCGGCGTAGGCCGCGTGGTACTCGCCGCTGACATCCTCGAGAAACGCCTCGCCGCGCTGGCGAAGCTCATCGAGCGAGGTGATCTGGTCCGCGTGGGTTGTCGGGGCACTCATGCCGGAAAGATGTGACGACGTCGCGCGGCCGCGTCAGTCGCCGGACCGATCGTCATCCACGCGCGACGCGCAACACCTCGTCCACGGTCGTGACTCCCTGCCGGACCAGGCGCAGCCCATCGTCGAACAGCGACCGCATCCCCTTCTGCATGGCCATGGAGCGCACGTCCTCCGACCCTCGCCGCCGCTGCACCTCGTCGCGCAGCGCGGCATCCATCACGAGCAGTTCGTAGATGCCCGTGCGTCCGCGATACCCCGTGCCACGGCAACTCACGCACCCCTTCCCCTTCCAGACCTGCCCGAGGCCTGCCGCGGCGAGGTCCACGCGCCTCGCAAGCGCCGCATCAGGCGTCGTCGCCACCTTGCACGACGGGCAGATCACGCGCACGAGGCGTTGCGCGAGGACGGCGTCCACCGTGCTCGCCACCAGGTACGCCGCAACGCCGAGGTCGAGGAGGCGCGTGAGCGCCGTGGGCGCGTCATTCGTGTGGAGCGTCGAGAGTACGAGGTGCCCGGTGAGCGCCGCCTGCGTCGCGATCTGCGCGGTTTCGGCGTCCCGGATCTCGCCGACGAGGATGATATCCGGGTCCTGGCGCAGCATGGCCCGCAGCGTATGCGCAAACGTCACGCCCGCCTTCTCGTTCACCTGCACCTGCGGCACGCCCCCAAGCTCGTACTCAACCGGGTCCTCGACCGTGAGGATCTTCTCGCGCCCGGTTTTCAGGAGCTCGACCGAGGCGTAGAGCGTCGTGGATTTCCCGGAGCCCGTCGGCCCGGTGCTGAGTACGATCCCGTGCGGCCTCGAGATCACGTCCCGGTAGAGCGCGAGCGTATCGTCGGCCATGCCGAGTTCGCTCAGCGAGATCCGCCCGCGCTGCTTGTCGAGCAGGCGCATCACCACGCTTTCGCCGCGGAGCGTCGGCACGGTGGAGACGCGCACGTCCACCTGCCGGTCCTGCAGGCGAAGCCGGATGCGTCCGTCCTGCGGCATGCGGCGCTCGGCGATATCGAGGTCGGCCATGATCTTGATGCGGCTCACGATCGCGGCCGCCAGGTGCGACGGCGGCGAAGGCGCCGGTTGCAGCACGCCGTCGATCCGGTACCGCACGCGAAGCTCGTTCTGGTAACCCTCGAGGTGCACATCGGACGCCCGGGCCTCGAGCGCCTCGATCAGCAGCAGGTTCACGAGGCGGACGACCGGCGCCTCATTCGCGAGGTGCAAGAGGTCGTCGAGCGGAATCTCCTCGTCGCCGTTGCCGCCGCGATCGCCGCCCAAGCCGGCGATCACGCCCTCGGCGGTCACTTCGGACTGCGCATACACGCGGCGGATCGCGCTGCGCAGGTCGTGCTCGTCGTGCTTCTCCACCGCCACGTCGGCGTCGAACATCAGCGACAAGTCGTCGAGCGCGAGCGGTTCCACCCGCGGCAGCCACGTGCCCACGCGGAGCACGCCGTTCGCGAGGGCGAGCGGCAACACGCCGTGCTGCTCGAGCCAATCGGCCTGCAGCGCGGCGGACATGCGCTGCACGGCCGCGAGCTCGGTCAGCTCGTCCAGGCGATGATCAACGGAGGTCGCCATTACGATCTCGCGGGGCGCCTGGGACTACGCAAGCGGGGGGCGCCGGCGCGAGGTGTCGGCAGGCGGGCGCTTGAGGCTATCCGGCGCGATCCGCGGCCCGATCGGCACGTCCTTCAGCAGCTCACTCCCACCCTGCAACGAGTTGCGCAGCCGCTCGATGTCCTCGTCGCTGGAGATGATGTGCGGTGTCAGGAACAGGAACAGTTCGCTCGCCGTCGTAGTCCGCTGCGTGTTCCCGAAGAACAGGCCGCCGATTATTGGAATGCGCGAGAGGATCGGCACACCCGAGACGGTCTTGCTCGTATTGTTGCCGGCGAGCCCGCCGATCACGGTCGTCTGCCCGTCCTTCAGAAAGATCTGCGTAGTCGCCTGCCGCTTGGATATCACCGGGGCACTGAACTGCACTTCATTCGTCGCTGCGTCGTTCGTCTGGTCCACCGCCATGTTGACGTAGCCATCCGGGTTGATCGTCGGGGTAATGGTCAACGTAGTTCCCACTGGGATGTACTGGACCGTCTGTACCGTCGTTGGCACCGTTCCGGTGGTCACGCTCTGGTTGACCTGAACGAACGGGCGCTGCTCGCCAACATTGAGCACGGCTTCCTTGTTGTTCTGCGCGATGATCACCGGCAGCGACAGGACCTTCACGTCGCCGCGTGACTGCAGCGCGTTGAGCGCCGCATTGTAGTTCACCGAGCCGCCGCCGCCGGTGAGCTGGAAGATGAAGTCGCGCGCGCTCGCCACACTCGGCAGCACGGCGAGCGTGTCGCGCGGCGCATTCGCCGTCGCACCCCGGCGGGTCGCGCGGCCACCGAGCCCGACATCCAGGTCGCTCGACCGCTGCACTTCAGCGATCGTGACCTCAATCAACACCTGGAGCGGGCGCAGGTCGATCTGGCCCAGTAGTCCCTGGATCAGCTGGTAGTCCGCCGGCGTCGCCCGGATCAACAGCGAGTTCGTGGACTGCTCCGCGACGATCCGGACCTGCGCCGACGCGTTGGTGAGCGTACCCGCGCCTGCGCCTTGCAGCGCGGCCAGCGCGGGATTCTGCGCCAGCGCTTGCAGGACCTGCTGCGCAGCGCCGCCACCACCGCGGCCACCGCCCGCACCACCCATGCCCGCGGCTCCGCCACCGACCTGCTGCTGCGCGGCCCCGCGCCCACCGCGCCCCTGGTT
>Ga0194131_10002824_pt1 | contig 28168 bp, 24 predicted proteins | sample TA2KigO120mmetaG_FD_148631 | JGI IMG/M metagenome (GOLD analysis project Ga0194131, IMG submission 148631) | Freshwater microbial communities from Lake Tanganyika, Tanzania - TA2015053 Kigoma Offshore 120m | ecosystem: Environmental > Aquatic > Freshwater > Lake | place: Tanzania: Lake...
GCCGCCGGCGACGGGCCTACTGCACGCGTCCCGCGCGCAGGTAGTCGAGCGCCAGGCTCGTCATGATGCGCACGCCGATCGGGAGCGCATTGTCATCGGCGACGAACAGCGGCGAATGATTTGACGGCGCGGTCCGCCAGTCGCGGTCGGGCGGCGTGACGCCGAGACTCACGAAGACGCCGGGCGCCCGGGAAGCGAAGCGCGAGAAGTCCTCGCCGGCCAGGCCCGGCTGCCCCGACTGGAACTTGCCGGCGCCGGCCACGCGCTGAAGCGTCGGCAGCATGCGCTGCGTCAGCGTCGTGTCATTGATCGTCGCGTCGTACCCGCGCGTGATCGTGACCTCGGCGGTGGCGCCGGCGCTTGCGGCGATGTTCTCGGCGGTGCGCTTCACGCGCTCGTGGATCAACACGCGCATGCCTTCGTCATAGGTCCGGATCGTCCCGATCATCCAGACCGTGTCCGGGATGATGTTTTCTCGCAAGCCGCCCTGGAACGCGCCGACGGTCACGACGGCCGGCGCCGTCGCGAGGTTGATCTGTCGGCTCACGATGGTCTGCAGGCCCAGTACGATCTGCGAGCCGACGACGATCGGGTCCACGCCGTTCGAGGGGAAGGCGCCGTGCGTCTGCTTTCCCCGCACGATGATGCGCAACTGATCGGTGCCCGCGGACGTCGCGCCTGCGCGCGCCGAGACCATCCCGAACTGCCCGCTGCCCACGTGGAGGCCGAACACGGCGTCAATCTTCGGGTTGTCCATCGCGCCGTCCGCGATCATCGGGCCCGCGCCGCCCGTGGGCGGCGCCTCCTCGGCCGGCTGGAAGAGAAAGACCACCGTGCCCGGGACCTGCGCCTTCATGGCCGTGAGCACTTCGGCCGTCGCCATGAGGATCGCCGTGTGCATGTCGTGCCCGCAGGCGTGCATGACGCCCGTCTCGACGCCGTTGTACACCGTGCGAACGGCGGACTTGTACGCGACATCGGCGAGCTCGACCACCGGGAGCGCGTCCATGTCGGCGCGAAGGCCGACCACCGGCCCCGGCCGCCCGCCACGCAGCACGCCGACCACGCCGTGACCGCCAACACCGGTTCGGACCTCGATCCCCAAGCCCTTGAGGTGGTCCGCGACGAGTTTGGCCGTGCGCATTTCCTGGCCGGAGAGCTCAGGGTTCCGGTGGATATCGTGGCGCCAGGCGGTGACCTTCGCCGCGATCGCGGCGGCGCGGCGGTCAATCTCCGCGGCGACCGGGTCGGGGGACTGTGACTGGGCGGCGGCCGCGTGGGCGAAACCGATCGCAAAAACCACGCAAACGAGATGACCGAGTGACGCTCTCACGTTAAACTCCGGATGAAGTGCTGCATGAAGTCGGGTTGTCGGCAGCCAGAAGGCTATCGGCCGCAGGACCCGGGCGCCATTTGGCACTGGTATGGCATCACAGAACCCACGTTTCGCCATGAAGATCACGATCGAATTCTGCGTTGTTTGACACTACGAACCACGGGCCACCAGTCTGGCGGCCGCGATTCGTGAGTCCTACCCCGACGCCGCCGTCGCGTTGATGCCTTCGCACGGCGGGCGGTTCGAGGTCGTCGGCGATTCCACGCCGGTGTTCGAAAAGTCGAAACTCGGCCGCCACGCCCGTCCCGGCGAGATACTCGACCTGTTGGCCGTGCGCTACGGGCCGCCGCACAAGTCGTAGATTCGGCGCATGCGCATTGCGATCTCGACCGGCGGCGGCGATGCCCCTGGCCTCAACGCGGTCATCCGCGCCGCGGTGCTCTCCGCCATTGACCGCGGCTGGCACGTGCTGGGCATCCGGAAGGGCTGGGCCGGGCTGCTTGGCGACGATGACGTCGTCCCGCTCACGCGCGACGAAGTGCGTGGCATCGGGCACCTCGGCGGCACGATCCTCCGCACGACCAACCGCGGGAATCCGTTCGCGTACCCGGTCAAGCAGGATGACGGCTCGTTCAAGGAAGTGGATCGTTCGGACGAGCTGATCGAGAACGCGCGCAACCTCGGCATCAATGCGGTGATCGCGATCGGGGGCGACGGCTCGCTCAGCATCGCGCACCAGCTGTCGCAGAAGGGCATGCGGATCGTCGGTGTGCCGAAGACGATCGACAACGACGTGAGCGGGACGATCACCACGTTCGGCTTCGACACCGCGGTGACCACGGCGATGGAGGCGATCGACAAGTTGCATACGACCGCCGAGAGCCACGACCGCGTGATCGTCATGGAAGTCATGGGTCGGCACGCGGGGTTCATCGCGCTGCACTCCGGGCTCGCGGGGTCGGCGCACGTGATCCTCATTCCCGAGATCCCGTACGACGTGGACAAGGTCGCGGCCGCGATCATGGCGCGCGAGGCACGCGGGCGGCACTTCGATATCGTCGTAGTCGCCGAGGGCGCACACGCCAAGGGTGGCGAGTCGTCAACGATGGGAGCATCCCTGCCCGGGCAGGACCGCCGTGTGGGCGGAATCGGGCAGCGACTGGCCGTGCAGATCCAGGACCGTACCGGGAAGGAGTGCCGCTCGATGGTGCTTGGCCACCTGCAGCGGGGCGGCATGCCGACGGGCTACGATCGGCTCCTGGCGACACGGTTCGGCGGGGCGGCGGTGCAAGCGATCGAAGACGGCAAGTGGGGCGAGATGGTCGCGCTGCACTCGCCCCATATCGTGACCGTGCCCATTGTCGAGGCGCTCAAGGAACCGCGCCGCGTGGACCCCAACCACGACATCGTCCGGACCGCGCGCCGGACTGGGATTTCGTTCGGAGACTGAGCGAACCCAACGAGGATTCCCGGGTAATAGCCAGTACGCGGCGGGGCCGGTATGATACCGGTGTCCGCGGCGGGTCGTCCCGGACGTGAGCGGGTGTTGAGCGGTGGTGTGATGCAGGAACGCGATTCGATTCGGAGGCAGTCAGGTGGTGCGTAGCGGCGTTGGCATGATCAGGGGAGCCCAGGTGGCGGTGATGACCGCGGCCTGCGCCGTGCCATTTGCCGGTTCCGCCGCGGCCGCGCAGGACTCGATGCGCGACGCCAAGGGCGTGGTGATCCCATCGTCCGCCATGCCGCCGGCCGGGATGTGCCGCGTCTGGCTTCCGGGTGTCGCCGAGCGACAGCAGCCCGCGGCCACGGACTGTGGGACCGCCGTGCGGACGATGCCCCGCGATGCGACCATCCTGTTCGGCGACCTCCAGAAGGCGGGGCGCGTGTCCAATGGCGGAAACGCCGCTACCAGCGTACCGCGCGGCGCCGTGCGCGCGGGACAGTCCGTCGCGGGCTACCGCGGGCCGACGCTGAACCAGGTTGCGCCGCTCCCGCGGCCGGTTGCGCCCGGGAACGTCGTCCGCGGCGTGACTGCCGTCGGCGCCACGCAGCCGACGGCGATCAAGGTGGACGCGCCGAAGGCCGCCGTTCGGCCGCCGAACCCTCCCGAGTAAGCCGGAGTTTCCGCGCTGCGTAGCGTACGCGATCCGTATCTCCCGCCCGATCGCGACGCCTTTGTCGCATCAGGCGCCACGCGCCGCATCATCGTCATCGCGCCCACCCGCGCAGCCTGCGAGACGATCGAGCTTGCCTTCACGCTCGACATCGAAACCCTGCTCTGGAAGGAGCATGGCTCGGACCTGACCGCGCTCGCCGAGCGATTCCGCGCTGAGGACCTCGCGTGGAAGCCGGGAGTCGCGCGCCGCGGGTTTGGCGTCGTCGCCGGCACAGGAACCGGCAAGACGCTCTCGATCCGGCCGATCGCGAACGTGCTGCTGGGCTTGGACGGCGCCGAGTCGCTCCGCGTGGGCGTGATCAACCGCGAGCGCGAAGCGATCCCGGACTCACCGTCGTGGAACATCGTGATCGTGACCACTGGGATTGCACGCCGGTGGTTCCAGGACGGCGATATCCGGCCTCAGGATACGATCGTCGTGGACGAAATCCACCAGACGAGCGCGGAACTCGAGCTGTGCCTGGCGCTCGGCAAGCGGGTCGGCTGCCGCTTCATCTGGTTGTCCGCGACCGTGGACCCGAAGTTCTACGCGCGCTACCTCGACTCGGCTGCTGTCGTGGAGAGCACGGCGTTCGACCCCGCGAAGGCCGCCGACGTGCAGGTGGTGCACACACACCCGCAGCGGTTCCTCGACGATCGGTTCCTGCAGCGCGTGATCAAGGAGAAGCGCGGCGTCGGCGTGTTCTTCCCGACGCGCGCGGCCGTCGAGGAAGTCGCGACCGGCGTGAACGCGCGCTTTCCGCGGCTCACGGCGCAGTTCTATCACGGCGGCGAACCGATCCGCGTGATCCGTCCCTTTCTCGACGGCACGATCGAGAAGCCCTACGTGCTTTCGATGACGGCCGCGGGCCAGAGCGCGCTGAACGTGCGCGGGCTCGACACCGTGATCATTGACGACACGCGCTTCGCGAACCTCGTCGAGGGCGGGAAGAATGTCCTCACGAAGGTTCACCTCGGCGCGAACGAAATCCTGCAGATGGCCGGCCGCGTGCACGGGCGCGTCGCGGGCGGGCGGGTGATCATCCTCAGCGACCGCGACATCGCGTTCTCGCAGCTGCGCCCGACCGAACCCGATTTCCAGCTCGCCGGTGACAGCCAGCGCGTGGCGCTCACCTGCGCCGCGCTCGGCGTGCGCGCGGACGCGCTCGAACTCCCCGTGCCGCTCGACGTGCCTGCCTACCGCCGCGCGCTGGCGCTGCTCGAATCGCGCGGGATCGTCGAGAACGGCAAGCTGACGCCGTACGGGCAGTCGGTCGAGGCGATGCCCGTGGACCGCCCGTGGGCGGAGATGCTCGTGCACTGCGATGACGCGCTCCTGCCGTACGTCGCGATCATGGCGGGGATCGAGTCGCTGCACCGGATGACGCGCGAGGACCGTGACCTTGGCGGCCTCATGGTGCGCGGGAGCGACAACCTCACGGCATACAACGTGTACGCCGAGGCGTTCGCGAAGTGCGGGTACGTGGGCGAGGTGTACGGATTGCCGCGGCACCTGTTCGACGACAGCATCGAGGTCTGGGCGGAGCGGCGCGGCGTACTGGTGAAGGCGATCGAGGACGCGGCGCTTGCGATGGCGAGCATTTATCGCGCCGTACGGCGGCCGCTGCCGACCGCAATGCCGAAGGCGACGGATGCGATCGAGCGACAGTTCGTGGACCTGCTCGCGAAGATCCAGCCATTCGACCTGGTGATCGACGAGATGACGGCGAGCGGCGACGAGGCGCGTGTCTCCAAGACGAGCGTGGCGGGCACGTGGGGCGCGATCAGCGGGACGCTGCGGTACTTCGCCGACAAGTTCGGCGTGCCGCGCGCGGCGATCGAAGGGACGAACGTGCCGATGTCGCTGGTGCGCCGGTACGCGACGGCGACCGCGCCGACGCTGGTGTTCGATGCGTCGCACAAGCAGGCGCCGCTCGCGCTCGAGCGGCGCGTGACGTACTTCGGGTTCGAGCTCGAGCGGGAGCGCGAGCCGCTGCACGAGTTCCCCGAAGGCCGCGAAGCGGAAGTGCGGAAGGTGCTGGCACAGGCGATGGCGCGTGGCGAAGCGCGGCACGCCGCGGTCCCGCGCAACCAGCAGGCGATCGAGGAAGTGCGCGAGGCGTGGCGGAGGAGCAGCGGGCGCACGACAAAGCTCGGGCAGGCGGAGCTCGCGGCGTGGTATGAAGCGAAGCTCGCGAATGTGCGCAACCTGCAGGAGTTCCGCGCGGCGCCGCTCCGGCTTACGGCGGACGAGTTCGTGCCCGCCGGTGAGCGCGCGCGGCTCGCGGAGCTACCCGGCGCGATCGAGATTCGCGGACGGACATGCGCTCTGCACTATGAAGTCGAGGAACAGCCGGACGCTGACGGCACACCGAAGGCGCTCGGTGTGGTTCGCCTGGTGATGCCGGAGAAGATCGCGCGGGGATTGGTGGCCGAGGAGTTGCCGGAGCTCGATCGTCCGCTGCGGTTTACGGTGACGCGGGGCCCGCGCGGCGCCGTGCGCGCGGCGAGCCTGGACGATCTGCACGACGCGATGGAGCGGCCGTACACGGACGATGAAGTCGAGGGTGCGCGGCGGTCGCTGGACCGTGACCGCGAGCGGCGGTTCGGTGGTGAAGGGCGCCGGCGGCAAGGAGAGCGCGGCGGCTCGCCGTGGGGTTCACCGCGGGAGCGCGGGGGTCGTGGTGGGCGTCGTGATGAGCGGCGTGACGGTTCGCGCGACGGTTCGCGTGACGGTTCTCGTGGCGGTCCGCGCGACGATCACGGGCGCACGCATCGGCCGGGGAGTCCGTCCGGGCGGGGGAAGCGGCGAGGGTAGTGGGTCGCGGCTTGCTGTGCCGCGACCCCTACCGATGCAGCTCGACCTTCACCTTCTGCCGGTGCCGCGCGGCCTTCGCTCGATTGCCGCAGGTCGCCATCTCGCACCAGCGGCGTCGCCCGTTCCGGCTCGCATCGAAGAACACGCGCCCGCAGCGCTGGCTCGCGCAGCGGTGCACCCGCCTGAGGTCGTCCTGCACGAGTGCGTCAGCGGCGGATTCGATCACCGGCACCAGGAGCCCGGCGAACACGTCGCCCACGGTGACGAAGTTGCGCACGAAACCGCCGTCTGACCGCGCCTCGATCCGGCGACTGCCCGCGCTCCGACCGAGGATCCGGTTGATCTCCGAGATCGCAACTTCCTCCGCGCGCACGCCATTCACGAAGCCACGCTCGGCGAGCGCGCGCAATACGTTGCGCAGGCGCCGCGCCTCGTGCAACGCTGCACTCGCGCCCGTCGGCTGTTGCCGCGCGCGTTTCAGCATCGCGTCGGCGCGCTCGGCGTCCAGCATTCGGGCCGCCCGCAACCACGCGAGGTAGCCGTCGAAGCTGTCGAGCGCGTCCGAACTGCCGATGGCGTTGCCGTTCGTACCGTGATTCCGTACGCGCAGCAAACGATCTGGGCGCAGCGCACGGTCGCTGTTGACGAAGTCCAGCCAGAGGCGCTCGCCGACAAACTTCGCGAAGGTCGCGTCGGCGAGCGCCGGCTCGCTCAGGGGTTCAAGCATCGCGGAGATCATGGGACGGCCACCATGTCGTAGGACGATTCAAGCGCGTCATCTTCACGCGTAAGCGCCGCTGGCGGACGCCAGCAGAAGGTCGGGCGACCGCCGGCACGGAGGACCTTGTCCGCGACGCTGCCCATGAAGAGGCGCGACAGCCCGCGACCATGCGTGCTGAGCGCGACAATGTCCGGATCCGTTGCGGTGACCCGCTCGAGGATCGCGCGGATCGGGACGGTCGCGACTTCCACGGTCGAAGTCGCGTGCACGCAGGCGTACACGAAGTCCTGCGCGATGCGTTCGATCTCGTGCTTGGCCTGGTCCGCGACGGGGTCAATGTTGAACGGATCCACGTGGCCGCCCTGCACCGCGTTGAGCGCGTCGCCGACCCAAGGCGGCGCCACCACGCGATAGATGTCCACGGTGGCCTTGGTGCGGATCGCCAGGTCGCGCACGAAGGGGATCACGGCCGCTGCCGTCCGGCTTCCGTCGAGCGGCATCAGGATCCGCTTGATGCCCGGCGTGCGCTTCACGGCGCTCTCGGACATTGCATACACGGGGCAATGTGCGCGGCGGACGATGCCGTCCGTGACGCTGCCCAGCCACTGCGGCGCCCAGCCTCCGTGGCCGTGTGTCGTGCAGGCGATCATCGCGACATCATGGGCGCGTGCGGCGGCCACGATTTCATCGACAGGATCGCCGATCCGGAGCTCGTACGTCACGGGCACAGCGACCCGCGCGCGAACCGAGGCAGCGGCCTTCACGATCCATTCCTGCGCGTTCTCGCGGGCGGCCTTGTCCCAGTTGGGATCGGGGATCGCGACCGGCGACTCGCTGGGTACGAACGCCGTGATCGGTGTGTACACCCGGACGAGGTGCAGCCCGCCTCCGTAGGCACGGGCCAGCGCTTCCGCATGGCGAATGGCGGCATCGGCGGTTGCCGAGCCATCGAGTGGGATCAGGATATCGCGGGGCATGGTGGACTCCCGCCGGCCGAGCGGTCCAGGTACATGCGGGGGCGTCAGTGCCCCGGCAGTGTGGGCCGGCTGAGATACGCTACCACTCAACCGGTGACGCGGGGGTCGGCATCAATCGGACGCGACGCCGGGGTTTCCCTGACGGGCCCGTGGTGCAGTCCAGCGGCCCCTGATGCGCTAGTCGCGCCCGCCCATCGCCGGGAGGCCTGCCACTCGCGAGGCGCGTTTCGCCATGCGTTGCAAGCCGTCGTACGCGGCGTACTTGTACGCATCCGAGAGCGTCGGGTAGTTGAACACGCCCTGGATGAAGTAGTCGATCGTGCCGCCAAACGAGAGCACGGCCGCCGCCACGTGGATCAGCTCGCAGGCGTTTTCGCCGAAGATCGAGCAGCCGAGCAGTCGCTGGTCGTCGCGGCGGAACACCAGCTTGATGAAGCCGTCCACATCGCCGATGATCTGGCCACGTGGGTTGAGTCGATAGCTCGACTTTCCGATCTCCACGGGCAGGTCCTTCTCGCGCGCAGACTCCGCCGTCTCGCCGACCATCGCGATCTCCGGCACGGTCCAGACGCCGTACGGCAGGACGGGCGACACCTTGTCCTTGTACTTGAAGTCGAAGGCATGGCACACGGCAACCCGCGCCTGTTCCATCGAGGTCGCCGCGAGCGCCGGGAATCCGATCACGTCACCCGCCGCGAAGATCGAGGGCACGGTGCTCCGGAAATGCCCGTCCACGAGCACGAAGCCGCGCGGGTTGGTGCGCACGCCCACGGCCTCGAGCCCGAGATCGCGCGTGGAGCCCTCGCGGCCGATGCTGTAGAGCACGCAGTCGGCGTCAATCGTCGAGCCGTCGGTCAGCAGGACCGTCGCGTACCGCTCGTTCCCGCTACCCTCGATGCGGATTTCCTTCACCTCCGAGTTCAGCATGACCTGCGTGCCGAGCCGGCCGGTCATTTCATTGCAGAGCGCCTCGCTGACCTCGGAATCGAGCTGCATCAGGAGCCGCTCGCGGGTGTTCACGATGGTCACGCGGCAGCCGAGTGCGCCGAAGATCCCTGCGTATTCACAGCCGATCACGCCGCCGCCGATCACCACCAGCCGCTGGGGGATGTGCTGCAGCATGAGCACGTCGTCGCTGTCCACCACGATCTCGCCGTCAAACGGGATCTCGGCGGGCTTGAGCGGGTGCGAACCCGTGGCGACCAGGATGAAGTCCGCCGTGAGGCGGCGCGTGTCCGTATAGCGCGAGACCTCAACCGTGTGGGCGTCCACGATCTTCGCCGTCCCCTGGACGACCGTGATCCCGTGCCGTTCGAAGTTCTCGTCAATGAGCTTCCATGACGCCTCGACGACCGCCCGTTCGCGCTGCATGAAATCCGCGATCGTGATGTTCGCCTGGACGCGGACATCCACGCCATACAGGCCGCGCTGCTTGAGCCCGGAGAAATGGAGGGCGGTTTCGCGGAGTGTCTTGGACGGGATGGTCCCGGTGTTGACCGCCGCGCCGCCCGGCTTGGGGGCCTTCTCGACGATACAGACCTTCTTCCCGAAATACGCGGCCTGCGCGGCCCCCTTTTCGCCCGCGGGGCCCGCGCCAATCACGATCAGGTCGAAATGGTCGGACATCGCGTGGGGAAAGAGTACGGGCTGGCCCGCGGGGGCACAATCCACGGGACAAACATGCGCCTTTTCATAGACGAGCGAGGCCCTCCACACGGCACCTGGGAGGGGTCGCGCGTGTAACTTTCCCGTGCCATGAGCGCCGACGCCGCCACCTACTTCCGCAAGGGTTTCGGGCTGGGCGCGGACGTGCAGGAGTCGCTCTCCGCGGACTATACCGGACGCCTCGTGGACGTCCTGCGGGAGCGGGACTACGCACTCACGGCGGATGGCGTCACGCTGCGCCTCGCCCGGGAGTTCGGGTTCTGCTATGGTGTCGAGCGCGCGGTGGACTACGCCTACCAGACGCGGAAGAAGTTCCCGGACCGCCAGCTGTTCCTCGCCGGCGAGATCATCCACAATCCGCACGTCAACGCGAAGCTGCGCGACATGGGGATCACCTTCCTGGCATCGCGCGATTCGGGATTCGACTACTCACTGGTCAGTGCCGCCGATGTCGTGATCCTGCCGGCCTTCGGCGTGACGATCGGCGACGTGCAGAAGCTCCGCGACCTGGGCTGCGTGGTCGTGGACACGACCTGCGGCTCCGTCCTCAACGTGTGGAAGCGCGTGGAGTCCTACGCGCGCGACGGGTTCACTTCGCTGATCCACGGCAAGTACTACCACGAGGAAACGCGCGCGACCGCGTCGCAGGTGCACAAGTACGCCGGCGGGACCTATCTGATCGTGCGCAACATGGAGCAGGGGCGGGAAGTCTGCGACTACATAGAAGGGAAGGGCATGTCCCGCGAGGCTTTCCTGGCCAAGTACCGGGTTCAGGCGAGCGAGCACTTTGATCCCGACGTGCACCTGCAGCGGATCGGGGTGGCGAACCAGACCACGATGCTCGCGCGCGAGTCGTTGGCGATCGGCGCCGAGGTGGGCGCCGCGATGGAACGCCGCTACGGTGCCGCACACCGCGAGGAGCACTTCCGCACGTTCGACACGATCTGCAGCGCGACGCAGGACCGGCAGGACGCGGTCAATGCACTGCTGACCGAACCGCTGGACGTGATGCTGGTGATCGGCGGGTACAACTCGAGCAACACGATGTCGCTGGCCGCACTCTGCGCCGAGCGCGTGCGCACCTATCACATCGCGGACGCCACCTGCATTGACGTGGAGGCCCGGACGATCCGGCACCTCCCGGTGGGCGCGCACGACGAAGTGGTCGCCACGGATTGGCTGGCCGAGCGCGGGCCGCTTCGCGTGGGGCTCACGGCCGGCGCCAGCACGCCGAACAACAAGATCGGCGAGACCGTTGCTCGCGTATTTGCGACGCGCGGCATCGCGGCGTCGGCGCTCGGCTAAGGTTCGACCGCCGCACGCGCCATGACTGACCCGGCTCACGCGCCTGCCTACGCGACGCTGTCGGCCGGCCAATCAAGCGTGACAATCCTCCCGGCACTCGGCGGCCGGATCCGCGACCTCACGCTCGGCGGGCGTCAGTGGTTGTGGCACAACCCGGACCGCCCGTTCACCGCGGCAGCCGAGGATGCGTCGCTGGGTGAGTCTGTCGGGAGCGGCGGTTTCGATGAGTGTTTCCCGACGGTCGCAGCCTGTACGCTGCCCTCGTGGGTCGAGGGCGCAAAGGGGGCAAGGATCGGCGAACGGGGTGCGCTGTGGCGGCAGCGTTGCGACGTGGCGATCGCCACGGAGGAACACGGACACAGCGCCAGCTGCACGTGGCAGATCGCGCCGCTGTCGTTCGAGTTCAAGCGGCGCATCACGGTGCGCCCGGACGGCATGCTGGACTTGAGCTATGCGGCGACCAACACGGGCGGCACTCGCCTGCCGTTCCTGTGGGCCGCGCACCCCGTCTTTCCGTTGACCGCCTCGACCCGCATCCTCTTGCCCGAAGGCGCGCAGACGCGCGTGTGGATGAGCGATGCCGCACCGTTCGCGAAGGGCGACGCGGCCTACGCATGGCCGCGCGTAACCGGCCGCGTGAAGAATGGCGAGCGCGCCGTGGATGTGTCGCGACCGGCGGCGATCGGTGCGCGGTTCGCGTGTACCATCTTTGTCGCGTTGCCACGCACGGAAACGTCGTTGACGATCGTGGAGGGTCGCCACGCACTCGAGTTGCGGGTGCATGGCCGCGAGCTCTCGCACGCCGGCGTCTGGATCAACCGCGGGGTGCTGGCGCCGACCGAACGGAAGCGTCCATTGTTGCGGCTTCGGCGCGCGCGAACGTATTCGACGATCACGCTTGCCCCGTGCCTCGGTGCACCCGAGTCGCTGGCCGATGCGCTGAGTGAACCGTGGGAGACGGCGCGTTGGATCGAGCCGGGCGCAACGGCGCGCTGGGCCATGACCTTGAAGGCGAGGCCGGCATGACCGGCGCGTGCGGACGGGTTTCGCGCCGATGAGCGGCTCCAGCATCGTGCGCGCGGCGCTCGGTGGGGCGATTGACTACGCGGGGCTCTTCCCGCCGGCAGCGCTCGGCATGGGGGCGGCTGTCCAGAACTATGCCCGGTATCGGGGCGGTGAACACGCCTGGCTGCTTGGCCGGTTTGTGCTGGGCGTTGCGCGGTTGGAGGAGTTCGCGGCGGCATACGCCGCGCTCGCACCGGGCGCCGCGACCGGCACCCCACCGTGGCGACTTTCGGTGATCGCCCGAGCCGCCGACGCGCCCGCGCTGGCTGCGTTCAACGCACGATATGGCGTGCGCACGACGATCGACTCGGTTGAAGTGCCGCCGAGCTCCGCGGCCGAAATCGCGGATGCCGCGGCGCTCGGCGCACTCTATACGACGTATGTGGAAGTCCCGCTTGCCGGCGACGTCGAGGCAATTGTCGCGGCGTTGGGCGCACACAAACTGCGGGCCAAGGTTCGTACCGGCGGTGTCACGCCGGATGCGATTCCCGCGGCTGAGGCCGTCGCGCGATTCATCGCCGCGTGCACGCAGCATGGCGTCCCGTGGAAAGCCACGGCCGGCCTGCACCATGCTTGGCGCGGCGAGTACGCGCTGACGTACGAGGACGCCGCACCGCGTGGGACCATGCACGGGTTCATCAACGTGCTCGGCGCGGCGCTGGCCGCGCGCCGCGCCGCGCCGCAGGTGGCCGATACGATCGTGCGGACGCTGCAGGCACAGCCGACGGATTTCACGATCACCGACCAGGCCGTGCGCGTGAACGGAACGACATTTGATGCGACCGCCGGCGCCGCGATGCGGACGAGCGGGTTTCAGTCGTTCGGCTCCTGCTCATTCGAGGAACCCGTGGCAGATCTCATTGCACTGAGGGTGGCATGATCGCTCGAGCACCGATTGACCGCACGCACGACCCCGCGCTTCGCTCCTGGGTGGAGTCTGCGAACGATGGCGGCACCGACTTCCCGATCCAGAACCTTCCGTTCGCGACGTTCCGCCATGACTACGAGGAGCGGCCACGGATCGGCATCGCGATCGGCGACCAGCTGCTCGATTGCCTCGAGGCCGCGCGTTGCGGGCGATTCGATCCGCTCGACCCCGCGATCCGCGATGCGCTGCAAGGCTGGTCCCTCAACGGCCTGATGGCGCTGGGCCGGCGCGACGCCCGCGCGGTCCGTCATCTCGTCAGTCGCATGCTCGAAGCGGGCTCGCCCGAGGCGAATGCGGCGTACGCGCTCCGCGACCGGATCCTGGTTCCGCTGAACCGCGTCTCACTGCTCGTGCCCGCCGAGGTGGGCGACTACACGGATTTCTACGCGTCCATTCATCATGCGAGGCGCGTGGGGGCGCTGTTCCGCCCCGACAATCCGCTGCTCCCCAACTACACATGGGTCCCCATCGGCTACCACGGGCGCGCCTCGTCGCTGGTGCCGAGTGGCAGCCAAGTCCGTCGTCCGATCGGGCAGACGCGAAAAGGCGCGGACGGTCCCCCCAGTGTCGCGCCCAGCGCGAGCATGGACTACGAAGTCGAGCTGGCGTTGTGGGCATGCGGCGAAAACGCGATCGGCGAGCCGATCCCGATCTCGCGCGCCGGTGATCACCTGTTCGGTGTCAGCCTCCTCAACGACTGGTCGGCGCGTGACGTGCAGGCGTGGGAGTACCAACCGCTGGGCCCGTTTCTCTCGAAGAACTTCGCAACTACGGTCGGCGCGTGGGTCGTGACGGCCGATGCCCTCGAGCCGTTCCGTTCGCCACTGGCGGCGCGCGGCCCGGACGAACCAGCGCCACTCCAGTACCTGGACGATCCCGAGGATCGCGCGCGGGGCGCGCTGGGCGTCACGGTCGAAGTGGCGATCGCGACGGCGAAGATGCGTGAAGCCGGGCTGCCGCCGCTGCGACTTTCGACGGCGCAGGCGAGCGACCTGTATTGGACGCCGGCCCAGATGATCGCGCACCACACGAGCAACGGCTGCAACCTGAGGCCGGGCGACATGCTGGGCACGGGGACGATCTCGGGCGCGGACGACAGTGCGCGCGGCTGCCTGCTCGAGATCACGCGACGAGGCGCCGAGCCGGTGCAGTTGCCGACGGGCGAGACCCGGGCGTTCCTCGCGGACGGCGACGAGGTCATCATTCGAGGGTGGTGCGAGCGCGAAGGTGCCGCGCGCATCGGGTTCGGTGAGTGCCGGGGAACGATCGTACCGGCGAAGTAGCATTCGATTCGCGGGGCGGCACAACGGTTCGACGGGCGGTTGAAGCCCAATCAGGAGGAGTGATGCAGCGACTTTGGATCTTCGCGGTCATCGGCATCGCGGCGTTCGCGCCAGGCGACGGACTCGCCCAGGCGCGTCCTTCCACCGATGTGTGGGTCGTCCCGCTCACCGACGCCGGCAATGCCGTGCGCGTCGGCGAGCCGCGCAACCTGACGAAGCGCACCGGATACGACAACCAACCCTCGTTCACGCGTGACTCGAAGTCCGTGCTGTTCACGGTCATCGGCGCGGATGAGCAGGCCGACATCTGGCGCGTGCCGGTGGACGGCGGGTCGGCGACGCGGATGACGCAGACGGTCGAGAGCGAGTACTCGGCCGCGGTGACGCCCGATGGGCAGGCGTACTCGGTGATTCGCGTCGAGCGGGACTCCACCCAGCGGCTATGGCGGTTCCCGTTCGATGGTGGAGCGCCATCGCTCGTACTCGAGCGCATCAAGCCGGTCGGCTACCACGCATGGGCGGGTGACAATCGCCTCGTGCTCTTCGTGCTTGGCCAGCCGGCGTCGCTGCAGGTGGCGGATGTACGCACCGGCACGGCCGACACGGTCGCGCGGAACATCGGTCGCGCACTCGCGAAGGTGCCGGGCCGCGACGCGGTGACCTTCCAGCAGGTCGTGCGGGACAGCGGGTCGTGGATCGCGGAGCTCGATGTGCGCACGAACCAGGCGCGACGCCTGATGAAGCCGCCGGCCGGCGCGGACTATCATGTGTGGACCCCGCAGGGGGCGTTGCTCGCTGCGGCCGGCTCACAGGTGATGATCTGGACCAACAACCAGTGGGACCAGGTCGCGGACCTCACGCGCTGGGGCGTGCGCGGCATCTCGCGCCTCGCGGTCAGTCCCGATGGGCGCTGGCTCGCGTTTGTCGCCGAGGACCAGGCGTCACGGTGAACCCGGCGTCGGCCCGCTCCTTCGCCGATCACTTCGGCTCGCGCGCGGCGCATTACCGCGAGGTCCGGCCGACCTACCCCGCTGCGCTCTTCCACTTCCTGGCGATCATCTCGCCGACGACCCGCATGGCCTGGGATTGCGCCACCGGGAACGGCTAGGCGGCCGTGGCGCTCGCCGGGCGATACGCATCCGTGCTGGCCACCGATGCCAGTGATAGGATGATCGCCGAGGCGACCGCGCACCCCAGGGTTCGCTACGCCGTGACCGACTATACGACAGGGCTCGAACCGCACTCGGTCGGGATCGTCACGGTCGCGCAGGCGCTGCATTGGCTGGACCTCGACGCATTGATCCGCGAGGCGCGCCGGGTGCTGGTTCCGGATGGACTGCTCGCCGCCTGGTGCTATTCCCGGTGTCGCGTCTCGCCCGAAGTGGACGCCGTGTTCGACCACTTCATATGAAGTGACCGTGGGCCCGTACTGGCCGCCGGAGCGCAAGCACGCGGAGAACGGGTACCAGGCGCTGGCGCTCCCGATCGACGAGTACGCGGTGCCGCCGTTTGAGATGATCGAGGACTGGACGGCACGCCAGTTTATCGGGTACATCCGCAGCTGGTCGGCCGTCGCCAGGTACATCGAGGCACGCGGCGAGGCCGGTGTATCGGAGTTCGAGGCCGAGTTGCTGGCGGCGTGGGGCGAACCGACGGAACGGCGGCGGATCCGCTTTCCCCTGCATTTCCGAGTGGGCGAGGTGCGGAAGCCGGCGTCGGCCGCCGCGGGTATGCCCTTGTCGCGCCGTGGGAGCGGGGCAATTCTTCGGTTCCTCCACGGGCTCCCCCATCATGTCGCCAAAGAACACGCCAGGCCGCGATAGCGCAGGAATGTTGGTACCGCTGGACGCGGCAGCCGATGCGCTGCTTCGGAGCGCAGTCGAGGCCGCGCGCCAGCACGAACGCGTGGCCAAGCTGAATGAGCGGGGCGCGCACTTCACCGAGATGCAGGAGGCGGGCGAGCTTGGTGCGCTCTGCCTGAAGCACCTGGGTGAGCGCCTCTCCCTCTATGAGGTTTCGGCGTCCGGTGGGCGCGGTGCGCACGACGAGGCGTTCTGGCACTGCGCGAACTCGCTGTGGCACGCGGCCCGCGAGTACTCGCGGCGCCACTCGGATTCCAATGCCTCATCTATCCAGCTGGCGAAACACTCGCCGGACAAGCTTGGGGCACTGACACTCGAGTACGAACTCGAGGCGTCCGCGCTGCTGGCGCTGAAGAACGCGATCTCGTCGTACAAGAAGCTGCGGCCAGACGCGGCCTAGGGCGCCAGGCGTCCTACCGCGTCCAGATCACGATACTGCCGCACCCGCTCAGGCCCATCTGGAACTGGGCCGGGACGTAGGTCCCCGAGTAGATCTCGATGCCGAGCACTTCCTTGGGCCGCACGAGCATGTCGAGGTCACTCGCCAGCATCGTGCCCCAAAAACTGCCGTTGATGTAAAACGCGGGTTCGCAGTTCTCGGCCATCGCGCCGCGCACCGTGATGCGGTGTTCGAGGCCACCGTCGAGCCGCTCCATCCGAATGCCGGAGATGCGCTGGAAGAGGTCCGACGTCGCGATGGGTCGCTGCCGACTGATCGCCTGCGCGTCGAGGTAGCGTCCGCCCGTGGTACGGCTTCGTTCGAGGAACCCGACCATGTCCACATTGCGTGCGACGCGCGCCGAAATCCGCACGGTGTCCAGCACTGAGGCCAACGTGGCGAGCTCGATCTCCATCCGTGGGGTGCCGGCGATCACATCCACGAGCCGGCGTTCCGGGTAGAAGCCGATCGCGCGCAGGTCGAGCATGCGCGAACCCTCGGGTAGCCCGGCGAGCGTCCATTCGCCGCGTTCGTCCGAGCGGGTGCGAGGACCGCCCGGCAGGCTGACGAGCACGCCGGCCAGCGGTCGTGCGCCGATCGCGCTCACGACGCGGCCGGAGAGGCGACCCGGTCCGCGTCGCATCGGTGCGGACGAGTCGCCCGGTGTACGGCCCGGATCACCGGGGAGTCGAGAAGCGCCGATATACAGCGTGCGCCGGAACAAGCCGCCCACCGGCATCCGGACTTCGAGTACGTCAGTGCTGTCGGCATCCCGATACGCGGCGAGCGCGAGCGTTCCCGGCGTGGGCACGTGGCAGATCGCAAACCACCCGTCGTCCCGCGCGCGGGACACCAGGCGCGGGAGCTGGCGTGTCACGCCTTTCGGCCCGATGGTCAGCTCGAGCCACTCGCCCACGACATCGCTGCCGGCGGCCACGCCGCCGGTTGCGTGCACGACGTGGCCAAGCACCACGCCCCCGGACGCCGCGGCACCGGGCCCGCACAGCGCGGCCTTCACATGGCGGACTGACGGGATACCGAGGTCCGCGAACGTTGGAATCGGCGGGCGGACGGTCACCGCGCGAGGCGTCGCCTCGATGCCGAGCGAATCGAGCATCGCATGGAGGAAGCCGAGCACATAGTGACCGGCGGGTACCGCGCTGAAGACGAAGGTGTCGGCGGAATCCGACACGACCGCACGGCTGTAGCTGACGCCGGGATCGGTGGACACGATTTGCACCGTCGCGCCCGCGAGCGACGCGCCGGCAACGCTGTCGTACACTGTCCCGCTCACAGTACCGCTCACGGTGCCACCTGACGACTGCGCGCGCAGGCCGGGCGCGGCGAGTGCCACTGCGACAATGCCTGCCGCAACGCCCGCGACAAGGCACGCGACGATTGCATCGCACCTCTGCACAGCGGCCCGGGCGGATCTCACGCCCGGAACCTACCGCGCACTTAACGCGTGGGCAAAGCCAAGCCGTACGGCCAGCGGATTACCTTCAGGGCAATGACGATGCGCTTGCCATGAGTGCCGTGCCACGCGTGTTCATGCGCGTTCTCTCGCTGGCGAGTTGCGCCGGCCTCGCCGTCGCCTGCAGCGGCGGCGGCCCGACCTCGCCCGTCAAGGCACCGAGCCCGACCCCGACGACCCCGACCACCCCCGGACCGAGCACGCCCGCGCCAAGCGCGGATCCCCCGGTGGCCGTACGCGAGTTTCGCGGTATCTGGGTGGCAACGGTCGCGAACATCGACTTCCCGACGGCGGCCGGACTGCCGGTCGCCACGCAACGGGCCGAGCTTCGCGCACTGCTCGATCGCGCGCAGGCGATCGGCATGAACGCCGTGATCCTCCAAGTGCGCGCGGCAGGCGATGCGCTGTACACGTCATCCATCGAACCGTCCATGAAGTCGCTGGCGGGCCAGCAGGGGTCGGACCCCGGCTGGGATCCGCTCAGCGAGGCGGTCACCGAGGCGCACGCGCGTGGGCTGGAACTGCACGCGTGGTTCAATCCGTTTCGCGCGGGGAACCCCAGTGACTCCCTGGCGCTCGCGCCGTCGCACCTGTTCCGGGCCCGGCGCGACCTGGGCCGCGTGGCGCAGGGGCAGTTGTGGTTCGACCCCGGTGAACCGGAAGTGCAGGACCATGTGATGCGCGTGATCCAGGATGTGCTGGCGCGCTACGACGTGGATGGCGTGCACCTGGATGACTACTTCTATCCGTATCCCACGAGCGGCGCGGCGATCCCGATCCAGTTCCCGGACGACGCGAGCTACGCGAAGTACCTGCAGGCGGGCGGCGTGGCGATGGATCGCGCCGATTGGCGCCGGCAGAACGTGAATCGGTTCGTGGAGCGGCTGTACCGTGACGTGAAGGCGACGAAGCCACTGGTGAAGGTTGGGTTGTCGCCGTTCGGCATCTGGCGGCCCGGCACGCCCGCGGGGATCGTCGGGCTCGATGCGTGGCGCGACATCTTTGCCGACTCACGATTGTGGCTGGAGCAGGGATGGGTCGACTACTTCGCGCCGCAACTCTACTGGAGCATCGCGAGCAGCGGCCAGAGCTTCCCGTCGCTCTTCAACTGGTGGCTGTCGGTGAACGCAAGGCAACGCCACGTCTGGCCTGGGCTGGCGGCCTATCGCGTCGCCGACGGCACAAGCTCCGCGTTCACCGCGCGCGAGATCACCCAGCAGATTGACCTGATCCGCGCCGGTGCCGGCGCGCAGGCGGGCGGCGCACGCGGCGCGCTGTTCTACAATACGACAACGATCCGGAACAATCGCGGCAATCTGGCCGATTCGCTGACCGCGCGGTTCGCCGGACCCTCGCTGGTCCCGACAACCCCGTGGCTGGATGCGGTGGCGCCGGCGACGCCCTCGCTCACCGTAACGACCCAGCCGACGCTGGTCCGCGCGACCTGGGCAAGCGGCGCCGGCGAATCGCCAAGCTGGTGGTTGTTACGCTGGCGCGTGCGCGCCGGATGGCGTCACCGCGTGCTCTGGGGCACGGAGCGGAGCGCCGACCTGAGCGGCGCGGACGCCAGCGATCGCCCGGACGTCGTCATGGTCGCGGCACTCGACCGCGCGATGAACCTCTCCGCGGACGTGCGGTGGAACGCGGCGAGCGGTGTTGCTACCGGTCAGTTGGCACGGTCACCGTAAGCTTCCCGCTTTCCATCGCGCGCTTCGCGATCGCGACCAGGCGCTCGTCCTGGTTGCGGTCGATCGCCCGGATGGCGCGTCGCGCGCGCCGTGACGCCGCGGGCACAAACAGCTTCGCCATGTCGAGATCGGCGACCGCGTGCTCCGGTCCACCGGCCTTGTTGACCGCCCAGGTGGCGCGCGCGATCGTCGCGCTGGCCAGGAAGATGTCGATTGCCGCGTTCGCGAGCCGCTCCTGGTCCAGCTGACGCTCGATCACGTCCTTGCCGTGCCGGAAGAGCGTGCGCTCGACCGCGAGGGCGAGGTCGCGGATGTTTTCCGAGATCATGCCGGCCTCGCTTGCCAGCGCCGGGTGTACATGCTCGAAATCCGGACGGTCAAACTGCTTCTTCGCGCGTCCCGAGATGTAGTGCCCGATCGCGCCCATCGAGTGCAGCGGGTCGCGGATCGCCTTGCCGAGTGCCTTCAGCTCCTCACCGGGCTGCTGCAGGCCGGACAGCGCAATGAGCGCGCGCTGGATCTCGTTCGTGCCTTCGAAGATCAGGTTGATGCGCGCATCGCGCACCGCCTGTTCGTACGGATACTCCTTGGAGTAGCCGATCCCGCCCGCGATCTGCAGGGCCTCGTTTGCGGCGCGGAACACGAGCTCCGAGGCGAACACCTTGCAGGCGGCGGTCTCGAGCGAGAAGTCGATCCCGCCGCGGTCCACCATGCCTGCCGTGAGCATCCAGCCCGCGTCGCTGGCATAGATGTCCACCGCGGCCGCGGCGAACTTGTGCTGGATCATCCCGAAGTCGCCGATCGGACGGCCGAACTGCTCGCGCTGCTTGGCGTGCGCCAGGGCCACCTCGAGCACGACCTGCGCGCCGCGCGTTGAGGCCGCGGCGAGGCCGAGCCGACCCGAGTTGAGTACCTCAAGCGCAATCTTGAATCCCTGGCCGACCTCGCCCAGCCGGTCGGCCATCGGCACCTTCACGTTCTCGAACGTCACGGACCGCGTGTCGCTCGCCTTGATGCCCATCTTCTCCTCGATCTTGCCGAGCGAGACGCCCGGGGCGTGGGCGTCCACGATGAGCGCCGTGACACGGTCCTTCTTCTTGCCGTCCACCTCCGTCGGCACCTTCGCGAATACGGTGAACACGCCGGCATACCCGGCGTTCGAGATCCACATCTTCTGTCCATTGAGCACGTAGTGCGAACCATCCGCGCTTGGGATGGCCATCGTGCGCATTGCCTGGGCGTCGGACCCCGACCCGGGTTCGGTGAGGCAGAATCCGGCGACGAGTTCCCCGGTGGCGCACTTGGTGAGCCAGCGCTGCTTCTGGTCCTCCGAGCCGAACAGCGTGATGCCCTTGCAGCCGATGGACTGGTGGGCGCCGAAATACACGGCCAGCGCAGGGTCCGTGGCGCCGATCTCCCCGAACACGCGGTTCGAGACGATCGCGCTGCCCCCGAACCCACCGTATGCCTCGGGAATGTTCACGCCCATCAGCCCGAGCTCGGCGATCCCCGCGCGCACGGCGTCCGGGAACCGACCGTCGTGGTCCATCTGCCGGGAGTCAATGGTTTCCTTCGCGAACGCGCGGAACGCGTCGAGCACCGCGTTCAGGCTTTCCGATTCTTCCGCGCCCAGCTCAGGGAACGGATGGAGGAGTTCCTCGCGCAACTCGCCAAGGAACAGGCCGCGCGTGAACGAGGGATTGCGATCGGGATCGGCAAGGTGTGCAGGCATATCAACGCTCCAGCTGGAACCCTGGGTCAATTGTCGGCCGCTTCGCGGAGTTTCCCGCGAACCAGCCGGTGAGGTACATCCACTGCGTCATGCGCGTCAGCTTCGGGTAGTCAATGCGATCCGGGTTGTCGCGCGGCGTATGGTAATCGTTGTGCAGGTTTGTCGAGTACATGAGCGCCGGCACGTTGAGGCGCGCGTACGGCACGTGGTCGCTGCGGAAGTACCATCCTTCCGGGTGGGTCGGGCGGTCCCAGATCGAGTCGAGCACGAACTTGCCGGTGCGCCGGTTCGCTTCGAGGGCCATGCCGACCAGGTCGCTCGAGTTTCGATGCGGCGGCTGCACGCCGAGAATGGACGCGGTATCCGGGTGGTTCCGGCCGATCATGTCGCCATTCAGCACGGCGACCATCTGCGCGAGCGGTACGACCGGGTGCGCCGCATGCCACAGCGAACCGAGCAGGCCGCGCTCCTCGGCGCCGTGATAGATGAAGAGTGCGGAGCGCTTCGACGGCTGCTTCACCCACGCGCGCGCGATCGCGAACATCGCGACGCTGGTCGAGCCGTTGTCGTCCGCCCCGTTCCAGATCGAGTCACCGTCCACGGTGTAGCGAACACCGTCGTGATCCTGATGGGAACTGAAGACCACATACTCATCGCGCAGCTTTGGGTCCGTGCCGCGCACCACGCCGATGATGTTCACGCTCGGCGTGTCGAACTGCTCGGTCTTGATGTGGATCTCGGCCCCCTGGCCGTCCTGGCGAAGCTGGGACAGCAGCTGCGACCGGACCATGATGACCGGCACAGGGCGGGGCGGAAGCGTTGCCGGGGCCGCGCCGCCGCGCCCGCCAGCTCCACGTCCGCCTGCACCTGCGCCCGCGCCGCGCCCGCCGCCGCCGGCCGGAGCGAAGCGGTTCGCGCCGCCGATCACGGTGTAGCCGCCGCGCGACTGGAGCTTGGCGACGGCGTCGAACATGCGGTCCCCAAGCGTATCAGCGACGATGATCACGGCGGCAGCGCCGCGCTGTTGCATGCGGTTCGCCGCGACGGTGAGTCCCTGGCGCACAGCGCGATACTCGGGCGTGTTGACCGTGGTTCGCGTGCCTTCGGACGTCGGCCTCAGCGTCACCACCGCGACGCGCCCGCGCACGTCAATCGTCTCGTCGCTGCCGTCCCCGGCGAACACGGTCGTGCCGACGATGTCACCTTCGTTGTTCGATGTCGGCGTTGCGTCGGTCCAGAGTGCGAAGGGCTTCCCGCCGATCCGGACCGAGCTCGACGCGGTGGAAATGCGGGTCCGGCGCATGTTGAACCACTGGAAGTATGTGCCGTCGTCGCCCATCGGCTGCACACCGAACTTCCGGAGCTGCTCGGCCGTCCACATGGATGCCCGCATCTCGTCGAGCGTGCCGGCCTCGCGTCCGCGCATGGCGTCACCGGCCATCGCGAAGAGGTCGGCCTTGAGGTCCGCCTCCTTGATGAGCGCCATCGCGCCGGGGGTCGGGATGGTGATGCTGCCCTGTGCGTGCGCTGAGCCCGGCGCAACCAGCGCGGCGGTCAGCGCCAACGCGGCGATCGAACTGATGGGGGACTTTGGCATCATTGCTCCGCAAGGGTTCGGTATCATCGTTCGCTACTTCGCCATGGCGCGCAGGTATTCGCGATCCCACGCCGCCGGTATGCTCTCCCGTGGAGAATACGGCCCCGGCGCGTACACGCGCGAGGATACGCCGAGCTGGCTTTGCTCGCAGATCGCCCAGTCCTGGCGGTTCGTGCGGTCCCAGAACTCCTCGGCGTCGGCGATGTTGTAGTTCGGTGCCGACGGTGAATCCGGGTTCACCATCCACTCGCAGCGCACGCGGCTCTTGTCCGGCGCGACCGGGTCCACGGTGTAGTACACCGCGTAGTCCATGTGAACGCTGAGCATCATCGCCGGGAACAGCGTGTAGTAGTACGCTCGCGTGCGATCCTCAGCGGAGAGCGTCCCCAGCGGCAGGCCGCAGGAACGTCCCGTCATGGTGGCGCTCTCGTTGGGCGCCTTGATCTCCATGTATCCGCCGAGGAACGCGCCTTCCGTGAGGTCGTTCGCGCCGCTGGTGAACGGCAGTTTCGTCGAAAGTTCCGGATGAATGGTCGGGCAGTGCAGGCACTCGGAGTAGTTCTGGAGGATCAGCTTCCAGTTTGCGGCGACTTCGTAGTCAATGCGTCGCACGCTCCGAAGCGTCGCGAGGTTGTAGCGCGCGAATCGCTCGTGCAGCGGCGCGATGAACCGCTCGAAATCGCCCGGCCGCGCGCCGAGGTTGACGAACAGGAACCCGTCCCAGCGACCGAGCGGCGCCTGATGCAGCGGATAGTCCGCCATATCGAACCCATCGGCCTCGGCCATGTGCGGCGCACCGGTGAGGCGCCCATCGAGCCGGTAGGTCCAGGCGTGGTAGGGGCACTGGATCGTCTCGCCGAACTGCCCGTTCGTCGCCGTGCAGATCCTCGTGCCGCGATGCCGGCACACGTTATGGAACGCGCGAATCGTGTCGGCGCGGTCGCGCACGATGATGAGGCTCTCGCCAGCGACATTCGCAACCACGTAGTCGCCGCCGGCGGGGATATCGGCTTCGCGACCGACGCAGAGCCAGCTGTTCGGGAACAACCGGGCGCGCTCGTCGGCCAGCGCGGCTTGCGACGTGTAGTAGTGACCGTCGAGCGTCCGGGCGCCGGGTTGGTACGTGGTGGTCGTGGGACGAAAGGTCATGTTGGCGTCCAGGGCGTTCCCGCTACTGACCCCTCTTCACATCCCCAAGGATCACGCGCGCTGCGTTCAACCCTGCGCCGCCGGCAATCCCACCGCCCGGATGCGCACCGGGGCCGCAGACGTACACGCCTTGCACGGGCGAGCGATACGACGCACACGCGGGCACCGGGCGCATGAACATCACTTGATCGAGTGCCATCTCGCCGTGATACAGGTGCCCCTCGGGCAGCCCGTACTCCGATTCAAGATCGGCGGGCGTCACCACGTGCGTATGCAGCACGAGGTCGCGGATGCCCGGCAGGTGCGCGGCAAGCGTGGCCACCGCGCGTTCGCCGAGCGCGGTCCGCGCGGCCGAATCCCAGGCGCCTTCGCGCAGCCGGTACGGGGCGTACTGCATGTGCACCGACATGATGTGCTTGCCGGGCGGCGCGAGGGAGGGGTCGCTCACCGTTGGAATGGTGACGCGCAGGAACGGCGCCGCGGCAACACGGCCGTACTTGGCGTCATCATAGGCGCGCTCGAGGTAGTCCATGGTCGGCGCGACCACGATTTCCCGGACGGGGCCGTCGCCGGGAAGCGGCGGCAGCGGAGGTAACGCATCGAGCGCGAGGTGGACCTTCGCCCACGCGCCACGATAGCGGATGTTCCGGACAGCGCGGACAAAGTCGGGCTCAAGCCGAGTCGGGTCGCAGAGTTCCAGGAATGTCGAACGCGGGCTCGCGGCGGACGCGATCCTCGCGGCGGGCAGCTCCTCACCCCCGGCGAGTACCACGCCGCTTGCGACGCCCTGCTTCACGACGATTCGTTCCACCTTCGCGCCGGTGCGAACCTGCACACCAGCGGCGCGCGCCGCGGCAGCCAAGGCGTTCGTGAGCGCGCCAACGCCGCCTTGTGGAACTTGCGATGCAACACCCACCGGCCGGCCGATCGCGTGCTGAAGGAAGCTGAAGGTCGTGGCGCCCGCCCGTGGCCCATGGCAGAGATGCGTGATGCTGCGGCTCGCGAGAACGCCCTTCAGCGTTGGCGACTCGAACCAATCGTCCAGCCACTCGGCGATGGACATCGGCAGCACGCGGAGCACGTCCGTCATATCGCGTTCGCCCATGCGCTTGAGGCGAACGCCGAGCCGAGCGGCCGTCAGCAGCTCAGCGATCGAGCTCGCACCGACGTCGGGCACCGGGGCGTCCGACATCCCGGCAAGGAATCCACTCAACGAGCCGACGCGGGCCGCAAATGACGGCCAGCGCTCGCGATCGCGCGCCGTGACCGCCTCGTTGGCGCCGCCTGCCCCTCCCGGTTTCCGCGGCGACAACGTCGCGGCGTCCATCTCCAGCCAGGCGCCTGCACCCGTGGGCGCGAGCAGGCGCCCGCCTGGCGACGCGAGGCGCAGCCCGTGTTGTTCAAGCTGCAGGTCCTGCACAAGCCGCGGCGAAACCCAGCCGGCGTCGTCACTCGCGATGTCGGCCTTCCATCCCGGCGCGAACTCGGCCGTGACATGCGCGCCACCGATCCGCTCGCTCGCGTCGAGAAGCAGCACGCGCGCTCCGCCCCGCGCAAGAGCGGTCGCCGTTGCAAGCCCGTCCACGCTCGCGCCGATCACGATCACGTCGTAGCTCATGACGACGCCCCGAGGATCTCGAGCGCTGCGAGCCGGCCCGACGCGCCCATGATGCCGCCGCCCGGATGCGTGCCCGATCCGCATTGCCAGTATCCGGCGATCGGCGAGCGGTACCGCGACCACGCGGGCGCCGGTCGGAAGAAGAACAACTGTTGCAGCGTGAGCTCGCCCTGGAAAATGTTGCCTTCGGTGAGCCCGGTGATCCGCTCGATGTCCACCGGCGTGATCACCTGCCGGTGCAGGATGGCTTGCTTGATGTTCGGCGCGAACTGCGAAAGTGTGTCCACCACGGCATCGCCGAAGGCCTCGCGCTTCGCGTCGGTCCAGCCGCCGTTCAGGTGGTACGGCGCGTACTGCACGAAGACCGACATCACGTGCTTGCCCGGCGGCGCCATGCCCGGGTCAATCATCGAGGGGAGGATGATGTCCATGTACGGCCGCCGCGAAAACTCGCCGTACTTGGCGTCGTCAAACGCGCGCTCCACCCAATCGAGCGACGGGCTGATCGAGAACGCGCCACGCCATGCCGCTTCGCGCAGCTGCCCGCGTTGGTGATCGCCGCCCTCGAGGCAGGTGAATCGCGGGAGTTCGCTCAGGGCGAGGTTCACCTTGCCCGACGACCCGCGGAACTTGTAGCGCCGGATCGCGTCCGCGAACTCGCTCGGCAGTTCGTTCGGATCCGTGAGTTGCAGGAAGCTCCGGGCAGGGTCGAGGCCCGAGACTACGATGGGCGCCTCGTATTCGTCGCCGTTCTCGAGCGCGACGCCGGTCGCCCGGCCGCCGCGCGTGATCACCTTGGCCACGGGCGCGTTCAGCTTGATCTCCGCGCCCAGGGCGCGCGCGGCGCTCGCGATCGCCTCGCTGACGCCGCCGGTGCCGCCCTTCGCGAATCCCCACGCGCGGAAGACGCCGTCAATCTCGCCCATGTAGTGGTGCAGGAGCACATACGCCGTGCCCGGCGACCGCGGCCCGAGGAACGTGCCGATGATTCCGCTCGCCGACTTCGTCGCCTTCAGCGTGTCGAACTCGAACCATTCATCGAGGAAATCGGCCGAGCTCATCGTCATGAGCTTGTGGAGCGCGTGGAACTTCTCGGCGCCCAGCGAGCGCATGTGGTTGCCGAACTTCAGCATGCCCATGAGGTCGCGCGGCGAGAGCGACGACGGATCCGGCGGCAGCATGCCGAGGATCGGCCGCACCGCGTGCGCCATGTGGTGCATCAGGCGCCCGTACTCATCGTAGGCATCCGCGTCGTGCCGGGAGTGCCGGTACAGTTCGCGGCGGCTCAGGTCGTGATCCGACCACCCGGCGAGGTAGTCGCCGTTGAGCATCGGCGTGACCGTGCTCTCGAGCGGCAGGATGTGCAGGCCGTGCGACGGCAGGTCGAGCTCGCGGATGATCTCCGGGCGCAGGAGACTGACAACGTACGAGAAGACCGAGAACGTGAAGCCCGGGAACACCTGCTCGCTGACCGCCGCCCCGCCGACGAGCTCGCGTTTTTCCAGCACGAGCACGCGTTTCCCGGCGCGCGCGAGATAGGCCGCGGTGATCAGGCCGTTGTGGCCGCCGCCCACCACGATGGCGTCGTATCGTCCGGTGGCGCTCATCGGGTCTTCCGGGGCGGGTTGAAGAACGGCGTCGGCACGACGCGCGCGGGCGAGCGTTTCCGGCGATGCTCGACGGTGACTTCCATTTCCAGCGCCGTGCCCGGCCCCGCGTGCGCGGCCGGGAGGTGCGCGAGCGCGATGTAGCGCTTGAGGAGCGGGCTCCAGCATCCGCTCGTCGCGTACCCGACCTGGTTCTCGCCATCGTACAGCGGAACACTGGTGCGCCACGCGACCATCGGCAGTCGCGGCGGAAGGCCGACCTCTGCGTACAGCCGTTCCAGCGGCTCCCACGCGATCTCGATACCGACGAACCGCCACGCAATCCCGCGCTTGTGCTCGGCCTCGAGCGCCGCGCGGCCCACGAAGAAGTCCTTCTCGAGCTTCACCGTTCGGTCGAGGCCCAGCTCGTATGGCGATGACGTCTGGCTCGGGATCAGCGCCTTGTGCGCGCTCACATAGTCCACGTCTGCGAGCATCAGTCCTGCCTCGATCCGTGCCATGTCGAGGGCGAGCATGCCGGTCGGCGCGAGCCCGTAGCCCACTCCGCACTCGACCAGCGCATCCCAGACGCCAAGCGCGTGCTCGGCGTCAACCCACAGCTCGTAGCCGAGGTCGCCCGTGTAGCCGGTGCGCGAGATGGTCACCTGGGTCCCGCGGATCGTGGCGGCGGTGCAGCGGAAATAGCGCAGGCCGGAGAGGTCCAGCTGCGCGGCGTGCTCGAGGACCTTCCGCGAGTTCGGGCCTTGCAG
>Ga0194131_10002828_pt1 | contig 28143 bp, 24 predicted proteins | sample TA2KigO120mmetaG_FD_148631 | JGI IMG/M metagenome (GOLD analysis project Ga0194131, IMG submission 148631) | Freshwater microbial communities from Lake Tanganyika, Tanzania - TA2015053 Kigoma Offshore 120m | ecosystem: Environmental > Aquatic > Freshwater > Lake | place: Tanzania: Lake...
TCATGGACCTGGCGGAGGAGATCACCCCGAACGGCGATGGCACCGAGTGGACCGTGCGTTTGAAGGAGGGCGTGCGCTTCCATAATGGCAAGCCGATGACCGCCAAGGACGTGATCTACACCTTCCGGCGCATTTCTGACCCGAAGGACCCCAAGAACGGCTTCTCCTCCCTCACGGCGCTCGACCGCGACAACATGAAGGCCGTGGATGAGCGAACCGTCGTCATGCCCATGATCTCGCCCCTAAGCACCTTCCTGGAGCAAATAACCGCGGTGTATGACTTTGGGATCGTGCCAGAGGGCTACGACCCAGTGCAGCCAATCGGCACTGGGCCTTTCAAGTACGTGAGCTACACGCCTGGGCAAGAAAGTGTGTTCACCCGGAACGAGAACTACTTCGTCGAGGGCCGGCCGTACCTGGATGAGTTAACGATCATCGACTCCTTTGAGTCCGACACCGCGGCCTACAACGCCCTGCTCGGTGGTCAGGTTGACGTGTACGGCAATGCCACGCTTACCCTCGCACAGCAGGCGCCTTCTGCCGGGCTTAAGGTGCTGGAGTCGCTGCCCGGTCAATGGAACCCCTTCACGATGCGGGTCGACCAAGACCCCTTCAAGGACGTGCGCGTTCGTCAGGCCTTCCGACTTATCATCAATCGTGACGAGATGATCGAGCAGGCATTGAGTGGTTTCGCCACCGTGGGCAATGACCTGTTCAGTCATTGGGACCCGTTCTACCGGGACGACTTGTCTCGCGAACAAGACTTGGATCAGGCAAAGTTCCTGCTCAAGCAGGCCGGAGTTGAGGGTCTGACGGTGACCCTCGACACGGGTGACCTCGACGTCGGTGTCCTTCAGATGGCCCAAGTCTTCGCGCAGCAGGCCAAGGGCGCAGGGGTGACCGTCAATGTGAACAAGATGCCCGTGGGCACTTTCTACGGACCGAACTACCTGCAGTGGACTTTCGCGCAAGACTTCTGGGGCTACTCGCCGTTCTTCAACCAGATTGCACGCGGCATGCTGCCTGACTCTCCCTACAACGAGACCCACTGGAACGACGAGGAGTACTTCAACTTATACGAGCAGGCGAACGCCACGACGGACCGTCAGTTGCAGGAGGAACTGGCCTACGATCTGCAGCAAATCGACTTCGATCGTGGGTCTCTAATCATCCCCAACTACAAGACCCAAATTGACCTTATGCAGCAGAAGGTGAACGGCTTCACGGCGACAGGTACTGGCCAGACGTTAAGCCACGACTGGGCTGAAGCCTGGGTGAGCGGATGAGCGACGTGACCTGCGTCGGCCTGCATTGTGCGGACGTGATTTTGTACACAGTGCCGCACCTCCCGACCGGGCAAGATCAGATACTGCTCGACGATGTCTTGTGGACCGTTGGCGGGACCGCCGCAGCCACGGCGGTGGACTTGGCCAGGCTCGGCGTGAGTGTGAGCACCGTTGGAGCGGTTGGCCAGGATCCGTTCGGGGATTTTTTCGTTCGCGAGATGAGCCGTGAGGGGGTGGACACGGCTCATCTCGCCCAACTGCCCGGGCAGACGACATCGACGTCGGTCTTGCCTATTTCTCCTCGAGGCGATCGGCCGGCGCTCTATCTGGTCGGCGCCCTTGGCGAACTGTCGTTGGACATGATGCCGTGGGAAGTCATTGAGTCCTCGAAGGTGCTCCACCTTGGTGGCACCCTGCTGCTCCCCAAGCTCGACGGACAGCCATCTGCAGAGATACTCGCGCGTGCTCAAGCCTCCGGGGTCATCACCACTTTGGACTTCATCCCAGACTTCGAGCCACACATGCTCGACCGGCTCCGGCCGGCGTTGCCACACGTGGACTACCTGCTTCCGAACATGGAGGAGGGCATGGCCGTTGCCGGCGCCTCGTCCCGCCAAGAGGCGATTGAGTTCTACCTCGCTGAAGGAGTCAAGTGCGTTGTCATGACGTTGGGCGAGGACGGCGTCAGCATCACCACGCAAAGAGACGACGAAATACTGATTCCGGCGTATGACGTCGATGTTGTCGACACCATCGGTAGCGGTGACGCCTTCAGCGCCGGGTTCATCGCCGCCCTGGTCGAAGGCAAGTCGCCGTTGGAGGCGATCGAGCTTGGTGTTGCGTGCGGCAGTCTCGCCGCCACCGGGCGGGGGTCGCTGGAGGCACTGGTGGATCGCCAGACCGTCGAAGAGTTCGCTGCCACAGCAAGCCGTGGACGGGTGATCAGTACGTGAGCGTCGCCACGCCCGCACGGTTCGCGTTGCCGCCAACGGTGGCATTCGTCACGGGGGCTGGTCGTGGAATCGGGGCGAGTATCGCGACCGCCCTTGGAGCGGAAGGCGTCCAGGTGGGCTGCTTCGATCTCAACCCGCAGTCAGCCGACCGAACCGTTAAGCAGATTAACGCCTCGGGCGGGTCTGCAATGGCCGTCAGTGGTGATGTTGCCGACGCCGATTCTGTCGCGACTGCCGTCGCGCTGGTTGAGGATAGCTTCGGGCCATTGGAGATGGCGGTGAATAATGCGGGTATTGATATTGCCGGCCGAGCCGAGGACATGAGCGTCTCTGATTTCCGGAAGGTGCTGGACATCAATGTCACCGGTGTCTTTCTATGCGCTCAGGCTGAGGGACGATCGATGCTGTCTCGTGGGCGCGGATCAATCGTCAACATTGCTTCGATGTCCGGACTGATCACGAACAAGGGGCTCTTCCAGGCCAACTACAACGCCTCGAAGGCCGCGGTGACCCAGTTGACCAAGAGCATGGCGACGGAGTGGGCCTCCCGTGGGGTACGCGTGAACGCCGTGTCCCCCGGTTATATTCTCACCGAGATGAACCAGCACCCGGACGTGGTGCCCTTCCACGAGGTGTGGGTTACCGAGACTCCGATGGGACGCTTGGCTTTAGCCGACGACATAGTCGGTCCAGTCCTCTTCTTGCTCAGCGACGCCGCGGCCTACTGCACAGGTGTCGACCTTCTCGTCGATGGTGGGTACACATGCTGGTGATGGATGAGGCGCTCCAAGCGAGCCTTGAGGCGCTGGCCCGGGCAGGCAAGATCGCCGTCGACAGAAATCTGACGCTGGCCACGGGCGGGAACTTCTCCTGCCGGACAGGTAACGGCATCGCGATCACGCTTTCGGGCACGTGGCTGGACCGACTCGACACCACCTCATTTGGCTATGTGCCGCTCAAAGGCGACCCTGACCCGGACCAACCGCCGGTCTCGGTCGAATGGCAGATGCATCAAGCTGCCTACCAGGCCCGGCCAGACGCGGCGTGTGTATTGCACCTGCACCCCCAGTTGTGCGTGATGATCGATGCCTTGGGTGACCAAATCAGGTTCGTCACGCTTGACCACGTCTACTACGCCCTGCAGTACGGCCGGGTGCCCTACCTGGCCTCCGGAAGTAGCGAACTCGCCGCGGCCGCGGCCGCGCAGATCACAGCCAACGACACCGTGATCTTGGCCCATCACGGCACGCTCACCGTCGCAGAGAACGCCGACCTCGCCCTCCAACGGCTGATGAATCTGGAGCAGGCCGCCCTCATGACCTACCGGCTGATGCAGGTCGGGCGCAGCGACGGTGACTTCCCCGACCCCGGCGCCGCTCTCAGCATCTGAGTCCACTGCTAGAGAAAGGAACAGACGACTATGCTGCACAACTCCGCGACGATGCTCCTGTACCCCCGGATTCGCAAGTCTCCCTATTTCTATGCGGCGCATGCTGAAGGCGTCGCGATGTACAGCGTGTACAACCGGATGTACATTCCTCGGCACTTTGGTGACCCCGTTGCTGAGTACTGGAACCTCCTCACCAACGTGAATCTGACGGACGTCGGCGTCGAGCGCGCTATGGAGATCACAGGACCAGATGCCTTTACCTTCACCAACCGCATGGTCACCCGAGATCTTTCCAAGTGCAAGGTCGGACAGTGCAAGTACACGTTCCTCACCGATCAGCATGGAGGAATCATCAATGACCCTGTACTTTTGAGGCTTGGCGAGAACCACTTTTGGCTGACGCTCGCGGACAGCGATGCCCTCCTGTGGGCGCGTGGATTGGCGGTCAACAGCGGTCTCGACGTCACAATCAACGAGCCCGACATGGGCCCAGTGCAGGTGCAGGGGCCAAAGTCCTTGGATCTAATGGTCGATCTCTTTGGCGAGTCCATCCGAGACATCGCCTACTACTTCTTTCAGGAATACGAACTACAGGGAATGCGTGTTCTCGTTTCACGAACCGGCTACACGGCCGAACTCGGCTACGAGATCTATCTCTTCAACGCGACGAGCAACGGCAGCCGTCTTTGGCAGCTCCTCAGAGAGGCCGGTGCGCCTTACGGTCTGGCCCCGGGCGGTGTGTCACACCTGCGACGCATCGAGGCCGGCATTCTGGCATTGGGTTCCGACATTGGGTTGTCGACCAACCCGTACGAGGTGGGAATGGGTTATCCATGGATGCTCAGCATGGACAAGGAGGGCGGCTTCGTCGGTCGCGATGCCCTTCTCCGCATCGCGGAGAAGGGCGTGGATCGTCGACTGGTGGGCCTCCATATCGATGGGGACCCCCTGGGCGCCTACAACGACGGATCCATGGTCGACGCATATCCGGTACGTCACGGGGGGGAAGTGGTGGGCACAGTCACGTCCGCCTGTCATTCGCCCAGGTTGGTGCAGAACATCGGCATGGCCCTCGTGCCGATTGGACTCGCCGACGAGGGGACATCGGTGGAGGTCCTCGTGAATGAAGTGCCGCGTGACGCGAAGGTGACCCCAATGCCATTCCTGGACTCGAAGAAGGAAACAGTTCGTCAGGTCGTGAGCGCAGGGAGGCAGCAATGGCTGACAACGTGATGAGGTCTCAGCGGTTAGCGGACCGGACCGCGCTGGTGACCGGGGCCGGAGGAGCTATTGGCCGAGCGAGTGCGATGCGGCTCGCCAGCGAGGGTGCCCGCGTCGCGGTCGTGGACCTCAAGGTTGACGCGGCGCAGGCGACAGTCGACTTGATAACCGCTGACGCTGGGCAGGCCTTCGCGATCGGTTGCGACGTCCGTGAGCCCGATCAAGTGGCGGCGATGGTCGAGCACGCGGTAGACCAGATGGGAAGCATCCAGCTACTGCACAACAACGCGGGCGTGCTCATCCCAGGGGATGTGGTCTCGATCTCGCTAGAGGACTGGGACTTGACGTATGCGGTGAACGTTCGTGGTCTCATGCTTGTTACACGTGCAGTGGTCCCGCACATGCGCAACGCGGGTTTTGGCGTGATCGTCAACACGGCATCGACTGCGGGCCTAGTCGGCGAGCCGAATTGTGTTGCCTACGACTCGAGCAAGGGGGCCGTCGTCAACCTCACGCGTCAGCTCGCGGTGGATTTGGCACGAGACGGAATTCGCGTGAATTGCGTGTGTCCAGGCTGGATCGACACGGGCTTCAACGATCCCATCTTCGAGGAGGCGGGCATGTCCAAGGACGATGTCGCCGACCTCGTACGGCAGACAGTGCCCCTGAATCGCCAGGGGTCTGCGGAGGATGTCGCGCCCGCTGTGGCGTTTCTGATGTCCGACGATGCCGCATACATCACCGGGCACCCGCTGACGATCGACGGCGGGATGGTGGCCCAGTGATTGGGGTGTTCGCAGGCGCCGTTCCCGGTGTGACAGGCACCGTCGCGGTGGTCACCGGTGCGGGGCGTGGCATCGGGGCGGCGTACGCCCAGACGCTGGGTGCTGCCGGCGCTTCGGTTGCCTGCCTTGATATCGATGAGCCGAGCGCGCTGCAGGTTGCTTCCGAGATCGTGAGTGCGGGTGGTACCGCTCTGGGTATCCGTGCTGACGTGACGGATGACGTGTCCCTGGGGGAGGCAGCGGCGACGGTTGCGTCTGAGCTCGGTCCGACTCGCCACCTCATCGCGAATGCAGGAATTCTTGGGCCGATGGGCCCGACGGCCGACGTTGATCTGGATCACTGGAAGTCCACTCTTGATGTCAACGTCACCGGAGTCTTCCTGTCGGTGAAGCTATTCGCCGACCAGGTGCGTTCCCAGGCTGGGACGATCATGCTCGCCTCATCCGTGGCCGGGCTTCGCGGCTGGACGGATATGATCGCCTACCACGCGTCCAAGCACGCCGTTATCGGATTGATGCGCTGTTGGGCGAACGAGTACGCCGCTGATGGTGTCCGCGTCAACGCCGTGTGTCCAGGCTGGGTCGAAACGGCGATGATTGGGGCACAGGCTGAGGCCGCTGGCCTCTCGGCGGATGAGGCCGAAGCGCTGTGGACCACGGATCAGTTGATCGAGCGTTTCGTCCAGCCGCAAGAAGTGGCTAACGCCGTGGTGTGGGTGTGCTCGGATTGGGCATCCATGATTCAGGCTGTGGTGCTGCCCGTCGATGGTGGACTCGTTGAACGGACGAACCGATGACGGTGCAAGTTCCTCGGGAGGTCGTGGGCGAAAGCATCGCGATCATCGGTGGCGATGCTGCCGGAATGAGCGCAGCGTCGTACATCGCCAGACGCCACGGCGGCTCAGCGTCTGTGAGCGTCTTCGAGCGAGGTGATGTCGTTTCCTACGCGGCATGCGGACTCCCGTACTACATCAGCGGTGACATCGCGGATTCGCGAACGCTACTGGTCCGCGATCCGGAGCACTTCACCCGCCAGGGCATCGTTCTGCACCTCGGCCAGGAGGTTGTGGATCTGGATCCTCAGGCAGGCGTCTTGACGGTCCGGGACAAGCGCACGGGAGCGCAGCGTAACCATGGTTTCGACAAGGCCTTGATTGCCACTGGTGCTACGGCCCGAATCCCTCCCATCCCTGGAATTGAGGCGCCGAATGTGTTCTCGATCAGGCACTATGATGACGCGCTCGCACTAACAGCACACGCTGAGTCTTGCGCCCCGGTGCGCGCGACAGTGGTGGGCGCCAGCTACCTGGGCTTGGAAATGGCCGAAGCGCTCACGGCGCGCGGGCTGGCCGTGACCCTTGTCGAGGCCTCATCACAGGTGTTCCCGGGATTGGACCCTGATCTGGCCAGTCTGCTGGCGGACGAGCTGACGTCAAACGGCGTTTCCCTATTGGTGGATAACCCGCTCGAGGGATTGGAGGTGGATGACGAAGGCCATGCCTACGCGATCCGCACGCGTACTGGTCTCGTACCCACGGACTTAGTGGTGCTCGCCCTGGGGTCTGCTCCGGTCGTGGAGCTGGCCCGTCGCGCCGGTGTCGAGCTCGACTCAACAGGCGCGATCTCGGTCGACCTGGCCATGCGGACAAACCTGGGCAACGTATGGGCTGCGGGTGACTGTGTCTCGACACTGCATCGTGTGACGTCGGAGCGTGTCTGGGTTCCGCTCGGCCCGGCGGCCAACAAGCAAGGGCGGATCGCGGGCGCGACGATGATGGGCGAGCCAGCTGCCTTCGCCGGCGTCGTAGGGACAAGCCTGGTCAAGGTCTTCGACCTACACGTGGGGCGAACCGGCCTGAACGAGGCGGAGGTGCGGCACCTCAATATCGAACCCTTTTCGACGGTGATCACCTCAGATGACATCGCGCATTACTACCCGGGTTCGAGGCCGACCACGATCAAGCTCATCACCGATGGGTCTCACCGGCTCTTGGGCGCTCAGGTTGTGGGGCGCTCGGGGGTTCCCAGTCGAGTGAACGTCCTGGCAACGGCGTTGTGCGCTGGCATGACCGTCGACGACGTCGCCCAGTTGGATCTGGGTTACGCACCACCGTTTGCTCCGGTTTGGGACCCGGTACTGGTCGCGGCCAATCAGAGCATCGCATCACGAGAGGGCATGCATCGTGAGTGTTGAGCCGCGGGCCCATGAACACCCGCCGATGATGCTGGCCAATGAGGAGCCACTGACACCACTCAACTTTCTTGAGCGTTCTCAACGGGTGCATGCCGATCGCATCGTCGTCCAGGATGGCGACGTGACCTTTACGTATGCCCAATGGCACGAGCGGGCACGGCGCCTGGCTCAAGTCCTTCTTGATCGTGGTGTACGGACTGGCGACCGAGTCGGGGTTCTTGCGTGGAACGGCGAGATGTCGCTGTTGTCGCACTATGCAGTGCCTATGGCGGGCGCTCAGCTCGTGCAGATCAACGTGCGGTCGAACCCCGAAGACGTCGCCTACATCATGGCTCACTCGACGATGCGGCTCATCCTCACTTCGCCTGACCTGGCTTCATTGGTATCGCCGGAACAGCGCGGGCGCCATGTGCGCATTGATGCAGCACTGGAGTCGGAGCTCAGCGCCACCACGCCGGTGCACGCGAACGTCGTACTTCGTGACGAGAGGTCACCTATCTCGGTCAACTACACCTCAGGCACCACCGGGCGACCAAAGGGCGTCGTCTACCACCATCGAGGTGCCTACCTGAACTCTCTCGCGATGGCCTTGGATCACGGTCTCACCGCCTCTAGCACCTACCTGTGGACGTTGCCCATGTTTCACTGCAACGGGTGGTGTTTCCCCTGGGCAACGGTGGCGGTCGGGGCGCGCAACATCTCGATACCCAAGGTCGATCCTGCCGTTGTCTGGGAGCTCTGCTCACAGGGGGAGGTAACCCACCTGTGTGGAGCACCAACGGTGCTGAGCATGCTCGCCGAGTCACATCACGCCCATCGTTTGGACCAGAAGGTCCGGCTGGTCACAGCGGGTGCCGCTCCCTCTCCCACCATCATCGGGAAGATGGAGTCGTTCGGTTTCGAGGTCGATCACGTCTATGGACTCACCGAGACCTATGGTCCCTTTACCGTCAACGTCGAACCTTCCAACCTTGCGCCGGATCAGCGTCTGCTGCAGCGCTCACGTCAAGGCGACGCCAACCTGACTGCCGGACTCGTCGACGTCTGGGACGAATCCGGTCAGGCTGTGCCCGCGGACGGTGCGACGCTGGGCGAGATCGTCATGCGAGGCAACGTCGTCATGACCGAGTACCTGCATGACCTGGAGGCTACGCGCGACGCTTTCCGTGGGGGGTGGTTCCACTCCGGCGACCTCGGTGTCAAGCACCCCAATGGCCAGATCGAGCTGCGTGATCGCCTGAAGGATCTGGTCATCTCCGGGGGCGAGAACATCAGCACGGTCGAGGTAGAGCGTGTGCTCTCGTCCCATCCGGCAGTCCTGGAGTGCGCCGTCGTCGCGAGGCCCGATGCGCACTGGGGCGAGGTTCCGGTGGCGTTCGTGTCCTTGCGCGTGGGTGCGCACGTCACGGCCGAGGAGTTGGTGACGCATTGTCGCGATCACTTGGCCCGGTACAAGTGCCCCCGGGACGTCATTTTTCAAGACCTGCCGAAGAGCTCGACAGGCAAGATCCTAAAGAGCCACCTGCGACGCGTTGCTGCCGAAAACAACCATTAGGAGTCTTTGATGCCCGTCATCTCACTGACCAGCCGTGACCTGGACGCCGGACAGCCGATGCCCTTAGTGCATGCGCATGTCGATGTGGGGGGACGAAATCTGAGCCCGCACCTTCGGTGGTCCGGCCCGCCGGCCGATACTCAGAGCTACGCGGTGACAATGTTTGACCTCGACGAGCCCACTGGCGTCGGGTTCGTACACTGGATCCTCTTCGATCTCCCAGTGGGTTTCCGGGAAATCCCTGCCGGGGCCGAAAGGAAGATCGAGGGTCTACCTCAGGGCGTGCAACTGGGTTTCACCGACTGGGGTGAATGCGGTTACGGGGGTCCAGCGCCAGGCGCTGGGCAAGGTCCGCACCGTTATCGCTTTTCCGTCCATGCGCTGGACATTGCTTCGCTTGACGTCTCCGGTGAGAAGACGACGTACGCGATGTTGCAGTATCTGATGCGTGGACACGTGCTGGCTACTGCCGAACTTGTCGCGACCTACGAGGTCGAGGCGTGACATCGTCGATGGTGGATTCAGGCGTTAGACAACAGTGTCCTATACCTCTTGGAACTGCAATCTGGTCCATTGCGGCTGGCGGAGGTTCAGGAGCGGTGAGTTGTCGCGATCACAGGCTTCTATGGGATAAACATGACAGGTCATAAGCTGGCCGATTAGTCGGACCGGCCCAAACTGGTTGGGATGTGGATGGGATATGGCGAACGCACCAAGTGTAAAGCGGGAAGCGGTGCTGAGCGAAGCCCGAAAACTCTTCTACGAGCGGGGAATCCGGGCAGTCGGGGTGGACAGCATTTCCGCGAGTTCTGGCGTGGCGAAGATGACGCTGTACTCTCATTTCGGCTCGAAGGACGAGCTCATTGCGGCCTGTCTGGAGAGTGTTGACGACAAGTACCTTAAGTGGCTCGAAGGCAAGGTCGTCGACCAATCGAGCGAGCCCGGTGAGCAACTTCTGGCGATCTTTGACGCACTTGAGGGCTGGTTCGAGAACCCGAGATTTCGAGGGTGCGCGTTCGTTAACGCTGCCATTGAGTTGCCCGACCTGGAACACCCCGGCCGAGCCGCCATCCATAACCACAAGACCCGGATGCGCGAATGGATTTCGGAACTGGCGAAGGCGGCCGGGGCTGCCGAGCCAGACCAGATCGGAGCCCAAATCCTCCTATTGATGGAGGGTGCCATCATTTCGGCCGCGGTGGAGCGGGATCCGCAGTCTGCCCACAATGCAAAAGTTATCGCCGGTCACCTGCTGGTTGCCTCGGGCATTCTCTCGACAGCGTCGCCCATTCTTGCTTCCGCGCCACCTGCCGATTAGTTGAGATACTCGGGGTCTCGCCGGCCGCAACACCTCCTGTTTTTTTGGCCAACCACTGAGCGATCCAAAACGCTAGAAGCTCGCGACAGCGGAGGGAGCGCCTGCCCGCATTGGTAGCTACTCCACGTGATGGCTCGAGCGCGGAACTCGGGTGGTCAGGTGCGGCAGGGTATTGAGCCTTGCGGTGAAGGCAGTAACTTAGCCACCGACACTGAAACCCTTTTGGTGGTGAAGGTCAAGATGTCACCTATCCGTGAACCGGCACTAACCAATCGTCCCCCGCCCTTCGCTGAGGTTCAGCGGTTCTTGAGTCGGGTTCCTCCGTTCGTTCGGGCCTGTCTCATTTCGGTAGGAGTCGCCGTCGGTGACGACGGTGTGGCAGTGGTGCAGGAGCCGGTCGAGCATGCTGATCGCGGCGGCGTGTTCCGGCAGGTACCGTCCCCAGGAGTCGAACGGCCAGTGGGATCCGATGCCAAGCGAACGCCACTCGTAGGCGGTCGCGACGAACCGGAACGGCAGTGGGCGCCGGTGTCATCCAGTGGCGCGAAGCCGAGTGCGATCAGGGCGTGGCTCTTCCCGGTGCCGGCTAGTCCGATCATGCAAACCTTCTCGGTCGCACGGGTCACTCGCGACTGGGGAGGGGGTCGAAGGTCGCTGGCGGGAGCGAGGATGCGGCGACGTCGAACTCCTCAAGGGTCTTGGTGGCCGGGAAGCTCGCTTGTCGCATCCGGGTGCGGACGTTGGGCGCGTCGCGGGATGTGACCTCTGCCTCGATGATAGTGCGGAGGAACTCCTCTGGCTTCCACCGCTGGGTCTTCGCGGTGACGAGCACCTCCGGTGCCAGCCTGCACATTGCGGCCATCTTCAATCACGTCAGCCCCTCGTTCAGATCCGCCGGCAGCGGTGGCGGTCACGACACGTCACCCCCGTCCATGACGAACGCCTGCCCGGCCGCGGTGGGTCGGGATGCGCGTCCGCCTGTGGCCAGGATCGGCCGGACGTCGGCTGCACGCCATCGACCGAACACGACGGCCCGTTCGAGTACGGAGACCCTCCCTGGGGGCGTACTCCCACTCAGCTTCGGTCGGCAACCGCCTACCCGCCCAACGGGCGTAGGCGACGACGTCGAACAGCGATATGTGCACAACCGGGTGATGTTGGCGCCGTCAGAGTGTCAATCTGGATCCTTCCGGGTGACGCCAGTCGGCACCCCGGACCTCTACCTCGGCAAGGCCGCTGACCTCGGGGTGCTCGCGGCCGGTAGCAAGGGGAGGCGAGTACGACTTCAGGGCCTGCCACACGTCGTAGACGACTGGGTCGTCCCTTATGCCTCGACCTCGTCCTCCGGCGATCGACAGACTTGACCCCGCGAGAACCTGACTGCTATACCGATCTGTACAAAAGCTTTCGAGTGATTCAGCTACTACCTAAGGAGGGCGCGTTGGTGCCCCAGCCCGTCGACGACTTGATCACCGTGGAGCGCCGGCTGCCTGCGGCTCTAGTAACCCTGAATCTGCCCGAACAGCGAAACCCCTTGTCCGTGACGCTTATGAACAAGCTGAGGGAAACGCTGAAGGTGGTCGCCGCGGACCAGCAGGTTCGCGTGGTGGTCATCAAAGGCGCTGGCAAGATTTTCTCGTCGGGCCATGACCTGCGCGAGATGACGAATCGTACCCTCGACGAACAGCGCGAGATCTTCGACGCATGCACCGAGATGATGCAAACGATTCAGCGCATTCCGCAGCCGGTCATTGCCCAGGTGCACGGAGTCGCCGCTGCGGCTGGGTGTCAGCTCGTAGCAACGTGCGATTTGGCAATCGCGGCGGACTCGACTGTCTTTCTGACGCCCGGTGTTCGTATTGGATTGTTCTGCTCGACCCCGATGGTTGCCCTGAGTCGCAACGTGGGTCGTAAGCGGGCCATGGAGATGCTGCTTACCGGCGAGCCGATCAATGCCTCCACCGCGGTGGACTGGGGACTTATCAATAGGGCCGTGCCTGACGACGAGCTCGAATCGGAGGTCTGGCAACTCGTTGAGAAGCTCGCTGCATCGAGTCCCGTGACCATAGGCATCGGCAAGCACGCCTTCTACGAACAGATCGACATGTCTCAGTCGGCTGCTTACTCGCAGATGTCGGAGACGATGGCCAGCAACGCTATTGACTATGACGCCCAGGAGGGTATCGGCGCATTCCTGGAGAAGCGTAAGCCCATCTGGGAGGGAGACCGATAAGAGTAGGCACTTCTTTGAGCAGTTCGCTTGCCGTATTCCGAAGACGCGAGGGATGTTGAGCGACTAGCTAGCAGAGCACATTAGTGCTTTCGTGGAGCGATGTACGACGGGTCGGCAAGGATTCGCTGGAACCGGCCGCAAGTGAAGCGCTCAGGAAGTCGAGCAACGAACACACGTTCGTGCTCCCGAACGATTTGAACTGCTGCAGGACCTACTAGATGGGCGCCCGGAACGTCGCCGACACGGCCCACGGCAGGCTAGGCGAGCCTCCCGATTGGTCGAAGGTGCCCGCGTTCTAGTAGGAGAGTGCGCAAACGTTGCTCCGACAGAATTCAGTGCATTGGTCCGGTCGGAGCCGCGGTGCGCAGCGAAGGGGTGGAGGTGCACATCCGTGCACCTCCACCCCGTTCGAGGTTTGCCGGTAGGGGCTCGATCAGCTGAATCGGTCCGGCTTGGCGTTCCGGCGCGAGTGTCTTCCGCACCAGGGTGGGTAGCGGTGAACTGCCCTGCGGTGCCTTCATGGGCCATTCCCTGTCGAGGTCGCCAAACCAGCCCTGAAGAGATGAGTGAGGGCAAGCCTCGCACCGTCACAGAGGGAAGCAGTCCGAGTGATCGAGTACCCGTTGGAGTCGCCATCGTCTTCCTGGGGTCCTGATTGCCAGCGGGCAAAAGAAAGGAGTTTTACGCACGTCCTATGCACTCGATCGCGACACGCCGTCCCTGTCCACATCCGTTCCTCCCCGCTATTGAGTCATCCACAGATACAGGGCTAGGGTCGCTGTACATGCGCTGATGACCAAGCGCCCGCTTTGCCCGACGGCCCTGGATGCGTTATCCACACCTGTGGACAACCTTGTGGGAAGCGTGGGACGAGCGTGACAACAGGGGAAGGGGACGCCGTGGAGACCACCGTTGAGCTGACAGAGGTGTGGACCCTTGCCCTGGACTCCCTCACCGACGGGTCGCTGACCCCGCAGCAGCGGGCATTCGTCTCACTGACCCGCCCCCTGGGCCTGGTCGAGGACACCGCCCTCATCGCGGCCCCTAATGACTTCACCAAGGACGTGCTCGAGACACGCCTGCGGCCCGTGGTCACCGCCGCGCTTTCGGCGCAGCTCGGCCGCGACGTGCGCCTCGCCGTCACCGTCGATCCCGGCATCGCTTCCACATCCGATGAGGACGAGGTCGATGCGCTCGCGGATGCGACGTACCAGGAGGAGTTGCCCGATCTGGAGCCGGAAGGACCCGTCGATCGCCGCGGCAGCGGGTCGCCCGGGTCACGTGCCGAAGACGGCCGTCTCAATGCCAAGTACACCTTCGACACCTTCGTCATCGGCTCGTCCAACCGCTTCGCGCACGCCGCGGCCATCGCGGTCGCCGAGCAGCCGGCCAAGGCCTACAACCCTCTCTTCGTCTACGGAGGCTCCGGACTGGGCAAGACCCACCTGCTGCATGCCATCGGGCACTACGCGCGCACGCTCTACAAGGGCACACGCGTGCGCTATGTCAGCTCGGAAGAATTCACCAACGAGTTCATCAACTCCATCCGCGACGACAAGGCCGCGGCGTTCCAGCGCCGCTACCGCGACGTCGACGTGCTCCTGGTCGATGACATCCAGTTCCTGTCGGGCAAGGTGCAGACGCAGGAGGAGTTCTTCCACACGTTCAACACGCTGCACAACGCCAATAAGCAGATCGTCATCACGTCTGACCTCGCGCCCAAGCAGCTGCAGGACTTCGAAGACCGCATGCGCTCGCGCTTCGAGTGGGGTCTGACCACCGACGTCCAGCCCCCCGACCTCGAGACCCGTATCGCAATCCTTCGCAAGAAGAGCGCCCAGGAGCGTCTGCAGGCGCCCCCAGACGTGCTCGAGTTCATCGCATCCAAGGTCTCCAACAACATCCGCGAGCTAGAGGGTGCGCTCATTCGCGTCACGGCTTTCGCCTCGCTCAATCGCGCACCCGTCGACCTCGCCCTCGCCGAACTCGTGCTCAAGGACCTCTTCCCCACCGATGCCGGCCCGGAGATCACGTCCGCGCAGATCATGACGACGACCGCCGCCTACTTCGGGGTCAGCGTCGATGACCTCTGCGGCACATCGCGCTCGCGGGTGCTGGTGACGGCCCGGCAGATCGCTATGTACCTGTGCCGCGAACTCACCGACCTCTCGCTGCCCAAGATCGGCCAGGCATTCGGCGGCCGCGACCACACGACCGTGATGCACGCCGATCGAAAGATCCGCCAGCTCATTGGCGAGCGCCGCAGCCTCTACAACCAGGTCGCCGATCTCACGGCCCGCATCAAGTCCCAATCCCGCGGCTGAGGCCCGGTCGGCCGCCCACCCCTTCTGCGTGCCGACCACCCCACCCGCTGAGCGGTTTGGCACGGAGAACGCGGGGACCCCAGGTAACGGGGAGGTGTCGCCAGATCCCCAGTTGGGGACTACCTGTGGACAGTCCCTTCACGCCGCTGCCCCCTTCTACATCTTCTGTGGATAACTCCACCCGTTCATGGGGACTCCTCGCTCGCACTCGACGCTCCTCCACGGTCATCCACAACTCAGGGGTAGTTATCCACAGCCTTTCCGACAAGCCCTAGTAGTAGTTGACGTGGGCGAACGCCCGCTATCCCCACTATCCACCGGACCTATGACGATGACGCTAATGAGAAATCTAAGATGTCGAGTCACATCCATCTGCCGATTCAATGTGGACAGTTCACACCCCTCTAGCCGCTACACACTGGCGGTGGCAGGATGACGCGCCTAGGTGCGAGGAAGGGAACGCGAGGTGAAGTTCCGAGTCGAGCGTGATGTGCTCGCCGAGTCAGTCGCCTGGGCGGCCCGCACACTCCCGAGTCGTCCGTCGCTTCCGATTCTGGCTGGTCTACTCCTGGAGGTTGACAGCACCGGTCTGGTCGTGTCGAGTTTCGACTACGAAACCTCATCCCGCGCCGAAGTCGCCGTTGATGTGAGCGAATCAGGTAGAGCGCTCGTCTCGGGCCGCCTTCTAGCCGACATTGGGCGGGCACTCCCAGCTCAACCGGTCAACATCGCCCTCGATGGCACGCGTGTTGCGGTGGTGTGTGGCAAGTCATCATTTACGCTACCGACGTTCCCTGTCGAGGACTATCCGGCTCTACCGGCCATGCCGTCGTCCTCCGGCACCGTCCCTGGAGACGTCTTTGCTTCAGCAGTGGCCCAGGTCGCGATCGCGGCGGGTCGTGACGACACACTCCCCACCCTGACCGGTATACGCGTTGAGGTCGAGGGCGCCATGATCACCCTCGCGGCAACCGATCGCTATCGGCTGGCAATGCGCGAGTTCACCTGGACACCGGCGACCCCATCCCTGTCGGTGAATGCCCTGGTCCCAGCCCGCACCCTCGCCGAGACGGCCAAGTCGCTCGCGGGCGCTGAGACCGTCAACATTTCCCTGGCCGAAGGTGGCGAAGGCCTCATGGGGTTCGAAGGCGGCGGGAGACGCACGACCACTCGACTTCTCGACGGCGAGTTCCCCAAGTACCGATCGCTGCTGCCTAGTGAGACGCTGTCCGAAGCCACGGTCAGCACTACTGCGTTGATCGAATCCGTCAAGCGCGTATCCCTTGTCGCAGAGCGCAACGCTCCCGTGCGGCTTACCTTTGCCGACGGCGAAGTCGTCTTGGCAGCCGGCACATTTGACGAAGCGCAGGCGACCGAATCGGTGGAGTGCGACCTCCCGGGCGACGGCCTCGAGATCGCCTTCAACCCGCAGTACCTCCTCGACGGCCTGGGCGCACTCGATGCCGCGTTCACGAGGTTGTCCTTCACCCAGTCCACGCGTCCGGCCGTCCTCAGTGGCCTTACCGAAGCCGATGGCGCACCGGCGGACGACTACCGCTACCTGCTCATGCCGGTGCGCCTCGCGGGCTGACGCCCGTGGATTCGCCCGCGATCGTCCGGCACATTTCGCTCGCTGACTTCCGCAACTACGAGCATCTCGAGGTGTCCCTCGAGCCAGGCATCTCGTCGTTTGTTGGGCGCAACGGGCAGGGCAAGACCAATCTCATCGAGGCGGTCGTCTATCTCTCCACACTGGGCAGCCATCGCGTGGCGTCAGACGCTCCCCTCGTGCGAAGAGGAACCGAGCGCGCCCTGATCCGCGCCGATGTCGTGCGCGACGACCGCTCACTGCAGGTGGAGGTCGAGATCACGGCCGGCAAGTCCAACCGGGCCCGGATCAACAAGTCACCCGTGCCACGCACCCGTGAGATCCTCGGCATCGTCCGCACGGTGGTCTTCGCCCCCGAAGATCTCGCTCTGGTCAAGGGGGATCCTGCTGAGCGCCGCCGATTCCTCGATGACCTGCTTGTCCAGCGCCACCCACGGCTGGCGGGCACGCGTGCCGACTACGACCGATTGCTGAAGCAACGCAATGCGCTGCTCAAGTCAGCCGGGGCGGCAAGGCGGACTAATCCGCAGGATGTGACCCGCACTCTCGAGGTATGGGATGACCAGATCGCGTCGCTGGGAGCGGAGATAACCGTCAGCCGACGTGAACTCGCCGACCTCCTGCGCCCACGTGCGGCGTCGGCGTACGCCGAACTCATCGACAGCGGCGATACGATCGACTTTGACTATGAGACGAGCGTCCCCCATCTGGCGACGACAGACATCGTCGCGGCGCGTGAGGGCCTTCTCGCCGCCATGGCCGAGCGGCGGCGTGACGAGCTCGATCGGGGGGTGACGCTCGTGGGTCCGCATCGCGATGACCTTCTCCTCACCCTTGGGCCAGCCCCCGTCAAGGGCTATGCATCGCACGGCGAGTCCTGGTCGGCGGCACTCTCCCTGCGCTTGGCGTGCTACGACCTACTCACCGAGGAGGCGGCACCGCCCGTGCTCGTGCTGGACGATGTCTTCGCAGAACTCGATGCATCACGCCGAGCCCACCTTGCCGGGCGCGTGGCGCAGGCCCCCCAGGTGCTGATCACGGCGGCTGTTGCGGAGGATGTGCCCGCCCTCCTGGAGGGTGCACGCTTCGACGTCATGGACGGGACGGTGGAACGCTGTGGCTGATGGCAACCCCACCCCACCCGACAGGGACGGCCTAGCCGTCTCGGCGGGCCCGGACCTAGCTCGCGCACTCATTGCTCGAGCGAAATGGTCGGCCAAGAATGCACCGAAACAAACCTGGTCAAGCGACGCCGGACGACGGCAGAGCCCCTACTCAAGCGCGCACACCGACGACCGCGATCCGCAGCGCGTCGACGATGTCCTGCGCACATGGGTGCGCGACCAGGGCGTGGAAGCCGAGATCGGCGCGGGCGGCCTAGCGGCTCTTTGGACCCAGATCGTGGGCCCGGACATCGCCGACCACGTGGTCCCCGACGCCGTCACCGAGACCGAGAACGGCCGGGAACTCCTCCTGCGCGCCGAGTCGACGGCCTGGGCAACCCAGGTGCGCACCCTGATCCCACAGATCTCGCAACGCATCACGCAGACCCTGGGAATCGGCATCGTCGACCGCATCAAGGTCGTGGGTCCGGCACCCCCGCGACGGGCGACGGGCACCCGGCGAGTCCCCGGTCCTGGCCCCCGGGACACCTACGGCTGAGCGCTACGCAGAGCGATTCGAGGCCGGGGGGCACCATGATGGTTGTGACCCCCCCTGCTGATTGCTCCAAGCCGTCCCCAGGGCCCGTCCCGGGCATACGTGGGTGGGGTTTGGTCGTTAGGATGAGACTTCGGTGGAGATCCGCCGTATCCCCCGATCTGGCGGCCCCCCGGCCGTCGACCGCAGACCAGGAGGCAGCCCGCCCGTGTCGTATGACGCCAGCGCCATCACCGTGCTCGAAGGCCTCGACGCCGTCCGCAAGCGCCCCGGCATGTACATCGGCTCGACCGGCGAGCGTGGCCTGCACCACATCGTCTACGAGGTCGTCGACAATTCCGTCGATGAAGCAATGGCCGGCTACGCCACCCACATCACCGTCACACTCCTGGCCGATGGCGGCGTGCGCGTCACCGACAACGGTCGCGGCATCCCGGTCGATGAGCACCTCGTAGAGAAGAAGCCCGCCGTCGAAGTCGTGCTCACCGTCTTGCACGCCGGCGGCAAGTTTGGCGGCGGTGGCTACTCCGTCTCCGGCGGCCTCCACGGAGTAGGAGTGTCGGTTGTCAACGCGCTATCCACTCGGCTCGATGTCGAGATCAAGCGCGATGGCTTCGTGTGGACGCAGACCTATGAGCACGGCGTACCCACGGCGCCACTGAAGAAGGGTGCCAAGACTGACGAGCACGGCACGACGGTGACATTCTGGGCGGACACCAATATCTTCGAGACAACCTGGTACGACACCGCGACTCTGGCACGCCGGTTCCAGGAGATGGCATTCCTCAATCGCGGCCTCACCCTCACCCTCATCGACGAGCGTCGTCGCCCGGGCCTGGTCGAGGAGTTCGGCGGCGACGACATCGCCGAGGTGACCTATCACTACGAGGGCGGCATCGCTGATTTCGTGCGCCACCTCAACTCCAGCAAGGGCGTGGGGAATCCATCGGTGATCGAACTCGCGGGCGAGGATGACAAGAAGGGTCTTCAGGCGGAGATCGCCATGCAGTGGAATGCCGGCTACAACGAGGCAGTCCACACCTTCGCCAACACCATCAACACGACCGAGGGGGGCACGCACGAGGAAGGGTTCCGTGCGGCCCTGACCTCGCTGCTCAACAAGTTCGCGCGCGAGTGGAGCATCCTCAAGGAGAAGGACGCCAACCTCTCGGGTGAAGACGTGCGCGAGGGAATCACCGCGATCGTTAGCGTAAAGCTCAAGGAGCCCCAATTCGAAGGCCAGACCAAGGGCAAGCTCGGCAACACCGAAATGAAGACATTCGTGCAGAAGGTCGTCAACGATCAACTCGGTGCGTGGCTCGAGCAAAACCCGGCCGAAGGCAAGGACATCGCCCGCAAGGCTGTTAACGCCGCCACCGCGCGCATCGCAGCCCGTAAGGCGCGCGACCTGGCCCGCAATCGCAAGGGACTCCTCGGCGGTGCGGGCATGCCCGGCAAGCTCATCGACTGCTCCAGCCGCGAGCCGGAGGAGTGCGAGGTCTTCATCGTCGAGGGCGATTCGGCCGGCGGTTCCGCGCGCCAGGGTCGCGACCCGCGCACGCAGGCGATCCTGCCCATTCGCGGCAAGATCCTCAACGTCGAGAAGGCACGCATCGACAAGGTGCTGCAAAACAACGAGGTGCAGGCGCTCATCTCGGCGCTCGGCACCGGCGTCCACGACGACTTCGACATCAACCGACTGCGCTACCACAAGCTCGTGTTGATGGCCGACGCCGACGTTGATGGCCAGCACATCCGCACGCTGCTGCTCACCCTCATCTTCCGGTTCATGCCCAAGCTCATCACCGAGGGCTACGTCTTCCTCGCGCAGCCGCCGCTCTTTAAGCTCAAGTGGCAGCGGGAAACCCCCGAATACGCCTACTCCGACCGAGAGCGCGATGCGCTCCTTGAGGCTGGCCTCGCTGCGGGCAAGAAGTTACCCAAGGAAGAGGGCATCCAGCGCTACAAGGGCCTGGGCGAGATGAACGCCGACGAACTTTGGGAGACCACCATGGATCCCGCTCGCCGCGTCCTCTTGCAGGTCACCCTCGACGACGCGGCCCAGGCCGACGAGACCTTCAGCGTCCTCATGGGGGAGGACGTGGAGTCCCGTCGCAACTTCATCCAGCGCAACGCACGCGACGTGCGTTTCCTCGACATCTGATGACCCGGGAGTCTCGACGTGCCTGACGACACCGTGATCGACGAGACGACCCCGCCCGGCGGTCGCATCGAGCCGGTCGACCTCCAGGTGGAGATGCAGCGCTCCTACCTCGACTACTCGATGAGCGTCATCGTCTCCCGCGCCCTGCCCGACGTGCGCGACGGCCTCAAGCCTGTGCACCGCCGGGTTCTCTACGCGATGTACGACGGCGGCTATCGACCCGACCGCAACTTCTCCAAGTCCGCGCGCGTTGTCGGCGACGTTATGGGCAACTACCATCCGCACGGCGATACAGCCATCTACGACGCACTCGTCCGCCTCGCGCAGCCCTGGTCACTGCGCTATCCGCTCGTCCAGGGGCAGGGCAACTTCGGATCTCAGGGCAACGACCCCCCCGCCGCCCAGCGCTACACCGAGTGCCGCATGGCGCCGCTGGCCATGCAGATGGTGCGCGATATCGACGAGGAGACGGTCGACTTCGCCCCCAACTACGACGGTCGCACCCTCGAGCCCGTCGTGCTCCCGAGCCGCTTCCCTAATCTCTTGGTCAATGGCAGCGCGGGCATCGCTGTCGGCATGGCCACTAATGTTCCCCCGCACAACCTGCGCGAAGTCGCGTCGGGCGTGCAGTGGATGCTCGATAATCCTGGAGCATCGCGCGAGGAGGCACTCGAGGCGCTAATCGAGCGCGTCAGCGGTCCTGACTTCCCGACCGGTGGACTCATCGTCGGACGGCGCGGCGTCGAGGATGCGCTGCGCACCGGGCGTGGCGCTATCACCATGCGCGCCGTCGTCACGGTCGACGAGGACAGCAAGGGGCGCCAGCTCCTCATCATCACCGAACTGCCCTACCAGGTGAATCCCGACAACCTTTTGCTGCGCATCGCTGAGCTGGTGAGCGACGGCAAGATCGGCGGGATCGCCGATGTGCGCGACGACTCCTCCTCGCGCACCGGCATGCGCCTTGTCATCGAGTTGAAGCGTGACGCCGTGGCACAGGTCGTGCTCAACAACCTCTACAAGCACACGCAACTCCAGGAGACGTTCGGCGCCAACATGCTGACGCTGGTCGATGGCGTCCCCCGCACTTTGAGTATCGAACAGTTTGTGCGGTCGTGGATCGCGCACCAGATCGAGGTCATCCAGCGCCGCACTCGCTATCGCCTGCGCAAGGCCGAGGAGCGCGCCCATATCCTGCGCGGCTACCTCAAGGCCCTCGACGCACTCGACGAGGTCATCGCCCTAATTCGCGCATCGGCCACCGTCGAGGACGCGCGCACCGGCCTTATGGGCCTGCTCGAGATCGACGAGCTTCAGGCAACCGCGATCCTCGACATGCAGTTGCGCCGTCTAGCGGCCCTGGAGCGGCAGAAGATCATCGACGAGTTCGACGAGTTGATGGCTAAGATCGCCGATTACAACGACATTCTCGCCTCCGAGCCGCGTCAGCGCTCGATCGTGAGCGAGGAATTAGCAGAGGTCGTCACCGACTTTGGAGATGACCGGCGCACGCAGTTCATCCCATGGGATGGGGATGTGACCCACGAGGATCTCATCGCCGAGGAAGATGTCGTCGTCACCATCACGGCCGGCGGCTATGCCAAGCGCACCAAGACCGACCTCTACCGGGCCCAGCGGCGAGGTGGCCGGGGAGTGCGCGGAGCAGCGCTGCGCCAAGACGACGTCGTCGAGCACTTCTTCGTCACGACGACCCACCACTGGATCCTGTTCTTCACCACCAAGGGGCGTGTCTACCGGGCGAAGGCCTACCAGCTCCCCGAGTCGGGCCGAGATGCCAAGGGCCAGCACGTCGCCAACCTGCTGGCCTTCCAGCCCGACGAGCAGATCGCACAGGTGCTCACGATTCGCGACTACGAACAGGCGCCCTATCTCGTGCTGGCCACCCGCAAGGGCATGGTCAAGAAGACAGCCCTCACCGAATATGACTCCAATCGCAGTGGCGGGGTCATTGCCATCAACCTGCGCGACGACGACGAGGTCATCTCGGCGCAGTTGGTGAGCCCCGACGATGACCTCCTGCTGGTGTCCCGCAAGGGCCTCTCGGCACGCTTCCATGCGAGCGATGCCCAACTGCGACCCATGGGCCGTGCAACGGGTGGCGTGATCGGCATGCGCTTCCGCGGCGGCGACGAGCTCTTGAGCATGGATGTCGTGCGCGAGGGCACCTTCGTGGTCACAGTCACCGACGGTGGCTTTGCCAAGCGCACCCCGGTTGAGGATTGGGCGTCCAAGGGGCGGGGCATCCTCGGCGTACGCGCGATGCGCCTGGTCGAGGAGCGAGGCGGCCTGGTCGGCGCGGTTGTCTGCGAGATCGATGACGAGATCTTCGCGGTGGCATCTGACGGCATCGTGATTCGCACGCGCGTGGAGGAACTGCGCGCATCCGGCCGCGACACGATGGGTGTCCGGCTGATGAATCTCGGTGATGACCGCAGCCTCGTAGCCGTTGCCCGTGCGGGCGACCACGAAGAGGGCGACTACGGTCACGACCTGGCCCGTGACGACGTCGCGGTGGGCGAATCCGCCGCTCCGCAGGGTTAGTCTGGTGACTTCACGCACGATCGGGAGGGCTTGGTGTCCAGCAGCGCGGTGACCGGTACCCCCGCCGAGGGGCCCGTGTCGCCTACGCCGATAGGGCGCACCCTCGACAAGGTGAGCAGTCGCGACGCGACCCCGGTAGTGGGAATCCCGCCTGTGCTCGAGGCGCCGCCGCCTTCGCCGCCCGTGGTCAGTCACGCACCAAAGGCAGCACTGCGCGGCAAGGCGCGAGGCGCTCCCAGGCGCGCGCGACTTTACGTCTATCGCCTCGACGCGTGGTCGGTGATGAAGGTCGCATTCATGCTGTCGGTGGCAATGGCGATCGTCATCGTGTTCGCTGTGGCCGGTGCCTGGTACCTCCTCGACTACAGCGGGGTCATCGCCACGATGGCGCGCAATGTCGACGAGGTGATCGGTTCGGGCACGACGACCTTCGACCTCGAGGCAGTGCTCGCATTCGACCGCGTCATGGGGATCGCCGTCGTCGTGGCCGCATTTGAGATCGTCCTCGTGTCGATCCTGGCCGGCATATTCGCCGTGCTCTATAACCTCACGGTCGGCATTACCGGCGGTGTCGAGGTCACGTTTACCGACGCCTTCTAGTCGTTCGCGCTACCGTGCCGGGGTGACCGCGACCGGAACGACGCCGCGCGCGGTCCTTCTCCCGGCCCGTGTCCGTCTCGTTGCTGCCAGCGGCCTCATGCTATTTGTGCAACTTGCCCTCATCCGATGGTCGGGGGCAAACCTCGTCCACCTGTCCTACTTCTCCAATCTGATCCTGCTGGCGGCCTTCCTCGGCATCGGGTTGGGATTCCTGCGGGCTCGTCGTTCCTTCGACTTCGGCCGCTACGCGCCGATCACCGTGCTCGTCCTCGTCGCCTTCATCACCGTCTCCCCCGCGAAGATCGAGGGGTCGTCCACCGACCTGATCTTCTTCACCGAGGTGCGACCTACGGGCCTGCCCACGTGGGTCACGCTGCCACTGGTCTTCGTGGTCGTGGCCCTAGCCATGACCAGTCTCGGTGAGATCACGGGCCGCGCGTTCATCGAGTTCACCGCCCTCGATGCCTATCGCTGGGACATCGTTGGCTCGATCGGCGGCACCCTGCTCTTCACCGTGATCTCGTTCCTGCGTGCGCCGTCATGGGTCTGGCCATCGGTCATGCTCGTCACGCTGATCCTGCTCTATGGCCGCCGACTGCCCGTGCTGTCGTGGATCGCGAGTGCCGCCATCATCGTCATCCTGGTGCTGGAGTCGGTCGCACCAGGTGTCTCGTGGTCGCCGTACTACAAGGTGACGACCCAGGACTACGTGAGCGAGGAGTCGGGTCCGTGGACGGCCATCCAGGTCAATGGCATCCCGCACCAAAACGTGCTCGATGCGAATAAGCGCCTGGATATGGAGCCGATGTATGGGCGCCCCTACGAGCGCGCTGTCGACAATCCACTGGGCCGCGTGCTCATCATCGGGGCGGGCACCGGCACCGATGTCGCGCTGGCGCTGAAGCGAGGGGCTCAGAGCGTCGATGCCGTCGAGATCGATCCGCGCATCCAGCAGATCGGCGTCGAGAAGAACCCCAACCAGCCCTACGCCGACCCGAGGGTCAGTGTTTACATCGACGATGGCCGCGCGTTCCTCTCGCGCACGGACCACGAGTACGACCTCATCCTCTTCGCCCTGCCGGACTCCTTGACCCTCGTCTCGGGCGCGAGCCAGCTGCGACTGGAGTCCTACCTCTTCACGCGGGAGTCGATCCAGGAGGCATACGACCACCTCAGCCCCGACGGCGTCTTCGCGATGTACAACTACTACCGCGAGGACTGGCTCATCAATCGCCTGGCGGGCACCGTCGAGGGCGTCTTCGGTCACGCACCCTGCCTGGATCGATTCACCGCCGTGCAGTCGCTGGCCGTGATCGCGGTCGGCAAGTCTGCGGACAATGCCGTGTGCGCGCCGGGGGCCGTGTGGGAACGTGACGCAATCGTCGCCCTCGGCGAGGACATCCCCGTGCCGTCGGCAGATGACCATCCCTTCCTCTACCTCAAGAACGCGTCCATCCCCGGGCTCTACCTGCTGGTGATCGCGCTGATCCTGGGCGTCTGCCTGATCGCGATTCGCGTCGTCGGGGGTCCGCTGAGGCAAATGCGCGGCTACGCGGATCTGTTCCTCATGGGCATGGCGTTCCTGCTCCTCGAGACGCGATCGATCACGACGTTCGCGCTGCTCTTCGGCACGACGTGGCTGGTCAACGCCCTTGTCTTCGCTGGAGTCTTGATCGCCGTGTTGTGTGCCATCGAGGTGACGCGCCGCTTCACCGTGCCGCGAGCCCCCATAATCGCGGGCCTCTTCATCTCCTTGGCCGTTGCCTGGCTTATCCCCAACGCCTGGCTGCTGACCCTGCCGGTGCCGCTGCGCCTACTGGCGGCGGTGATCCTGGCATTCGCCCCCATCTTCTGCGCCAACCTCTACTTCACGTCCCGGTTCAAGGGGGCGGCCAACCCGACGGCCGCCTTCGCCGCTAATCTCTTCGGCGCCATGATCGGCGGCTGCCTGGAGTACCTCTCGCTGCTGACCGGCTACCGCTTCCTGCTCATCGTCGCGGCCGTGATCTACCTCGCCGCCGTGCTCGTCGGTCGCCGTCACCTGTCGGGTGCTCCGGTTCGTAGAATCTAGAGCAAACGTCCCCGTCGCTGTGTACTCTACGTTGGCTGCTTGGGGCCTATAGCTCAGCTCGGTTAGAGCGCTTCCCTGATAAGGAAGAGGTCGGTGGTTCAAGTCCACCTAGGCCCACATGAAGAAACTATTGCTCGTCGTCGCCCTGGCCGGTATCGGCTACCTCGTCTATCGCCAGGTCATGGCGAGCCGCGCCGAGGACGACCTGTGGACCGAGGCGACCTCGGTCCCGGACCTCACGTAGTTACAGCGGCGTCAGCGCCTAAGCGCTGACGCTGCGCCAGGCGAAGCCCCACGGGAGTACTTCGCGGGAATCCGCGCGTCCAGGTGTTGGTGGCCGTCTAAACCGTTAGCAACTTCGGCTCGGCCGTGGCAATGCTGGCCTTGACCTACGTGTCCTACGTCATCACCAGCAGCCTCATGGTCGCGGTCATCATCGCTGCAGTGTCCGCGCTTTTCGCGCTGCTATTGACGCGCCCCGCCACCGGCCCATGTGGTGCGCCATCATGCGCGCCACGGCTCCGTGGCCCGGACACTGCCGGGGGATGTGGTGCCGGTCGGGCGCCATGGACCCGATCCCGTAGCATCGGATGGTCCTCCGGGGGCTTAGCTCAGTTGGTAGAGCGCTGCCTTTGCAAGGCAGAAGTCAGGGGTTCGAGTCCCCTAGCCTCCACGTATACAGATCGACGTTTAGGCCGATGTCGTCTGTCCCTGGTGCTGCATCGGCAAGCGCCGCTTGCAGAGTGCGCTCGCGGAGCGGGGGCATCGCCAACGAGGTGGAGATCGTGCATCGCGCGTTCCAGCTAGGTCCGATGGCTAGCACCACGACTGAGCCGACGATCGAGCATCCTGCGGCGTCTTCCGCGTCGATGACCTTGTGGGTTTGGCGTGCGAGGTCGGGCTCGACGCTGATACGGCTGGCGAGATGCTCAGCGGGCACGGCGTATCTCGATCAGGTGCTCGCACGCACCTTCGGTGCCTCCGGCGTGCCGTTCTGCGTCGTCGACCGGACCACGGCGTCTCCGGAGCCCAGCCGCTGGATGTCTTCCTCAGCGCGCCCGACCAGGCCCAAGCCCCCGCCCGCTAACGCCCAACCCAACCCGCACCCCCCTCCCGTTTCTCCCACAATGTGGGAGAAACGGTTGAAATGAGCCGCCGGAAGGGTCCAAACCCACCGTTTGTCCCGGTCCTCACGCCGTCGAACCGTGCAGCAGCTCCGGTGCGGGTCTGTGCGTACGATGATGCCGACCCCAACACGACAGGATCCCCGCATGCCCGACTCCACCACCAAGGCCACGCTGCACACCTCGATGGGCGACATCAACGTCATCCTCTACCCCGACCAGGCGCCCAAGACCGTCAAGAACTTCGTCGGGCTCGCCGAGGGCACCCAGGAGTGGACCGACCCGCAGGCACGCACCAAGACGACCAAGCCGCTCTACGACGGCACGATCTTCCACCGCATCATCCCCGGCTTCATGATCCAAGGTGGTGATCCGCTTGGCTCCGGAATGGGGGGTCCCGGCTACCGCTTCAACGACGAGTTCAGCCCCGAACTGCAGTTCGACCGGCCCTATCTGCTGGCCATGGCCAACGCCGGCCCCAACACCAACGGCTCCCAGTTCTTCATCACCGTGGCCCCGACGTCGTGGCTGAACTTCAAGCACTCGATCTTCGGCGAGGTGGCGGACCAGCCATCACGTGACGTGGTGGATGCGATCGCTGCCGTGCCGACCGGTGCGCAGGATTGCCCGGTGACCCCGGTGGAGATCACGGGCATCACCGTCACGCGCGGGTGAGCGAGGCCAGCCCGCCACCGATTCCGGCGGGTCCTACCCCTCCCGGCACCTGCTTGCAGCATCCTGACCGGCAGACCTACATCCGCTGCACACGCTGTAATCGCAGCATCTGCCCGGAGTGCATGCGGTCGGCGCCCGTGGGCTTCCAGTGCCCCGAGTGCGTCGGCGAGGCGGCCCGCAACGTCAGACAGCCCGTCACCGTGAGCGGGGGATCTCTCGTCGCGCGCCCCTACGTCACCTACACGGTCATTGGCATTACGGCCGCCGTGTTCAGCGTCCAGTTGCTCGTTGGCCTTGGCGAGCTCGCCAACGAGTTTGGGATGTGGCCGTTTGGCATCGCTCTCTTTGGGGAGTGGTACCGGCTGCTGACTGCCGCGTTTCTGCACGGATCATTCCTGCACATTGCCTTCAACATGTATG
>Ga0194131_10002829_pt1 | contig 28141 bp, 26 predicted proteins | sample TA2KigO120mmetaG_FD_148631 | JGI IMG/M metagenome (GOLD analysis project Ga0194131, IMG submission 148631) | Freshwater microbial communities from Lake Tanganyika, Tanzania - TA2015053 Kigoma Offshore 120m | ecosystem: Environmental > Aquatic > Freshwater > Lake | place: Tanzania: Lake...
CAGAACAAGGCAAAAAACGCGCAACCCACGCTGTCTGAGAACCTTGCGGTGAAAACTACTGCTTATCGGCGGGGGAACTTCGGTCTAGATTCTGCCGAGTTTGTGTCGGCACGAACTAGACTAGCAGATGCAAGTTCCGAATGTGAGCTACCAATGTTGCCAAAGCCCCCAACCGAGCACCGATGCGGCGAGTAGCGTGTTGGTGCTCGCGTGCGCGGCGACGGCGTCACCGATCCGGCCGTGCGCCCGTGCGGCCCAGGCGTAGGCGAAACCGGCAACGATTCCGGCCGGCCAACGGGAGCCGTGCAGGAGGCCGAAGACAATCGACGAAATCCAGAGGCCCTTCCAACTGGCACTGTCGAATCCGACGTTTTGGAAATCATCGTGACCGATGCGCCGGAGTAGAAAGCCGCGGAATGCAAGTTCTTCCGCGATCGGTACGACAGCGATGGCGCCAAACGTGCGAGCCGCGATCCAAAGATTACGGGAGAATGGGCTGGCTTCGGCCAACGCTAGCGGCATTGAAACGGTGTGGAATTGCTGAACCCAATCGGCGCCCATCCAGACTACGAACACCCCGATGCCCGCCGCGATGGCGGGCCACCCAACGCGCCAGTTCATAGTGGCGTAGGAATGACGATAGCGCCAGAGGCAAAACGCCGCGGCGGCGACGCGCGCGAAGTAGAGCCACTCGAACGCTCCCGACATAGCGCGGACGATCATGCCTGCGCCAAGGATGGCCAGGAATGGAGTGAGAAAAGCGGTCGTCGGATCTTGTACGGCTGGTTGATCATCGGCGATGTCGACGCGCGCCCAGATCCAGTTCCATCGCCGCGCGAGAAGACAGAGGCCGAATGCCACGCCGTTGAATGCGATCCAGCCGGCTTGCGAGTGGAAGCCGCCGACGGCGATGTCGCGGGCGCCCCAATGGCCGATGGTGATCAGCGCCGCGATTCGAACGCTGTTGAGTAGAAACAAGATACTTATCCCAATCGGGAAGAGCGCCAGGCAGTGCGGGAAACGCAACTCGTCGCGGAACAAGACCAGGCAGACGACACCGAAGGCGATGAGCAGTCCGATTCCTTCCAGGCCGGAACATTATTCGGAGATGATGACCCCGAACCGGTTGGTGCCGATTCGAAACGTTTCGGCGTGTGAGTTGAAATTCGATTCGTAGATTGGCCGTAGAATCGCTTCCACAAGCGTGAAGGTCAGGCGGCTGGCCGGCCTCCAGGCGGATTGAAAGAGCGCGACGCCACCCGTCGCCAGAACTGTACCGAATGCGGCGTGAACCCAGAGTTTTCCCGCGCCGCGTGCAAAGGCGCCCCACTCTTTCCATGGAGCGAATGCGGCGGCGGCGAGCGGCGCCATGGAGACAGCGGACAAGATCCATGCGGCTGCGGGGAGTTGCGAGGCCGCGCCGCGATAGACCTCTATTGAAGCGAAAACGAATACGGCGGCCGAAGCGAAATGTGCGACGAGACACCAGCGGCTGATTGGTGCGGCGATGGAGCTTTCGAGAAGAGCGCGTTGACCCAGGTACGCGAACGATGCAAATAGCGAGACGAAAACGATGCCGGTGCGCGCGGCCATCGGGCTCCATGCGCGAATAGCCGCGGCGAGTCCGGTTGCCGGAGCGCCGGCTTCTCCGTCGAGAAGTAGCGTTGCAATCAGCAGTTCGACGCCAAGCAAGCCGCCGAGTAGCAACAGGCGTGTCAGCAGCGTATGCAAGACGCCAGTATAGCAATCGGAGCAGCGGCTCCGCGCGCCGAAAGCCGATATCAAAACGCGCACGCTGATAGAATAAAAACACCCGTGCTTTCCCGCTATTTGCCCCTGCTAGCGTGTCTCGCGACCGCCGCCGAAAGCGACGTTCGCTCGTTCGTCAACCGATCGTGCACGGGCTGTCACAATGCCACGGTAAAGTCCGGCGATATCGATCTGAAGTCGCTCGATTCCCCGCGGACGTTCGATAGCGACCGTGAAATTTGGGAGAAGGTCGCCGAGAAGTTGAAGACCGGGCAGATGCCGCCGCCGGGCGTACCCAAGCCCGATCGCGCTGTCGTCAAAACCGTCACGCACTGGCTGGAGCGGGAGTTCGCCCGGCAGGATCGCACCGCCAAACCCGATCCGGGCCGCGTCACCGCGCGGCGCTTGAACAGGGCCGAGTACAACAACACGATCCGCGATTTGCTTGGCGTTGACATTCGTCCCGCCGACAATTTCCCCGCCGACACCGCCGCGTTCGGCTTCGACAACATCGCCGATGCGCTGACGTTGTCGCCCGCGCTGCTTGAGAACTACGTCGACGCCGCCGAACGCTCCGTTCGCGCGGCGATCTTCGGCCCGGAGTTCCGCAAGCCCGCCGCGGTCCATTTTTCCGCGCCGGTACGCATCAACGACTCGCGCGGCACGACTTACAAAGATCGCGATTTCTTCAACTACGATTTGACGGGGCTGTCGACGCTGCACTCCGCGCACTTCATTTATCGCTTTCCCGTCGACGCCGAGTATCAGTTCCGCATCGTGCTGAACGGCCACCGGCCAAATCAATCCGAGCCCGTGCACCCGGCCCTGTTCATCGATGGCAAGCAGATTCATCAGTGGGAAGTTGACGCCACCGATCTCGAAGGCCAGGTTGTCGAAGTTCGTGTGCCTGTCACCGCCGGCGAGCATCTGGTTTCGACTTCGTACCTGAAGACCTATCACGGGCTGCCGCCCGCCTACGGCGGACCCGATCCGTCGACGCGCCCGCCCGAGGCGCTGATCAATCCGCGCGGTAAGTTGAGCGAGAAAGACATCGAAACGCTGCGCAAGTTCGGTACGCGCATCAAAACCGACGCCGTCGAAACGCGCATCGATAATCGCTTCGAGTCGCTCGACATTGGCGGGCCGTTTAATCAGTCGACCAAGCCGTCGGAAGCGAGCCTGCGGAAGATCTTCGTCTGCGGGGACCAAACACCGGCATGCGCGCAACGGATCATCGGCGACTTCGCGCGCCGTGCCTTCCGGCGCCCGGTGGCGGCGAACGAGACCGCGGACTACACCAATTTCTACACGCTCGCCCGCAAGCACGGCGACTCGTTCGAAGAAGGAATCGCAACCGCGCTGCAAGCCGTCTTGATTTCGCCGAATTTTCTGTATCGCATCGAGCGCGACAAGCCCGCCACAACGCGTATCACCGATAGCGAGTTGGCGTCGCGGCTCGCTTACTTCCTCTGGAGTTCAACACCTGACGACGAACTGCTGCGCGCTCCGCTCCGCCAGCCGGCCGTGCTGGAGGCGCAGGTCCGTCGCTTGTTGCGCGACGAGCGTTCTCATGCGCTGGTCGAGAATTTCGCCGGGCAGTGGCTGCAGTTCAAAAACATCGACGTCGTGCGTCCGGACCAGGAACGCTTCCCGGTTTTCGACGATGCGCTGCGGCTGGCGATGCGGCGCGAGACCGAACACTTCCTGGCCAACATCGTGCGAAACGACGGCCCCATCACGGACGTTCTTGATGCCAACTATACGTTCCTGAATGAGCGGCTGGCGCGGTTTTATGGCGTACCGAACGTCAGCGGGCCGGAGTTCCGGCGCGTCGACATGTCTTCGGCTCCGCGAGGCGGCGGTGTGTTGGCGCAGGCCTCCATCTTGACCGTATCGTCGTATTCGACGCGGACCTCGCCGGTGTTGCGCGGCAAGTGGATCATGGAAAATCTGCTGAACTCGCCGCCGCCACCTCCGCCGCCTGGCGTGCCTCCGCTCGAAGAACCGAAGGGCAGATCGACGGCGTCGCTGCGCACGCAGATGGAAGAACATCGGAAGAACCCGGCGTGCGCTTCGTGCCACTCGCGCATGGACCCGCTTGGCTTCGGGCTGGAGAATCTGGACGCCATCGGCGCGTGGCGAACCAAGGACGGCGCGGCTGTTGTCGATGCCGCCGGCGAAATGCCGGATGGCCGCAAGTTCTCTTCGCCGGGCGATTTGAAGAAGATCCTCATCGCGGAGAAGGACGCGTTTGCCAAGGGCGTCGTCGAGCGGTTGTTGACCTATGCGATCGGGCGCGGACTCGAACGCTACGATAAACCTGTCGTCAACGCGATCGCCGCGAAATTACCAGCGCGCAACTACCGTTTCTCCCAGCTCGTGCTTGGCGTTGTGGAAAGCCTGCCGTTCCAGAATCGCCGCGCGTCCGCTACCATCAAGAAAGAAGTCGCTCCATGAATTTCATCACTGGCAAACACATCGATCGACGCCTGTTGTTGCGCGGCGCGGGAACTTTGATTGGCCTGCCGCTGCTCGACGCGATGCGGCCGGCGTTGGCCGCGCCATCGAAAGTTGCCAAGAACGCACGGCGCATTGGTGTCGTCTACGTGCCGAACGGCATCGTGATGAAGGACTGGAAGTCGCCCGATGCGAAGACGTTCGCTCGCATCATGAAGCCGCTCGAACCACTGCGCGAACACGTCACGGCGATCTCCAATCTGGCGAATCACGCGGCCATGAAGGCCAAGGGCGGCGGACACGCGAAAGCGAGCGGAAGTTTGCTGTCGGGCACGCCGCCGAAGTACACGGCCGGCGCCGATGTGCGTGCGGGGATCACCTTCGATCAGATCGCCGCGAATCAGTTCGCCTCGGAGACGCGTGTTTCGTCGTTGCAGCTCGGCTGCGAGGATGCACGTATGGTCGGCAACTGCGACACCGGTTCGAGCTGCGCGTACACAAACACGTTGTCGTGGAAAGACGCCGACACGCCGCTGGCGGTCGAAGTCAATCCGCGCAGTGTGTTCGAGCGGTTGTTCGGCACAGTCGATCCGAGCCTGCCCGCAGACGTCCGCGCGCGGCGCGCGATGTACCGGAAGAGCATTCTCGATCAGACGCGCGAGAACACCACGAAGCTGGTGAGCGAACTCGGCGCCGAGGATCGCCGCAAGATGGACGAGTATCTGACCGGCGTGCGCGAAGTGGAAGCCCGCATTCAAGCCGCCGAGAAAGATCCTCTGATTCCGCCGATCGAAAAGCCATCGGGCATTCCGTTTGAGTATTCGGCCTACGTGAAGCTCATGTTCGATTTGCAGGTGATCGCGTTCCAGTCCGATCTCTCGCGCGTGTCGACGATGATGCTGGGCCGCGAAGGCAGCGTGCGGACGTACCCCGAGATCGGTGTCCCCGATCCGCATCATCCGCTGACGCATCATCGCGGGCATCCGGACTTCATCGAGAAGGTCACCAAGATCAACGAGTTTCACGTGTCGCTGTGCGCGTACTTCGTTAAGCGTTTGAAGGAGACCAACGACGGCGGCGGCAGCCTGCTCGATCACTCGGCAATCCTCTACGGCGCCGGGTTGTCCGACGGCAACGCGCACTCCAACTACGATCTGCCTCTGGTCGTCGCCGGACACGCTGGCGGTATCAAGGGCGGGCAGTTTGTCGAGGCGCCCGAAAAGACACCGATCGCCAATCTCTTCGTCAACATGCTCAACGGCGCTGGTGTTGAGGCTAGCGCGTTCGCGGATTCTACGGGTCTGTTGAGTCTCGCCTAGCCATCGATACGGGCGATCTCGCGCGGATAGAGCCGGGTTCGTCTTACAGGTCCGGTCCATAACAGTGTCCTGCAGCCGGACTCTACTCGGCGCCAGCTGTTCCGAACAGAAGTTTTTCGAGTTCCATCGAAATCATGCGAGCTTCGGAGCGCCGCTCCAGTTCGCGGACGAGCAGGCCGGCATCCACGCCAGTATCGTTCACCACCTCCGTGGCCCAGGCGACTTCTCCCATCGTTAAATCGCCCCATCGCATGACGAGATCGGCAATCAACGACGTGTGGCGGCCTTCCTCGAATCCGCGCGCATAGGCGAACGCAAGGTTTCGCTCAACCAGTTCGATCACTCCCTGTTTGCCAAGGATTGCGCAACGTTCGGGAAAGAGCGCTTCGAGCGAGGGGTACAACGCCGCCGCCTGTCCGATGGAGTGGCTCTTGACAAGTGAGTTTAGCTGCGGCTGCCGTATAACCAAGTTCATCGAACTTGTTCCTCCTCGTTCCGAAGGATTTTATCAAACTTGCGGCGGGCAGCTACTGGCCGACAAACGTCTCCCGCAGCAACTTCTCAAAGTGCGGATTGCGGGCGAGGGCATTGCCCTAATAGTGATGGCGGTGTCTTTACATTACAACAATAATGTTGTACAACTTAAGTGTTGTACAACGAATCGGTTGTCGGAAGGAGTCGGATAATGAAGAATGCGCTAGGAGGCTTGGCCGAGGGCGACTCGTACTTCGGACGTCAAGCAGAGGAGCAGCAGGTTTGGGAGTGGATCGATACGACCGGCGCCAATATACTCCTGCTCGCGCCCCGGAGAGTTGGAAAGACTTCGTTCATGAAGCGCCTGGAACTCAACGGGCCGGACCGAGGAATCCCTGCTGTGTTCGTGACGCTTGCCGGCGCCGCTTCGGTCGCGGAAGTGTTATCGGTGCTGGAGGCAACGCTCGATAACTCGAGATTGTCGCAAATTCGCCGCGCCGGTAAGGCATGGGCGCCATCGAATGTTCAGGCCGAGGTTCCGGGTTTGAAAGTCAGCGTCGGGGGAGTCGGAGGGGGATCGGGTGCCCAGGCCAGGATCGAACGCGCGCTGGTTGGGTGGAGTTCGCGGAGGTTGGTGTTGGTCGATGAGTTGCCGATCTGCGTCCAATCAATTCTCGCTCGGGAGCGGGCTGAAGGAGAGCGATTCCTGCATTGGTTTCGTGCGTTGCGTCAAACTCACCCGTCGACCCGGTGGCTGCTTGCGGGATCAATTGGGCTGGATCAAGTCGTTCAACGAGAAAAGATGAGCGACACGATCAACGACCTTCATCCTTACTACGACTTCGGAGAATTCGACCGGTCTACAGCGGCTGCTTACCTGCATGCCTTGGCGGCCGGAACCGCGTTGCCGTTGGGTCCGACCCTGGTCGAGGAGATGTTGAACCGCGTGGGATGGCTGATTCCTTTTCACCTTGCGAAGTACTTCGAGCGGGTTCGGGTGCACTGCACGAATGCGCGCCGCAGTCCAGATCATCGGGCGTTAGAGGAAGCGTGGACGACAATGCTCGCTGATCACCACGCATTTCGTTGGTGGGACGAGCGGTTATCGAGACTGTATGGAAAGGACGGCGAGCGGCACTCGCAATTGATCCTGGCCGCCTGTGCCAAGAATCCAAACGGTGCGCGGGCTGGGGATTTGAAGCGAGTGCTTTCCTCGGCCTGCCAGGAACCGGGCGACCGATTGCAAGAACTGTTGCCGATTCTTTGTACCGATGGATACCTGGTACACGTCAGCGACCGGTATCGGTTTCGGTCGAATACGGTGAAAGAGTACTGGCTGCGCCGGGGGACGAAGTGATGGGCGCCGCTGCGGTATTCGCCTATAACCCTCGCTTTTTGACTCGCGAACAGGCCATCGCTCAATTCGTCGTACGACAGCCATTGCTCGACAGGATGCTTGCGGACCTCCGGGACCCGGGCCGGAAGCATCGCCTGCTTATCGGATCGCGAGGGATGGGAAAGACGACGATGTTGCGGCGGCTGCGGTTCGCGATCGAAGACGATGCGGAATTGTCGCAACGCTACATTCCGCTTTCGTTTCCGGAGGAGCAATGGAATGTCAATCAGCTCTGGCAATTCTGGCGGAACTGCCTAGAATCATTGCAGAACTGGCTAACGCAGAAGGGAGTCGGCGAAGAAGCGGAAGTGATTGAGCGAGTGATTGAAGGATCTCGCGACGGCTATTACGCAGCGCTTCGAGCGTCGGCACAGCGCCATGGTAAGCGGCTGGTTCTGTTGGTCGATAACGCCCAATCCGTGATCGACTCTGTTGCGGAACGCGGCGAGAACCCTTGGACTTTCCGCGAGACGCTTCTCCACGACGAAACGCTCGTGTTTATCGGCGCTTCGCCGGTCACGCCGGTGTCGACGTACGACTACGACAAGCCTTTTTACGAATTTTTCGTTACCGAGGATCTTGATCGCTTGTCGAACGAGGAGTCCGAAACACTTATCGCACACCTGGCGGCGCGCGATTCAGCATTTGGCCCCAAAATTCTGGAATGGATCGCCGAAGACCGTTCGCGGCTTCCGGTGCTCAATGCGTATGCGGGCGGTAATCCCCGTGCGCACGTAATTCTCTATTCCGTCCTGCAAACGTTCCGGAGCGACGATCTCGTTCAGTTGATAGAGCGAGTGCTCGATAACTATACGCCGCTCTACAAAGCGCGGATGGAAGAGCAACCGGACAAGGCGCGGGAGGTCTTGGCCGCTGTTGCGGAACACTGGGATCCGATTACGGCTGCGGAAGTTGCGAGGCGGACGGGGGAGGACGTCAACGCAGTCTCGACACACCTCATGAGGCTAGCGAAGGAAGGTGTTGTCGAGAAAGTAGTGCTTGCGCGAGCGAAACGGACCGGGTTTCAGGTGGCGGAGCGATTGTTCAACATCTGGTATTTGATGCGGACAAGCGAGCGGCGCCGCGACGACATCCGTTGGCTGGGTGCTATGCTGCGGTTACTCTTCAAAAAGCCGGAAATATCGGATCTCGCGGAAGAAGCGCTTCGCGCCGAGTCCGCGGATCGGGGAAGGGTGGCCCAGTTCAAACTGGCCTTGGCGAGCACGATTGACGACTCGGTCAAGCGGCGGGCGCTCGAAATCTCGGCGTTGACAGACTATTGCGTGTTTCGTGGAGAGAGCGAGTTTTCCGGCGGGGTGAGCGGGTATTCGATTTCTCGCGATGCGAAGAGTGTTGGGGCGAACAAGCGGCAACTTCGAACGGTTGAACGGCTGTTGCGAGAGACGGGGGAGAGTGCGCGCGGATGGGACTGGCACGAGGTTTGGCTGCTGCTCGGTGGTGCGCCGGATAGGACGATTAGTGACAAAGTGCGGATTGCGAAGCGTCTCGTTGGAATATCGCCGAAGGAGCGTTCCGCACTGATTGACCAACTGCGTTCGGATCTTGCGACCGAGCGGGCGAGGATGTGGAGTCCTCGATTGGCGGACCAGCTTCGCGAGGCGATACGAAGTGGCGAGATGGTTCGGATGGGCGACTGGGAGGGGGCGTTGTTGTGGGCTGAGGCTCATAACGCGCCCGAGTTGAAGGCGCATGCGCTGATCGAGCTGAGGCGGTTTGAGGAGGCGGAGAGAGCGTTGGATGCCGTGAGTGGCGAGTATCGGCGGATCGCGGTTGCGCGGATCTTCTTGCAGCAAGGCGAGTATTCGAAAGCTGAATCCGAACTGCAAAGTGCCAAAGCCGTTCTGCCAGAACACGCAGCGGTGTGCGGGAACTATTCGTGGCTGCTTCTTGATCAGGGCCGAAGTCGAGAATGCGAACCATTGCTAAGACGGGCCATCGAGTTGTGTCCTGGCTTTGCGGAGTATTGGACACGGCTCGCGGACCTGCTACTACGGGAGAAACGGATTCCGGAAGCCTCCGAAGCCATCCAACGCGCGGTTGAATTGAACCCCCTTGATGCCGTTACCTGGTCGAACATCGCGATGGTGCATAACTTGTTGGGGCATTACGCTCGGGGGGAGGAGGCCTGCCGCAAGGCACTGAAGCTCGACAACCATTGTGCGCCTGCCCACATCAATCTCGGCGTGGCGATTGCGAATCGGGGCAAACTTAATGAAGCTGAGAGAGCGTTTCGCAGGGCAGTTGACATGGGCCAGAACCATGTCGAAGGGCGTCTCAATCTTGCCGCTTTTCTGATTCAGCGAGGGGATCGCGAACAGGCGCTCGAACATTTGAAGGAGATTGCCGTGGGGAAGCCTGCCAAGCCGAGCGCTCTTAGCGGCCTCGCCGGACTTTTTCTTCAGATCGGCGATGTAGGCGAGTGTGTTCGATGGGCGGGAGAAGCGATTCAACGAGGTTTGATGGATGGCGAACCTCATTTCCTAATCGGAATGGCACTTGCTCGCGATGGGCGGCTTTCCGAAGCAGCATTTGGGTTCGAGCTAGCTCTCCGATTGAATCCAAATCGAATCGAAGCGATGTTGGCGCTAGGTGAGACACTATTGCGGCAACGAGAGTTTGGACGGGCCGTTCATATATTTCGGAGAGCGCACGAATTGCAGCCGAACCACGAATTTGCGACGATGCGCTTCGCGGAATCGCTACAAGCGACAGGCGATTTCGCCGCAGCGAAAAACATCTATCGCGACTTACTACGTGCGGACGGCAATCGAACCGAAGCCGCACGGCAACTCGCTGGACTAATGTTGCGCGAAGACGAAGTTGTCGAAGCGGAATCTCTGATCCGACAGGCACTTCGAGTGAAACCGACAGATGCCAAACTTCGCACCCTGCTTGGCCAAGTATTGCTTAAGGCAGAACGGACCGCCGAGGCCATTCAGGAAGCAGAAGCCGCGAGCAAGCTAGCGCCATCGGAGGTGGACGTGTGGTCAAACCTCGGAGTCGCCCTCGCCGTCGCGAAACGATTCGACGACGCGGAGAAAGCATTCGAGATGGCCGTCTCGCTGGACCCCGGCAGCTTATACGCGGTTCGGAACCTAATCTCGTGTTATAACGCAGCAAAGCGAGATCGCCGATTCGCCGAGTTCATGGATGAACTCAAGATTGAGATCGCAGCTTTGGCTCGCCTCCCGGACGTCGGCTCGGCTTTTGCAGCGAGCATTCGAGCGATGAACGACCTTACCGCCAAGAACTGGTCCGCTGCCGCCCAGGAGATCGAGTATTTGTTTACGTGGAAGAATTTCGAGGCGTTGCCGCTGGGCGCTGAAATCGTGGAGTTGTGCCGAAGGGTTCTCGCGGCTGGATACGTAAAGGAGTTCCTCGCGATTTTCGACTCCCAACCGCTGATTCGGCGACGTTGGCGGCCGCTCGTCGAAGCGCTGAAGGCGGTTGAGTTTGGAAGCGAAGAGTATCTACGCAATGTCTCTCCGGAGGTGCGAAATCCGGCGGCGCAGTTCTACAAATTACTGACTACCCTTGAGCCAGCCCGACAAACGTCTCCCGGAGCAACTTCTCAAAGTGCGGATTACCCACCAGCGCGTTGCCCTCGTAAATAGAGTCCGTGCCCTTGAAGTTGAAGAACACTCCCCCGGCCTCTTCAACGATCACTTTCATCGGGCACAAGTCCCACGCCTTGGCCGACGGCTCAACCCAGATGTCGGCCTGACCGGCCGCGACCATCACCACGTCGGGAGAGCCGCTCATCGAACGCACGCACCAGAACTGGCTGAGGAAGTCCATCACCATGTCGCGGTAGGGCCACTTCCGGTTGTTCTGCAGGCCGTTGAAACAGACGACGGCGCGGTTCACGTCGCTGATCGTCGACACGCGGATGCGCTTATCGTTGCACCACGAGCCGCCGCCCACTGCGGCGGTGTAAGTCTTCGCTTGTATCGGAAAATGCGCGACGCCGGCAACCGGTTTACCGTTGTCCTCAAGCCCGAGCAGCACGCCCCACTGCTGATTACCGCGGATGAAATCGCGCGTGCCGTCGATAGGATCGATGATCCACGTTCGCCCCGATCTCGACGGCTTGGCGACGCCTTCTTCGCCCATCTGCCCGTCGTCGGGGAAGGCCTCTTCCAAGGCCTTCGACAGGAAGACCTCGCACTCCTTGTCGGCGTCGGTGACCGGAGAATCGTCCGATTTACCTTCCAACTGAATGCCACGTTCAAAGTGGCGAATAGCCATCTCGGCGGAACGGACGGCGATACGGCGCGCCGCCGCTACTTCCTTCTCGTAATCCATGAAACTACTAGTTTAGCGAAGGGCCGTAATCGATGTATTTCGCTTCGGTCCGAGGCCGAGCGCGATCAACGATAGCGACGTCACCTTCCCATTCGGCGGAAGATTTTGTTCGGCCTGAAACCGCTTCATCGCGTCGATCGAGTCCTTGTCCCACACGCCGGTCGGCGGTGTTGTCAGGAAGCCGCGAGCGACGAGAGCCTGTTGGATCTCGTTGAACCGCTCCTGCGACGGCGTCTGCTGCCCGCGGTAACGCCGCTGCGGGACCGGTTGCGGTCCACGCCCTCGACTGCGAGCATAGGTCGTCTTCGCACGGCTCTTGGCGACCGTACTCTGCCTGGCTCTCGGCGCGGCCTTCCGAACGGCAACCGGAGCCTTCTTCTTCTGAGCAGGCGGGGCGGCGGTCGTCAGACCGAGGCCGAGCAGAAATCCGCCCAGAAGAAGCGCTGTGTATGTTTGGAGCACCGTTTCTATCGTACCGCGCTATTCCTTTTCAGGCAGCGTGCCGGCGGCGAAGAAGGTCTGGTACTGCTGGGCGGTCGCATCGCCACCCCGCCGGTTTTGCGCGGCGGCGGGCAACGGACGCATCACGCGGAAAGCGACGGCGTCGCCGGGCTTCAACGTGTTCTGCACTTTGCGGAGATCGTCCGGCGACGTCACCGGCTGCCGGTTGATGCTGATGATGATGTCCCGCGCCTGCATGCCGATCTCGGCCGCGAAGGAGTTCTCCTCGACCAGCGTCACGTACACGCCGCGTTCGTCGCCCAAATTCAGCGATTGCTTCTCCTGTCCCGACAGCGGCCGAATGGAGATGCCAAACTTCGCCGGCGTGCCCTCGGCCTTCTGCGCCGGAGCGTTCTCGTCGCGGTGACGCGCCCAGCGCGGATCGTTCTGGAACACTTGGTTGCGGTCCTGGATGGCAACCTTCAGTTCGATTTTCTTGCCGCCGCGGTCGATCGTGAGGTTCACCGAGGAATCGATTGGAGCGTCGGCGACAATAGCGACCAGGTCGTCTCCGTTCTTGATTGCCTTTCCGTTTATTCCGGTGATGACGTCCTCCGGCTTGACGCCAGCCTTTTCGGCGGGGCCATCTTTGGTGACCGTCGTTACGAGGACTCCGTTGTTGACGCCGGCGGCCTTCAGTACTTCAGGCTTGTTGTATTTGTCCCAGCCGATACCGATCGAACCGCGCTTGACGTGCCCGTGCTGAATGACGCTGTTATAGACGCGCACCATCTGATTCGACGGCAGCGCGAAGCCGATTCCCTGGTAGCCGCCGCTTTGCGTCGCGATGGCGGTGTTGACGCCGATGACTTCGCCCTGAATGTTGACAAGCGGACCGCCGGAGTTGCCGGGGTTGATCGCGGCATCGGTCTGAATGAAGCGTTGGAACTGTTCGGCGCTCGGGAGATCCCGGCCCGTCGCGCTAATGATGCCGGCTGTCACGGATGCGGCCAAACCGAACGGAGAGCCGATCGCCACGGCCCAGTCGCCAACCTGCACCGATTCCGAATTGCCCACCTTGAGCGCGGGAAGCGGCTTGCCCGCTTCGATGCGAATAACGGCGAGATCGGTCTCCCAGTCCGTGCCGATGACCTTCGCCTTGTACTCTTTATCGTCGCCAGAGAGCTTCACCTTGATGCTATCGGCCTTTTCGACCACGTGATTGTTGGTCACGATGTAGCCGTTCTTGTCGACGATAAATCCGGAGCCGGTGGCTTCGCGCGGACGCTGCCGGGGCGCCGGGCCGCCCGGCCCAGGGCTACGGAAGAAGCGGCGGAACATCTCCATCTCGTCGCCGCCGTCCTCGTCCTCGTCATCGGGGCGCGGCGCGCCCCGCCGGTTCTGCGGCGCCGGCGACTTGCCCGTATTCTCGGCGATGATGTTGACGACCGAAGGCTCGACGGCCTTGGCGAGCTTTGTGAACTCATTAGCGTTCTTCGTGGCCGGAGGAACGGCCAGCGGCGTTGCATCCGGGGCCACTGCCTGTCCCTTCGCGGCGCTGACGCTGCCGCTAATCAGAGTGCCGATCAGGATGCCGACCGAAAGGGTAAACACCATCAGGCTCGTGGAGAGTAGCTTTTGTTGCTTGAGGTTTTGATACCAGCTCATAAGTTCGCTTTCTGCTTTTTATTTTACTCGCGTGAAGGACCGTTGTAATTATGGATGCCCGGAATCGGACGCCGGTTTCAATTCCACGGCCAGGATACCCGCAAGGATCAAGGCGGCGCCAAGCGCGGCGCGTCCGGTAAGAGTTTCGCCTTCCACCAGGAAAGATACGATCCAGGCGAAGACGGGTTCGAGGCTAAACAGTATCGCCGCGCGCGTGGGTGTTGTATTCTGCTGCGCCCAGGTTTGAAGCATGAACGCGAGCGCGGTGGCCAATAGTCCGCCGATCAGGATCGCGCCGATAACAGGCATCGACCACTTCACCGCGGGTAGCTCGACAAACGGCAACGCGGCGACCGCAACCAGCGCCGCGCCGGCGATCTGCATTACGCCCAGCGATTCGTAGCCGACCAGCGGCGCCCAATGGCCAAGCAACACGATGTGTAACGCAAAAGCCACCGCGCAGCCAATCGTCAGTAGATCGCCCCGTTCAATCGTCAGCCTTTCCCCTTGCATCGATAACAGTCCCATGCCCGTCGCGGCGATGGCAACACCGGCAATTTCAGCCCAGCGCGGCCTCACTCTATAGACGGCGGCCGCGGCAAAAGGTACCAGCACGACGTAGAGTCCGGTGAGAAAAGCGCTCTTGGATGGAGTTGTCGTTTGTAACCCGACGGTTTGTAACACGTATCCCGACATCAGCACGGCGCCCACAACCATTCCTATGCCGATCTCGCGCCGCGATATTCCCCGCGCGATCCGTTTGTGATAAATCGCCGCAAGCACCGCGGCCGCCAGCGTGAATCGCATCGCGAGGTAGAGAAATGGGCTGATGTCGTCCAGCGCGCGTTTGACCAGGACAAAGGTCGTGCCCCAAATGAGCGCGATCAGAGCCAGCGTGAGATCGGCGCGCATTCCGCTACTCGGTCAGTGACAAGGCGAGCAGTAGCAGCAGCCGTTTGAGGCCGGTATCCCGGCCCTCCGGTTTGTACCACTCGGCGGGTGTATGCGCGCCCCCGCCGGCGCCTCCCGCGCCGATCGAAATCGCCGGTATGCCGCGGCTCAATGGAATGTTCGCGTCGGTGGAGCCGCGGTCGATGACGCTACGGATCCCGAGAAACGCGTCGACCTTCCGGATATTCGCAAGCAGCGGCGATTTCGCCGCCAGCTTGCCGCCGGGCCGCGATCCGGTCTCTCGGATTTTCCCCGCGACCTTCGCGGTTGCTTTCTCGTTTTCCCATTCACATGCTCGCGTAAGCGCGGCATCGAGAATGATCGACATGCGTTCGAGGTCGGCTTCGTCGACCGAGCGGAGATCAAGCCGGGTTCGCGCCGCGGTGGGGATGGCGTTGACACTCACTCCGCCCTCAATGAGCCCGAAATTAAAGGAGAGCTTCTTGTCTGGCGTCGTTTGCGGCAGGTTCTCGGCGAAGATCGTGATCATGCGCGCCATGGCGTGCACCGGGTTGGCGATGCCGTAGTCGATCCAGCTGTGGCCGCCCGCGCCCGTGATGGTAACTTCGTAGCGGCGGCAGGCCAGAGCTTCGCATGTCACATGTTCAATCGCCGGTCCGTCGAGAACGACAAAAGTGCGGATTTTGGAAGCGAGCGGCGAGTCCGTGCAGAGATAGCGCATGCCGCACAGATTACCGTCGCCTTCTTCGCCGACGTTGGCGATAAAGACAGGCGAAGCGGTAAGCCCTTCAAGCGGCGGCGCGGATTTCAACGCGCGGACAAGCGCCAGTAACCCAGCCAGACCGGCGCCGTTATCGGAAACGCCTGGGCCGGTGAACGTGCCATCCGGTTCGGTGCGGATGTCATCGGCGTTGCGCGGGGCAAGCACCGTGTCCAGGTGCGCGGTATAGGCGACGAACGGCGCGTGGGCGTTGCCATCGAGGAACGCGATGACATTGCCCGCTTGGTCGATTCGCGCCTCGCAACCAAGCGATTTGAACGCGGCGAGCATCCACTCGGCGCGGCGTTGTTCCTGAAAGGTCGGCGACGGAACGCGGCACAGTTCGAGGTGCTTTTCATTGACCCACTGTTTATCGCGGCTGAGTTGGAGGAGCGCTTCCTTGACTCCTCTGGAGGCGGCGAGGAGGTCGAGTTCCTTGGGCGATGTGGTGAAGATCGCGGCCACTATTGCTCCGCCGGCAAGAACCTGGAATCATCGAGAGCGGAGATCGGCTTCATAGTATAGGGAGCGGCTCGAACGAGTGTTCGGCGAGGGCGAAATCGACGGCGTCGTAGATTTCGGATAGAGGGACCGCGATGGCCAGCGATTCCAGTTCGAGCACGGCGTCCACGCCGCGATAGCGAGTCAGCGTCCAACTGGAGCTGTTCTCCAGGCGCTTGAACCTGTCGATGGCGTATCTGTCCTGGGCGATCAAGATGTATTCTTCGAGCGACGGGATACGGCTATAAAGGTCAAACTTCGCGCCTCTGTCGTAGTTTTCGGTGGAAGGCGACAGAACCTCGAAGATCACTTTGGGATTGGTAAAGGCTTCGCGGCCAGGTTGTTCGGCACGGAGCGGACCGCAGGCAATGGAGTAATCCGGGTACATGTAACGGCCAGAACCGGGGATGGCCACGCGAAGGTCGGAGCCAAAGTCCTCGCACGGCTTTCCAATCAGGCGAAAGCCGACTGACCGCGGTAGGTTCGTGGTGATGCGAGCGTGCGCCCTGGACGCCCCGCCCATCGCGAAGACTTCACCGTTATGGTACTCATACTTCAAGCCGGTGGTCTTTTCGAGTTGATCGTACTCCTCGTAGGTGAGGTGAGGCTGGGGCGCGGTCGACATCGCCTTTATTTTAGCGTCAACTAGGCGAGTTCGAAGGGAGTGGGCGGGCGATCGGCGAATTCGAATTCGACGGCATCGTAGATGTCGATTAACGGGATGGAAATTGCGAGTGACTCAAGTTGTAGCACCGCGTCCTCGCCACGGTAGGTAGAAAGCTGCCAATTCTCGTCATGTCGCGTTCGGCTGAATCGGTCGATGGCGTAGCGGTCCTGCGAGATCAGGACATATTCCGCAAGAGACTCGATCCGGCTGTACAAATCGAACTTGGCGCTGCGGTCGTAGGCTTCGGTGGAAGCCGAGAGCACCTCGAAGATCACTTTGGGGTTGCTATAGGCTTGGCGGCCAGGTACCTCGGGCCTAAGGCCACCGCAAGTCACGGTCAGGTCGGGGTGGAGATACTTTCCGCGCGGAGGAATAGCGACCCGAAGTTCGCCGGAATACGTCAAGCACTTGCTCCCTCGAATTCGCCCGCTAATCTCAAAGTTGATATTGGAGGTGATCCGCGCGTGCGCCCCTGAGGCGCCGCTCATCGCGAATACTTCGCCATCGTGATACTCGTACCGCTCGCCGGTGCGATGTTCCAGTTGGTCGTACTCTTCAAACGTCAATCGAGGCTGAGGCGCTGTCGACATCGCCTTTATTCTACCGGGTTCCGTAGCGCAACACACCGAAGCGATATAATGACGGCTGAGAGGTGATGGTATGCAGAAGAAGATCAAGTTCGGCTCGGTCATCGCGATTGTCATCGGCGTTCTAGGGTGGATTGCTTACAGCGGCGTCGGCGAGACGGCGTCGTACTTCAAGACCATCCAGGAAGTGAACGCGATGGGCCCCGAGGCCAAGGACAAGAAACTGCGTGTCGGCGGTTATGTCGTGCCGGGTTCCATCAAGCGTAGCGGCAATCAGGTGGACTTCGCCATCGACTATCACAACCACAAAATGCAGGTTCGCTACACAGGCAACGAGCCGCTGCCCGATACGTTCAAGGACGGTTCGGAAGCGTTGATCGACGGCCGCATGGGCGATCAGGTTTTCCACGCCACCAAAGTCGCCGCCAAGTGCGCGTCGAAGTATGAAGCCAAGCCCGGGCAGAACTACAAGGGCAACGCCTCCACCTACGACAAGAAGTCCTAAGCGAACCGGAGCCAACACATGGAAAACATCGGCGCACTCGCCCTCATACTCGCCTTCTGCTTGGCGATCTACTCGTTCGTCGCGTCCATCGTCGGCGCTTGGAAGAAGAAGCCCTTTCTGATTGCCAGCGGCGAACGCGCCGTCGTCGCTGTGTTCGCGATGATCACGCTGTCGGTCGGGATCTTGCTCTACGCTCTGGTCACGAGCGATTTCCGGTTCGCCTATGTCGCGTCGCATTCCAATCGCGACATGCCGGTCTACTACAAGGTCTCTTCGTGGTGGGGCGGGCAAGAGGGTTCGCTGCTGCTGTGGAACTTCGTGTTGATCTGCTACGGCCTTGTCGTGGTTCTGCAGAACCGCAAGAAGCACCGGCCCATCATGCCCTACGTAACGGCGACCTTGATGGCGACGCAGATCTTCTTCTTGGTCCTGAACGTCTTTCCGGCATCGCCGTTTCAGATGCTGGCGCAGGGCCGCAACATCGTCGAAGTACAGGATGGCAACGGTCTGAACCCGCTCCTCCAGTATTGGACGATGCTCATCCACCCGCCGATCTTGTACATGGGCTACGTCGGCTTCGTGGTTCCGTTTGCGTTCGCGCTCGGCTCGTTGATCGTGCGCCAACCGGGCGATTCGTGGATTCACACAACGCGCCGTTGGGCGATTGTCACTTGGTTCTTTCAGTCGACCGGAATTCTGCTCGGCGCCGGTTGGTCCTACGCGGTTCTCGGATGGGGCGGTTACTGGGTTTGGGATCCGGTGGAGAACGTGAGTTTCCTGCCGTGGCTGACATCGACGGCGTTCCTTCACTCGGTAATGATGCAAGAGAAGAAAGGCATGATGAAGATCTGGAACATCGTGCTCGTCGCCGCGACGTTCTTCCTCTGCGTGTTCGGTACCTTTATGACGCGCAGTGGCCTGGTGGCCAGCGTGCATGCGTTCGCGACCTCCGATATCGGCAAGTATTTTCTTGTCTTCCTCACCGCCGGCATCGCGTTCACGATCTACATGATCCTCGGCCGGCTCGACTACTTGAAGTCGGAGTCGGAGCTGGAAAGCGTTGTTTCGCGCGAGTCGAGCTTCCTGTTCAACAACCTCGTGTTGCTCGCCTGCTGCTTCGCAACGCTGTGGGGCACATTGTTCCCGGTCATCAGCGAGGCTGTGAGCGGCGAGAAGGTTTCCGTCGACGCGCCCTGGTTCAACCGCATCAATATTCCGATCGGCCTGTTCCTGTTGTTCCTGACGGGTGTCGGACCGCTGCTGGCATGGCGGCGCGCGTCGGCCGAGAGCATCAAGCGTAACTTCCTGGCGCCGTTCCTGGCGATGCTCGTGTTGATGGCCGGACTCGCCGTTGCCGGAGTGCAGCACTTCTTCGCGCTGACTACGTTCGGCCTGTGCCTGTTCGTCGCTTGGACGATCGGCGCGGAGTTCTGGAAAGGCGCCGGCGCGATCGCGAGGAAAGAATCGATCGGACTTATGCCGGCGATGGTCGCGCTGACCCATCGGAACACGCGGCGCTACGGCGGCTATATCATTCACATGGCGATTGTCGTGATGTTTATCGGCTTCGCCGGCGCGGCGTTCAACAAGGACATTACCGTTGAAGTCGAAGAGGGCAAGGCGTTTCATCTCGGGCGTTATGAGATGAAGGTCGTGAAGGTTGACACGGGTCAAACCGACAACTACGTCTGGCAGAATGCGACCGTCGAAGTGAAGGTTGGCGGCGAGCAATACGCGACCCTCACGCCGGAGCGCCGCATCTATTCGCAAAGCCAGCAGCCCGTCGGAGCGGTGAAGATTCACCGGCGCTTGAATGAAGATCTGTACCTGAACTTTGCGGCCATTTCAAGCGAAGCGCAGCGGCCGATTATTCAGGCCTATGTGTTCCCCTTGGTGACCTGGATCTGGATCGGCTACTGGGTGTTGTTTGTTGGCAGCATCATCTGTCTGATCCCAAGCAAGGTGAAGATGTCCTACGCGAAAACGGAAGTCGTGGGCATGGCGGGGGCGAATGCAAAAGTGGCGAAATAGTCTGTTGGCGCTGGCCGTCGCGGGATGGTGCCTGGCGCAAACGGGCGACATGGTTCCGCCCGAAGTGCGCCGCGTGGGGGATCGGCTGGCGTGTCTCTGCAAGTCCTGCAAGAACACGGTAGCGACCTGCCAGATGCTTGGATGCCATTACACGGCGCCGGCGCGCGCGCGGATCTCTGAACTCTCGAAGAACGGCGTTTCCGACGACGCGATCGTGCAGGAGTTCGTTAAGAAAAACGGCAAAGAGGCCCTGGCGGCGCCGCCGCCCGATGGCTTTAGCCTGCTGGCGTATCTGGTCCCGCCGTTCGCCGCGTTCGCCGGAATTGGATTCATCGGTTGGTTCATTCGCAGGCACCGCAAGCCGGTTGCCGAAGCGCCCGCACTGAGTGAATCCGATATCGAAAAATATCGTGACGCAGCCGCCAAGGAGTTGGAGCGACTGGAAGAATGATCATTGCCGTTGCGGCGCTCCTGGTTCTAGGGGTGCTGTTCTTTACGCTTCGCATTACCGAGAAGCATCTGCCGCCCGCCGAAGGCGAATCGCCGCTGCAGCCGCTTGAAGAAGTGAAGGCGCGGATCTACGAAAATTTGCGCGACTTGCAGTTCGAGTATCGGCTTGGCAAGATTACCGACAACGACTATCAGGAGTCGAAGCAGGACTTGCAAAAGGAATTGGCGCGCGTGCTGGCGCAGATGGAGGCGCTGGGCGGAAAATCGAAGCCCGCCGCCGTACCGGCCAAACCGAAGCCGAAAAACGCATGCCCGCACTGCGGCGCCGAGTTCAAAGAGAAGCTGAAGTTCTGCGGCGAATGCGGAAAGGCGATGGCATGAGATACCTGCTTCCGCTTGTAGCGCTCGGCGCGTTCGCCGCCGTCGATGGCACAGTGCAAAATGGAACGACGGGCAAGCCGCAGTCGGGCGCGACGGTGACCATTTATCAGTTCGGTGCGGGCGGGCCTGAACCGATCGAAAGTGTCAAGTCCGATGCCGCCGGCGTATGGAAGATAGACAAACCGTTTAACGGGCGCGGGTTTATTCAAACGGCGTTCGACGGCGTGACTTACAATCACACGCTGAGGCCCGGATTGCCGTTGAACAGCATCGCGCTCACTGTCTACGCGACTTCGAAGGTTCGCGGCAAAGAGGTATCGGTCACCAATCACATGATGTTGCTCGAACCGCAGGGCGACAAGCTCTCGGTACGCGAATCGTATTTTTTCCAAAACGCCGGAAATACGACTTGGAATGATTCGGCAAACGGCACGCTGCGGTTTCGCGTGCACGCCGAGCCGCTCGGGCCCGTCGAAGTAAACGCGACCGCGCCGCAAGGCATGCCGATTCGCCGCGCCGCCGACAAAGGCGCCACACCCGGCGAGATGAAGGTCGATTTTCCAATCAAGCCCGGCGAAACGCGCATGGATCTCTCCTACACGCTGCCCTACGCAAGTCCGGCGAAGCTGCCGATTCAGTTTGTGCTCGCCGCGCAACAACGAATGATCGCCGTGCCGCGAAACGTGGAACTCGTGGGCGATGGGTTGAAGTCCGAAGGCAAGGAGCCGACCACGCAGGCGTCGATCTTCAAAGTCGAAAAGGACAAGCTAGATCTGACGATGACCGGCGCGGGCGAGTTGCAGCCGGAGGAGGGATCGAAAGGCCCCTCGATCGAGCAGATCAAGGCGCGGCCATACGACAAGCTGTATGCGATTCTCGGCATCGCGTTCGCGATTCTGGCCATCGGCGGAACGCTCCTCTATCGCAGCGAGGCGAGAAAATGAGTGAGCCTGCTGTCGCAACGGCGGGAGTGTGGAAGTACTTCGGGGACTATCCGGCGCTGCGCGATGTGAGCTTCGCGCTCGACCGCGGCGAGTGTCTGGCGTTGCTCGGCCGCAATGGCGCGGGCAAAACGACGCTGCTGCGAATTCTCGCGGGGTTATCCGGCGCCTCGAAGGGTGACGTGAAAATCTACGACGGCGTTGTGCGGGCTTCGGCAACGCGCGCTCGCATTGGCTGGTTGGGACACGCGATCGGCCTCTATGATGAACTCTCGGCCCGCGAAAACCTGCAAGCCTTCGGCGCGTTGTACGACGTGTCGAAGGCGACGATCGGCGAATGGCTGGAGCGCGTGAATCTCGCGCATGTCGCCGATTCGCCGGTGCGCGAATACTCGCGCGGCATGCGGCAGCGGCTCGCCGTTGCGCGGGCGTTCTTGCACGGGCCGGATCTGCTATTGTTCGATGAGCCGTTTACCTCTCTGGACGATAAAGCGATCGCGCTGTTGCAGTCTCTGTTGACCGGTGTGCGAGCCAAAGGCGTGACCATTATTTTATCGACGCATCAGATTCGCGAAGCGATGGAACTGGCGTCGCGCGTGGCGCTGATCGATCGCGGCAAGCTGGCGCACTTCGGTCCGCGAACCGAGGAGATGCTCGGCGACCCGGGCTACATCTACCGAACGTTTGGGACGGCCGCATGAGAACGCTGCGCCATGCCGCGGCTATCGCGTGGAAGGACTTGCGCAGTGAGTTGCGCACCAAGGAATCGCTGAACAGTTCGCTGTCGTTCAGTATTGTTGTGCTTCTGCTGCTGGCGATGGCGTTTGATACCGGTTCGGAGATCGTGACCGATTACGGCGGCGGCATTCTGTGGCTTGCGTTCGCGTTTTCGTCGACGTTGATCGTCAACCGATCGTTCGCGCGCGAAATGCCGAACGATTGCATCGATGTGCTTGTGGCGTCGCCGGCTTCGGGCGCATCTCTGTTTCTTGGAAAGGCCGTCGCCGCGTTTGCGCTCCAGTCCGGGATTCAGTTGATCTGTCTGCCGATTTTCGGCGTGTTCTACAACGTGACCTGGTGGCGGAACCCGTGGCAATTGTTCGGCGTTCTTCTGCTGGGCGGTTGGGCGATGGCGTGCATCGGGACCGTGTTCAGCGCGTTGACGGTGAATCTGCGATTGCGAGAGTTGATGCTGCCGATGCTCATGTATCCGATGCTGGTGCCGGCGTTGCTGGCGTCGATGACACTGACGAATTATCTGCTGATGCCGGGCGCAATGCCGCCCGATTTCGCGCAGTGGCTGAGACTGCTGATCGGATTCGATATCATTTTCACTACGCTCGCTTTGGCGCTAGTGGAAACAATTTTGGTGAGGTGACGATGCGGTCGAAAATAGTGCTCGCGCTCGGATTGGTCGGCGTACCGCTGCTGCTGCGCAACTTGTACGTCATTCTTTTCAACTTGCCGGACGAGATGGAACAAGGGCCCGTATACCGGATCTTCTATTACCATCTGCCGGCGTTCTTCGCGGCGACGCTCTGCTACACAACCGCGATGGTTTGCAGCATTTTGTATCTCGTCAAGAAGAGCGCGCGATACGATGCGATCGCGATGGCTTGCACCGAAGTCGGACTCGCCTTCGCCGCGGTGAATTTGATCACCGGAATGTTTTGGGGCCGGATCAGTTGGGGCATCTGGTGGGCATGGGATCCGCGGCTGACTTGGGCGCTGATTTGTTGGCTTGTCTACTTCGGGTATTTGATGTTGCGCAAGGCGATCGACGATCCGACCGAGCGCGCCAAGAACGCGGGCGTGTTGTCGATCTTCGCCTACGTGTCCGTCGCGATCACCTGGAAAGCGATCGAATGGTGGCGCACGCAGCATCCGGGGCCCGTGTTGTCGATCCGGACCGGCGAACAACGCATCGATCCGGCGATGGAACAGATGCTCTATGTGAACACGCTGGCGCTGGCGACGCTCGCGGCGATATTTGTGATTACACGCTTGCGGCAAGAAGAAGTACAGAGGGAGATCGACGCGCTGCGGCGTTACGCGCACGCGCTCTAAGACCATGGACGAACGAAATATCACATTCATGTTTTATGGCCTCGCGGTGGCGTGGGGCATTCTGGCGGTATATGCTGTCCTACTGGGGCTGCGCGAGCAGGATCTCAAGAAGCAGCTCGAGACACTCAAGAAAATGGTGGAAGAGAAAAAATGAACCGGCGTAATTTGATGAAAATCGCAGCGGGCGCCGCGCCCGCCACAATGATGTCGCAAAGGCATCTAAACGCTCAGGCGCAAGCGGATCGCGCCGCGCGCGGGCTATCGTCACCGCTCATCAAAGATGTGCAAGTGATCGCGACCGCTCCGGCCGGCTTGCGGCTCGTCGTTGTGAAAGTCATCACCGATCAAGATGGGCTCTACGGTTACGGTTGCGGAACGTATACGCAGCGCGCCGATCTCGTCGTCGAAGCCGTGCGGCGCTATTTGAAGCCATTCCTCATCGGCCAGAAAGCCGATCGCATCGACGATCTCTGGCAGGCGATGTACAACTCCAGTTACTGGCGCAACGGGCCCGTTCTGAACAACGGAATTTCGGGAGTCGATATGGCGCTGTGGGATATCAAGGGCCGCATGGCCGGGATGCCTGTGTACCAGTTGCTCGGCGGAAAAGTGCGCGAAGCGGCCGACTGTTACGGACACGCCTCCGGCAACGATGCGAAAGAGGTTGTCGCTTCGGTGCAAAAGTACATCGCCCAAGGCTTCCGTCACGTGCGTGTACAGGTTGGCGTGCCGGGTATGGCCGGTTATGGTTCGCGCGGCGCCGACAGCCGAGTTGCCGCGTTGCACAACAAACCGGTGTTCGAGCCGATGGCCTACATTCGCCGCGCGCTGAATATGTTCGAAGTCTGCCGCAAGGAGTTGCCCGAAGATCTCGAACTCCTGCACGATACGCACGAGCGGATCACGCCGACGCAGGCGATTCAGTTCGCGAAGGATTGCGAGAAGTTCAAGCTGTTCTTCCTCGAAGATCCGCTTTCACCGGAAGATATCGCTTGGTACAAGATCATTCGCCAGCAGTGCACAACGCCGATCGCGATGGGCGAGTTGTTCAACTCGCCGCATGAATGGGGACCGCTGATCTCCGAGCGGTTGATCGACTACATCCGCGTTCACGTATCGCAAGCCGGCGGCTTGACGCCTTGCCGGAAGATGGCGATTCTCGGTGAGCATTTCGGTGTGAAAACGGCTTGGCATGGTCCGGGCGATGTGTCGCCGTTCGGGCATGCCTGTAATGTCGCGCTCGATCTGGCCAGCTACAACTTCGGCGTGCAAGAGTACTCGCCGTTCAGCGAAGCAACGCGCGAAGTGTTCGACGGTTGCCCGGAAATGAAGAACGGCTACTTGTACGCGAACGAGAAACCGGGTTGGGGCATCGAGGTCAACGAGAAAGCCGCGGCGAAGTATCCGTTCGGCAAGAACGAACAGGGCGAGCGCGGCCGCTTGAACGGCGGCTGGGGCGAAGTTCGCAAGCGCGACGGGCAGATCATTAAGCAATGAGGCTGTTCGCTGTTCTCCTATCGGCGGCCGCAAGCGCGGCCGCCGATTTCCCAACCGCCGAAATTTCGAACGGCGTTGTTACGGCGAAGATCTATTTGCCCGACGCGCGGCGCGGCTACTATCGCGGTACGCGCTTCGATTGGTCGGGGCAGATCTTCAGCTTGAAGACACTTGGGCATGAATACTTCGGCGTTTGGAATCCCGCGCCTTACGATCCGAAGTTGCACGATACGATTACCGGGCCGGTGGAAGAGTTTCGATCCAGCGATTCCGCGCTCGGCTATCACGAGGCCGCTCCCGGCGGAACATTTGTACGGATCGGCGTCGGCGCGTTGCGGAAACCGGTTGGCGATGCGAAGTACGAGAACTTTCGTACGTTCGAGATCGCCGATAGCGGTGAGTGGAAAGTAAAGCGCGGCCGCGATTGGATCGCGTTCACACACACGCTGAAGAACGCCGCCGGTTACGGCTACCGCTACACGAAAACGCTCCGTTTGGTGAAAGGAAAGTCCGTGATGCGCATCGAGCATACGCTCGAGAACACGGGCAGCAAACATATCGCGACGCAGCAGTACAATCACAACTTCTTTGTCATGGACGGCTTGCCAACCGGGCCGGCATCCCATGTGAAATTCGCGTTTCCGCTGACCGCCGCGGGGCCGCTTCGTAATCCCGAATACGCCGAGGTGAATGGCGGCGAGATCTCCTACAAGAAAGAGTTGCCGCCGGGGCAGTCGTTCTTTGGGCGGTTCGCCGGCGGTCCGAACTACGATATCGAGATGTCGAACAAACAAGCGGGCATGGGCGTGCGGATCATGGGCGACAGGCCGATCGCAAGCATCGTGTACTGGTCGATTCGATCAACCTTTTGTCCGGAGGCTTACATTGATCTCGCGGTTGAACCGGGCAAGAAAACCGATTGGACTTACACCTACGAATTTCGCAAGCTATAGCTGATTGCCGAGAGGCCGGCTTCGAAATCGGCTTCTGGCGTGAGCAGGCTGATGACGAGCCAGCCGTCACTTTCGAAATCGTAGAAGTAGCCGGGTTGCGTAAGGACTCCGTGTTCGGTGAGCAGCGCGATTGTCCATTCGTCTTCCGTGCGTGAACGCGGCGCCGGAATCGTTGCGTACCAGCCCCCCTCAACGTGAAGCGCTTCGCGCCTAACGCGAGCGAAGTTGGCGCGGGTGCGTTGTTGGATTTGTGCGCGAATCGATGAGCCGTGATGCAGCAACGCCGGAACGGCGAGTTGGACCGGTGTGCTGACGGAGAGATAGGTGTCGGCGATGAGTTCGAGCGCGCGCGCCGCTTCGGAGGCGCCGGGGCCAGATGCGGTGAGCCATGCGATTTTCATTTGCGGTAGTCCGGCGGTCTTTGAAAGTCCGCCGAGAACGAAGGTCAGGCAGCGGCCGTTGCCGCCGAGCGTAGCGCAGCGAGTCTCGTCGTCGACGAGCGGGTATTCGGCGAACACTTCGTCGGAGATGAGCGCGATCCGCTTTTCGGCGCACAGCGCGGCGAGCTGGTCGAGTTCCTGCTTTTTCAAGAACTGGCCGGTCGGATTGTTGGGATGAACGAATAGGATCGCGCGCGTGCGGGGTGTGATGGCGTTTTTCAGCGATTCGAAATCAAGGAACCAGCCCTCGGCGTAGCGTAGCGAATACTGGCGAACATTGACGCATTCGAGTTGGCCGAGAAATTCAAACAGCGGATACGATGGCCGCGGAACGAGAACTTCGTCGCCGGGATCGCAGTGCAGTTTGAAGAGCCATGCGTAGGCTTCCGATGTCGATGCGGCCAGGAGCGAGTGTTCGCCGAGGCCGATCACTTCGCGCGCTTTGGCGAGTCCGCGAGGGCCGGGTGTGTAGACAAGCGCTTCGGGATGATCGAAGCTCGCCGCGATCGCGGCGGGAATATCGAGGCCGCAGGTTGTCGGGTTTGACGCTGTGAGATCGTAGCGCGGCTTGTGCGAGGCGAGCGCTTGCGACAAAGCGTTAGCGTGCGCGCGCCAGTTGAGGCGCCGTGAGAACATAGATTGCTATGATCGCACCTCTTCTTGTTGTCCTGATGCAGACCAATGCGGCGCTGCATAGCCCGGCAACCGGACCGGCGCGCGGGTACGCGATGCCGATCGGCGGCGGCGCGGTTGGACGGGAGATTCTCGACCGCTTCGCGAAGTTGGCGGGCGGTGTCGACTCGCCGATCGTCGTGATCCCGACCGCCGGCGAAAAGGACTCTTATGGCGACGAGGAGTTGGCGCGGCATCCGCTGCGCCGCTATGGGTTCGCGCACCTGACGATTTTGCACACGCGGGACAAAGCGAAGTCGAACGAGGCCGGATTCGTTGCGGCGCTGCGCCGTGCGAAAGGCGTTTGGTTTGACGGCGGCCGGCAGTGGCGGCTGGTCGATTCGTATCTCGAAACGAGTGTGCATCGCGAGTTGGAAGCGCTGCTGGCACGAGGCGGCGTGGTCGCGGGATCGTCGGCCGGGGCAACGATTCAAGGCTCGTACCTCGTGCGCGGCGCCCGGGAAGGAAACACGGTGATGATGGCGAAGGGTTATGAACAGGGGCTCGGGTTTCTGTCGCCGGTGGCGATCGATCAGCATCTGATCGCGCGGAAGCGTGAGAACGATATGTTGCAAGTGATCGCCGTGAGGCCGGAAATACTGGGATTGGGCCTTGACGAAGGAACCGCCGTCGTCGCGCACGGGACAAAGTTCGAAGTCGTCGGCGTGAGTAAAGTCGCGGTTTATGACGCCAACTATGCGGGGGGCGAGGACGGCAAGCGGTACTACTTTCTTTCGCACGGCGACTGCTTCGATATGGCCGCGCGGAAGAAGGTGGCGTGCGAGTTGCCTTAGAGGGTGGCGAGGAGTTCGGTGTGAGTGGCCGATGAAGTGTTCTTTGTTACGTTCCATATTCGATGGGTATCCTTTCCTGTTTGAGAGACATGTCGAAGCAGGCTTCGACGACTTCGCGGCTGGTGAATTGCTGGCGGCCGGATTGGAATTCGC
>Ga0194131_10002830_pt1 | contig 28138 bp, 18 predicted proteins | sample TA2KigO120mmetaG_FD_148631 | JGI IMG/M metagenome (GOLD analysis project Ga0194131, IMG submission 148631) | Freshwater microbial communities from Lake Tanganyika, Tanzania - TA2015053 Kigoma Offshore 120m | ecosystem: Environmental > Aquatic > Freshwater > Lake | place: Tanzania: Lake...
CGCGCCGGCGCGCCTCGACCAGCAGCGCCTCGGCCAGCGCCGCCTGCCCGCGCGGGACCAGGAGCTCGGCCACGTCGCGCAGCAGCGGCGCCTGCTCCTCGGCCGGCAGCGCGGCGAGCAGCTCCTCCTGCCGGTAGAGCGCCGTCCGACGCGCCGCCAGCACGCGCTCGAGGATCGTGTCGACCGAGTTCGCCTGCATGTTGCGCGCGGCGGTGAATTCGAGGAACGGCACATCGTCGCGGATGCGGCGCGTCCCGGCGGCCGCGAAGGCGCGCGCCTCGTCGCCCTCGAGGAGGATCATTCGCGCCAGTTGCGCCGCGAGCGACGGCGCGGCCGCGGGCGCCGCCGCGCCGACCGCGGCCGCGCCCGCCAGCTCGGGGGCGAGGAACGGCCGCGCCGCGGCCTTCCGCGCGAGCGCGGCGAGGTCGAGCGAGAGCGGCCGCTCCGCGCCGAGCATCAGCGTGTCGCCGCTGGTGGTGCGCCAGATCGCGACGTGCGGGAAAACGCTGCCGAGCGTGGCGAAGATCGCCTGGTAGTCGTCGGGACTGCTCCAGTAGAGCTGCACCCACTGGCAGAGGACGCCGCCCTCGGCCAGGCGCGCGCGGCACAGCTCGTAGAACTCGACGGTGAACAGCGCGGCCATCCCGGCGAGCCACGGATTCGACGGCTCGGTGGTGATCACGTCGAAGCGCCGCCCAGAACGCCGCAGCAGCGCGCGACCGTCGTCCGCCACCAGCTCGATCCGCGGATCGGCGTACGCCGCGCCGTTCACGTCGGCGAAGTGCGGCGAGACCGCCAGCACCTCCGCCTCGATCTCCGCGCACAGCACGCGCCCGCCGAAGCGGGCCGCGGCGTGGGCGGTCACGCCGGCGCCGTAGCCGAGGACGAACGTCTCCCGGTCGCCTGCCGCCAGCAGCTGCGGCAGCCACGCCAGCAGCAGCTGCGTCCCCATGTCGCCGCGCGAAGTGGCGTCGACCTTGCCGTTCACCGCCAGCGACCGCTCCTCCTTGTTGCGGAAGACGGCGACGCTGCAGGAGGCGCCGTCGCGCACCTCGAGCAATGCGCGCTCGGGATGGAGCGCGCGCGGACCATAGAGGCCGACGCCGCCGTAGACCGCGCGCGCGTCCCAGCGCCCGTGTTCCGCAAGCGCGTACGCCGTCGCGCCGAGCGTCGCCAGCGCGAGCACGCCGGCGAGGCCGGTCGCCGCGCGGCGCGACGCGTCGCGCGCAGCCGCGCCGACCAGCAGGAGCAGGGCCCCCACCGCGCCGCTGCCGAGGGCGGCGCCGACCAGCATCCGCTCCAGGCCGATCGCCGGCAGCACGACGAAGTGGGTCAGCAGCGACGCCGCCACGCCGCCGGCCGTGCTGAGCAGGTAGGCAGCGCCGACGCCGCGACCGAGCTCCTCGCGCCGTCCGATCCGCAGGTCGGAGAGCGCCGGGAACGCGATGCCGAGCAGCAGCGCCGGCGGCAGCACGAGCCAGGCGCCGAGCTGCAGCGCGAGCCGCGCGCGCGCGTCGCTCGCCGAGCCCGGCGCGCCGCTGCTGGCGGCGTGGAGCTTGCCGCCGATCGCGGCGATCCAGTCGTCGATGCACGGCTGCGAGGCGAGCAGCACGCTGCCGAGCAGCAGCTGCGCGAGGATCAGCACCGGCAACGGCGTCCCGCCGCGACGCACGATCGCGGCATAGAGCAGCGCGCCGAGGCCGAGGCCGCCGAGGTAGAGCGCCAGCACGATCGAGAACGCGTAGGTCGTGCCGCCGACGCCGAGCGCCATCAGCCGGGTCCAGCCGAACTCGAGCGTGATCGAAAAGCCGGAGGTGAGCACCAGTGCCAGCGCCCACGCCGGCCACGCGATCTGGCGGCGCGCTCCGGGGGGAGCCCACTCCGCGCGGGCCGCGGGCGCCTTCGCCGCGGTCGCCGCGCCGGCAGCGCGCGCGCGCAGGCGATCGAGTCGCGGCGACAACCAGGACGCCAGCGCCACCAGCGCGAGGTTCAGCCCCGCGGCGAGGAAGCGACTGCGCCACAGACCGACCTTCTCCACCAGCACGAAACCGGCGAGCAGGCAACCCATCACGCCACCGAGCGTGTTCCAGCCGTAGAGCCGCCCGATCAGCGCGCCGGTCGGCTCGCCGCGCCCCGCGAACGCGGTGCAGAGCAGCGGCAGCGTCGCCCCCATGCAGGCGGTCGCCGGCAGCAGCAGCAGGAAGGCGAGCCCGAAGCGGGCGAGGAGCGTGGCGCCGCCGGCGGCGCCGAGCGCGCCCGACAGCAGCAGGCGGTCGGCCGCGACGATGCACCACGGCGCGACCGGCCCCCACAGCGCGATCAGCAGTTCGAGCCACGCATAGGTGCGCAGCAGCCCTGGCCGGTCGCTGACCCGCCGCCCGGCGACGAACGCGCCGAGCGCCAGCCCGGCGAGGAACGCGCCGACCACGGCGGAGAGCGCCCCGGCGGACCCGCCGAAGGTGTAGCCGAGGTCACGGACCCAGAGCACCTGGTAGACCAGCGCCGCCGTCCCCGAGACGAACATGCAGGCGGCCGCGATCGACGTCGGCATCGGTCCCCTCTTCCGGCCCCCCGGAAACGGGGGGAGAAGCTAGCATGGCGCCCCTTTTTCAGCCGGCGCCCCCCGTGCGTCGATCGGCCTCGCAGATGGTGCCCATGCCCGACGCTTCCGGCCTGCCTGCCTCCGCCCTCCGCTGGCGCTGCCCGCCGGAGTCCGTCTCGGCCGCCGCCGCGCCCGGCGGCGACCGTGGCGACTGCGAACTGCTCGGCCAGGAGCGCGCGCTGGCGGCGCTGCGGCTCGGGCTCGAGATCGACGCGCCCGGCTGGCACGTCTTCGTCTCCGGCCTGCCCGGCAGCGGCCGCGAGCAGGCGGTGCGGCGCCTGCTCGAAGGGCTGGCCGATCGCTGCGCGGTGGTGCCCGACAAGGCGTACGTCCACGGTTTCGCCGATCCGGCCCGCCCACGCCTGCTCGAACTCCCGGCCGGTCGCGTCGGGCCCTTCGCGCGACGGATGGCCGAGCTCGCCGACGATCTGATCGCCCGGCTCGAGTCGCTGGCCGAGGACGAAGCGCATCTCAAGCGCCGGCGGCGGCTCGAAGAGGCGCTGAACGAGGCGAGCACGCGCCATGTCGCCGACCTCGCGGCGGCGACCCGACCTGCCGGACTGTCGCTCTACGAGGTGAAGGAGCACGGCTTCGTCCGGCCGGCGCTCGGCGTGGTCGACGGCGATGACATCGTGCCGATCGAGGCGCTCCACCTGCTGGTGCAGCAGGGCCGCATCGACGCGGTGCGCGCGCAGGAGCTCGAGGCGGCGGCACGACCGCTGCGCGCGCAGCTCGAGCGCACGGTGATCGAGCTGCGCCGCGCCGCCCGGGCCCGGACCCGCGAGCTGGCCGCATTCGAGCGCGACCAGGCGCATGCCGCGATCCGACCCGAGCTCGAGGATGCGGCCGAGGAGTTCGGACTGCCGGCGATCGAGGCGTTCCTGAAGCAGGTCGAGCAGTGGACGCTCGATCACTTCGCGCGCTCGTCGCGCGGCCGCTTCGCGCGCGAGCTGCGTCGCCGCCTCGCCGTGAACGTCGTGCTCGACCACTCCGCGCGCACCGGGGCGCCGATCGTCGTGGTGGCGCATCCGACGCCGCAGAACCTGTTCGGCTCGATCGACGTGCGCACGGGGCGCAACGGCGCGGTGCGCGCCGACCACCGCAGCATCCGCGCCGGGGCGCTGCTGCAGGCCGACGGCGGCTGGCTGGTGCTGAAGGCCGGCGACCTGCTCGCCGAGGAAGGCGCCTTCGCCGCGCTGCGCCGGGCGCTGAAGCACCGTCGGGTCGAACTGCAGCCGGTCGAGGGCACGGTCGCGCTCAAGCCCGAGCCGATGCCGTTCCGGGTCAAGGTGGTGCTGATCGGCGAGGAAGAGCACGAGGCGTTCCTCGAGGAGAACGACCCGGAGTTCCGCGACATCTTCAAGGTGCGCGCCGAGTTCGACGACCAGGTCGAGCGCACCGACGCCAACGTCGCCCGCTACGCGGCGCTGCTGCGGCGGATCGCCGCCGAGGAGCGGTTGCGGCCGCTGGCCGACGACGCGGTGGCGGCGCTGCTCGAGGAGGCGGCGCGCCGTTCCGGGCGCGGCGGCCGGCTGTCGACCCGGGTGAGCCCGCTGATCGACCTCTCGCGTGAAGCCGACCTGCTGGCGCAGCGCGACGGCGCGACCGTCGTCAGCGCGGTCCACGTGCTCGCCGCGCTGGCCAGCGCCCGCGAGCGCGAGGCGCTGCCCGAGCGCCGATTCCACGAGCAGATCCGCGCCGGCACCCTGCTCCTCGTCCCGCGCGGCGAGCGCGTCGGCCAGGTCCATGCGCTCACCGTCGTCTCGGGCGGGTCGTTCGACTTCGGCCGCCCGGCGCGGGTGACCGCGACCGTCGCCGCCGGCGACCACGGCCTGCTCAACATCGAGCGCGAGGTGCAACTCTCGGGCGACATCCACGACAAGGGCGTGTTCATCCTCGGCGCGCTGCTGCGCGAGCGCTTCGCCCAGAGCCATCCGCTCGCGCTCTCGGCGTCGCTCTGCTTCGAGCAGAGCTACGGCCCGATCGACGGCGACTCGGCGGCGGCGGCGGAGTGGTTCGCCCTGCTCTCGGCCATCGCCTGGGCGCCGCTGCGCCAGTCGATCGGCGTGACCGGGTCGATCAACCAGAAGGGCGAGATCCAGCCGGTCGGCGGCGTGAACGAGAAGATCGAGGGTTTCTTCGACCTGTGCGCGCTGGGGACGCAGGACGGGCCGGCCGGCGTGATCTTCCCGCGGCGCAACGTCGCCGACCTGATGCTGGCGTCGCGGGTGATCGACGCGGTCGCGGCCGGCCGCTTCCACCTCTGGCCGATCGACCACGTCGACGAGGGCATCGAGCTGCTGACCGGCGTCGCCGCGGGCAGCGCCGGTCCCGACGGCCGCTACCCGAAGGAGTCGATCAACGGCCGCTGCGCCGACCATCTCTGGTACCTCGCCGAGGTGGCGCGCGACGCCAAGGCGGCGAACGAGCCGCCGGCCGCGGCGAGCGGCCCGGTGGCGCCGCCGGCGGCCGCGGCGATGACCGATCCGGCCGCCCCGCCGGGACCGGCGCCGCAGTGAGCCGCGCAGCGCTCTGGTGCCTGCTCGCGAACGTCATCGGCGGGTCGACCTTCGTCGCCATGGCCTCTGCCGACCGGAGCGGCCTGCCGGCAGTCACCTTCAGCTTGATCCGCACCGCGCTCTCGTCGCTGCTGTTCGCGCTGCTGCTCTGGCGCCGCGGCGAGCTCGCGCCGCGCTTCACGCCGCGCGACTGGCTGCTGGTCTTCCTGGTCGCCGTGCCGGGCTTCGCGCTGCCGCTGGTGATGGGAATCCGCGGCGTCGCGCTGTCGACGCCGGCGATGGGGTCGATCCTCGCGCTGCTCGAACCGGTGGCGATCGTGCCGCTGTCGCTGCTGTTCCTCGGCGAACGGATGCCGGGGAGCCGCTGGCTCGGACTCCTGATCGGATTCGGCGGCGCGCTGCTGGTGATCCTCAGCGAACCGATCGGCGCAGACGGCGCGTCGCAGCGCATCGGCAACGTCCTGCTGGCGGTGCAGGGCAGCCTGTGGGCGATCTACACCGTGGCCGCCAAGCCGCTGGTCGCACGCCACTCCGCGCTCAAGGTCAGCGGCTACGCCACGGCGCTCGGCTGCCTCGCGCTCGGCCTCATCGCGCCGCTCGAATGGTCGGCGCTGCGGCCGGCGGCGCTCGCGGGAACGGCCGACCTGCTCGGACTCGCCGCGGCCAGCGGCGACGGCGCGGCGGCGGCGCTGCGCGCGGCGCTGCCGTCGCTGCTCTACCTCGCCCTGTTCGGCAGCTTCCTCGCCGTCCTGCTCTGGAACGCCGGCCTCGCCGGCGTGTCCGCCAGCCGGATGGCCGCGTTCATCTTCGTGCAGCCGGCGGTCGGCGTGCTGATCGACCTCGCGCTGGGCGAGCCGCTGCCGCGCTGGTCGGCCTGGTGCGGACTCGCGCTGATCGGCGCGGCGGTGCTGTTCGTCAGCCGGGAGGAAGACGGAGCCAGGAACGGAGCTGATCGAGCGGCCGGTTGAACGCGATCGGGTGGACCGCGCCGGCGCGCACCACCCCGCCTGCCGCCAGTCCGCCCGGACCGGCCGCCAGCAGGAAGCTCGCGCGCGCGGCGAACCGCTGCGGCCAGGCGACCCCGAACGCCCGCGCGAGTCCCAGCGCGGGGTCGGGGCACGCGTGCAGTCGCTGGCCGCCCTGCCCGTCGAGGAAGCGGCGCAGCGGCTCGCCGCGATCGACGCTGGCCACCACGATGGCGTCGACGTCACGCAGGAGCTCTCCGGCGACGGCGACCAGCGCGCGCACGTCGCCGGTGCAGACCGGCGCCCCCGCGAGCGGCAGGAAGCAGAGCAGCACGCGGGCGGGTGCGCGCGGTGGTCGCGGCAGCCAGTGCTCGGGCGGCAGCGGCGGCGCGACACTGCCGGCCGCGAGCGGTGCGAGCGCCTCGTTCATGCGTCGTGCACCTCTCCGGGCGCCTGGCCGAAGCCGAGCGCGTGGACGGCCGGCCGTTCGCCGAATCGGTCGGCGAACCCGGCGGCGACCTGCTCGGCGAAGGCTTCGACCGCCGCGGGCCGGACGACCGCCAGCGCGCAGCCGCCGAAACCGGCGCCGGTGAGGCGCGCGCCGTAGCAGGCCGGGTGACCGAGCGCGAGCTCCTGCAGCGCATCGAGGCGCGGCGTCGAGACCTCGTAGAGGTGGCGCGACGAGAGGTGCGACGCCCACATCAGCTGGCCGAATTCGAGCAGTTCGCCGCGGCGCAGGAGCTCGCGCGCGCGGCCGACGCGGGCGACCTCGGTGACGACGTGACGGGCGCGCTGGAACTGCAGCGGCGAGAGCCGGTCGCGCCGTCGGTCGAGCTCCTCGGGAGCGACGTCGCGCAGGCAGGTGAGGCCGGGCAGCTCGCGCTGCAGCACCGCGAGCGCGCCGAGCGACTCCTCGACCCGCCGGTTGAGCCCACCCTGCTTCAGGTCGCGCCGCGTCATCGAATCGAGCATCACGAACGCCATGCGGTCGACCGGGAGCGGGAGCCAGTCGTGCGACTGGTCCTTGCAGTCGAGCCAGAGCGCGTGGCCGGGCCGGCCGAGCGCGCTGGCGAACGGATCCATGATCCCGCAACGCACGCCGACGAAGCCGGTCTCCGCGCGGAAGGCGAGGCGAGCGGCGTCGATCGGCGACTGCTCGCTGTCGGTGAGCGCCGCGACCGCGGTGGCGGTGGCGACCAGCAACGCGGCGCTCGAGGAGAGCCCGGCCCCCACCGGCAGGTCGCCGGCGAAGACGAGGTCGAACCCGGGCAGGCGCCGGCCCTCGCTGGCGAGCAGGGCGAAGATCCCGACCGGATAGGCGGCCCAGCCGGCGGCGGCACGATCGGGCAGCGCGTCGAGTTCGCCGGCGATCACGTCGGGGAACTGTGCCGACGCCAGCCGGAACCGCCGATCGTCACGCCGGCGCGCCAGCACGACGATGCCGCGATCGACGGCCACCGGCAGCACGCAGCCGCCGTGGTAGTCGATGTGGGCGCCAAGCAGGTTGACGCGACCACTGGCGAAGAAGCAGCGCCCGCTGTCCGCCATCGACGCACCGAAGCGTTCGGCGGCGACGGCGCGAGCCCGATGGAGCAGCGATCGATCCATGCGCACCTGCGAGCGGAAGCCCAGGGGAGCACGCCCTTTGCACCGCAGGGGCAACCCCGCTACTTTTCTCCGCCCGCTACGAGCGACGGTGAGTGTAGCTCAGTTGGTTAGAGCGCCAGACTGTGACTCTGGATGTCGGGGGTTCAAATCCCCTCACTCACCCCATCCGTTCGCCGGTCCGCCGCGTTCGTCGCGCTGCGCCCCGCCCCGCCCTTGACCGGCGCAGGCGCGGACCTATCTTGCTCGCCTCGTTTCGCGCGCCCGTAGCTCAATTGGCTAGAGCGTCGGGCTTCGAACCCGAAGGTTGCAGGTTCGAGCCCTGCCGGGCGTACCAGTTGTTCGCGGACCAAACTCCGCGAGCCGCCGGTCGACAGCGCGCGGGACCGTGCTGCGGCCGGCGAGGTCGCCGCGCGAGCCAAGATTGCCATCCACCTCGCCCGCGTAGCTCAGTTGGTAGAGCAGGTGATTCTTAATCACCGGGCCCAAGGTTCGAATCCTTGCGCGGGCACCATCGGCGGCGGGGCAGCGCGCGGCGCTGCCAGCCCAGCGCTGCCGTCGCGGCGGCGGCAGGGTCGCCCGCATGGGCGCCGCCGCATCAGGCCGGCCGCTCCGGCGAGCTGCCCCGGTCGCGGTCGACCGTCGGCGCTCCGGGGGGACGCGGGAGGCGTAGGAAAGCAATTCGTTTCGTCAAGGACTTAGGCAGCTCAAGTTCAGAGCTGTGCTAAAGAGAGGGTCGGCGTCCATCGGTCTTGCGGATGTCGCAGTTCTCGGAGCCTGCGTATGCGCCGCCTCCCCCGACGAAGTGCAGCGCTATGGCTGGCTTTGCCACTTTCCCTGCTCGCCTGCGGTCAAAGCGGCACGAACCGGGCGCAACCGATCCGCGGCCTCGCCACTTTCGGCGACCTCGCTGCCGATCCGGAGCGCCAGTGGATCTGCGCCGCCGACGAGGCGACCGGGCGCCTGATCGTTGTCGACGTCCGCGACGGCTCGCTGCAGCATGACGTGGCGACTGCCGGCGCCGGGATCGGCGGCCTCCACTACGATCCGTGCCACCGCACGCTCTGCGCAGCGGTCTCCACCCGGAAGCGCTTGATCCTCTACGACCCCGTGACGCTGCTGCAGAATTCGGTGCTGAACCTCGGTGTGGCGCCTTTCGCGCTGACCAGCGGCCCGGCCGGCACCATCGTCGTCGTCACCGATGGCGGATTGCTGCACGTCGACACGACCACGCTGGCACGGACCGAGCTGCTCGCGGAGGTCGCGGCCGATGCGCTCGTGACCAGTGACCGCGACGCCGTCGTCGCGTTCGCCGCCGAGACCGTCTCCGGCGCCACGATCGTCCACCGCTTCGACCTCCTGGACCTCGGGGCGCCGCCGCTCGACAACGCCGCCGCGCCCCTGCCCGGGAAGGTCGTCGAGCTGGCGGTCGACCACGCTGGCAGCCGGCTCTACGTCGGCACCGACGTGGCGCCGGGGATCCACGTCCTCGATGCCGCGACGCTGGCGCCGGTCGACACGATCGACGTCGGCGACGGCCTCACCGGCATGGCCCTCAACTCGACCGGGCTGCGCCTGTTCTGGACGACGCAGCACGCGCTGGTCGAGAGCACCGTGCTGGTCGAACCGCGCCTCGACGGGCCGTCCGTCGCGCTCCAGCAGCCGTCACGGGAAGGCGGGCTCTGCCTCGCCTCCAACAACCAGGACATCGTCGTCTGGGACGCGGCCGAGCAGCTGTCGACCCACGGCATCCATCCCTTCGCCATCCGCGCGCCGGCGGTCCTGCGCCAAGGCGAGACCGGCACGATGACCTTGCACGGCGAACCGGACTACTTCTTCTACCTGCTGATCAGCCTCGAGCCGGCAGCGAACCTGATCGACAGGCACGCCGGCGCCGACCCGCGGCTGATCGAACTGTCGCTCCTCGCCGGTTTCTCGGTCGTCCTGGTCGGCCAGTTCGACGCCAACGGCGACGCGACCTACGTCGACACCGTCCCCACCGATCTTCCGACGCCGATGGACACGGTCTGGCAGGCGGCGCAGACGCCCTCGCTGGTCGCGCCGTCGTTCGGATTGAGCAACGCCATGGTGATCCGCTTCCTCGGCCCGGAATGCCAGTGACCGGCGTCGGCGCGGCGCGCCGGCACCACGCTTGGCGGGTCGGCATCGCCACGCCACAATCGCCGACTGCGCGAGGATGGCGGAACTGGCAGACGCGCTGGCCTTAGGAGCCAGTGGGGCAACCCGTGGGGGTTCAACTCCCCCTCCTCGCACCAGATGGGCGGCGGTTGGCGCCGGCGCAGGTGTCGCCGCGGCGCGCGCCCCGCTCTCTCAATCGCCGGCGTGGAGCCGCAACGGGACGATGTTCGACACGATGGCCGGCGGCGCGCCGTGGGCGAGCATCGACTCGGTGGCGAGGACCTCGAGCAGGACGTAGGCGACGTCGTCCGGATAGCGCCGCGCGATCTCGCGCAGCCACGGTGCACCGATGCGGACGCGGGTGACGCCCGCGGGCGGCGGCGCGACACCGGGCAGATCGTTCGCGTACTCGACCCGGTCGGCGACGCACGGGTGCACGCGATTCAGCACGAGGAAACGCAGCGTGCCGTCGGGCGGTGTCCCGCGCGCCGAAAGGACGATCGATCCGTCGGCGGACAACCGGACCCGCGGCGCCTCCGCGACGTCGGCCACCAGCGGCTCGCTGCCATCGAGCGTCGCGAACAACCGCACCGGCCCCGGTGGCGGCGCCGCCGCCGGCCGGGGTACCGGCTCCACGACGATCTCCTCGCGGCCGTCGACCCGCCGCCAGCGGCAGCGCAGCGGCTTGAACCAGGCGGAGGCGCACAGCGCCGTCATTGCCGGCTCGCTGACCCAGCCGGTCCAGCTGTCGAGCTCGCGACGGAAGAGCGGATAGGCGAACCGCTCCGGTTCATGGAACGGCGGCCGCAACGATGCCGGCAGCCCGAACATGAGCGCGCGCGTGGCCGAGCGGCCGGCCGACTCGACCTTCACCGGCACCTCGAGGACGAGGTGGCGCGGGGCCGGTTCGCCGGCCGCGGCGGCCGCGGTCGCCGCCGCCTCCGCCTGCGCGGCGACGCCCGCGGTGATCGCCCCGACCCAGTGGTGCGCGCGCGCATGCTCGGCGCGGATCGGCGCACCGCCGATCCACAGGAGCAGCACGACCGGGGCCGCCAGCACCAGGCTGCCGAGTCCGCGACGGCCGCTGGCGCGCGCCAGCAGCCAGCCGATGGTGAGCGCCGCGAGCAGCGCGGCGGGGTAGCTCTTGTACGCCAGGACCAGTTCGTCGGGCGGCGCGCCGATCCCGCCGACGAACAGGTCGGGCGCGAAGCCGAGCGCGCCGACGCACGCGAGCAGGAGCGCCGCCCCCTGGCGCAGCGCGACCCGCGGATCGCCTGCGCGTGTGGCCACGGCGGCGACGACGGCGGCCACGGCGACTGCGGCCAGCGCCACCGTCAGGGTGACGGCGGGCCCGCCATGTTCGGGGAAGAACGGCAGGAACAGCCGCGCCGTGCAGCGCGCGAGCCGCGCCGGGAACTCGAGCAGCGACTCAGCCGACAATACGTAGCCGTCGAACGGCCGACCGACCGCCCACCAGCGCACGAGCAGCAGCAGCGGGATCAAGCCGAGCAGCGGCCACGGCACGCTGCGCTCGCGGCGCGGCAGGACGACGCCGACGACCAGCACGATCACCGGGAGCAGGATCGCCGGGTCGTAGGCGAGCCCGGCGGCGAGCGTCGACAGCGCCGGCAGCCAGAGTCCGCGCTCGCCTTCGCGCCAGGCAGCGAGCGCATGCAACGCGAGCAGGGTGCAGGTCGTCGTGAGCAGCGCCGACGTGCCGCCGTCGAGGTAGGTGACGACCGCCGCCGACCACGGATGCGCCACCGCCACGAGGCTGGTCGCGATGCCGGCGCCGGCCGAGAGGCCAAAGAGGCGCCGCAACACCGCGCCCGCGAGCAGCGCGTTGCCGACATGCAGCGCCAGCAACGCCAGCTGCAGCGCCCACGGCGTCGCACCGGTGGCGCGCACCAGCAGCCACGCCACCGAGTCCGACAACGGCCGCCAGTAACCGTAGAGCGCCATGTCGAGATGCGGGAGCCCCCAAAGCTCCACCAGCGACCGGCGCGAGTAGGTCTCGACCGCCAGCCAGTCCTCGGCGCGCAGGCCGCCGCGCAGCGTCGGCAATCCGAGCAGCGCCAACACGGCGAGCAGGACGAGCACGAGGGTCCGGCGCGAGGCGATCACGCGCCTACAATAGTCCTGCTCCCGCAGGCACGAAGGCGACCCGATGGCGTCCCGCGACCGTCCGCACCGCTCCCGTCCGCCGCCGGACGACGACGAGATCGCGCAGTCGCGCCGCGAGGCGCTCTCGACCTCCGAATCGGGATCGCCCAACTCGCTCGTCGTCGGCCTCGACTGCCGCTCGATGAACCTCTACCGCTTCCTGCGCGTCCGCTTCCCCGGCCAGCCCCACGGCGTGATCCGGGGCTGGATCGCGGCGGGCAAGGTCGCCGTCAACGGCACCGCGGTGATCGACGGTCGCCCGCTGCGCTTCGGCGACGTCGTCGACATCGACGGGGACGTGCGGTCGCGGAAGCGGCCGCGGGCGGCCGGCGAACTCGTGGAGCTCCACCGCGACGCCGCGATGTTCGCGGTCGACAAGCCCGCGGGGCTCGCCACCGCCGCCGAGCGCAGCATCCGCCAGCCCGACCTCCTCACCCTGCTGAAGCGCGCGGCGCCCGACGCGCACGTGAAGCTGGTGCACCGGATCGACAAGCACGCGAGCGGCGTGGTGGTCTTCGCGCTCGGCCGCGCGGCGAAGACGGCGCTGACCGCGGAATTCGCCGCACGCCGCGTCGTGAAGGACTACCTCGCGCTCGTCTCGGGCCAGGTCGACGAGGCGGTGCAGGTGATCGACGCGCCGCTGACGCCGAGCCACGGCAAGGTGCAGAAGATGATCGTCGTGCCGGGACGCGGCAAGCCGGCGGTCACGCTGGTGCGCGCGCTCGTGCGCTTCCGCGGCTACTCGCTGGTGCACGCCCGCCCGCTGACCGGGCGCACGCACCAGATCCGCGCGCACCTGCGCCACCTCGGCCATGCGTTGCTCTGCGACGCCGCCTACGACGGCGAGGAGTCGCTGCTCCTCTCGCGGCTCAAGCATGGCTACCGCCCCGCCCGCGGCGAGAGCGAGCGCCCGCTGCTGGCGCGCCTCGCGCTGCATGCGGCGCGCATCCGCCTGCGCAGCCCGGCCGACGGCAGCGACGTGACCATCCGCGCGCCGCTCCCGCGCGACTTGCGCGCGGCCATCAAGCAGCTGCAGAAGGCCGCGGCGCTCCGCACCGCGCCCGGACTCGACGCCCTGCTCGACGCGCCGTTCGGCCCCGACGACGAGGGCGACCCCTTCGCCGCCGCGATGCCCGCGGCGCTCGCCCGCCTGCCGGGTGCGCCTGAGGACGTGGCAGCGGAGGAGACGCCGCCGGACGCTGCGGATGACAACTCGCCGCGCCCCGACTAGACTCCCCGCCCTTTTCCCGCCCGAGGGCCCTGCATGAGCCGTCCGAACATCCGCAACTCGAGCCAGAAGCGCGCCAAGCGCACCGGCTTCCGCTACCGCATGAAGACCAAGGGCGGCCGCAAGGTGCTGCGCCGGCATCGCAAGATCGGGCGGCAGCTGACGCCGAAGGGTTGAGCTGACAGGGCGATCGCGGGTGCCAGTCGGCACCCTTTCGTCAGCGCTCGCGACCGCTCTCCGCCGCGGCGTTCGGCAAGGGCGGCGGCTTGCCCGCCTGCTCGCCGAGTTCCCAGCGCTTGGCGTACTTCGCGAAGACGTAGAACGCGCCGATCACCGCCAGCACCAGGCCACGAATCCCGTCGCGGAAGCCCGCCCGCACCACGTACATGCGCAGGAAACGCGCGGCGGGTCGCACCAGCAGGTCGGAACAGCGGAACGGCCGGCCGCGCGCGAGCAGCCCATGAGCCATGGTCGACGTGTAGCGGTTGACCTTCTCGAGATGGTGAGCGAGGTCGCGATAGGCGTAGTGGTGCAGCGCCCCTTCGAGCCGACCGACGCCGGCCGCCGCCACCTCGACGCGATCGTGCGGGTCTTCGCCGGTCCAGCCGCCGCGGCGCCGATCGAACAGCCGCAGCCGCCATTCCGGCCACCAGCCGCCGTGCTCGATGAAGCGCCCCGCGTAGCAGGTCTTGCGCGCCAGCTCGAACCCGCCGCATGCGGGGTCCGCCGCCTGCAGCGCGCGCTCGACCGAGGCGGCGAGCTCCGGCGACAGCTCCTCGTCGGCGTCGAGGCACAGCACCCAGTCGTGCCGGGCAAGCTCGACTGCGCGCGCCTTCTGCCGCACGTGGCCGCGGAACGGTTCGACGAAGACGCGGGCGCCGGCCGCCCGCGCGATCTCGACCGTCCGGTCGGTCGAGCCCGAGTCGAGCACGACCACGTCGTCGGCGAAGCGCGCCGACGCCAGGCAGCGCGGGAGGTTCGCCTCCTCGTCGCGCGCGATGATGCAGAGGCTGAGCGGCGGCCGTGGGCTCGACATCGGCGCGCATCTTGGCGGCTCGCGCCGGCGACAGCAAACCGGAGTGCCCGGCGATGAGCGGCGCGATGGTCGTCGCCACCGTGATCTTCGCCATCACCTGGCTGCTGATCTCGCTGCCCCGCGTGCCGTTCCTCCGGCTCGACCGGACCGGCGTGGCGCTCCTCGGCGCGCTCGGCATGGTGGCCTGCGGCGTGCTGACGCTCGACGCGGCGTACGCGACGATCAACCTCGACACGATCGTCCTGCTGTTCGGGATGATGGTGCTGATCGCCTGCCTCAGGAGCGCCCGCTTCTTCGAGGCGGTCGCCGCGACGATCGTCCGCCGCGCGCGGACACCGCGGCGGTTCCTGATCCTGCTGGTCTTCACCGCGGGGCTGCTCTCCGCCCTGTTCGTCAACGACACGATCTGCCTGCTGTTCACCCCGATCGTCCTCGTCGCCGTGCGCGCGGCGCAGCTCGATCCGGTGCCGTTCCTGCTGGCGCTGTGCACCGCGGCCAACGTCGGCAGCGCGGCGACGCTCACCGGCAACCCGCAGAACATGCTGGTCGGGATCTTCAGCGGGATCAGCTACGGACGCTTCCTGGCCGTGCAGCTGCCGATCGCGCTCGCGGCGCTGGCGCTGCTGGCCGCCCTGCTCCTGTTCCTGTTCCGTCGGCGCATCCCGGCGTCCTGGCCGGCGCTCCCGGTCGCCGGTCGCCGCGTCCACCGCGTCCTCGTGCGGCGGCTGCTCCTCGTGGCCGCGGCGGTGCTGCTGCTCTTCCTGTTGCCGGTCGAACGGCTCGTCCCCGGCCTCTCCGCCGGACAGAAGCTGCCGCTGGTGGCGCTGGCCGGAGCGCTGGCGGCGCTGCTGGTCGCGCGCCGCCGTCCCGAGCGGGTGCTGCGGCAGGTCGACTTCGGCCTCCTGGTCTTCTTCGCCGCGCTGTTCGTGGTGGTCGGCGGCTTCGCGCGAACCGGCCTGCTCGATCGCATGCATGCCGCGCTGGCGCCCCGCTTCGGCAGCGAGGTCCCGCGCCAGGTGGCGCTCTTCTCCGGCCTCACCGTCGCGGGCAGCAACCTGGTCTCGAACGTGCCGTTCGTCCTGCTGGCGCGCGACTGGATCGCCGGCTTCGCCCGCCCCGAGCTGATGTGGATGGTGCTGGCGACGGCGTCGACGTTCGCCGGCAACCTGACGGTGGTCGGCTCGGTGGCGAACCTGATCGTGCTCGAGCAGTCGCGCCACGTGGCGCCGATCGGCTTCCTCGCCTATCTGCGGGTCGGCGTGCCGGTGACCCTGCTCACGACGACGCTGGCGGTCGTGCTGCTGCTGCTGATCGAGCGCTTCACGCCGCTGCTGTAGGCGGCGCCCTCAGCGCTTGCGCTCGAGGAACTCGGTCATGCGCCGCACCTTCTCCTCCGACTCGAACAGCACCGCCTGCGCCATCGCCTCGCCGATGTAGCCGGCGCCCGGACGCGCCGAGCCGTCGAGGCGGAACAGCAGCTTGGCGAAGCGGACGGCGAGCCGGTCCTGCTTCAGGATGTCGGCCGCCATCCGGCTCGCCGCGGCGTCGACCTCGCCGTCGGGCACCAGCTCGTTGACCAGCCCGATGCGCAGCGCCTCGCGCCCGTCGAGGATGCGACCGGTGAAGATCAGCTCGCGCGCCTTCGCCGCGCCGACCGCGCGCGGGAGCCGGTAGGTCGCGCCGGCCCCCGGCACGATCCCGAGTGACACCTCGGGCTGGCCGAACCGCGCGCTCTCGCCGGCGATCCGCAGGTCGCACGCCAGCGCCAGCTCGGAGCCGCCGCCGAGGCAGAAGCCGCGAATCGCGGCGATGGTCGGGTAGGGCGTCTCCTCGAGCCGCTGGAACAGGCGCGAGTTGATCGACAGCAGCGCCTCGCGGCGGCGGCGATCGCGCAACTGTGCGATGTCGGCGCCGGCCGCGAACGCCTTGTCCCCCGCGCCGGCGAGGATCATCGCCCCCACCGAGTCGTCCTCGGCGAGCGTGTCGAGCACGCCGTGCAGCGCGTCGATCATCGCCTTGTCGAGCGCGTTGCGCCGTTCGGGCCGGTTCAGCGTGACCCGCGCCAGCGCCCCGTCCCGTTCCAGCTTGACGATCGGTTCATCCACGTCGTCTGCCTCCGTTCACTGCATCTCGAGGACGATCTTGCCCGCGACCTGCCGCTCCTCCAGCGCGCGGTGGCCGGCGGCGACCTGCGCGATCGGCAGGACGCGATCGACCACCGGCCGGAACGTCCCGCGCTCGAAGTGCTCGACGATCCGGTGCAGCTCCCCGAGGCTGCCCATGGTCGAGCCGAGGATCGAGAGGTTCTTGAAGAACACCAGGCGCACGTCGGTGGCGAGTTCCGGGCCGCTGGTCCCGCCGCAGGTGACGAGACGCCCGCCGCGCGCCAGCGCGCGCAGGCTCTTGTCGAGGGTGTCGCGCCCGACGTGGTCGACGACGACGTCGACGCCGCGCTTGCCGGTGATCCGGCGCACCTCGTCCCCGAAGTCCTTCTGACCGTAGTCGATCATCTCGTGCGCGCCGAGCTCGCGCGCGCGGGCCAGCTTGTCGGCGCCGCGCGCCGTGACCAGGATCCGCGCGCCGATCAGGCGGGCGATCTGGATCGCGGCGACCGAGACTCCCGAGCCGGCGGCGTGGATCAGGATCGTCTCGTGCGGCTCGAGCGCCGCCCGACCGACCACCATGTGCCAGGCGGTGAGGAAGGTGAGCGCGAAGCTCGCCGCCTCGGGGTACGACAGCGCCGTCGGCTTGCGCACGAAGTTTCGCGCCGGCGCCACCAGGAACTCGGCGCAGCCGCCGTCGCGGCTCTCGCCGAAGATGCCGTAGGCACGACAGAGGTGGTCGCTTCCGGAGACGCACCGTTCGCAATGGCCGCAGCCGATCCCGGGGGCGAGCACCACGGCGTCGCCCGCGCGGTGGCTCGTGACTCCGGGCCCGACCGCGTCGATGACGCCGGCGGCGTCGCACCCGGGCACCAGCGGGAGCGGGTAGCGGACCCCCGGGATCCCGCGCCGCACCCAGGTGTCGAGGTGGTTCAACCCGACCGCCTTCACCGCGAGCCGCACTTCGCCCGCTGCCGGCTCCGGCAGCGGCCGTTCCTCATGCAGCAACCGGTCGTACGCGCCGTGCTCGCGGATGACCACGCACCGCATCGCTCCCGCCTCCGTCCTGTCCGTCGACCCCCGCGGGGCGCGGCTAGAGTCGGCCGCGAGGTCCCCCTTTGACCGATCCCGAGACCGCCCCCACCGCAGCGTCCGCCGACCGCTTCAGCCGGCAGGCGCGCTTCGCGCCGTTCGGCCCGAAGGGGCAGGAGCGTACCGCAGGAGCCACCGTCGCGGTGGTCGGGCTCGGCGGCCTCGGCAGCTGGATCGCCGAGCATCTCGCCCGCGCCGGCGTCGGCACGCTGCGCCTGATCGACCGCGACCTGGTCGAGGCGAGCAACCTCCCGCGGCAGGGGCTCTACGGCGACGCTGACGCCCGCGGCGGACGACCGAAGGCGGAGGCAGCGGCGGAGCGGCTTGCGGCCATCGGCGGCCCGACGCGGCTCGAGCCGCACGTGGCCGAACTCACCCGCGCCAACGTCGATCGCCTGCTCGGCGGGAGCCAGCTGGTGATGGACGGACTCGACCACTTTGCCGGCCGCTTCCTGCTGAACGACTGGTGCCGGCGGGAACGGGTGCCGTGGGTCTATGGCGGCGCGGTCGGCGGCACCGGCGCGGTGCTGCGCATCGACGCCAACCGCGGTCCCTGCCTGCGCTGCCTCTTCCCGGGAGCCGCCAGCGCGACCGGCGGTGACACCTGCGACACCGTCGGCGTGCTGTCGCCGCTGCCCGCGCTCATCGCCGCGCTGCAGTGCAGCGAGGCGCTGCGACTGCTCGCCGGAGATGTCCGCCCCGGCCGGCTGTGGCAGCTCGAGCCGTGGGAGGGCCGCGCGCTGGCCATCGACGCCGGCCCCTCAGCACCCGACTGCGCCACTTGCCGCAGGGAGGCGTATCCAGCTCTCGATCCGGCTGCCGACGACGGCGACGTCCGGCTGTGCGGCCGTGACACAGTGCAGGTGGCGGCCCGCGGCGGCGCCGATCTCGACCTTGCCGCCGTCGCGGCGCGCTGGACCGGGCTCGGCGAACTCGAGCGCGGCCGTTTCCTCGTGCGGATCCGTCAGCACGGCCTCACGCTCTCGCTCTTTCGCGACGGCCGGGCGCTGATCCAAGGCACCTCCTCGCCGGCGACGGCGCGCGCCCTCTACGAGCGCCTGGTAGGACGCTGAAGGTCAGCGCAGGAGGTCAGGATCACGCTCCGCCCGGCCCGGGAGCCGGCAACGAAGCGCGGCGCGCTTCGGTCGCGCGCCGCGCTCCGAGTCACGTTCAGTTCACGTCGGCGTGGTACACCTGGATGAAGCCCGAGAAGCGACCGCCGCCAACCGACGTCGTGCCGATCTCGTGGGTGCCATCGTCGAAGTCCTGGTCGGTGGTCCCATTCAGCGAGAAGTAATAGAACTCGGCATCGTTCGGATTGTCGGGGCGAACCGCGTCGTCGCCGATGCCGACGATGAGAGCCGGCGGCGCGGCGCCGGTCGGATCGCTGCTGGTGGCGGCGCGCACCCACGCCCACGCGTCGAGCGTGGCGGTGAGAGTGAAGGTCGAGATCGAGGTCGGCTCGTTCAGGCTGTCACGGAAATAGAAGAGCAGGTCCTGGTACTGGAAGTTGGTCAGCGCCGACGTCGCGCGATTGGCCGCCCACGACAGCCCGAGCGCGTGCGGGTTGCCGGAGAGCGAGTCGATGAACTGCGCGACACCCGCGTCGTTGGTGATCTGCAACGCCGCCGTCGGGAAGTTCGCGTCGAACAGCCAGACGTTCTGCGTGTCCGTTCCCGAGCTCTGCAGCTGCGCGGCGAAGGTGCAGAGCGACGGGAACTGCCCGCCCGCGAACGAGAGGTGCCAGTTGAAGTTCTCGCCGGCGACGCCCGGGTTGCGGGTGTCGGGGGCGGTGGCGCCGGAGAACTCGCTCCCCGTCACGTTGAACATCTTGACCGTGGTCGTGTCGACGCCCGCGAGGTTGGTCTTGGCGGTGGTCGAGGTCAGGCCGCGCGAGTAGTAGAGGTAGCGACCGTTCGGCGAGAAGAAGTACCCCTCCGGGAGGGTGGTGCCGGCGCTGGTGAACGGCGGGTTGCCGCCGCGCGTGACGTTGGTGAGCACCTGGGTCGATGGCTTCCAGTGGAACAGGTCCATCAGCTTGTCGGTGGCCGAGGTGTCGAAGCCATAGAAGAAGTAGAGGTTGTCGGCGTCGTGGAGGTAGAGGTCCACGCCGTCGTCGAGCCCGGTCGTCACCGCCGTGCCGATGCGCGACAGCAACGTCACCTGGCCATCGATGAACAGGGTGTCGCCGGCGTCATCGCCTTCGCCGTTGCCGTCGGTGTCGGCAGTGCTGCACAGGTAGACCTCGTCGTCGTCGCCGGCAGCGGTGCTCTCCTCGTTGTGGATCGAGATGAACGCGAGGCGGCTGCCATCGGGCGCCAGCACCGCCTGGCCGGTGGTGCCGTTGTACGTCTCGCCCGGAGTCGCCATCCGTGGCGCGGCGCCGGTGAACGGCGGGAACAGCCGGAACTTGGTCAGGTTGACCGCGGTCGTCGGCCGCGCCTCGTGCACGGCGTACCAGTCGGCCTTGGTCATGTGGTCGGGAGTCGTACCGCTCGCCGCCACGAACGTGTCGCCGGCGAGAAACACCACCAACGACGCGTCGTCGCGCGGTCGCAGGAAGGAGCGGTCGGCGATGGTGTCGATGATGTGGTTGTTGGTCGTCGAGCTCGAGCTGTAGCCCGAGTTGGTAGCCACCGTGACCTTGTTCGGGCTCGGTCGGGTCGCGCGGATGTCGACCGAATAGACCTCCTGCACGACCGGCGAGCCCTTGTCGGCCGCGAAGAACAGGTAGTTGTCGCTGAACATCGCCGCGCGGAGCGTCACCGCCAGGCTGAAGTTCACGACGCCCGTCGGCGTCACGTCGATGATGTTGGTCGGATTGCTCGAGATATCGAGGAACGGAGTCGAGCCGTCGGTCGTGAACAGGAAGAGCTTCGGGTTGATCCCCGCCGAGCTGTCGTCATAGATCGCCGCCACGCGGGTGCCATCCGGACTGACGAGGATGCCGCCCTTCCAGGAGTTGAGCGCGGTATTGACCGAGTCCTTGAAGCGAGTTCCGGGGATCGCGAAGACGTCTCCGGCGACGTTCGGGTTGTCGCCGCGATTGACGACCATGAAGAAGCCTTCGAGCGTCCCGTTGTCGTAGCACCGCATCAGCACGCGCTTCGGAACGCCGCCCGCCGCCGGCGGCAGGTTGATGCGCGGGTACTCATGGTTGTCGTTGTTCAGCGCCGGGCCGAAGGTCGCATCGACGTAGTCGACTTCACGCGCCTTGTCGGCCGCGGTGCCGGACTGGTGGGTGGTCCACTCGTTGATGTCGGCGAGCGAGATGCCGTCGACCTTGATGTTGGTGAAGGTCGTATCCGGCGTGAAGGTCGCGTCGGCCGGCGAGCCGCCGCTGAACGCGAGCACGCCGAATGCGACGGTGTCGACGGTGCCCGCGGAAGCGGCGCGCGACACCACCATGCGCGCGGCGTTGCCCGGCGCGGCGAACGTGACGGTGATGGCATTGCTGAAGTCGGTCGACGTCCCGGACGTCTCCAGCACGGCCGCCTGGAGGATCATCGACCCCGAAGCATTGTTCGGGACGAGGAAGTTGAGCGTCACCGAGCCGCTGCCGTCCAGCTTGATGCGCGGGTTCGAGCTGCGATCGGGCGAAATGTCGAGCGGCGGGTAATCCGCTTCGACGATCGCGGTCGCGACGCCGGTCAGGAGGGGGAAAGGTTTCTTGCCGGTGCCGCCGTTGGTCGCGAGGAACCAGCCGGGGTTGACACCGGTGTTGGCCGTCGCACCGAACAAGCCATAGGTGCGGTTCGGAAAGGTCGCGTTGGTGATCGTCACCGACATCGTCGTCGACGCCGGCACAGTGACCGCTCCGGTGTTGTCAGGCGCCGTGACGCCGTTGACCGTCAGGGTCGTGGTCTGCGCCATGGCGCCGGCTGCGAGCGCCAGGCTCGCGGTCGTCGCCAACACCGCACGAAGAGGCTTCAAAGTGCTCTCCTTGTCTCGCTCGGCGGGGCAATTCGACCGGAAGTCGAATCGCCTCGTTGCTTGCTTCTCTTGATCGCTTCGCTGCACCGTCACGGACGGTGCGCATCTGGCGCGGCCGCCCGGAAAACCGTGGGAGGATAGCAACGCCGCCGCCCGGAGGTCACGGAGGGAGTCGCCCCGAATCCTCAGGGGGCGTCGGCCAGTTCCAGCGGCCGCCGCCGCCTGCGGTCCGAACCGCGTACCCGCAAGCAGTGCGCCGGACGCCGGGCCGGCACCGCCCGGGGTCAGCGGTGCGGAACGAGCGGATCCCCCCACTTCAGCCGCTCGCGGATCGTGCGGAAGCGGCTGCGCAGGACGACGGTGGCGGCGTGGAGGTCGAGTTCGGATTCGAGCACCTCGATCACCGAGCCGGCCGCCAGCTCGATCGTCTCCTGGCCGTCCACCGTCAGCGCCGTCCCGTGGCGGGCGGCGCCCACCACCAGTTCGATCCGGCGGCTGCTGCGCAGCACCAGCGGCCGATAGGTCATCGACTGCGAGTTGACCGGGGTGAGCAGCAGGCAGCGGTCGGTGCGGTCGACGATCGGGCCGCCGGCGGCGAGCGAATGGGCGGTCGACCCGACCGGAGTCGAGACGATCATCCCGTCGCCGCGGAACCGCGTGACATCCTCGCCGTCGATGCGCAGCGTGAACTCGACCAGGCGCGCCACCCGCGCCGCGGTGACCACCACCTCGTTCAGCGCCGGACCGAGTTCGCGCGTGCGGCCGCCTGCACGGACACGGACCTGGAGGCGCAGCCACTTCTCGACGGTGCCATGGCCCTCGACCAGTCGCGTGAGTCCATCCTCCCAATCGCCCGGCTCGAGTTCGGCGAGGTAGCCGAAGGTCCCGAGGCGCACCCCCACCAGCGGCACGGCGGCGCCGCGCAGCGCGCGCGCGGCGCGCAGGAAGGTCCCGTCGCCGCCGAGCGCGATGGCGAGGTCAGCCGCGGCGACCCGCCGCGACCCGCGCTGGAGGTCGGTCAGCGCCGTGGCGATGCCACGCTCGCGCAGCCAGGCGCGCAACCGCGCCGCCTCGTCGCGCGCGCGGGCATCGCGACCGTCAACCAGCAGCAGAGCGGAGGTTGGCGGTTTCACGCGTAAGCCCGAGGATCGTGTCGCGGATGCCGGCGGCGGTGAGGCCGAGTTCGGTCAGGAGTTCAGTCCGCGTGCCGTGGGCGATGAAGCGGTCGGGGACGCCGAGGCAGCGCACCCGCGCCAGCGCCTCCTCCTGCGCGGCCACCTCGAGGACCGCCGAGCCGAAGCCGCCATGCAGCGCGCCTTCCTCGATCGTCACCACCAGCCGATGGTCGCGGAGCAGCCGCCCGATCACCGCGCGGTCGAGCGGCCGGGCGAAGCGGGCGTTGACGACGGTCGGCTGGATTCCGGCCGCCGCGAGCAGAGCGGCCGCCTCGAGCGCCGTCTCGCTCATCACGCCGTAGGCGAGCAGCGCCACCTCTTCGCCTTCAAGCAGCACCTCGGCGCGGCCGAGCTCGATCGGCGCGACCACCCGCCCCGGCGCCGCGGTCGGCGCCTTCGGGTAGCGCAGCGCGAGCGGCCGGTCGTGGCGCAGCGCGAAGCGGAACATCGCCTCGAGCTCGGCGCCGTCGCGCGGCGCGAGCAGCGTGATCCCGGGGATGGTCCGCATCGACGCGATGTCGAACAGGCCGTGGTGCGTCTGCCCGTCGTCGCCGGCGACGCCGCCGTGCGACATCAGCAGGATCACGGGATTGCCCTGCAGCGCGACCTCGTGGAACACCTGGTCGTAGCCGCGCTGCATGAAGGTCGAGTAGATCGCGCAGACCGGGCGCCGGCCGCCGATGGTGAGCCCCGAGGCGAAGGCGACCGCGTGCTGCTCGGCGATGCCGACGTTGAAGAAGCGGTCGGGGAAACGCTCCGAGAAGGTGCGCAGCCCGGTGCCGTCGGGCATGCCGGCGGTGATGGCCACGATGCGAGGGTCGCTGGCGGCCTCAGCGAGGATGGTGTCGGCGAAGACGCGCGCGAACTCGACCCGGGCCGGCGCCGGCTTCTTCGGTCCCGCGACCGGCACGGCGCTCTCGACCTTGTCGACCTTGCAGGAGGCGTCGCACTCGAGGGTGAACGAATCGCCCGGCTTGGCGCCGTGCAACGCGAGCGGATCCTCCTCGCACCCCTTGACCCCCTTGCCCTTCACCGTGAGGACGTGGAGCAACTTGACGCCCGGTTGCGTCTTCATCGCCCCGAGCACCTCGATCATCCCGTCGAGGTCGTGGCCGTCGAACACGCCGAAGTAGCGGAAGCCCAGCGCATCGAGGATCTTGCCCGGCGCGATGACATGGCGCAGGTGCTCGGCGAAGTCGTGGACCCCCTTCTCGACCCGCTCGCCGATGCCGGGGATCTTCGCCACCAGTTCCTCGAGCTTCTCCACCGCGTGGCGGGCGCTGGCGTAGAGCTTCGACATCCGGACCTTCGACAGCACGCGCGAGAGCGCGCCGACCGTGCGCCCGATCGACTGCTCGTTGTCGTTCAGGATGATCAGCAGGTCGCGGTCGAGGTGGCCGGCCGCGTTCAACGCCTCGAGCGACATGCCCGAGACCACGCTGGCGTCGCCGACGACCGCGATGGTCTTGCGCGGGTCGCCGGCGAGCGCGTCGCCGAGGCAGGCACCGAGCGCCATCGAGACCGCGGTTCCGGCGTGCCCCGACGTCATCAGGTCGTACTCGGACTCGTCCTTGTTCGGGAAGCCGGAGAGCCCGCCCTTCTGCCGCAGCGTGTGGAAGCGGGCGAAGCGGCCGGTGAGCAGCTTGTGCGGGTAGCACTGATGCCCGGTGTCGAGGAACAGGCGGTCGGTCGGGAAGTCGTAGACCTTGTGCAGCGCGACGGTGAGTTCGACCACGCCCATCGACGAGCCGAGGTGGCCGCCGTTCTTCGTCACCGTCTCCAGGATCTTGCGCCGGATCTCGTTGCACACCTCGCCGAGTTCGTCCCGGGCGAGACGCTTGATGTCACTGGAGCGTTCAAGTCGTTCGAGGATCATGGGCCCTCTCAAGCCAGCCGATCGGCGAGACTGCGGGCAAGTTCCAGCAACTCCCCGGGCCGGGGAAGCCGCCGTGCTGCCTCGAGTGCGCATCCGGTGACCTCGACCGCTTTCGCCCGAGCGCCGGCTTCGCCAAGGGCCGCAGGATAGGTGAGCTTCCCCCGCTCGTCATCCTTGCCCACGGGTTTTCCCGTCCGGCTCGGGTCGCCGCTCTTCCCGAGCAGGTCGTCGACGACCTGGAAGGCCAGCCCGAGCTTCTCGCCGTAGTCGCCGGCCAAGTCCTGCAGCGCGGCGGCGGCGCCCGCGCAGCGGGCACCGAGGCGCGCGGCGGCGCGGAACATCGCCGCGGTCTTGCGCAGGTGGATCCAGCGCACCCGCTCCTCGGTCGCCCTCTGGCCCTCACCGAGCAGATCGCCGGCCTGGCCGTTGACCATCCCGGCGATGCCGGCCGCGGCGGCGAGGTCGGCGACGGCGCCACCGACCAGCGGCGCCGGCAGCCCCTGCGCCAGCACCTCGAAGGCGCGCGTGAGCAGGGCATCACCGGCGAGGATCGCGATCGCATCGCCGAACACCTTGTGGCACGTCGGTCGGCCGCGGCGGTAGTCATCGTCGTCCATCGCCGGCAGGTCGTCATGCACCAGTGAATAGCAGTGGATCAGCTCGACGGCAGCGCCCGCCGCGAGGGCCGGCTCGCCGCCCGCGCCGGCATCGCCGCACGCCTCGGCGACCAGCAGCGTGACCAGCGGCCGCAACCGCTTGCCGCCGCCGAGCGCGGCGTACTCGCTGGCCGCCTTGAGCTGCGGCACCAGTTCCTCCCCGGCCGGAAGCAACCAGCGCCGCAGCGCCGCTTCGATGGCGGCGCGCCGGGCGTCGAGCCGCTGCTCGAACGCCGCGCCGCCGCCGCCCGCCGTCCCCGCCGCCGCGCCGTTCAGTGCGCGACCTCCGTGACCTTGCGCTCGCGGATCAGCGTGACCTTGATCTCGCCGGGATAGGTCAGCTCCGCCTCGATCTTGCGCGCGATGTCGCGCGCCGTCAGCAGCGCCTGCTGATCGTCGAGCTTGTCGGCGTCGACCATGACGCGCAGCTCGCGCCCGGCCTGGACGGCGTAGGCGGATGAGACGCCGGAGAACGAGACGGCCGTGGCCTCGAGCTTCTCGAGGCGCTCGATGTACTGCTCGACCGAGTCGCGGCGGGCGCCCGGCCGGCCGGCCGAGATGGCGTCGCCGATCTGCGTCAGCACGGCGTAGGTCGATTCGTACGGCATGTCCTCGTGGTGCGCACCGATCGCATTCCAGATTAGTCGCGCCTCGTCGAAGCGGCGGGCCTGGTCGGCGCCCAGCACGGCGTGGCTGCCGTCGAGCTCGTGCGTGAGCGCCTTGCCGATGTCGTGCATCAGGCCGCACCGCTTGCCGATGAGCGGGTCGAGCTTCAGCTCGGCGCAGATCGAACTCATGATGTGCGCGATCTCGATCGAATGCTCCAGCACGTTCTGGCCGTAGGACGTGCGGTACTTCAGCCGCCCGACCAGGAACTGGATCTGCGGGTGGACCTTCTGCAGGCCGAGGTCGGCGCACGCCTTCTTGCCGGTGTTGCGGATGTCCTCGTCGATCCCCTTCTTCTCCGCCTCGATCAGCTCGTCGATCCGCGCCGGATGGATGCGGCCGTCGCCGATCAGCTTCTCGAGCGCCCGCCGGGCCGTCTCGCGGCGGACCGCATCGAAGCAGGAAATCACGATCACGCCCGGGGTGTCATCGACGATGACGTCGACGCCGGTCGCCTTCTCGATCGCGCGGATGTTGCGGCCCTCGCGGCCGATGATCCGCCCCTTCATCTCGTCGCTCGGCAGGTCGATCACCGAAGTCACGGTGTCGGAGACGTAGCGCACCGCGCAGCGCTGGATCGCCGTGCCGACGATGCGCTGGGCGAGTTCCTCGGCGCGATCCTTCTTCTCCTCCTCCTTCTTGGCCAGGTACTTGGCGAGATCGCCCTGGCACTCCTCCTCGAAGCGCTTCATCACGATGTCGCGCGCTTCCTGCGCGGAGAGCTGCGCGATCGACAGGAGCTTCTGCTCCTCCTCCTCGAGCTTCGCGGCGAGCGCCTCGTCCTTCGCCTTCACCTCGGCGGCGGCCTTCTCGAGCCGCTCCTTCTCGCCCGTGATCTCCTTCTCGCGCACCTCGATGCGCTGCTTCTCCTTGTCGGTCTCCGCCTCCTTGCGGGCGAGGCGCCGTTCGCTCTCCATCACCTTCTCGCGGTGCGCCTTCTCCTCGGTCTGCAGCTCCGCCTCGAAGCGCTGCCGTTTCTCGCGCAGCTCGGTCTCGATGCGGGCGCGCTCGCGCTGCGCGGTCTGCTCGGTCTGCTGGCGCAGCTGATCGGACTTCTCGCGCAGCACGTCGTTCTGCTGGCGCAGTTGATCGGCCTGCTGGCGCGCCTTCTCGGCCTGCGCCTCGGCGTCCGCCCGGATGCGGCGCGCCTCGAACTGCGCCCGCTCGACCTCTTCCTGGCTCGCCGGGACGTGCACGACCTGGGGTGGCGGGGGCGGCGGCGGCGCCACCGCCGGCGCCGGCGGCGCGCTCCGGCGACCGAAGTACCAGGCAGCGGCACCGATCACGGCGGCGCCGATCACGGCAAGGAGGTGTTCCATCGCGGCAGTTCCCCTCGACGCCGCGCGCGGCTTTGCGGTCGGGCGCCATCCCCTCCCAGGGGCGGTCCCACCGAAACGAGCAAGCCTCGGTGCCACCCGCAGGGGCGGCCCGAAGCACAGGGTCAAGCTGCGCGGGTCGAATCACCCCGTCCGAAGTTCGGGCGAGGCGCTGCAACGATAGGCCCGAAAACGGCTTGCGCCAAGCTTTCCGCCGACGGTCGTCAGCCGCGCGCCACCCGCCGGACGGCCGGAACCCCCTTCCAATGCTCGGGGGTCAGGTCGCGCATCGGGATGGTCAGCTTGTCGCGATAGAGCGGTCGCCGCTGGCCGCCCTCGACCATGCCGCCCCCTTCGCAGAAGAGCTCGCCATGCCGCGCCTCCGGATCGATCTCGAACCAGGCGACCTCGGCATGGACGCTCTTCTCCGGCTTGCCGTCCGCGTCGAAGGCGAGGTCGATGATCGCGTTCAGGAGGCGATCGCCGTCGAGCTTCTCGACGCTGCGCAGCCGCAGTCCGACGTTCTTCTCCAGCGCCAGCGCCCGATTGGCCAGCGAGACGGCGGCAGCGCCATCCGCGTGCTCGAGCGGCATCTCGGGCGTTCCCTCGATCCCGAGCCCGAACAGCTGGCGCAGGCGCGGGGCGACCAGCGCCACCGGCAGCACGCCGGGGATCTCGATCCGGTAGCGGCCACCTTCGTAGTGGACCTCGACGCCCGCCTCGATGCCGTGCGCCTCGGTCGCGACGAACGCGGCGAGTCCGGTGATCGGGTCGCGCTCGAGCACCAGCTTGCGCGCGACCAGCGATCCGGTCGCGACACCGCGCACGCCGCGCTCGGCCAGCACGACGTCGAGCAAGGCGCGGTCCTCCGCCTGCGCGGTGGCGGCGAGCAGCCGCCAGCGCTCGAGGCCGGCGGCCGCGAGCAACTCGTTGAACGCGACGATGACCGCGGCGTCGTCCCCCACAGCGGCAGGCGGCGGTTCAGCGGGCGCGCCTTCGGCCGGCGCGACGACGCCGGTCGGCGCGGCCCCGGAAGCTCCGCCCTCGGCCGCGACCGGCGCGGCG
>Ga0194131_10002832_pt1 | contig 28132 bp, 24 predicted proteins | sample TA2KigO120mmetaG_FD_148631 | JGI IMG/M metagenome (GOLD analysis project Ga0194131, IMG submission 148631) | Freshwater microbial communities from Lake Tanganyika, Tanzania - TA2015053 Kigoma Offshore 120m | ecosystem: Environmental > Aquatic > Freshwater > Lake | place: Tanzania: Lake...
GCGCCTTTCGCCGGCGCCCTTCGATCAAGGCATGACCAACCATACGCGCGCCACTCATGCCGAACGGGTGACCGATGGCGATAGCACCGCCGTTGACGTTTAACCGCTCGCGCGGAATGTCCAGTCGTTGGACGCAGTAGAGCACCTGACTGGCGAATGCCTCATTGAGCTCCCAAAGGTCGATGTCGGCCATCGACATCCCCAAACGCTTCAACACTCGTGGCACGGCGAACACCGGCCCGATCCCCATTTCGTCAGGTTCGCATCCGGCCACCGCGAAGCCTCGAAAGGTCCCCAGTGGCTTCAACCCGCGACGCGACGCTTCGGTCGCTGCCATGACGACACAGGCTGATGCCCCGTCCGAAAGCTGGCTAGCGTTCCCGGCCGTGATGAACTCTCCCTTGCCGCGCACCGGCTCCAACCCCGCCAGGCCTTCGATGGTCGTCGTCGGCCGATTGCCTTCGTCCTGAGTCAGCTTGACGTCGACCAGGCTCGTCTCATTGGTCTGGGGATCGGTTACTTGCTTCTTCGTCGGTAGCGGAACGATCTCCTCCGCCAGCCGACCGGCCTGCTGAGCCGCGGCTGTCCGGCGCTGGCTTTCGAACGCATATTCGTCCTGCGCCTCACGGCTGATGCCGTAGCGCCGGGCCACGATGTCGGCGGTCTCGATCATGGACAGGTACATGCCCGGAACGTGCTGCTCCAACCACGCGCTACGGGCGTGGGCCTGATTCGCATTCTTGAGCACGAGGCTGACGGACTCGAGTCCGCCCGCCACAGCAACCGGGACACCTTCAGCAACGACGCGGTTCGCGGCGATCGCGATCGCTTGCAGGCCGGAGGAGCAATAGCGATTGATCGTCATGGCCGAGACGCCGGTCGGTAGCCCGGCCCGGAGCGCGGCTTGACGGGCGATGTTCCGCCCGGTGGCCCCTTCGGGATAGCCACATCCCACGATCACGTCCTCGACATCGGACGGATCGATTCCGGCACGCGCCACAGCATGTTGAATGACGTGACCACCGAGCTCGATGCCATGCGTGAGATTGAACGCCCCGCGGTAAGCCTTCCCGATCGGGGTTCGGGCGGTCGAGACAATTACGGCGTCGGTCATGGCATTCCTGGTCCTATCGATCGTTCGGCGGCAGATCGGCAAAGCTACGGCCACTGCCGACCAGCGTTTCGATCAGCGCGGCTGGTTTCAAGCGCTCGTCGCCGAGCTTGGCGGTATAGCGTGCCAGCTTGTCGCGCACGATACGCAAGCCAACTTGGTCCGCGTAATACATCGGTCCGCCACGCCATACGGGCCAGCCGTACCCGTTGGCCCAGATGACATCGATGTCGCTCGCGCAACGCGCAACGCGCTCTTCGAGGATCCGAGCGCCTTCGTTGATCATCGGCAGCATCAGACGATCGAAGATCTCTTCGTCGCCGACAGCCCCGGGGTCGTGACCGAGCGACTTGGCGCGCGATCGAATGAACGACTCGACCTCCGGATCCGGGATGGGCGTTCGAGAACCGGGTTCGTATCGATAGTACCCCTTGCCCGTCTTCTGGCCGAAACGGCCCTGTTCACAGATCCAGTCGGCGATCGGAGCGACACGCCCCTTGGCTTTGCGGATACGCCAGCTGATGTCGAGTCCAGCGAGATCGCCCGTGGCACAAGGACCCATGGCGAAACCAAAAGCAAGCGAGACGCGATCGATGTCGCGTGGCAAGACCCCCTCCTGCATCAGGCGCTCGGTCTGTGCGCCGCGGCCAAGCGCCATGCGATTACCGACGAATCCGTCGCAGACGCCGACGACGACCGACGTCTTGCCCAGCTTCTTTCCCAGCATCAGGGCGGTGCGCAAGGCCATAGGGCCGGTCTTCTTGGCATCGATGATCTCAAGGAGGCGCATGATGTGCGCCGGGCTGAAGAAGTGCATCCCGACGACAGATTCAGGCCTCGCGGTCGCAGCGGCGATAGCGTCGACATCAAGCGTCGAGGTGTTGGTGGCGAGCACCGCCCCGGGCTTGGCTACCTTATCGATCCGACCGAATATTTCTTTCTTCAGGGGCAATTCCTCGAACACCGCTTCGATGATGACGTCGGCCGAGCCGAGATCGTCCCAGGATGTGGCGCCCCGAATGAGTGCGAGGCGGGCCAGCATCTCAGCCCGGGAGAGCCCCCCGCGTTCCACCGTCTTGCGATAGTTGGCCTCTACCACCCCGAGTCCACGGGCCACCGAAGCGTCATCACGATCGATTACCGTGACGGGAATGCCGGCGGCGGCAAAGCACATCGCGATACCACCACCCATGGTGCCTGCCCCGATGATCGCCGCCCGCTGCACGTCGACCGGCCCCACCGACGCCGCCTTCGGCGGGACCTTACCCGCCGTGCGCTCGGCGAAAAACAGATAACGTTGCGCCTTCGATTCGGGAGAGTTGAGAAGGTCGAGGAACAGCGCGCGCTCGCGCTTCAGCCCCTCTTCAAAAGGTTCCGTGGCCGCGGCGCGAATCGCCTTGGCGGCGGCCTCAGCCGCTCGCCGGTTGCGCCCACGTTTCACCAGCGCGGCCAGCGCCGCATCGAGTGTTGCGAGGTCGCGACGGGCGCCTTCAACGTGCTGAACGAGGTCCCGGATACTCGGCGGCCTCCCATCCGTAGACCGAAGACTGTTGGCGAGCGCCATGGCTTGCTCGATCAGATCGCCTTCGCCCAACGCATCGATCAAGCCGATGTCGCGGGCTTCGCTCGCCGAAATCGGCTCACCGCCGAGAATCATCGGAGCCGCTACCGAGAACCCGACGAGGCGTGGCAGACGCTGTGTCCCGCCCGCCCCCGGAAGCAGGCCCAGCTTGATCTCGGGCAGACCGAGACGGGCGCCGGCAACCGCTAGCCGATAGTGACAAACCAAGGCGAGTTCGAGACCGCCACCGAGCGCGACGCCTTCAATGACCGCGACCACCGGTTTGTTCATGTTTTCGATCGCCGCGAACACTTCGATGGCGCTGGGCGGTTTTGGCGGCTGACCGAATTCGCGGATATCAGCCCCAGCGACGAAGGAACCACGCGCGCCACGCAATACCACGCACAACACCGAATCGTCCTCGCGACACCGTGCCAGCGCCTCGAGCAAGCCGGCCCGCACGTCGGCGCCCAGCGCGTTGACCGGGGGATAGTCGATGACGACCACGCCGACACCGCCACCGACGCGCAACTGAACCGCTGACGCCATCAACTGCTCCCTCCCAAGTCGGGCCAACAGCGTAGCCCGATCGCCGACCATCCACCAAGCAAATGTCTCATAATATGCAACGATGTTATTTCATAATGTGATAGAAATATCGGATACAGGTTCGGAAACATGGCGGCCAACACGAGGCGGCGCGGCACGGCACCAAAGGGGGCGCAGAGCATCCATCGGGCCATCGATCTCCTCGTCACCGTGGGCGAGCACAATACGACGGGGGTGCGACTCAAGGATCTGACGAAGATGTCCGGGCTGCATCCAGCGACGGCGCACCGGCTGCTTCAAGCACTCCAGTGGCAACGCATGCTGAGCTTCGATTCTTACAGCAAGCGCTATTTCCTCGGCGTGCGACTACACGCGCTGATGGACTCGGCACGCTTCGCCGGGATCAAGGCCTACCTCCAGGAGACAATGACGCGAATCGTCGCGCAGACGGGCGACGTTGTCTATCTCTACCTGCCGCTCATGAACGACGTCATCTGCGTCGAACGAATGGAAGGGAACTTTCCGGTGCGTGCGCTCATTCGTGATGTCGGCGCACGACTCCCCTGCGGCATCGGTGCCGGCGGCGTGGCCATCCTCGCCGCCATGGCGACCGACCAAGCCAAGGCGATCGTAGCGGCGAACGCCGAGCGCTACCCTGATTACAACGACCTCAGTTCCGACAAGGTATGGCGTGCGGTCCTCGCCGCCAAGCGGATTGGCTACGGCCTCAATCGCGAGCAGGTCATGGCGGGCATCACGGGAATTGGCATGGCCGTCCACGACGCGCGCGGCGAGCCGAAGGCGGCCATCACAGTGGTAAGCATCGCCAAGCGCCTCGACGGCGATCGCCGACGGCAGGTGGCGGAAATTATGGAACGCGAGATTCGCACTGCAGAGCCCCTGCCAGACGTCCCCTGACAGCGCCGCGGCCGACAGCGGACGATCCGGCCGCACCGTCGATGGCGTACGGGCTGGATTATCCGAACAGCCGCTCCACATTGTGGCGCTGTTGGTTGTGTACCGCCGCCTCGAGCCAACCCAGGCGACCGGGGCGGAAGTTCATCGAGCGCGCGGCGCGCTGCAGTTCCGGGACGACCGAGCGGTCCTCTTCGATCACGCTGGCGATGAAGTCGTGATAGAGCCGGGCGCGTTCCGCGAAGTCGTTGCGCGCGAAGTGCTCCTTCGGGAACAAGTGATAGACGAACACCCGCGTGCGATCCGGGCCTTCAGGCCAGGTCGTGTAGATGTGCGCCTCGTCGCGCCGGCCGATCACGGTGACGTGCGGCGCCAAGAAAGCCTGCGTCGAAAACCCGGGAGAACGATCGGCGAGCCAGGGCATGGGCCCGAGCGGCGTCCCGCCGTCCGGCGTCTGCGGCGCCGAGTCATAGGTGACGAACACGCCGCCGCGGGGCCGCAGGTCGAAGGTGTATTGCTCGAGCGGGATGCGGGCACCGAAGCTCGGATGCAGCGCCCGGAAGTGATAAGGATCGCTCAGGTTCTCGTTGGCGAACTTCCAGTTGCAGTCCCACACGGTCGAATGCTTGTTCGATATCCGGCAGCGCTCGAAGTGCAGGAAGTCCAGGTCGCGGGCGAAGTCGCCGAGCGCCGTCTCGAGCGGCGGCGCGTGATCGTCGAAGTTGACGAATATCCAACCCGCCCACTCTGCATGCCGCAGGGGCTTGAGTCCGATCTGCCCACGGTCGAAGCCCTCGGCCTGGTCCATGAACGCCGCGCCGGCCAAGCGCCCCCGCAAGTCGTAGGTCCAACCGTGATAGCGGCAGGTGAGCCGCCGGGCGTTGCCGCAGCCGGTCGCGAGTTGCACGCCGCGGTGCTGGCAGAGGTTGGCGAAGGCGTGGATCGCGCCGTCCTCGTCCCGAGTCAGGAGCACGGGTTCATCGACGATAGTCGCGGTGGTGTAGTCGCCCGGCCGCTCGATCTCCTCGACACGCGCGACGCACAACCAGTCGCGGCGGAAAATGCGTTCGACCTCTCGCTGATAGACCTCGGGCGAGGCGTAGTACCACCCCGGGAGGTGACGCGCCTGCGACAGCGGAGCACGAACGCTCGCCCGCAGATCGGCGATAGCGCGCTGGTCGAGAAGGCTCATGGGCAGACCCCGCCGGTGTTGATCCGTCGATCATGACCGACCGGGCCGGGCCACGGCAAGCGCAGCCATAAGAATGATCGAGGTTGCCGGATCGACGAAGTCTCCAACCTAGACGCCGCGTGCGCCCTGTTTGGCCGCTTGGAGAATCCACTCGCGAAACAGGCGGATCTTTTTCTTGCGCGAGCTGCCGGCCGAAGTCACGAGGTAGTAGTGGAACACCTCCGGGTATCGCACACCGAACAACGGGACCAAGCGTTTGGCTGCAATGTGGTCGGCCACCAGCACGCTTCGCGCCAGCGCCACACCTTCACCTATCAACGCAGCCTGAACCACCATCGACGAGATCGAGAGCCGTGGCCCACGCCGGACGTCGATATCCGGTACCCCGGCCACCTCGAGCCAGCGGCGCCAATCCGGGAACCCCGGCACGGGCTGCATGCCCTCGTCGTGGAGTAACCGGTGATGCCGCAAATCGGACGGCGAACGCAATGGTGGACCGTTTTGCAGCAACGCCGGGCTACACACCGGAAACACGTACTCGGGCATCAATGGATCGACGTGGCAGCCCGGAAACGGGCCCGGCAGATACCGAATGGCGATATCGGAGGTGTACTTGCCGTCAGCGTATTTGTTGATGACGGCCAGAATCCGCAAATCGATGTTTGGGTAATTCGCTTCGAACCGTGGAAGCCGCGAAGAGAGCCAGAGTGTCCCCAGGCACGGGGACAGGCTGATCGTAAGGAGGTCGTCCGCCTTGCGCCGGGCCAAGCGTTCGATGCTGGCGCTCAACCGCTCGAAACCGGCGTTGACTTCGGGCAAACACTCTAAGCCCGCGTCGGTAAGCTCGAGGCGTCGGCCGTTGCGGCGCATGAGTTGGAGGCCGAGGTAGCTCTCCAACATCTTCACCTGCTGGCTTACGGCCGCCGGAGTCACGAACAACTCTTGGGCGGCTTTCGTGAAGCTGAGGTTACGGCCCGCCGCCTCGAAGGAGCGCAGCGCGTTCAGCGGCGGCATTCTGTGATGCATGATGGGCCCCACCAGCCGGCAGTTGCCGTGAACAATGCCGCCCGGTCCCTCGTCATTGCCGAAGACGGCTCCGCCGTCCGGCGTGGCGGTCCTTACTCTAGCCTGCCGGCGCAAGTGAAGAAAAGACTTTCGCCGACGGAACCCCTACCCGTCGGCGCCCGACGACTTCGCCTCGCGAAAGCGCTGAATGCGGCCGATCGCGCGAAGAAGGCGCGGTGCCGTCGGGAAGACCGCGACCCCGGCTTCGAGCAGGCGTCGCTCGACCTCGGCGCGCAACGCATCGTCGATCAGGTGCGGCATTAGGGTAATCACCGGCTTACCCAAGATCGCCCCGGCCGTCGAAGACAGGACCTCGACAAAGGCATCCTTGACCCACTCGGCGTATTTCGCGGTCACCGCATAGAGATCGATCGCGATGTGAAAAACGATCGCGTCGACGTTCGGATCGGCCGCCACCAGCGCCAATGCCAGCGTCATTACCTTCGGCTGGAAATACTCCGCCGCGAAGTCCAACGGGTTGTGGATACTCGTACCCGCCGATAGCACCGCAGCGAGTTGCCGCTCGGTGTCCTCCGTCAGCGCCGGCATAGTGAAGTCATGACGATCACATTCGTCGGCGAAAAGCACGCCTTGTCCGCCACTCGGTGTGACGAATGCCAGCCGCCGCCCGAATGGGCCTCGCACGTTCTTGAACGCAACGACATGATCGACGAGATCGTCGAAGTCGTCGACCATCAGGGCACCGGCTTTGTCGCAGAGCGCGTCCCAAGTTTTGCCGGGCGACGTCATCGCGCCGCTGTGCGACTGGACTGCGCGAGCCCCGAGGGCCGTTCTGCCACCCTTGACGACCAACACGGGTTTTTCACGGGCCGTTGCCACGAGTTCCCGGGCGAATGCAACCGGATGACGAACACCCTCGACGTGACAGGCGACGAGCTCGGTCGCTTGGTCACGACGTAGTCCCCGCAGGTGAACCTCGATCCCGACGTCGGCTTCGCTCCCAAAACTGATCGCCCGGCTGATCCCAAAGCACTTCTGCTGGGCGATACGACCGAGTGCGAGAAAAACCACGCCGCTCTGGGTGAGAAAGCCGACGCCTCCGGGCCGACGTGAAGCCCCGTCCGGAACGATTCCCGCGGCCGGAGCGTATGGTCCAAGAGCGCTCGGACCGACGATGTAGGTCGAACTCCCGCGCACGATCTCGATCAATTCGCGGCGTAGCTCGCGCCCTTCCTCCGTCCCGTCCTCACCGAACCCTGAGGCACGGATCGCAACCCACGGAACCTTGCGGGCGACACATTGGCGCAAGACCTCGGGTACGTTCTGACGACCGACCTCGATCATGACGAGATCGGGAACGGCCGGCAGGTCATCGAGGCTCGCGACGGTTGGGAAATCGTCGACGCTTTCCTTGCGCGATACCGCGTGGAGGGGCCCAACAAAGCCAGCCTTCTGGACCGAACGCATCCACGTCCGACCGCGGTTGTAGCGGCCGGTGGTGACCCCGACGACAGCGATCGAACGCGGCGCATAGAGCTGATCGACCGTCGCATCGGTCGGCTCGCGCGGTGGTTCGCCCGTCGAAGGTGGTAGCGCCATCATGAACCGGGCGTCGGCAATGCGCAGGGAATCCCCGCGCGCTATGATTGGATTGAGATCGAGTTCCGTGATGTCAGGTCGTTCGACCAGAAATTGGGCGGCTTTGACCAGCAACTGGGCCATGGCGTCTTGCGACACCGCGGGCGTGCCGCGGAAGTCGGAAAACAACGCCGACGCCTTGGTCGATCGGATCATTCGCCTCGCTTCGGTCATCGACAGTGGCGCGAGACCATAGGCGACGTCGCGAAAGACCTCGGTCATCACGCCGCCAAGGCCGAACAGCAGCAGCGGTCCGAATTCGCTGCGGGTCGCGCCGATGAAGAACTCGTGGCCGATCGCCATGCTGTCAACAAGGATGCGGAACTGCTGTGCCGCCCCACGCGCCGCCCGAACCGAGGCCGCGATGGCACGATAGCCGTCGCGGACAGCTTGGGCGGTCGTAAGATTGACGCGAACGCCGCCCACCTCGGTCTTGTGCAGGATGTCCGGTGCAGAGACTTTGAGCACGACCGGAAAGCCAACTTGCTCGGCCGCCTGAACCGCCGCATCTTCGGACTCGCTGAGGTGGCCGAGCGTGACCGGAAAGCCCGCCGCCGCCAATGCGACCTTGGCCTCGTACTCGGTGACCATCCCACGAGGCTCTGCCCCGGCGTCGCCGATCGCCATGATCAGCCTCGGATCTTGAGATCCGTGGGAGCGGACTGCGCCGCGAGCGGTTCCTCGTGCGGGACCGCCACGCACTGATCGGGCGGCAGATGAAGCCAAATCCGCTGACCATGGGTCAGGTTCTGGGCGGCATCGGCGACCGATCGCAGTTGCACCGGGCCGGCCGTCACCAGGTAATGACGGACCTCGCCCAGGAAGACGCTGGTCGCAACCTGCGCTTCCCACACGTTGGTCGTGAGCGCCGGGTCTCTCGTTGTCATCATCTGCACGTTCTGGGGGCGCACAGACACCAGCACCTGCTGGCCGCTGGTCAACGGCTGCCCCGGATGACAGGCCAATATCCCTTGTGCCGTTTCCACTCGGACCTCCCGATCGGCGCCACTCAGGACACGTCCGGGAACGAAATTGGTCGTTCCGAGAAAATCGGCGACGAACTGATTGACGGGCCGGTCGTAGAGATCCTGCGGATCGCCCATCTGAACGATCTTGCCGAAACGCATGACGGCAATGACGTCGGACAAGGCGAGCGCTTCACTCTGATCGTGCGTCACGTAGATCATCGTGAGGGACAACTCACGCTGCAGCCGCTGCAATTCGAAGCGCATGTGCTCGCGTAACTTGGCATCGAGGTTGGACAACGGCTCGTCCAGCAACAAGACGTCGGGTTGCCGAATGAGGGCCCGCGCCAACGCCAGACGCTGCTGCTGGCCGCCGCTGAGGGCCGTCGCCTCGCGTTGCTCGTACCCCGACAACTGGACGATCTCCAGGACCCGCGCGACCTCGCGGCGAATCTGCTGCCGTGACGGTCGATCCCGGCGTGGCAGGACGCGCAAGGGAAAGGCCACGTTGCCCTCGACCCGCATCTGCGGCCAGATCGCATAGGACTGGAACACCATGCCGATCGGACGACGTTGGGGTGGGACAAACAGCTTACGATCCGCTCGGAACATGTCCTTGTCGGCGATTCGAATCACGCCTCCGGTCGGCCGCTCGAGACCAGCGATCGACCGCAGGGTCGTCGTCTTGCCGCAACCCGATGGGCCGAGCAGCGTCAGGACACGGCCGTGCGGGACGGAGAACGTGACGTTGTCGACGGCACGCACGCGCTCGCCGCGATCGGTCTGGAACTCCTTGACGAGGTCGGTCACCTCAAGCATGTCGCCTCGTCCTTTCTTGCGATCACGATCGTCACGCGGCTTCGGCTGCCGCTTGCGCCAACGACGCTTCGTAGACGTCTCCCAGAATGTCGCGCTCGGTCCGGACGGGGAGAACGACGTCGCCACGCTGCTTCGAGGGCAACGCCGCGACGGCGAAACCGTCGGCCGTGCGCCGGTCGCGCTGGTCGCGACACCATATAGCGCAGCGCACGAGGAACTGGCCGTTCTCCTCGTATTTTTCCGTCACACGCCCTTCACACCACGTCGTGTCTCCGACGTAGTTGAACAGCCGCATGTTCACCCGGATGCGGCGCAAGAAGCCATCATCGCCGACCCAATTCGTCATCAGGTGACCGAGCCAGTCGCATCGCTGACCGCCGTAGTCGTAGGGCATCGGATTGCCGGTTTTCTTGGCCAATGCTTCTTCCCAATGCACACGTTCCGAAATGTCGGGAATCCCGTATTCGTTATCGGTGTAGCCGCCGGGATGCTTGAGGCGGTCTTCCCAGCCGACGCGATTGGCTCCTTTGATGAAGGGTGAACCCCGACCCATGTTGAAGGCGACCACGTCGGTCACCGTCAGCGGCCCCTTGAGCACGGGTGGCAGTGCGTCGCCGACCTGCACGTCTTCCCAGTAGCGGCGGCGCGCGCCCCTCAGTTCCTCCTCACCGTAGACCGCCTCGATCCGCTTGATGTCCTCCGGCGTGTAGTGCTGCGGTTTGATGTCCGCGTATTTCTTGCGTTCACCGCTTTTCTTCTCGCGTCCACCGGCGATGACGAGGCGACTGGCAATGGCGACGACCTGACCGCGCTGATTTGCCCACACGTGGCGATACTTGTAGTGCACGGAGCGACCCGACAACTCGCTGCTCTTTTCCTGCACGTCGCTGACGAAGTGCGAAATGGTCATGCGATCGCCCGCTTGAACGGGCAGGAAGTATTCCGACTCGTTGCCGGCGTAGAACTGGTGGACGCCCGAGAGCGCCCCTCGCCCCTTCTCGCGAATTTCCGGCGGAATGAGCTTGTTTCGGCTCTTACCCATGGTTTCGATGAAGAACGGTGCCGCCACGACACCGCCCCAGCGAGTCGCTCTGGCATATTGCGTGTCGCAGAACAGCGGGTTCGGATCACCGATACCGAGGGCGTGGTGACGAATCGCATCTTCCGTCGCGACCTCGTTCCAAGGCTGCGTATGGGGTATGAGCACGCCGATCCGGGCTCGCATCCGATCGATGTCCTCCTGCGTGATCTCGCGATGTTTCGGTGCGTCGTCTGTCATGGTGAGGTCCCCTCGAAGAGGCAACGTGGTCTGGTCGCTCCTAGCGCATCTGGATGCCGTAACGCCGGCCGACGGCGTAGACGACGATGGCGAGCGTCCCGAAGGTCAGGAAAATGAGCGTCGCGAACGCCGATACCTGCGGGATGCTGCCGCTCGAATAAATGTCGATCAGCAGCGGGGCGATCACCGGACTGCGCGAACTCACGAGCAGCACCGATGTCTCGAGTTCTCGGGCCGAAATCAAGAACACGTACGTCCAACCTGCGATCAGGTGAACGATGATGAGGGGCGCGATGATTCTCAGACCGACCTGGAAGCGCGAAGCTCGACTCAGGAGCGCCGCCTCCTCGAGTTCGGGATGGATCTGGATCATGCCCGCGTGGCTATAGCGGTAGCCCCAGGGAATGAAACGCGTGACGTAGGCGATCACCAGGATCACCTGCGTCCCGTAGATTCCGATCGGAATCTGGACGTAGGTCTGCAACAGGGCCAGCCCGAGCACGATGCCCGGAAAGACGAGCGGGAACGTCACCACGATATCGAGGACCCGCCGCAGATGAGGTGCTCCTCGGACGCTGTACCAGGACACGACGACCGAGATGGCCATGATCGCGGTTGCCGAAAGCGCCGCGACGATCACGCTGTTGGTGAAGGCGCGCACGACAATCGGATAGTTTAGGAGACTCCGGTACTGGCCAAATCCGAGATCAGTGAACGTCGGGCCGGCATAGAAACGCATGACCGAAGCCCAGCCGAGGATGAGCAGCGGCAGAACGACCATGACGATCAGATAGAGGACAATGATCCCGAAAAAGATCCAGCGTTGCCAGCCGAACTGAATGATCGAAGTTTCGAAGCCCTTGCCGGTCACCGTTGCGAAGCGCCGAGTCTGCGAGGTAACCGTCGTGTAGAGATAGAGCAGTCCGATGACCAACAGCACGAGCACCATGCCGTAGGCGCTGGCGAGGCCGTACTGCGGCGGCAGACGCTGCGTCGAGAAATAGACCTCGGTGGTCATCACGAGCACACGTCCGGGCATGCCGATGATGGCGGGCACGGCATAGGCCTCCAGTGCCCGGGTGATCGTCAGCAGAAGCACGGCGATGATGCTGGGCAGGAGCAGTGGCGTCGAAATTCGGCGCGCGACCTGGAACGGGCGTGCTCCCGCGACCAAGGCCGCCTCCTCGAGCGAGCGGTCCATGGAGCGGATCGGTCCCGAGAGCAGTAGAAAAGCGAGCGGCATGTAGGCCAGCCCCTCGACGAAGATCATGCCGGTAAGGCTGTTGATCCGGATCGGCGAAAAGGGCAGGTCGAAGAACCCGAAGATGTCTGCCAGCGCGAGATTGATGAGGCCGCCACGACCCAGCAGCAGTGTCCAGGCGATGGCATAGACCGCTGCCGGAATGGCGACCACACCGATGGCGACGAAATATCCGAGCCCACGAAACGGCGTGTTCGTGCGTTCGACGATGAACGCCAACAACCCACCGAGAAGAAGCGCCGCCACCGACGATCCGAGGGCGAAAACGATCGAATTGAAAACCGGACCACCACGTTCGATGTCCTCGAGCACGGCGACGTAGTTGGCCATCGACCACTCGGCCCGCGGCGTCAACGCGCCGGTTTGAAAGCTCGATACCACGAGCGATACCAGTGGCGGGCCGATAAGCAGGATCAGCAGCAACAAAACCGAGTAGAGGGGCAATCGAGCCAACGCCGCGGCCGAAATCGGCGTCAACCCAGATGATGGACTGGCATCTCGCCGTCGTGACACGCCCGTGTACTCTGATGAGGTCAAGGTCCCGCTGACGAAGGGCCGGGACGTGGGCTCACCACCGTCCCCGCCGCCTCGACCCTCGGAACTACCGGATGAACTCTTCCTTCAGAATCCGGTCCCACTTGGCCGCCCCGGCCAGGGATCTTGCGGGTGTGAGCACCCAAGGCTTCTTCCCGGTGAGCGCGGGATGATTGGCCGTCAGCTTCGGATGCTGCGGCAGATACTTATTGTCCAACATGATTTTCTGAGCGCCGTCGGCCGAGATCAGGAAATCGGTTAACAGAAGTGCGGCATGGGGATTCCGCGGATTCTTCGGCAGCATCGTCTCCTGCGTTGATTGGAAGTACGTATCGCCGAGCACCACATAGCCGAGTGGCGCGCCCTTGGCCTTGAGAATATCGAGCGTGTGGACGGCACAAATGCAAGCGTCGTATTGGCCCGCCGCCACTTGGTCGACGGTGGCTGCCGTACCGATTGCCACGATTGCCATATCCTGCCTCCCGAGAGCCTTCAGGTACTCCATGCCCCTCTGTTCGCCCATGGTGTCGAGCGTGCCGCCGATGATCATGCCGGCGACGGTCACCGCATTCGACATGACCATCTTGCCTTTCCAATGGGGCTTCAGCAGATCGTCCCACGTCTTCGGCACATTCTCGGGTTTGACGTTGCGCGTGTTGTAGCCGAACGCACGAGCGTATTGCGTGATCGTCACCCAGCGGCCATTCGGCTCCCGACCAGTCTCGCCGACCGGGTAGTCGGCGAGATGGGGCGAGTCCCACGACGCCAGCACGCCGGACTCCGCTATGACCGGACCGGAGCCTGACGGCGTGATCACGTCGACGTCATAACGCCGTGCCGTGAACTCGGAAATGATGCGTTGCGCCAGGTCGTTATCGGTACTGGCGCGGAAGAACTCGACCTTGATGCCGGGATACTTCTGATTGAACCCCTTGACGATCTCTTCGACGAGGGGCTGAAGGACGAAGGTCGTGTACCACGTGACCTTGCCTTCCTTCTTTGCGCCCTCGACCAGTATTTGTTCGCGATCGGGACCTTTGTATTTCGCCAACTCCTCGAACGTGGTCGGCCGACCTTGGGCCGACGCTCCGCTCGTGAACGCTGCCACCGTCATGGCCAACGCCATGCTCGCAACTGTCAGTTGTTTCGTCATCCGCCTCTCCACCCGTTCTCGGTTCACTCGGATTGCGTCGCGTTGTCCCTTCATGCGGGCCGATCCTTCGCCTCCGCGGAGGAGATCACGGCACGCTGGATTTCGAGCGCGTCGACCTCGGCGCTGGAGTACTTCAGCGCGGCGAGAATCTCGCGTGTGTGTTCGCCCATCAGAGGCGCTCGGCTTGGTCGTTCCACGGTCGAGTCACTGAGCCGCAGCCCTGCGCCAACGACCTGCCGGTCCTGACCCCAGGGATCGCGCACGGTGTGGAGCATCCCGAGGCTTTCGACCAGCGGGTCGTGAAACACCTCGCCCATGCCGTAGATCGGGGCGCAAGGCACGTCATGCGCGATCAGCCGATCCAGCCAATAGGTCCGCGGGTGCTTCTTCACCTGACGCGAAATCTCGGCATGGAGCGCCGGATAGTTCTCGTCACGCGGCAGCTTCAACTTGAACCGTGGATCCTCGCGCAGTTCCGGCATGCCCATGGCGTCGGTGTAGGAGATCCAGTTTTTCTCCGGCGAAGGTGGCACGTGCACCGCGAAAGGAAGTCCGTCGCCAGCCACGAACAAGAAACCGGCCGTTCTCATCTCCTGCTGCTTCTTGGGCAAGCCCAGCGATTGCGCCAAAAGCACATGATAAAATGCCGAATCGGCGAACGCGATGGAGGCTTCGAGCAGCGATGTCCGGATCTCCTGGCCTCGCCCCGTTCGTTCACGCGCGAGTAGCGCGCAGACGATGCCGTGCGCGGCGTAGTGACCCGCCAGCATATCCGCCAGCAACGCCTTTATCGCCATCGGTTGGTCGAAGTTCGAGGTGATCAGGCTGAGCAGACCGGAGAGGGCCTGCGCCGTCGTGTCGAAGGCCGGGCGATCGGTCGCGAGCGCCGTTTCCCCATAACCCGTTATCGAGCAATAGACGAGCCGTGGATTGACGGGAGCGATCTGGTCATAGGTCAAGCCCAGGCGATCACGGGTCTGCGGCCGCATGCTGGTGACGATGACGTCGGATTCCCGCACAAGACGGCGGAGAACATCCTGGCCGGCCACGCTCTTGAGGTCGAGCACGATACTACGCTTGTTGCGGTTCTTCGCGACGAAGCTCGCTGCATAGCCCGAGTCGTCCTCGCGATTGCGGGTCGGGTCGCCCCGGGGCGGCTGCTCGACCTTGATCACATCCGCACCCATGTCCGCCAGCATCATGCAGGCGTGGGGGCCGGCGAAAAAATTCGCAATGTCCAGAACGCGAGTGCCAGCCAACGCTCCGGTCATTGCTATCCACCTCTCGCGCCGCGTGCTTATGCCGCACAAAGGTTAGGGGAAAAGAATCACGAAGGGAGCCACACAGATTCTATGGGGCAGGTAAACCTGCCCTAGGTTTTGGACGACGGATCGACGCGGTCACCATGGCATCTCTTCCCCGTTCCACATCATGTAGCGACCCGATTGCTCGGGCCCAGCCGTCTCGATCACACGAACGATGCCCGCGGCGCTTTCATCGATGCTCAGTGGTGCGCGCGCGAAGTTCATATCCGTGCGCACCGATCCCGGATGCAAGGGGAAACAGGTGATCCCGCGCGGCCGAAGTTCAACCGCCATGCCGCGCATCATCTGGTTCACCGCCGCTTTGGTGGTGCGGTAGTGGTGCCAACGACCCGTCTTGTTGAGCCGAATCGAACCCATCACCGATGTCGCTGTGATGATGACTTTGCGCTCGCTCCGCGCAATCGGTTCGATGAGCGCCTCGGCCAACTTCATCGGTGCTATGACGTTCACTTGAAAAACCTTCGTCCAGTCTTCGGCATCGGTGTGACCGAAGTCCTGGATCGTCAGCGCCGGGTCATAGCGACGTTGCGCCATGTTCATGACCCCGGCGTTGTTGAAGAGAACATCGATGGCGGCCGCCTCCAGGCGTTGTCCCAGTCGCTTGATCCCGGCGAAGTCGAGGAGTTCGAGCGCATGAACCGTGACACGCCCGGCGTGAGCGGCGGCGAGCGCTTGTAACGCCTCCGCGCGGTCCGGCCTTCGACAGGTGGCATGCACATGCCAACCTCTTTCGGCGAGCAATCGCGCAACTCCCCATCCGATTCCGCGATTGGCGCCCGTGATGAGCAAAGTAGGCATCTCGTCGCTCCTCCCGTCGTGTCCGTCCGCGCCTGACCGTAGCCGACCTGGGCTTGGCCATCACGGGGTGGTTCACCGCAGCGCCTGCACTCAAGCAAACATCAGCGCATCGCCTCCCGCGAACGTGCCGGCGGCGAGCACCTCGGCGTAGACGCCGCAGTCGGCGCGGCTGATAGCGCCCTGCAGCAGCGCGGGCACGTTGAGGTCGCGCTCGCCCGTGTCGGGATTCACCGTGGTCGCCGCGCAGCGCTCGATCGCGCCGATCACGCGCAGGCGCGCGGTGCCTAGCGCAAACACGCGAGCGACCCAACCGAACTCGGCCCACGGCTTGGCGCCAACGATCACAAGGTTGCCGCGGAAGCGCCGCGGATCGAGAACCGTTCCCGCGCCCTCGGCAAGTTCCTCGAGCGAGGCGAGCGAGATCACCGACAAGACCCTCGCCGGAACGTCCGAGAACGACGCGCCCTCGCCCCCCACCAGCGTCAGGGCCTGATCGAGCCCGAGCGCCGCTGCCAGACCATCGCTGAGTCGATTTCGCTCGTCCGGGTCTTCCGGCCGTCCTTCGACGAGCGTTCGGCCATCCCGCGTTATCGACAACGTTCGGTTGTCGTCGCGCCAGGCCGCCGCGAACGGGGCCAACACCGCGTGCCGCGCCAAGTGGAAGAAACCCCGCCGCGCCTGCCAGGTGCGTGTTTGGGGATCGATCCCGGACATGGCCGGAGCGAGCGCGAAGCGGCGGTCGGCGGGAAGCGCCCCGCCACGGGCGACGGTCGCGCGGGTCAGGTTCTCACCCTGCAGACCCTTGACCGGATAGCGGTGAATCGCAGCGAGGCGGATCACGAACGGGCTCCTTCCCCCTCGGCAAACCCTGGAACACGGCCGCCAAGCGCAGTTTGGCCGACGCGGCCCCGGCGTCAACCACCCCGTTCACCGATCCGTCAGGCCCCGTAGTCCCCACCGCGGTGGACCCGGCCGCCGGCTCGGATAGACTGGACGTCATGCTTGGGGTGGGTGGCGGCCCGGGCGACGACAATCAACGGGGAGGACGCTATGCACCATCGTTTCGCGACCCGCGGCACGCTTGGCCTCGGGCTCGCCGCTGGCTTGGCGGCGCTGATATCGCAGGCCGAGGCCCAGACGCTGCGCGTCTCCAATCTCAACGATCCGCCCAACAAGGGCGATCCGACAGTGAGCCTGAGCTACCAGCACACCTACACCTTCGAGGCGCTGTTCGATGCGCTCACCACGGTGAGCGGCGATGGCAAGGCAGGACCGAGCCTCGCCTCGGGCTGGACCAACAAGGACCCGCTCACCTGGGAATTCAAACTCAAGCCCAATATCAAGTTCCATTCGGGCGCCGCGTTCAACGCCGACTCGATCGTGTTCGCGGTCAAGAACCTGCAGTCCGACGATCAGAAGAAGTTCGGAGCCTCGGTGTACGGCAGCGTTCGCCACGTGGTCGACGCGACCAAGGTCGACGACTTGACCGTGGTGATCAAGACCGACCGCCCGGCGCCGATCCTGCCCAACGAGATCGCCGCCTTCCGCATCGTCGATGGCAAGGTTTGGACCGATCTCGGCCGTGACAAGTTCGGTTTCAATCCGTCGGGCACCGGGCCGTTCAAGGTCACGTCGTGGGACAACCTCAAGGCCGAGATGACCCGGGCCGATACCGGGCCGCGCGGCGCGCCCAAGGTGGGCGGCGTGCAGATGTACTTCATGCCCGAGGCGGCGACCCGCGTGCAGGCCTTCCTCGCCGGCTCGGTCGATATCGCGATGGGCATTCCGAGCGATTCGGAGAAGCGGGTCGAAGCCGCCGGCGGCAAGATCAACACCGGGACCGCACCGTCGGTCGCGATCCTGGTATTCAACCAGTCGAAGGGCGGCTTCACGACTGACAAGCGTGTACGCCAGGCGTTCAACTACGCGATCGACAAGAACTTCACGAAGACCCTGCTCGGCGGTCACGCCAAGCCGGCGGGACAGCCGGCGGCGAGTTCCGTGAACGGCTTCCAGGCCGACGTCAACGCCTATCCCTATGACCCGGACAGGGCGAAGAAACTCCTGGCGGAGGCGGGCTTCCCGAATGGTCTCAAGACCACGGCCGAGATCGTCACCAACAACGCCGACCTCACGAACGTCTATCAGCAGGTCGCGCAGGACCTATCGAAGGTCGGCGTGACGCTCGAGCTCAAGATCATCTCCCTCGCCGACCTCTCGGCACGGGTGACGGGCACGAAGCCGTTCGAAGCCGAAATGCACGTCATGAACTACGGTTCGAATCCGTCGAACGACATGATGCGCTCGATCAACGCCTTCCATTCCTGCGCCGCGCCGCAGAAGTGGACGTGCATTCCGGAGGCCGAGGACGCGATCAAAGCCGCCAACAGCGAGTTCGATCCGGTAAAGCGCATGACGCACCTACGCCGGATCGCGCAGCTCTACAACGACGCGGCGCCGCAGCTCTTCCTCTATGAGCAGTATGAGCTCGACGCGACCTCGCCCAAGGTCGCGAACTACAAGAACGAGAACTGGCGCATCAACTGGCACCAGATCGAGCTCAGCCGCTAAAGCGGCCGAGAGCCAAGGACCGAGAGGGAGCGCCTGGCGCTCCCTCTTTTCTTGACCGCTCAGTACAGCGCGATCGTATCTGCCGGGTTGGCGACGTGCGCGCGGAACTCGTCGGGCAAAGCCGGACGGTAGGGCGCATCGAAGGTGTAGCGGATCTTGTCCGTGGTCCACTTGATGGTGATCGGTCCGCCCTTGAAGCGAAAGAAACAGAAGTTGCCGAGCCGCGTCTCGTAGGGGCCATGGCGCACGCCGGGCAGACGCCAGATGGCTCCCGCCGCCCCTTGTCCGATTGTGATCCATAAATTACACTAGGTCCGGTGATCGAGATCGAAGTCACGGACACCTTCGACCGGTGGCTCAAGAACCTCCGTGACCTTCGCGCAAAGGAGCGCATTTTCGAGCGAGTCCGACGACTCCGTGACGGCAACGTAGACGATGTCAGGCCGATTGGCCGAGGCCTCAGCGAACTTCGTATCGATGTCGGGCCCGGCTATCGGCTCTACTTCGCGCGAAGGGGGAAGCGCTTGGTCATTTTGCTATGTGGCGACGACAAATCCTCTCAGAGGGAAGACATCGCCCGGGCGATCGCGATGGTGAAAGGAAACGACCGATGAACCTCAAGACCAAGAAATACGACGTCGCCGACTACCTCGATAGCGAGGACATGATCGCGGTGTATCTCGATGCGGCTTTCACCAGCGGCGACACGTCTCGCATCGCCGAGGCCCTGGGGGACGTGGCCAGGGCCCGAGGCATGACCAAGATCGCCAAGGCCACCGGCCTAGCACGCGAGCAGCTTTACAAGACGCTCAGCGCCAAGGGAAAGCCCGAGCTCGCCACGGTGCTCAAGGTGATGGCCGCATTCGGTGGCGGCCTCCGGGCGAGCTTTCCGGGCGCATCGGGAGCAGGCGCTCGACCGAGAACGCCGACTCGACGCGCGTCATCGCGCAAGGTCGCTTGAGCCTCTGGCCATGTCGACGGATGACGAACCATCGCCCATGCTGAACTTCTACTATGCCCCGCGCTGCTGCGCACTCGCGTCCCACATCGTCCTGGAAGAGGTCGGCGCCTCCTACCAACGCACGCGGCTCGACTTCACCAAGAACGAGCAACGCAGCATGGCCTATTTGGCGATCAACCCGAAGGCCCGCGTGCCGGCGCTGGTGACCTCACACGGCGTGCTCACCGAGACCCCGGCGATCCTGGCTTATCTGGCGCAGACGTTTCCGGCGGCCAATCTCGCGCCGCTCGACGACCCGTGGGCCTTTGCGCAAGTCCAGTCGTTCAACGCCTATCTCTGCGCCACCGTGCACGTTGCCGAGGCGCACTGGCAGCGCGGCAACCGCTGGGTCGATCCCGACGATGCCCACGCCATCGCCGCCCTCAAGAAGAAGGTCCCGACCAGCGTGTTCGATGCCTTCGAACTGGTGGAGCGCAACCTCACCGGTCCGTGGGTCATGGGCGAACGGTTCACGATCTGCGATCCTTACCTGTTCACGTTGGCGCAGTGGATGGAGTTCTACCAGGTCAACGTCGCCGGCCTGCCGCGCGTCATCGCCCACCGCGCGCGCGTCGCCGCCCGCCCGGCGACGCAACGCGCCATCGCCGAGGAGCTGGGCCGGGCGGCGTGACTTGGGGAAATCCCGTTTGGGGACGCTGGCTTTTCCTCTTGCGCCGGCCGCGCCCTACTCGGGTCCGACCCATTCGGTGATCGGCCGAGCCAAGAAGCGGTCGAGCGGAATCCCACCCTCGCCCACTAGACTAGAAGCACGCGGTCAGGCCGAAATCTCTTCTGGAAAGCCGCCATCCCGAGAAGCGACTGCGGCGCTCGACCGAAATAGAAGAGCTCAGCCGCCTCTGTGTGTCCGAGAGACCGCCGGAGTCAACCACGCCGTGCCCCGCGCTGCTGCTCGCTCGCGTCCCACATCGTCCTGGCGAGTGCCCGCTAGCGCGCTCCGACCGCCTTGAACAGACGGCCAACATGCTCGATCTAGCCCGGCGCCGCAGCACAGCCGTCTCGTGGGGCCCGGCAGTTGCGGGCGAAGACGAACAACTCGTGCCGCCCGGGGGTGCGTATGGCTTAGGTATGGGTCGAGTTGAACAACGATCCACCAAAGGCTGACGGTTGGTTGTGGTAGAGCGCCCCGGAGTGACTGATCTCGATTTGGGGCCCGCTACGGCGGACCATCACGCCGAGCGAATAGAACGATCGCGCGCCTACTGCCGGCTTCCCGGTCGGGTCTGTCGCCCACTGCCAGACCTCATCGCCGAGCCAAGTCCCGGCGTCCGCCAAGCGGCGAAGGAACGCGAGATACTCCCGGCCAGACAGGGCCCAGCCGCCCACGGCATACCGAATACCCCACTGTCGGTGCAGTTCGGCATTTCCGATACCGGCCGGTTCCAGGACCTGACGAGCGCAATGCGCAGCATACGCCTCGCCGGTCACCTGCTCGATGACTCGGCCCAGTAGCACGTAGCCGAACGTCGAATAGTCGTACGTTCCCCGATCGGCAATGGCGGGTCGGCCAAGACTCTTCACCAACGATTCGACGATCGAGGCTGTTGCTTTGCTCTCGGCGGCGAACCGGAAGGGCATCCTGCTGTCGCGCGATGAGTTGAGCGCCTGGCTCGCCAACTTCGAGCGCCGTGGCGGCAACGACCGCGGATTCTGGATCGAATGCTACGGGGGTCGCCCCTACACGATCGATCGGGTAAAGAACGCCCGTCCAGTCCACGTCGAACACCTGTCGGTCTCGATCTGTGGCGCCGCTCAGCCCGACCCCCTGCAGGAGTTTCTGCTCAATGGCGGCGACGACGGATTGGCGTCGCGATTCATGTACTTCTTCCCCCGGGCCAAGAGATTCCTGCGGCCACAGAGCGTCGCGGATCAAGACTGGGCGCTGGCGGCGTTTCGCCGGCTCAACGCTCTTCAGCCTGACATCGACCAGGTAGACGGCAAGGCAAAGCCGCGCGTCGTTCCCTTCACACGCGAGGCCGAGGACCTGCTGGTGACATGGCGTCAGCAGCACGAGGCCCGGGTATCGGCCGGAAAATTCGCCTCATGGCTCGGCAAGTGCCCCGGACTGGTGGTTCGACTGACCTTGGTCATCGAATACCTCGCCTGGTCCGAACAGGATGGGCGTGCTGATACAGCCGTTTCCGGTGGGGTGGCGGCCACAGATCGAGGCGCGATTCCGCCGGCCATAGCCGCGTAATGCCGGCGCCCATGCTATCGCTGGTCCGAATTCCGTCGTCTGAAGACCTGGTTAGAAGAGCTAATCGGGCCGTTCCTCCCCGCCGAGGCGGTGCGCATCATTCACTGCTGAAAGCGCGGCACGACCCGCTGATCAGCCATTGATGTGTCGGACGATGATCTCAGCAATTCGCTCCGGCTCGAATTCCAGCAAGTCGCGATCGGCGTTTTCGATTGTGACCAGAGAGCCCATCTTCATCATCTCCACAAGCCGAGGCCCCTGGTGGCCCAGATGCTCTTCGCCCTTGCTTACCAGTTCGACCACAAGCGCAGGTATCTGGAGCTGGCGCAGCTCCTCGGCGAAGTCGAGGGCCATGATGGCGCGGCGCGAGGCGGCCATGCTATCGCGGCAGAGCAGGATATCGGCGACGCGGTTCTGCATGTGGCCGAAGCGTAAGGCGCCCAGTTCCTTGCGCTCCAGCAGGTCCTGTCGCCACCACTCGCTCGAGAGCTCTCTGAAGCCATTGGCCCAGTCGAGAAGCATGCGGCGATCGTCTGCCGCGGTCGCCCTGTCGGTGAAATAGCCGACAATCTTGTGTATCTCGGCGTTGCGCTTCTGCGTCTCCACCACCAGGCTGTGAGTCATGCCGCACAACATCAGCTTGTCGATGCGGTCGGCATGCCGGACGCCCATGCAGGCGCCGATCTTGTTGCCGGTGTGCAGCCCGAAGACATGGGCCTTCTGGACACCGACTGCGGTTAGAAATTCGGCCATGGTGCCGGCGAGCATAGGCAGAGTGACATCGTCCGGCGCGGGATCGGACGCGCCGAAGCCCAGCGTGTCGGGCGCATAGACGGTGAAGTCCCGCGCCAGTACCGGCGCGAGCTTCCAATAGAAGCGTGACGAACGCGGCCCCGGGTGCAGCAGCAGGAGCGGCGGCCCCTTGCCGCCATGCATATAGTGGACCTGTCCGAGGCTCGTGTCGGCATAGGCGCGCTTCATCGGCGAATCCTTCATTTCGGCAGGCCCATCAGCGGTTCGGCATCCACCATTACCATCACCCAGCGCGCGGTTTTGGCGCCCCGGTTCACCCAGGCATGGGCGGTGCCGCGCTGGATGACGATATCGTTCGCCTTCAGCGCGACTTCCTCGGTATCAAGGATCAACGTCAGCTCGCCTTCGAGCAGGTACATGTAGTCGGTCGTCTTCGACCTGTGCATGTTCGGATGCCTGCTCGACTCCACCAGCACATGCTCGGCACCCATCGAACGGAAGCGTTCGCGCTGCTTTTCGCGCTTCTCAGCAAAGGACAGGGTATCGCCCTTTGTTTGTGGTGCCGCCTCAACGATCCGGAAGGTGGTACCGCCCGGCGGTGGTTCGAGCTTCGTCGGATGAAAGGTGACGGCCTGGGTGTCGTCGTTGCGCGATAGTCCGGGGCCGGTGAACCAGACGCCGACGCGACCCGACACCGGCAAACGGCTGTCCTCGATGACGCAGGCCTGTCCCTTCGCGTCATGACCGGTTACGACCCGTCGAACATCGATCGGCATGAGAAACGTCCTTGTTAAGTGAAGCACGAGGCGGGAAAGTCGGCGCTCATATGATCCGTGCCCCGCGCAGGAAAGACCAGAAATGATCACACGACACTACGTCACCCTCGGCAAGCGCGGCAGTTGCACTACCGGAGCGCCGGATCAGCCTGCCGTGTTCTTCGTGCACAACTCGCCGCTGTCGAGAAGCGAGAATATTCCGTTTCTCGAACGCTTCGCCGGCGATTTCACCGCTATCGCGCCGGACACGTGAGCATGGACCTCGCTGCCACCCTGCAAGGCGCGACCGTCCCCGTCACGATCGCCGCGCCCGCCTAGGATTTCCAGCACGACCGCCTGGCCGCGCTCGCGGCCGCGCGGCGCGTTGCAGCGCGTCGCGACCGGACACGTCAACGACGTAGGTTTCCATGCGTCGGCCCGGAACGGCCAGCTGCTGCCGCGCGGCGGCCAGCGCCGCCGCGTCGATATCGGCCAGCATCACGTCCATGCCGGCCTCCACCAAGGCCCGCGCAACGCCCAGGCCGATGCAGGATGCGGTGCCGGTGACGAACGCCACCTTTCCGCGAAATCGAAGGTCATCTGCACCACCCCACCATCCTCACCCGGCAGCGGGCGAAGGACGCGTAACGCCATCTTCCGGCTGGCTTAAGACCGCGCGGTCCGCCAAGCCCGCGCCGTGCTGCCGGGCCGCCTGCCGAAACAAACCTATTATGTTAGGAACCTGTTATATTACCATTGGCCACGACGGCGACGCCGCGGTGCGGATCGCGAGCCCGGGCCGGTTGCGGGACCTTGCGTGTGAAGGTGTGGTGTCGATGAATACGCTTCGTGTTGCCTGCGCCGTTCTGCCCACGGTACTGGATCGCGACCAGCCGCTGCGCATCCTCCAATGGGAAAACATCGACGCGCATCTGCAGCTCTACGAACCGCTGCTCGGCTATGCCGGCGCCGAGCCGGCGACCGCGGGCAGCCCCGACTCCAAGAAGCTCGTCGGCCTGATGGCCGAACGCTGGGAACGCTCGGACGACGCGAAGACCTGGTGCTTCTTCCTGCGCCGCAGCGTATTCAGCGCTTTCGGCCACGAGATGACGGCCAAGGACGTCGCCTGGACGTGGAAACGCTCGCTAGCGCTCGGCACCGTCGGCGCCTGGATCGGTAGCAATGCCGGCCTGCACCGGGCCGACCAGGTGAAGGCAATCGACCGCTACACCGTGGAATTCACCCTGCCCTATTCCACCTCCATCCTGCCCTATCTCCTAACCGTCATCGTGCCGACGGTGTTCGATTCGACCGAGGTGAAGAAGTACGTCACGCCGGACGATCCCTGGGCGCTGAAGACGCTGCAGAAGCGCGGCCTGGGCTACGGCCCCTACACGGTCGACGAGAGCAGCGACGAGACCGTGTTCCGGATGTGCGCCAACCCGCGCTACTGGGCGGGCCCGGTCGGCTATGAGCGGGTCGAGATGGTGGCCATCCTCGATCCCGCCGACCGCTGGGATGCGCTGAAGAACGGCGAGGTGGATGTCGCCATCGACCTCAACGAACCCGCCGGCACGCGCAACGGCGTGGTGGTGCATCACCTGCCCACCACCTGGCGCACCATGCTCGGCTGCAACGTGACGCGCCCGCCCTTCGACAAGCTCAACATCCGGCGCGCGGTGGCGCTGGCCATTCCCTACCAGCGCATCGTCGACGAGGCCTTCCGCGGCGGCGCCAAGCGGATGACTAGTTGCATCTCGGATGTGGTGACCGGCCACACGGCGGCGCACCGGAGCTGGAACTACGACCCCGCCGAGGCGCGCCGGCTGCTCAAGCCATATCTTCCGCTGCCGCCGATCGAGCTCGCCTATCACGACGAATTCGCGCATTTCCCGCGCATCGCCCGCATCGTCGCGGAGGCGCTGGGCGAGGTCGGCGTCAAGGTGAAGCCCGCCTACCTCGACCTTGCGCAGCACGGCCTGAAGAAGCTCGACCGCGCGCTCAATTTCTTCGTCGACCAGGACGGTCCCATCACCATCGACGGCCGCTATGCGCTGGGCCATGACGTGAACCCGCCCTTGAAGGGCGTGTTCGACTTCACCGGATATCACAGCGACGAGATCGACGGCTACCTGGCCGCGAGCCTGAAGGAGCTCGACGACGGCAAGATGGTCGCGCTGCTCGGCGAGGTGCAGCGGGTCGTTCTTAACGACTTGCCCTGGATCCCGCTCGCCCAGCATTCCTTCGTCGTCGGCATCAGCCGGAAGGTCGCGGGGCACCGCTGGTTCCCGCTGTCGCGCCTGCGCGCGCGGCACCTTTCCCCGGCCGCCTGAAACCGGAGCACGCCATGGCCCGCAACGCCATCCTTAACGTACGCAGTGGTCCGAAGGTCTCCTTCGACATGCACGCCTACCAGTCCTTCGTCGTCGGGCTGAAGATCTTCTGGAGCAAGGACATCTACCAGGCAGTCGTACAACAGGCCCAGGCGCTGGGCCTCGACGACCCGAACGAGATCGAGAAGCGCATGCAGGATTCGACGCTCTATCAGTATTTCGGCTGGCTGGAGCATCACCTGCAGCAATTCAAGTATGTCGGCCACTGGGGGCTGCTGACGGTGTTCGAGCAGCAGGTGCCGGCGCTCGCCGATTACCTGAAGACTTATGCAAAACGGAGTCCCGAGCGGTTGAAGCTCGACCCTAGGCTGCCCTTCCCCGATTACTACCGGCTTGGCGACTTCCACCAGATTCCCGGCGGGCTATGGAACACCGCCGGCGCCTTCGCCTATGAGCTTGGCACGCAGACGACGACGCCGATGATGGCGAACGATGCCGACCTCCACCTGCGCTACGCCCGCTTCGTGAAGGAGAACTGCAGGCCGAAGAAGCTGCTCGACCAGGGCTGCGGCTTCGGCAAGACCACGCTTCCGCTGAAGCGCGAGAATCCCGAGGCAGAGGTGACCGGCTGCGACTTCAGTGCGCCGGCGCTCAACATCGGCCATGCCCGCGCGCTCAACGAGAAGCTGGTGGTCAACTTCGTGCAATGCGCGGCGGAAAGGATGACGCCCTTCGCCGACGGCAGGTTCGACACCATCACCGGCTCGATGATGTTGCACGAGATGCCGGTCGGCGCCATCCGCCAGAGCTTCAAGGAAGCGCGTCGGGTGCTGCAGAAGGGCGGCACCTATACCCAGCTCGATTTCTACGACCCGCCGGGCGGCGCGGTCGGCAACTTCATTTACTACGGCCATAGCGCGCGCAACCGGGAACCCTACATGGTGCCGCTCGTCAAGCTTGATCTCGTGAAAGAGCTGGAAAAGGCCGGTTTCACCGACGTGCGCGTCGAACCCTTCGAGGAATCCGAAGGCGCGCTCGCCAAGGGGCGGGATATCCCGGACTCTTGGCGCTTCCCCTGGGCCCTGATTGTTGCAAAGGCTGCCTGATGCCGAAGAAGACCAAACACCAGTATTTCGACGACCCCGCGATCACCCGCCTGCTCGGCACCGTCACCGCGCTGGCGGGCGAGGTCTTCGTCCTCAAGGCCCGCAACGAGCGGCTGACGCGCGCGCTGCTCGCCAACGGCGCGCTGTCGGTAGACCTGCTGGAAGAGGCTGGCGGCGATCCGGCACTGGCGCAATGGATGGCGCGCGAGAAGGACGAATTCGCCGCCGCGATCCTCACCCCGCTCGTCGAGCCCGACATGGCGCAACGCCGCCACGAGAAAATTTTCGGCGACGACGCAGTCGGACGGGCCAAGGCCTGACATTGCCATGGCCGACCTTCGCAACCGGTCGCTGATTTCCGCCGACAACCATGTGATCGAGCTACCGCATCTATGGCGCGACTACATCGAGCCGGCGTTCCGCGACCAGGCGCCCCGGCTGGTCAGCGAGGCCGCGCACGACGCCTGGTATGTCGACGGCAGGATGGTCGGCCATATCGCCATCATGGCCGCGGCCAGCCAGCGCTCCGACGATCCCGCCAAGCTCAAGCACCGCGGGCGCTGGGAGAGCATCCCGACGTCGTCCTACGAGCCCGCCGAATATGTGAAGGCGATGGAGGAGGACGGTGTGTCCGCCGCGATCCTCGGACTCCAACGTCTTCGTCACCTTCATGGAAGACGCCCTGGGCACCTAGTGCCGCCACACGATTGGCCTGGAAAACATGATTTGGGGATCGGACTTTTCCCATTCCGAATCGACCTGGCCGGAATCGCGCCGCATCCTCGGCGAAGTTCTCGCCGACGTGCCCGCGGCCGAGCCGCGCCACATGACCCACGGGACAGTCCCCGCCTGTACCGCCCTTTAGCATCCTTCACACAAACAAAGCCTTAGGGAGGCTTCGATGAGCACACACACCACACGATCCTTCAGCCGATTTGTCACACGCGCCCTTCCCGCCGCCTTGTTTCTCTCCACCGTCGCCTTCGGTGCCCAGGCTCAGGAGAAGGTCCTGCGCGTCGGCGCGACACAGATGCCGCCGTCCAAGGCGAACACGCTGGAAGGCACCGGCACGCCCGGGAGCGTTCTCTGGGTGGCCCTGTTCGACACCTTCACCGAACTCGACGCGAAGAGCGTGGCACAGCCGATGGTGGCGGAAAGCTGGGCCTTCGCCAACGGCGCCTGGCGCTTCAAGGTGCGGCCCAACGTGAAGTTCTGGAACGGCAATGCGGTGACTGCCCAAGCCGCGGCCGACATCATCAATTACCTGCTGACC